>ERZ869909.338-NODE-338-length-62786-cov-11.471719_pt1 | contig 62786 bp, 58 predicted proteins | sample MGYA00520892_ERZ869909 | MGnify/ENA primary metagenome ERZ869909 (study PRJEB32215, sample SAMEA104723947) | bioreactor metagenome | biome: bioreactor; feature: anaerobic bioreactor; material: water | place: China | collected 2015-03-12 ...
GAGCCAGAGCCAGAGCCAGAGCCAGAGCCAGAGCCAGAGCCAGAGCCAGAGCCAGAGCCAGAGCCAGAGCCAGAGCCTGAACCAGAGCCTGAACCGGAGCCTGAACCGGAGCCTGAACCGGAGCCTGAACCGGAGCCTGAACCGGAGCCTGAACCGGAGCCAGAGCCAGGACCGCCCGATGACGGTGACGATGAGAACCCGTGGGGACCGCTCGGTTTCGAGTTGCCGGATCTTAATGACCCGAGCGGACCTGTTGGAGGAGAGTAAGGTCCGAGTTGGTCTGCGCTGTTTAGCCGGGCAGCGGGGCAGCGAACTTGAAGGGGACTACGTCGTTCCAGACGTTCCCCAAAGCGTTCTTGAATTTGAGGGGATATTATGATGTCGATAAAAAAGGCGATGTTTTCGATTCTTGCAATGGCTTTGCCTTTTGCTTCCGCAAATGCATATGTCATTGTTTTTGGTGAGGATATCAACACGAGTGGTTCCGCGCCATGGTACTCGACGGTGAACTCCTTCGCCGCGGAGGGCCAGTTTCAATCGCAATTGAATGGCTTGATTTCGAGTACGGAAAATTTCGAGAGTTACGCAATTGCACCTCATACGCAGCTCGATGTCGGTTTTGCGGGCGGGGTTACTGCGTCATTTCATGGTGATGGTATTCACACCGGGATAGCGGGTGAAAGTGGGCATCCGCATGGGAGGTTCAGTATTGGAGAAGGAACCTCAAGGTATTGGCGTGCTTCAGAAGGAGCCCCTGTATTCTCGATCTCGTTCGACTTGCCAGTGCTCGCTTTCGGGTTCTATGGCATAGATGTGGGTGACTTTGGGGCGAGCCTGTCCATTCAGTTGTCGAACGGCGCCATTTTTGACATTCCTCATACGCAAGGGTCGGCTGGAAGCACGAATGGTTCGGTCTTTTATTTTGGGATCATGGCCGAGGACGAAAGCGAGGCATTTGACTCGATCCAGTTCATCTCTTCTCTTGGCCCTACCAGCACCGACTATTTTGCCTTCGATAATATGACGATCGCGCATAGTCATGGGCAGCAGCTTCCGGAGCCTTCTTCCTTGCTGTTGCTGGGCTTGGGCTTTCTTGGGCTCAGACTGGCGTTGCGAAAGAATGGAGTCGAGGCGTGAGGTTGGCTGGCGCTGCGTCTTGATTGACGGAACAATTTTCATCCTTGCGCTTCGGGAGTCCGGGATGCGGCTTCTGATCCGGTCTCTCGAGAGGATTGTGGTTCTTGTGCCGTGAGCGCAGGTGAAAGCTGCCGTGATGCGTCTGTGCTTGGGGGAGTGCGTGCCGCCTGTTACATTTTCTCCAGACGATTATCGTCGAACCCCAGCAGCTTTTGCATCGTTGCGTGAAAAAGGCCGATGTTTACCGTTTCGTTGATTTTCTTCGAGTGAATGAAGTTCGGCATGGTGTTTATTTCGAGTATCTTGATGTCGCCGCCTTTCTGAGTCAGAAAATCGATTCCAAGAATGGTGTAACTCGTTCGACTCGATTGATTGATGCAGTCCTGCAATGCCGGGGTGAGCTCTTCTATGACACCGCGGATCCTTTGCCACTGATGTGAGGTGGCTGGATGGCTGCGCAAAGACTCCATGATTACCGGTGAATCAGGAAGGTGGTAGCCACGGTGATCGATGTGTATTGAATAATCCGTGCTGTCTTCGGTATATTGGGTGCCATGTACCAGTACAAAGCCGTCATGGTACAGCCAGCATGCCTTGTTCCAGAGTAATGCATAGACTCTGGATGTGAATTTCTTTCCGTCAATCAATTCAAGATTCTTGACACCCTCCTGAAGAATATGATTTTTCGGTAGCGATAGCGCTGGAAGGTCACGTCCGAAAATACAGTACATGTTATTTCCGCCTGATCCATAGCTGTCCTTTACGAACCACAACGTGGATGGGGCCGCACAATGGGCGAGAGCGTCTTCAACATGCTCGAAGGTTGCCGGGGCCAGAGTCTTCAAGTTCGTTGCATGCAATTTTCTCGCGAACGCGCGCTTGTTCGCCAATTGCTTGGTATGCTTGCGTTCGATTAATTCGAATCGAGGAAGATGCGTTTCATGTTCTGGGATTGGGGCAGGAGGGGAGTCATAGGTGTCCCAGTAGGTGAAGACGCTTTCTTCTGGCATGCCCGTCGTTGTGAAAGAATCCTGCAATTGGGCGTAGGCTCGCTCCCATAAGCGGCTTGCGCGGTTGGTGTATAAGTGCACCTTTTTTCGCTGTCCGATTGATGGAACCCCCGACTTGAAGGTTTCTCCAGTGCCTTGAGGCGGTGAGAAATTCTGGGGTTCGCTTACCGGACGGACATGAAACCATAATGTGCATGCCCACTTCTCTCCTTGGAGTACTGGAGTCCCCGCATGGAGGCTGAGAGGGTGCGGCTTCGATTCGTCTTCCCCGACATTGTTGAAGATTACGAGGCGACCACGCTTTGGAGCGACTTCGATGCCCAGTTTCGGAAAGGTCGTTGCTCCACCGTTCGCCACGTCATTGAGGTAAATGAGTGCGGTGACAATTCGTTGTCCGCCAAAAGCGCAACAGCGCTGTCCTCGCGCGGTCTGGAGGTCATAAGCGTCGAAATGGGGGCGGTACTCCTGCCGGGGACCATAGTGAATGACCTGAAGCGCTTCCGCATGTGAAAGCGGTAAGCCAATGAGCCCGGCAACCCTGCTCCCCAGTTTCTCGATTCTGGGGTCCGAACCGTAGCGTAGCCAGCAGTTGTGCCCCGATCGCCCCTGCGTAATGGCTGATTCGTGGTCAAGAGAAACCTTGGCAGGTCTGAGCTTGCGCTCTGCCAACTCGATGATGAGATCACATTCCTGAGCTGATAGAAACTCGTCAATAGTTGCCACCATGGGGTCTGCTGCGATCACGGATGTCCCAGGATAAGCAGCGAGAGGTCTGGCGGAAGCGGGTGAGGGCATGTTCGTGATTTCCGAATCAACCAGCTGCAACGTTGCTTTCCGGGTCGAGCGGCTGCAGACATGCTCCATCAAGACCCAGATCCCAAAGGGATTCAATGCTGTCTTCACCGGTTCCGGATTCACCGATCACCTTGAGACCGATGGCATGGGCGACGACACATAGACCGCGTACGAAGACCTGGTTACCGTGGTGTTTTGAAATCTCGTTCATCAGCGAAGCGTCGATCTTGATGTAATCGAGTCCAAGGTCGTGCAAGCCTTCGAGTTGCCCAAAACGCTTGCCGGCGTGCTCGATTCCAATATGGCAGTGCAGCGGTTTGAGTGCCAGGCACAGTGAGCGGAACGGAGCACTGTGATCGATGACACCGATCTCCGGAATCTCCAGCCACAGATGTGAAGCCAGCTGGGGTCTGGACGAGAGCGTTGTGCTCAGTTCGGCGACGAAGGTTGCATCTGTAACCGAGTTGACCGAAACGTTGACGCAAACATCTTCCTGACTTTCCTCGATGTGATCAAGCGCCATGCGGATCATGCTTAGATCAATGCGGCTCGTGAGTCCAAGCCGTTGCGCCCACGGCATGATCATACCGGCATTGTGCCATGACCCCTTGATCTGAACTCTCAACAGGGACTCCTTGTGCAGCCGTTGCCCGTTACGATCTACCACCGGTTGATAGTCGAGACGGATGCTGCCTTTGCTCAGAGTTTCTTGCAGAGCTTCGCGCCAGCTGACCAGGTCAGGAAGCAGAGGCAGCAATCCCGCGTCTTGTGTGTCCAGAACATAGGGGCTGCTCCCTTGTTCGGCATGAGCGAGCGCACCGTCCATGCGTGCAAGTACTCGAGCGGTTGGTTCGTTTGCCTGGTATGCGACGATGCCAATACAAATCTTTGGCCGCGCAGCGTCACTGCCATCCGATAGCGGTGGATTGAACGCCTTGTCAAGCAAAGGGGCGAGGGCTTGAGGGTCTTCACAGCGAGGAGCAAGAAGCACGAAATCGCTGCCGTTGATGCGCCCGGTCTCGCTTTCGGCAAAGGGTGATGCGATATTCTGGAGGCTGTTCGCAAGTTCGCGCAGCAATTCATCGGTTTGGTGTCGCCCGATTCTGCGGTTCACTCCTAGCAGATCTTCGACGCGGGCGATTGCAAGGCAACCACCTGGGCCGGAGTCCTCGGAACGGAGCTTGGATGCGAGGAGGTTCATGAACTGGTCACGGTTGAGCAGTCCGGTGAGTTCGTCGTGCTGGGCGCGGCGTCGCAACTCTTCCAGGCGTCGGGTTTCTTCGCTGAGCATGTTACGGACGCGTTCGGACAGACGGTTCATTGCTCGCACCAGGGTCTTGAACTCAGCGGTGCGCGGTTCGTCTGTTGTTACGAAGCGACGTCCGCCAATGGCTTCCGCCTGCGCAACGACTCCGTCCAGCGGCCGGATTACGTGGCGTAGCAGCAAAGTGGCGAGCGTGCCGGTCCCGATGGCGCCGGCACCAAACCAAGCCAGCAGCAGTACGATGCCTTGCCACATTGCATCATAGGCAAAGCGTGAGTGGCTCTCGACAACGAGCGTTCCGTATTGGTGCCAGCCGTCCTGCACTTGAGCGAGCCCAGGTGACGCCTCGATAGGGATCCACTGTGTAAACCAACCTGGAACACGTTCGCTGCCGTTCCTGTATTCGCGCGCGACGAGTACATCCCCTTCCGGCGAAAGTAACTGGATGCTTTGATAATGACCTGTGTCGAACTGGGCGCTGACCATCAGCTCTATCGTTACAGCGTCCTTGGGGAGCTGGGAGAGAGAGAGCGCGAGCGAGGCGGCATTGTCGATGTTTTTGACATGAAGCTGCTGCTCGAGATAGTGCCGCGCGGAAAGTGTGCTGATTACCAGGCTTCCGCCGAAGGCCAGAAGTGTGACGAAGAGGATGGCAATCCACAGCTGCTTGATCAACGACATGGGTTACGATCTCCTTTGCTTCTGTATGCATTCGAGGTGGTGTGAGGCGCTTCCCTTTCCATGCCGAAGGAACGCTGCCGGTAATATCCCTTCATGGCAGAATGCCCTCAATGCGCATCCTCTCGAGCACGTCACGCCAGCGAGACAGGCGGGTGGTCGGGTCGGCGCTGGGGCGGCTCGCTCCGCCTACCCACAGGCCCTCGCTGTTGAAACTGAACACCGGTGCAAGATCGGGACGCCGGCTGGCCGGCAGGATATCGCCGATCAGATTGTCGAGAATGAGTGGCTCGGCGGTCGGGGATGTGTAGTAGCCAAGCACCATGTGCGCCTGACTGAGCCCGCTCCCCGCGCCGCCAATCTGGGCGCGAACATAGATCAGCCGCAAGCGTTCGTCGGGTACTCCGAGCAGACGCAGCGTAATGTATTTGGCAATGGTAAAGTCTTCGCAGTCGCCTGCACCCACACCCAGCGTCTCGAGCGGGGTGGCCCAGTAGTCCTCTTCTCCCCAGATTACAAGGTCGTCGTCGAAGTGAATACGACGGTTGAAGAAAGTGTTCACGCGAGCAAGCTGTGCTCGCGAGTCGAGCGGTTGGGCGGCTTCCAGTAACTGAGCCCAGTCGGTTACACGGCGTACGGCTTCGCTGCCATATTGCTCTGCTGCAAGACGTTGCAGCCGGTCCAGGTCCACTCCCGCGTGGCTCCAGCAAGCAAACAGGATGCTCAGCAGTATCGCGCAGGCCGTCTGCAAGGTCATGCGGTACGGGGAGGACACGTTATCCGAAGCCGAGGGCTGGCATAAGAATGCAAGGGGCGTGAGTGGAAGCGTGGAATGATACCAATGGGATGGAGTTGAAATTTTCGTAAAGTATTCTACTACGCGCCCGGCTGGTGGTCACGCATCGGAGATAATGGGAACTGAACGGCTGAGTCTTTCACTCAAGTCTCAGGATTGCGCATTTTGGATGAAGAAAATGACTGGATTCAAGAAACTTCTTTTTGTTGCAGTTGCTGCGACACTGCCGGCGATGGCCTGCGCGCAGCTCCCCGAAACGCTTCGCGCCGCGGTGGAACAGGCGGTGCTCGCAAACCCCGAAGTACAGGCAAGGTTTCATGCTTTCCGGGCGGCGGAAAACGAGCGGGACGCAGCGCGTTCTGGATACCTTCCGACACTCGATGTCGACGTTGCGGTCGGGCGGGAGCTACGACGCCCCTCGGGCGCGAATGCGTCGCGCAGCTACGATCGCTTCGGTGGGGGCGTGACGTTGTCACAGATGCTTTATGACGGCTTCTTCACGCGTAGTGAAGTTGCACGTTTCGGGCATGCGCGCATGGTGCGCTACTTCGAGTTGCTGGACGATGCCGAGCAGGTTGCGTTCGAAGCGTTGCGTGCCTACATCGACGTGTTGCGCTTCCAGGAACTGGTTGACTATGCCAAGGACAATTACGTTGAACACAAGCTGGTACATGAGCAGATCCTCGAACGTACCCGGTCCGGTGTAGGGCGTGGGGTGGATCTCGAACTGGCCACGGGGCGCTTGGCGCTGGCCGAGTCCAACCTGCTGACCGAAGTGTCGAATCTGCACGACGTGACCGCCCGTTTCGTGCGCATCGTCGGCACCCGTCCGCCGGCTGATCTTGAGCCGCTGGCAAGCGGAGTGTTCGCGGATGAGTTGCCCGAATCCATTCAGGAGGCGCTTGAGATAGCCTATGCTCTGAACCCGTCCCTGAAGGCGGCGATGGCGAATATTCGCTCGAACGAGGACCTCGTGCATTCGCGCCGTTCGGCGCATCATCCCCGCCTCGATCTGCGCGCCCGTCAGCAGTTCGACCGTAACCTCGACGGGGTTCGTGGCACGCAGCGCGAAGGCGTCATCGAGTTGGTGCTCAATTACAACCTCTATCGCGGCGGGGGCGACCAGGCGCGTTTGCGTCAGGCGGCGGAGGAGCTCAACTTCGCACGCGATCAACGCGAGATCGTCTGCCGAAATCTTCGGCAGACGCTTACCATTGCATATAATGATGGGCACATGCTTGAAGAGCAGTTGCGCTATCTGCAGCAGCACGCACTGTCGTTGTCGCGCGCGCGCGAGGCTTATCGCCAGCAGTTCGAGATCGGGCAGCGCTCCCTGCTTGATCTTCTGGATGGCGAAAACGAGTACTTCGATGCACGGCGGGCCTATGCCAATGCGGCACACAACCAGATGATTGCTCGGGCCAACGGGCTGGCTGGCATGGGGCGTTTGCTTGAAGTCGTTGGTGTCATGCGTGAGGATATTCCGAAGGCATCCGAGCTCGCCGGTGAGGAGGATTACGTCGAGGCGGAATCGGTGTGCGCCGCTTACTTTCCGGACATGCTGGTTGTGGACAAAGGCGCATTGTTGAATGAGGCCCTAGAGAGTCGCGGTTTGCGTGGCCGTTGATCTTTGCAGGAGGTCGGCGACGGAAGCTCTCTTTTTCGCCGACTTGCCCTGGCTGATCCGCGCAGTTCCTGCATCTGGATTGAGTGCACGTTGCGAGTGACCTTGTGATTTGCGCTGGAACGTACGCATCAGGCGCCGATCGCTTACAATCCGCGCATGAACACTGATTCACGTGCCGATTCCATGCGTCCCTGTTCCGCCTCTGATCAACCGGCTGTCGATGCCTGCGCCTCGCCGCTGGGAAAATCGGTCAGTTATCGCGACACCTACGCGCCCGGTCTGCTTTATCCGATTGCGCGTCGGGCAAAGCGTGAGGAGCTGGGGCTTGGCGATCCGCTGCCATTTGTCGGAGAGGACTGCTGGAATGCCTATGAGCTGTCTTGGCTCGCGGCCGGAGGCAAGCCCGAAGTCGCGATCGGCACTTTTCGTGTGCCGGCTGCATCCCCGTGCCTGATCGAGTCAAAGTCCCTGAAGCTGTATCTGAATTCCCTCAACCAGACCCATTTCGACGACCTCGATCAGGTTCGGGAAACCATCGCGTCAGATCTGTCGCGGGCTGCCGGAGCACGGGTCGAGGTCGCCCTGAGCTTGCTGCGGTCGCGCCCTGAGCGCGTGTTCGCGTATCCTGAAGGGGTGCTGCTTGATACCCTGGAAATTGACATCGATCGTTATCAGCTGGACCCCTCGTTGTTGTGCCTGCGTTCCGGCTCCGAAGCCGTGGTGCGGGAAACGGTGTACTCGCATCTGTTGAAGTCGAACTGTCTGGTCACTGGGCAGCCCGATTGGGGGACCCTGATCGTTCGTTACGAGGGACCGGCAATCGATCACGAGTCACTGCTGCGCTACGCAGTTTCCTATCGAATGCATGACGAGTTTCACGAACAGTGTGTCGAACGCATCTTTCTCGACATCATGCACCGTTGCCGGCCGGATCGATTGGCCGTGCATGCGCGTTATACGCGACGCGGTGGTCTGGACATCAATCCGTTTCGGACAACCCCTGGTTTTGCGATGGCCGACAACCTGTTCGAGGTTCGACAGTGATGCGTGCCGGGCAGCTCGTTTTCGTGTCAACCCGAAAGTCGGGGTAAGCGTTTCTTCAACAGGATCCGGATTCGCCGGAGGCGAGGGGATCCGGTTCGAGGCGATCATCTGCGCCGAAGCAGTTCGGGTAGGCAAAGCAGGTCGCTTGGTTTAGTATCACGCGCGAGCAATACCACCATCGAGAGGAAGAAAACATGAAGGTTTTTGTTTCAGCGGCTGTCCTGTTCGGTCTTCTGTCCACGGCGCCGGTCTTTGCGGCCGAGGATCTGGCAAAGGCGAAGAATTGCATGGCCTGTCACGCGACCGATCGCAAGCTGGTCGGTCCGTCCTATCAGGAAGTTGCCGAGAAGCGTGGCGGTGAAGCTGACGCCGTGGCGGTTCTGGCAGAGAAGATCAAGAAAGGCGGTTCAGGTGTCTACGGTCCCGTGCCGATGCCGCCCAACCCGCAGGTGAGCGACGAAGAGGCGGTCAAGCTCGCCGAGTGGGTGCTCAGCCTGAAATAACCGCACCAAGCACGACGACGCCGGGTGTTCCCGGCGTTTTTTTGTACCCTTGGCCGGGCACGCTCATTGCAGAGTGATGCCCGCACCCTTGGTTCTGCGCGGGAGGTCGAAGCGGACTCGCGCGATGTCGGTGAATCCTGAAGTGACAGCTGCCGTTGGGTTCGCCGCCTTGGGTGGGCGAGCGTCCGCACGGATGGGCTCGCTCCGGTTCGACCGTTCAAGCCCTTTCAGCCTTGCAGACTGTCGGCGAACCCGACGGCGGTCAGCAGCGCATTGTTGACTTGCTCGTAGGTGAGCTGCAATTCTTCTATCTGTTGTTTCAGTACGGCGGGGTCGAAGCTTTCGCTTGCTTTCGCGAGCTTGAGGAACGGTGCGTAGGCCCCTTCCTCGTACAGCAAGGCGTCGGTCACGCTTTCGGGCAGATGCATCTCGTCCAGCACCGCCTGCATCGAGGTCCCGAGAAGAATCGGCAGCAACGAAAAGGCGCCGGCGATGAAGAGGTTGTCGAGCTCGGACTTCTCGAAAAAATTGCGACCGATCTCCTCCATGAAGCGTCCGCGGGCGATCGATGTCTGCATCATCGCCTCGGCTCCTGGGTCGCGCGAGGCGGTGACCAGCAGCAGCGACAGCCATTTATTGAGATTCGAGTAACCGAGAATGGTGACCGCGTGGCGGAATGACTGGATCTCGACCATCAGGCCGAACCCGGCGGAGTTGATATAGCGCAGGAGCTTGTAGGAGATTGCCACGTCCTGCTTGAGCAGGGCCTCGATTTCGGTGATGTCGGCGTTCTTGCGGACCAGGTTGAGCAGGCGCACGATCTGCGCGTGAGCCGGCGACAGGTCTTTTGGAGGCGGGTTGCCGTGAAGAAAAAACCATCCCGATGCACCATCGAAACCGTTGCGGACAGCCTGCTGGAAGGCGCCGATGTCCGGAAGTCCCCAAGCCAGCGCGAGTGATGGTGCGCCTGACGGGCTGCCGTGCTTGCGTCCGTCGACAAGCACGAAGCGCCAGTCCATGTCGGCCGGCAAGGCCGTTCCTGGCGAATACCAGCTGAGGCAGGTGCTGATGCCGGCGGTGCGCAGTTCCGGCAAAAGGGCCTGGGTCTGCGGATGAGCAAGCGTTTGTGCGGGAATCTCGATCATCGCGTTTGACGCTACCGACCATTCCAGGATTTCGGGGGTCGGTACGAGGCGGGCCAGCGAGACGAACACCGTGCGGTGCTCGGGCCACACCCCGGCGAGATCGTTGAGCGTTTCGACCACGGAAGCGATATTTGGTCCGTGCGCGATCAAGCGGTTGGCGGTGATGGCCCGCTTCTTGTTGACGACGGGCTCGCGCGTTAGAAGTGTGGTCTGGTTCATGCGTCGCTCGGTCAGGATGCGAAAGTGAAGGCGTCGGCAAAAAAGGCTTCTTCCGCCAGACGACAGTTTGTCATGAAATCGGAGCGGGCGGCATCGATCATCGCGGGGGCTCCGCAGGCATAGACCTCGTGCCCGGACAGATCGGGAAGGTCTTGCATCACCGCCTCATGGACCAACCCGGTGCGTCCGTCCCAGGCGTCATCCGCCAAGGCGTCCGAAAGGACGGGAATGTACCGGAAATTCGGCAATACCGACTCCCAGTCACGTGCGAGCGCATCCATGTACAGTCCCTCGCGTGTTCTAGCGCCCCAGTAGAGCAACAGTGGGCGCACCGATCTGTTCGCGATCGCATGCTCGACGATGCTCTTGATTGGCGCGAAACCGGTGCCGCCCGCAACCAGCACTGCTGGTCGGGCCGAGTCCTCACGGATGAAGAACGTGCCCAGCGGTCCCTCCATGCGCAGTATCTCGCGGGGCTTCATGGTGTCGAAGACGTGGCTGGTAAAGCTGCCGCCGTCCACCCGGCGCACGTGAAACTCGAGTTGTGCGTTGTCCTCCGGCGCATTTGCAATCGAGAAACTGCGTCGTCGTCCGTCCGACAGCAAGAAGTCGACGTACTGTCCAGCGCGAAACCGGAAGTTCTCGCTGGCGGGCATCTTGACCTTGATGATCATTACGTCCGAAGCGACCTTCTCCAGGCTTTCGACCCGGCAAGGTAGTTTCTTGGGCTGGATGTCTCCGGTCTTGCCCAGGGTGCGCACCTCGATGATCAGGTCGGAGCGCGGGTGCGCCTGACAGAGCAGCGCCTTTCCGGCCGCTCGCTCCTGGGCTGGCAAGGCGTTGTCGGAAGCCTTGCCGTGCTCGACTTCACCTTCGATCACGCGCGCCTTGCATGCGCCGCAGGCGCCGTCGCGGCAGCCGTAGGGAAGAAGCAGTCCGGCCGCTAGAGCGGCCTCGAGAATGGTCTGGCTTTCTTCGGCCGAAAACGATTGTCTGCCGGGTTCGGTCTGGATTCGAAACTGCATTGCCGTGAGATAATCAAAAAATGAAAAGAGTGTTGATCGTAGGATGTGGCGATGTCGCGCGCCGTGCCTTCCCCTGGCTGGTGAGGCGGTTTCGGGTCTATGCAGTGACACGACGGAGCGATGCCCGGGAATCGTTGCGAGCGGCGGGTGTGACGCCGCTGCTCGCCGATCTGGACGACCGAAGAAGCCTGGAGCGGTTGGGAGGGCTCGCCGATTACGTGCTGCACTTTGCGCCCCCTGCCGCAACCGGTGACATCGATGTGCGCACCCGTCGCCTCATCGCAGCCCTGAGGCGCGGTCAGAGTCTACCACATCGCATCGTATACATAAGTACGACGGGCGTTTACGGTGACTGTATGGGCGAGGAGGTGGATGAAACAAGTCCCTGTCGCGCGCGGACCGCGCGCGCGCTGCGCCGGGTCGATGCCGAGCGCCGTTTGCGTGACTTCGCCCGTCGGGGAGGTGCGTCGGTGGTCGTGTTGCGGGCTCCCGGTATCTATGCCGCCGAGCGCCTCCCGTTGCAGCGCCTCGAACGTGCGTTGCCGGTGCTGCGTGTGGATGAGGATGTCCATACCAATCATGTTCACGCCGATGACCTTGCACGAGCGGCTTGCATGGCTCTTTTTCGTGGGGGAAACGGTCGCGTATATAATGCAGCCGACCGAAGCGATCTACGCATGGGAGAGTACTTCGATCTCGTTGCGGACTTGTTCGACCTGCCGCGAGCACCTCGCATGTCGCGGCAACAGATTACCGAACACCTTTCGCCAATGGCGCTGTCGTTCATGTCCGAATCGAGACGGGTCTGCGGTGAGCGGCTTCGTCGCGAGTTCCGCCTGCGCTTCGAACATCCCACCGTACGCGACGGCCTGTTGGCCGCCCTGCGACAAATCAAAGGAGATCCTGCCGGATGCTGACGATCAAGGCATTGCACATCGTGTTCGTGGTGAGCTGGTTCGCGGGGCTGTTCTATCTGCCACGCCTGTACGTCAATCACGCGATGGTGGAGGATGACGCAACCCGGGAACGGTTGGCAATGATGGAACGCAAGCTGTATGGGTTCGTGACGCCGATCGGCATCATCGCGGTCAGCCTGGGGTTGTGGTTGTGGTTCGGTTACGGCTTCGGTGGAGGCTGGTTGCACGTCAAGACGACACTCGTCACGTTTCTGATCGGGTATCACCTCTATTGCGGCAAGCTGATGCGCGACTTTGCCGCGGGTCGCAATACCCGCAGTCATGTATGGTATCGCGTGTTCAACGAGGTGCCCGTGGTCGTGCTGGTGGTCGTGGTGTTCCTGACCGTACTGAAACCCTTCTGAGTGCCCCGTGGAAACGACGACTGAAGTGTTTTCGCCCCAAGGTGCAAGAAGACTTGAGACGGCCCGGCGTTGTCTTGAGAGGCCGCTTCGGAAATACCGCGGCGCGTCGATCCTATCCACCAGAGCGTTGGCGGGCCGTTGTCCCATGGACGCCATGAGTCTGACTTTTTCGCACTTGTTCGCATACTAGCCATGTCCAACGATTTCTTCAGTCCCTGCCCGCGCGGCCTGGAACCGGTGCTTGCCGATGAATTGTCCGGCCTCGGCGCCACAGGGGTCTCGCCGGTACCGGGGGGCGTCGGTTTCTCGGGGGACTGGCCGCTGTGCTACCGCGTCAATCTCGAAAGCCGTATCGCGACACGGGTGCTCTGGCGAATTGCGCGTGGTCGCTACCGGGCCGAGGAAGACCTGTATCGGTTGGCGTATGCCCAGACCTGGGCAAAATGGTTCACCCCGGACGATACGATCCGGGTGTTCGTTACGGCTCGACGTTCGAGTCTGAAAAGTCTCGAGTTCGTCACCTTGCGGATCAAGGATGCAGTCTGCGACCATTTTCGCTCCGTGACGGGACGCCGGCCGAGCGTCGACACGGCAAACCCGGCGGTACGCGTGCATGCCTTCCTGACCCATGACGAGGTCGAGCTGTATCTCGATACTTCGGGCGAAGCCTTGTACCGCCGCGGATTCAAACAGGCGGCGGTGGAGGCACCTTTGAAGGAGAACCTCGCGGCCGGAATCCTGCGGCTTTCGGGCTGGAGTCCGGGGGATGCGTTCGTGGATCCGATGTGCGGAAGCGGCACGTTTCTGATCGAGGCGGCGCAGATCGCGCTCGATATTGCTCCCGGTCTCGGGCGACGCTTTGGTTTCGAGCGGTTCCGTCATTTTGATCGTGCGATCTGGCTGAAGCTGCGTGGACAGGCCGAGTCGCGGCGCAAGACGCTGCGTGCATTGCCGATTCACGGATCCGATGTCGTTGCCGATCAGGTCCGCCGTGCCGCATCCAACCTGCGCGCGGCAGGGCTGGAAAGCTGTGTGCAGTTGCAGCGTGCCGACTTCGTCTCGCTGTCGGCTCCCGCTGCCGAAGGCGTGATGGTGACCAATCCACCGTATGGGGTACGGATCGGCGAAGCCGAAGCTCTGGCGGAGCAGTACCCCGTCTGGGGGGATGCGTTGAAGCGCAACTGGGCCGGATGGCGTTGCTATTTCCTGAGCGCGGATACGGCGCTGCCCAAGCTGTTCGGCCTCAAGGCAAGCAAGCGCACGCCGTTGTTCAACGGCGCGCTGGAGTGCCGTCTTTACGAGTACAAGGTCTTTGCGGGTAGTGCCCGGGACGTGCGCAAGGGATAGGCTTGGTCACTGAGCGGCACGCATCCCTGCGATGCGCGGGATCGCCGCCCATGTTTCGCGCGAGGTTTGGCGTGTTTATATGATGTCCAGGTTTTCCGTGCCGCGTGACAGGTCCTTCTCACCGTGCCGACTGTGGAGCTTGATCTGCAGGCGCAGGTCGTTCACCGAATCGGCGTTGCGCAAGGCGTCCTCGTAGGTGATGAGGTCTTCTTCGTAGAGCAGAAACAGGCTCTGGTCGAAGGTCTGCATGCCGAGTTCGCCCGAGCGTTTCATGACTTCCTTGATGCCGGGGACTTCGCCCTTGAAGATCAGATCGGCGATCAACGGCGAGTTGAGCATGATCTCCACCGCGGGCACCCGCCCCTTGCGATCCTTCACGGGGAGCAGCCGTTGCGAGATCATCGCGCGTACGTTCAGCGACAAATCCATCAGAAGTTGCTGGCGACGCTCCTCCGGGAAGAAGTTGATGATGCGGTCGAGCGCCTGGTTGGTGCTGTTCGCGTGCAGCGTGGCGAGGCACAGGTGCCCGGTTTCGGCGAAGGCAACGGCGTAGTCCATGGTCTCGCGGTCGCGGATCTCACCCATCAGGATCACGTCGGGCGCCTGGCGCAAGGTGTTCTTGAGCGCGATCTCCCAGCTGTCGGTGTCGATGCCGATCTCGCGTTGCGTGACGATGCAGTTCTTGTGTGGGTGTACGTACTCGACCGGATCCTCGACCGTGATGATGTGGCCGTATGAGTGCTGATTGCGAAAATCGACCATCGCCGCCAGCGATGTGGTCTTGCCGGTGCCGGTGCCGCCGACGAAAATCACCAGGCCGCGTTTTGACATTGCGACATCCTTGAGCACAGCGGGGAGTCCCAGCTCTTCGAAGGTGGGAATCTTTTGTGCGATGGTGCGCAGCACCAGGCCGACACGACCCTGCTGGATGTGTGCGTTGGCGCGGAAGCGGCCGATGCCGGCGGGCGAGATCGCGAAATTGCACTCCTTGGTGGATTCGAACTCGGCTGCCTGTCGGTCGTTCATGATCGCGCGCGCGAGTTCGGCGGTGTGCGCGGGGCTGAGTATCTGATTCGATTGCGGCATGATCCGGCCGTCCACCTTGATCGCGGGAGGGAAGCCGGCGGTGATGAACAGGTCGGAGCCATTCTTCTGCACCATCAGCCGCAGCAGGTCGTGCATGAATTTGAGTGCCTGATCGCGTTCCATTGCATGATTCTCCGGTGCCGTCATGGGCTCGGGGGCAGGCCCGCGCCCATGGTCGTGTTGTGTCAGCCGACGATGCTGTCCTTGTTCTGGGCGCGGAAGCGAGCCTCCGTTGCGGAAACCACATTGCGCCGCACGAGGTCCTGCAGGCACTGGTCGAGGGTCTGCATGCCCACGCTCTGGCCGGTCTGGATCGCGGAATACATCTGGGCGATCTTGTTCTCCCGGATCAGATTGCGGATCGCGGGAGTGCCGATCATGATTTCGTGCGCGGCCACCCGGCCGCTGCCGTCCTTGGTCTTGAGCAGGGTCTGCGCGATGACTGCGCGCAAGGATTCGGACAGCATGGCGCGTACCATGTCCTTTTCTTCGGCTGGAAAAACGTCGATGATCCGGTCGATGGTCTTGGCCGCCGACGACGTATGCAGCGTGCCGAACACGAGGTGGCCGGTTTCGGCGCCGGTGAGCGCCAGCCGGATCGTTTCCAGGTCGCGCATCTCGCCCACGAGAATCACGTCCGGGTCTTCACGCAGCGCAGAGCGCAGGGCGTTGTTGAACGACAGCGTGTCACGATGAACTTCTCGCTGGTTGATCAAGCAGCGTTTTGAAGTGTGGACGAACTCGATTGGATCCTCGATGGTGAGGATGTGCGCGTATTCGTTTTCGTTGATGAAGTCGATCATGCCGGCCAGCGTGGTCGATTTGCCCGAGCCAGTTGGTCCGGTGACGAGAACGATGCCACGAGGTTGCTGCGCGATCTCCTTGAAGATCTTCGGAGCATTGAGATCTTCGAGCGTCAGGACCTTGGAAGGAATCGTCCGGAATACTGCGGCTGCGCCACGCCCCTGGTTGAATGCGTTGACGCGAAAGCGCGCGAGATTGGGGATCTCGAACGAGAAGTCGCATTCGAAAACTTCCTCGAACTGCTTGCGTTGCCCGTCGTTCATGATGTCATACACCATGCCGTGCACGTCCTTGTGTTCCATTGGCGGCAGGTTGATGCGTCGGACGTCGCCGTGCACGCGAATCATTGGTGGCAGACCCGAGGACAGGTGGAGGTCCGAGGCTTTGTTCTTGACTGAGAATGCGAGCAGTTCGGTGATGTCCATGAGCTTGAGCGGAGTTTTCCGTGGTCGGCAGCGGTTGTTTCGGCGGCGTTTGGGCGCGGGCGCGATGCTATACTTTGCTGCGCATCCCAAGGGAGCCGGATTAGCGCTATATGACATCAATCGCAGCCAACTTGCAAGCCGTTCGGCAACGCATCGCCGATTCGGCGCTTGCCGCGGGACGATCGACGGACAGCGTGGGCCTGCTTGCGGTGAGCAAGACATGGCCGGCCGAAAGCGTGCGGGAGGCCGCCAGCGCGGGACAGCGCTGCTTTGGAGAGAATTACGTGCAGGAAGGCGTCGACAAGATCCGTGCGCTTTCCGATCTCGCGCTCGAGTGGCACTTCATCGGTCCACTGCAAAGCAACAAGACGCGACCGGTGGCTGAACATTTCGACTGGGTGCATTCGGTGGATCGCCTGAAGATCGCGGAGCGTCTGGCGGCGCAGCGCGGGAGCGACCGCTCGCCGCTGAATCTGTGTATTCAGGTGAATCTCGGGGGTGAGGCGAGCAAGAGTGGCGTCGCGCCCGAGACGTGTGCCGAGCTTGCGCAGGCGGTCGCGCGCTTGCCTCATGTTCGCCTGCGTGGGTTGATGTGCATTCCCGAAGCGGACGGTGGAGGCGAGGTGACGCGCATGCGCTTTGCGCAGTTGCGGGCGTTGCGGGATTCGCTTGTGGAACGGGGGCTCGCACTCGATACGCTGTCGATGGGCATGTCCGAAGACCTCGAGCTCGCGGTTGCCGAGGGCAGTACGCTGGTGCGGGTGGGGTCCGCCATTTTTGGAAGCCGTGACGGCTACGGAGCAAACACTTGAACGATGATCTGAAGATTTCCTTCCTCGGTGGCGGCAACATGGCCAGTGCGCTTGTCGGAGGCCTGATTCAGCGCGGTTTCAATGCCAAAGCGATTCAGGCGGTGGAACCGGCGGAATTGGCCCGGAAGCGTCTTGGTGAGGCGTTCGGCATTCACGCCGCCGCTCAACCTGACGTTTCGTCGCTGAGCTGTGATGTACTGGTGCTGGCGGTCAAACCCCAGCAGATGAAGGCCGCACTGGCGCCGATTTCGGGCAAGCTCGGAAGAGACACCGTTGTCATCAGTGTTGCCGCGGGTCTGCGCCTCGCCGATCTGTCCCGCTGGCTTGGTGGGCATGAGAAATTGATTCGTGCGATGCCGAATACCCCTGCGCTGATCGGCTGCGGTGTGACGGGCTTGTTCGCTCACCCCAGCGTCTCCGCGGCCGGACGGGCGGCGGCGGAGGCGGTATTGTCGGCCGTCGGAAGCGTCGTGTGGGTGGATGACGAAGTGCAGATCGATGCGATCACCGCCGTGTCCGGCAGCGGGCCGGCCTACGTTTTCCACTTCATCGAGGCGCTGGAAGCCGCCGCGTGTACGCTTGGTTTTGACCAGGCAACCGCTCGCCAGCTGGCCGTTGACACGGTGTTCGGAGCGGCGCGGTTGGCCGTCGAGTCCTCCGAACCACCGGCGGTACTGCGCGAACGAGTCACCTCGCCCGGCGGAACAACGGCGGCCGCGCTGGCGTCGCTGGCCGAGTCCGGTTTCATCGAGATCGTCGAACGTGCAGTGCGCGCAGCCGAGGCGCGCGGGCGCGAGCTTGGCGACGCGCTGGGCAAGGACTGACGGAGTCACACATGCTTGGAAACATCGTTCTCCTGTTGCTGAACGTCGCGTTCGGCTTCATCACCTTGCTCCTGCTGGCGCGCTTCTTCATGCAGTGGCAACGGGTGTCGTTTCGCAACCAGATCGGACAGTTCGTCGTGACCACCACGGACTGGATCGTGCGTCCGCTGCGACGGGCGATTCCGGGTCTGTTTGGTCTCGACATGGCAAGCCTGCTGCCGGCATGGGCATTTCAGACCTTGCATGTGTTCATCGAGCTGAGCCTGCGCGGCATGGTGTTCGATGGTGGCCCCGCGGGGGTGCTGTTCGGTCTTTGGGGGTTGGGGCTGGTCGAACTGGCGCGCATGGGAATCTATCTGATCTTCGCCATCGTGCTGGTATCTGCGATCCTGTCATGGGTGAGTCCGCATGCACCGGCGGCCCCCATCTTCCGTGATCTCGCCGACCCGTTTCTGCGCCCGTTCCGGCGCATCGTGCCCTTGGTGGCGGGCATCGACCTGTCGCCGCTGGTGCTGCTGCTGCTGCTGCAGATTCTGCTCATCGTGATCGGTGGTTTTCGCGGCAACTTCATTCCGCTACTGATCGGATGACGGCCGGTGCCGTGTCGTATCTGCAGCCACGGGGCGACGATTGCTGGCTGCTGTCGGTGCATGTACAGCCCAATGCGCGCCGTAGCAGTTTTGTCGGGCAGCATGGCGATGCCCTGAAATTGCGCCTTGCTGCCCCTCCGGTGGACGGCAAGGCCAACGCCGAGCTGTGTGTCTTCGTCGCCGAAGCGCTTGATCTGCCACGATCCGCAGTCAGTGTCGTGACCGGCCACGCGAGCCGGAGCAAGCGCCTGTTGCTGCAGGGAGTGGCGCCGGCGACGCTCGAACGGCTGAAGGCGCTGGCGTTCAGCCCCCCGCGGCCGAGTACATGATCTCGCCTTCGACGAGTGTATGGCATACCCGTCCGGGTAACTCCTGCCCCAGAAACGGCGAGTTCTTCCCCTGACTGAGGAGGGTGTCCCGGCTGAGGCGCTGCTTTACGGAGGGGTCGAAGACGCACAGATCGGCACGGGCCCCCGGTGACAGGTGACCGGCCTTGGTGATGCCCACGATGCGTGCGGCTTCCGAAGTGACCCGCGCCAGCGCCTGCACCAGCGGAACGCCAGCGTCGTTGGCCCATTTGAGGGTCAGTGGCAACAACAGCTCGAGACCCGTCGCGCCCGGCTCCGATTCACTGAATGGTGTAAGTTTACCGTCATCATCAACCGGAGTGTGGTCGGAGCAGAGCGCGTCGATGCGGCCCTCGGTGAGCCCCGCACGCAAGGCGTCGCGGTCTCGCTGGCTGCGCAGCGGCGGGATGAGGTGGCAGTGTGAGTTGAAGTAACCGATGTCGAGGTCGCACAGGTGCAGGTGGTTGATCGACACGTCGCAGGTGACGTCCATCCCGTCCGCGCGCGCGCGCTCGATCAGCTCCAGACCGGCGGCACTGGACAGCCGCGTGATGTGCAACCGGGCGCCGGTTTCGCGAGCGAGTTGCAGGTAGGTGAACAGGGCAACGGTCTCGGCGGAAACGGGGATGCCCGGCAGGCCCAGGCGGCTGGCGACTTCTCCGTCATGGGCATACCCGCCGCGCGAAAGAAACGGCGCGATGGGCTGGAGCCAGACGCGAAAGCCGAACGTCGCCGCATACTGCATTGCCCGCATCAGCACGGCGTTGTCGACAATCGGCACGTTGGCCTGACTGAAGGCGACGCAGCCGGCCTCGACCAGTTCGGCCATCTCCGCAAGTCGTTCGCCCCTGAGTCCGATGGTCAGTGCGCCGACCGGATAGATGTGGGCACGATTGAGCTTTTTCGCCCGGTAGCACAGCATCTCGACCAGTCCAGGTTCGTCCAGGGTGGGGTCGGTGTCGGGGGGGATGGCAAGACTCGTGACACCACCGGCCATGGCCGCGTTCATTTCGGATTCGAGCGTGGCACGGTATTCGAAACCCGGCTCGCGCAGCCGGGCGGCCAGATCGATCAGACCGGGGCATACGATCTTTTGGTCGGCGTCGATGGTGCGGTCACTGAGAAAGCCGTCGGGCGGCGTCCCGACGGCAACGATGCGGCCTTGGTCGATGAACAAATCCAGAACGGCGTCGATGCCGTTTGCCGGGTCGATGACGCGGCCGCTGTTGATTCTGATCTTCATGGACTTCCGTCGTGTTGAGTATTGGTTCTCTTCAGGGGCGGGCTGTCGGGAGCGCTTCTTCAACTGGCAAGCATGCTCATTACCGCCATGCGTACCGCGATGCCGAAGGTGACCTGAGGCAGGATCACGGCTTGTGCGCCATCGGCCACCGCCGAGTCGATCTCCACTCCCCGATTCATTGGCCCGGGATGCATCACAATGGCGTCGGGACGGGCACGCGAGAGCTTTTCCGCCGTCAGCCCCCAGACCTTGAAGAATTCCTGGGGCGTCGGGAGCAGGGCACCGTTCATGCGTTCGTTCTGGAGGCGCAGCATCATCACCACGTCGACATCGCGCAGACCTTCTTCCATGTCATGAAAGACGCGCACCCCCAGGCGGCTGACATCGGTGGGCAGCAGGGTCTTGGGACCGATGACCCGGATCTCCGGCACGCCCAGCGTGACCAGCGCCGAAATCTGGGAGCGGGCGACGCGCGAATGCAGCACGTCGCCGACCACGGCCACGGTCAGCTGGGTGAAGTCCTGTTTGTAGTGGCGGATGGTGTACATGTCGAGCAAGCCCTGGGTCGGGTGGGCATGACGACCGTCTCCGGCGTTGATCACGTGAATGTCGTTGCGGCCGTTGGCGAACAGATGTTCGGCGATCAGAAATGGTGCGCCGCTGGCGGCGTGGCGCACGACGAACATGTCGGCCTGCATCGCACACAGGTTGTCAACGGTGTCGAGCAGACTCTCGCCCTTGGAGGTCGAACTGGTTGATACGTTGAGGTTGACGACGTCGGCGGAGAGTCGCTTGGCGGCAATCTCAAAGGTGGTCCGTGTCCGTGTGGAATTTTCGAAGAACAGGTTGAAGATACTCTTGCCGCGAAGAATGGGCAGTTTCTTGACTTCGCGCTCAGCAACTTCGGTGAACGGAGCCGCAGTGTCGAGGATTGCGGTCAGAATCTCGCGCGGGAGGCCGTCGAGGGTGAGCAGGTGCTGCAGTTCGCCGTTCTTGTTGAGTTGGGGGTTACGCATCGATGAGCCTCAGCGATAGGGTGCCGGAGTCGTCCGTTTGCAGTTCGAGAATCTTGTCCGCGGGTAGCGGTTCGGCCAGCGTGTGCGCGCAATAGCGCGGGCAGATGGGCAGTTCGCGCCCGCCACGATCAATGAGCACGGCGAGATCCACCCGTGCGGGACGGCCATAGTCGAACAGCTCGTTGAGTGCGGCTCGGGTCGTGCGGCCGGTATAGAGCACATCATCGACTATGATGATGTGGGCCCCCTCGACCTCGAAAGGAATCTCGCTGCGGCGGGCCTTGCCCACCAGACCTCCACGGGCGCCAAAGTCGTCACGATAGTACGAAACGTCAATGCTTCCCGGGGGTGGTTGGAGGCCGAGTGCGCGGTGCAGGCGCTCGGCCAGCCAGACTCCACCGGTGTGAATGCCGACCAGTGCGGTTTCGGCTCCGACGTGGGGGCGCATTTGCTCGGCGAGCGCGTGGCACAGGGCTTCGGCGTCAAGTTGGCTCATGGTTTGGGGCGTCCAGGAAATGTTGCAGAATGAGTTGGGCGGCGACCGCATCCAGCAGCACCTTGCGGTCACGCCAGTGACGATGGCCGGCTTCGTGTAGTGCTACATCGGCTGCCGCCGAACTCAGGCGTTCGTCGCACTCGAATACCGGCAGACGATAGCGCCCCCGCAACTGGTTGGCGAAGCGACGACAGCGTGGCGCCATCTCGTGGGTGCCGCCGTCCGGGTGCGTGGGCATGCCCACGACGAGGGCAACGGGCTGCCATTCGGTGATGAGCCGGGAGATGACCTCGAAGCGCCGGCTGGCGGAATCTGCATGAATCGTCGTCAGCGGGGAGGCGTGTCCGGTTTCCAGCTCACCAGTGGCCACGCCGGTGCGGGCCAGTCCGAAGTCGAAGCCGAGTACGGTGCCGCGCGCGAGATGCGTTCGGAAAGCTCCCGGTGAGGTGCCCGGGTCTTTGCTCGCCGGTGAATCCGCTGGGTGCTGCGCATGCGCCTCAGGCATGCCCGGCGACCTCGCTGAGATTGGTGAAGTCGATGCCAAGCTTCTGCATTGCGGCCGCCAGTTTTTCTTCAGGCGGTACATCGAACAGGATGTCCAGATCGGCAGGAACGGTCAGCCATGCGTTGTCGATCAGCTCCTGCTCGAGCTGGCCGGCAGACCAGCCCGCGTACCCCAGGGTGATGATCACCTTGGACGGAGTGCCTGCGTTGCCGATGGATTGCAGCACGTCGCGCGAGCTCGTCAGCGCGATGTCGTCGGAGACGCGCAGGGTCGAATGCCAGTCGCCGGCTGGATGATGGAGCACGAAGCCGCGATCGGTCTGGACCGGACCGCCGAAATGCACCGGCTGGTTGGCGAACGCGTCCTGCTCCAGAGGCAGTTCGACACGTTCGAACAGCTTGGCGACGGTCATGTCGATCGGGCGGTTGACGATAATACCCAGCGCCCCTTGCTCGTTGTGTTCGGCGACGAAGGTCAGCGTGCGTGCAAAATTGGGATCGGCCATGGCGGGCATGGCGATCAGAAAGTGATTGGTGAGATTTGCGGTGATTTCGCTCATGGAATTATTTTACGCCTTCGCGAGAAATGTGGAGCAGGAACCTGTATCGACGACCGGCATCCAATCGCATCGCTCGCGATCAACCCTGGAGACTACATGCGATCAGCTCTTGTCTGGTTTCGGCGTGACCTGCGCTGTCACGATCATGCCGCCTTGTATCATGCATTGCGTGACTTCGACCGCGTGTACTGCGTTTTCGTTTTCGATACGGCGATTCTCGATGCCCTCGATGACCACGCCGATCGCCGGGTCGCCTTTATCCACGCGGCACTGGAGGAACTCGACCAAGGGCTCGATACCTTGTCGCGACAGGCTGGTGGCCAGGGGGCGGGCATCATCGTGCGCCACGCGCGTGCCGACGAAGCCGTGCCGGAGCTGGCCGCTGCGCTGGGCGTGAAGGCGGTGTTCGCGAACCGTGACTATGAACCGTCCGCGCGCGCGCGCGACGACCGGGTGGCCAGTCGCCTGCGGGCGCTGGGCATCGGCTACGAGTCCTTCAAGGACATCGTGATCTTCGAAGAGGATGAGGTGCTGACCGCTTCGGCTCGTCCTTACAGTGTGTTCACTCCCTATCGCAATGCCTGGATGAAGGCGTTGCGCGCGGATCACTACGCATCATGGCCGGTAGAGCGTCATGCGAACGCCCTCGCGCCGCGGTCGACGGACGGGGTATTACCCGATCTGCCGGCGATCGGCTTCTCACCCGTAGATCTGCGGGTGCTCGGTATCGCAACCGGCATGTCGGGCGGACGGGCGTTGCGCGATGACTTTCTGAAGCGCATGGGGGACTACGGCGATGCTCGGGATTATCCGGCTGTCAAGGGCGTATCCTATCTGTCGGCACACCTGAGATTCGGTACGGTGTCGATTCGAGAGCTGGTGGCCGCGGCCCACCAGAGTTTGGTCCATTCCGCGGACGAGGGCGCGCGCGCCTGGCTCAACGAGCTCATCTGGCGCGACTTCTATCACATGATTCTGTGGCATCACCCGCATGTCGTTGAACGGAGCTTCAAACCTGCGTTCGATCGTGTGCGGTGGGTACGTGACGAGGAGCTGCTGGCGGCGTGGTGCGAGGGAAGAACCGGGTATCCGTTGGTTGATGCGGGAATGCGGCAGCTCGCATACTCGGGGTACATGCACAACCGCTTGCGGATGGTGACGGCCTCGTTTCTGACCAAGGATCTCGGAATCGACCGGCGACTTGGCGAAGCCTGGTTTGCGCGAAAACTGATCGATTTTGATCTTGCCGCGAACAACGGTGGCTGGCAGTGGGCCGCATCTACCGGTTGCGATGCGCAGCCGTGGTTCAGAATCTTCAATCCGGTGACGCAGTCGGAACGTTTCGATCCGGAAGGACGTTTCATCCGCCGCTACGTACCGGAGCTCGAGGGGGTGCCAATGAAACGCCTGCACGCACCTTGGACCATGGGGCGGCTCGAGCAGCAGGCGGCGGGGGTCATCGTCGGCCGTGACTACCCTGCGCCGATCGTCGACCATGCTGAAGCGCGCCGGCGCACCCTGCAGCGCTTCGAGGTCGTGCGTGGGGGCGAGTCCTCGTCGTCGGGCTTGTAACCGACATCTTGAACGAGAACAGATAATCCTGCTCCGTATCGCGTCCGAGCAGGCAAGAAACGACCAGGGGCGCTCGATGCGCCCCTGGTCGTTTGGTTGCCCGTCCGCTGTACTCAGACCAGCTCGGGTTCGCTCAGATGACGGGTGTGCTGGCGCAACAGCCCCAGCAATTCGTCTTCGTCATAAGGCTTGCCCAGATAGTGGTTGGCACCAATCTTCATGGCGTACTCGCGGTGCTTGTCGGCCAGCCGCGAGGTGATCATGATCACCGGGATGTCGCGGGTGCGAACGTCGGAACGCAGGTTGCGCACGAAGTCGAAACCATCCATGCGAGGCATCTCGATGTCCGAGAGGATGACGTCCGGGACATTGTCGATGAGCTTCTCCAGGCCATCGCTGCCGTCCTTGGCCAGGATCACCCGATAACCTTCGCGTTCGAGCAGACGGCTGGCAATCTTGCGAACCGTGAGTGAGTCGTCGACCACCATCACTACCGGCTGACGGGCCTCCGGTGGCGGAGCCACCGTGGTCTGTGCGGCGCCTGCGGACAGGCTGCTCGTCTGACGGGCGCCCGTGGCCAGCTGACGGCTGGCCAGCGCGACCGGGTTCAGAATCAGCAGGATCTCGCCATCACCGAGTACCGTCGCGCCGGTGATACCGACGATGCGGATGATCTGCGGGCCGGCGTTCTTGACCACGATTTCCTGATTGCCACGGAGCGCATCGACGTGCAGGGCAAGGGTTTGCGCGCCGGCATGCAGTAGCAGCAGCCAGTTGAAGCGTTGCGGCTCGTGGCGCGTTTGCTCGTCGCCGAGCAGATGGGGAAGGTAGCGGTAGGCAAAGTTCTGACCTTGCCATTCGACCTCGCCGTCGGCGATCACCTTCTCGAGTGCGTCGGCCTTCAGTTCCATCACCTGAGCGATCATGCTCGAAGGAATTGCGTAACTGTGTGTCCCGGCACGTACCAGCAGCGCCTGGGTGACCGCGAGCGTAAGCGGCAGGAAGATGCGGAACTCCGTGCCTTTGCCTTGCTCTGAGCTGACGTCGATGCGGCCACCAACGGAGGCCGTCTCGGCCTTGACCACGTCCATGCCAACGCCTCGCCCGGACACCGCGGAGAGGTTGGTCGCGGTGCTGAACCCTGGCACGAAGATGAGGTTGGTCAGCCGGCGTGCGTCGACTTCCTCGCCTTCCTCGAGCAGTCCCTGGGTGCGGGCCTTGGCGGCAATGGCCTCGTAGTTGAGGCCCTTGCCGTCATCCTTGAGCGCAATCGAGATTTCGTTCCCTTCCTGCGCGATCGACAGCGTGATCTGACCGATGGGGTCCTTGCCCGCCGCCTGGCGCTGGTCGGTTGGTTCGATGCCGTGCGCGACCGAATTGCGCAGCAGGTGTTCGAGCGGAGCGGTCATGTGCTCGAGTACGCTGCGGTCGAGTTCGATGCGACCACCGCGCAGGTCGAGGTTGACGCGTTTGCCGAGATCCTTGGCGCTCTGGCGGACGACCCGATGGAGGCGATCGGCGAGGCTGTCGAAGGGCACCATGCGAACCTGCATCAGCGCGTGCTGCAGTTCGCGCGACATGCGTGCCTGGGAATGCAGGGCCACCTCGGCACCGTCAAGGTTGCGCAACAGGTTCTGCTGCACGGTGGTGACGTCGCCGACGCTCTCCGCCATCATACGGGTGAGTTCCTGCAGGCGGGTGTAGCGGTCCATCTCGAGTGGATCGAACTCGGCTTGATCCGACTCTGCCTGCGCGATACGTGACTGCAACTGGACCTCTGCCTGTATCTCCACCTCGCGCAACTGGTTGCGCAAGCGGATGACGTTCTCGGTGAGATCGAGCAGCGAGCGACGTACCGTGCGCAATTCACCTTCGATCCGGGTACGCGCGATGCCAATCTCTCCCGCCTGGTTGACGAAGCCGTCGACCAGGTCGGCGCGCACGCGCAGGGTGGCTCCGCCTGCGACCGCGCCTGCTGCGGCGCCGATTGCGGTGGTCTGCGTCTGTTCGTTTGCAGAGGGTAGTGGCGATGCAGGAGTTTCGCCCGCGGCCGTCGTGGTGTCGTCTTGCCCGGCCTCGGCTTGTGTGATGGGTTGAGCCTTCTCGGGATGGGCAATGACGTCGAGCATCTGCTCGGCGGTGTCCATGCCGCTGACCAGTTCTTCCAGCAGGGACTCGGTCGGAGCCCCCTCGGTCTGCGCTTGTTCCAGGCGTGACTCGAGCGCATGGACGTGCTCGCCCATGCGCATCGCACCGGCCATGCGTGCACTGCCCTTGAGCGTGTGCAACAGTCGGGCAGTGGATTTGGCGTGGTCGTCCCGTGAGGGGTCGGATTGCCAGTCTCGCAAGGTGGCGTGCAACTGCGCGATGAGGTCCGCGCCTTCTTCCAGGAAGATTGGCAACAGTTGCTCGTCGAGGTCGTCATGCACCACGGGTGCCGGCTCGCGTTCCTTCGCCGGCGTCGTTGCTTCAGTGGTCGGTGTAGCAGGGGGGGCGTGCATCGTCCCACTGGCTGGCGCGGTCGCCGCTTCGGTGGTGCTCGCTGCAGCGGTCGATTCGGTCTCGTCGAGTGCGGTTCCATCCTCCTCGAGAATGGCCGGGTTCAGCTCATCGGATTCGCTCAGCGCCTCATCGACGAGTGCTTCGAGAGATTCGAGTGCGGATTCGGCGCTGGTGTCTTGCAGTTCGTCATACGGGGCTGCAGGAACGTCCGTTTCTTCGGCGAACGGATCCCTGCCGACGCGTTCGAGTTGCTCCTCCAACTCGGGAACGGCGAGCGGCAATGTACGGGCACCGACCTCGCTGACCATGGCGTCGAGGGTCGTGGCGGTTCGGTACATCAACTCCGCCTGCTCGGTGGTCGGTGGAGTGTCGCGATCGATCAGACGGCCGATGGCGTGCTCGAGTGCGCGCGCCAGATGGTGTATGGAAAACACCCTGGCTGTTCCGGAGATGCCTGCGAGTGTATGGGCAGCACGCAAGGCGGCTTCTTCCGGGATACGGACGGGGTTGCGCTGAAGGTGCTCGAACTCCTCATGCACGGTTGCCACGTGCTCCCGCGCTTCACCCATGTACAGTTCGTAAAGAGTGCGCGAAAGTTCGATCTCGCCAATCCGGATGGGACCGGTTTCGGAGTCAGCCGGCGCTTGCGGCGGGAGTTCGGACTCAGCCGCGGAGACATCGTCTTCGGCTTGCCGACCGACCGCCACATCGGCGATCTGGTCGTTGGCGCTGTCGACCGATGCCGATTCTTCGTGGGCAGTTGTCGGCGTTTCCTCGGTATCGGTGACACCGGGCCAGGAAGATTCGAGGTCGACTTCTTCGAGATCGCCCCATTCGGTGGACTCCACCGAAGGCTCTTGGCTCAGTTCGGATTCGCCGATGTTCGCCGGTTCGGTTGCGGGCTCAGCTGCGGTGTGTAGTTGGGGGGAGGAGGCGGCATCGATCGGGTCTGACGTAATCGAGGGCCGTTCCGACCCCAAGACTTCGGGCGGTGCGGAGGCGACCGCGTCCGAGGCTTCTGTGACGGTTTCGGCTGAGGAGGCGCGCGCGGCGGATGCTTCCGGTGCAGCGGCTTCGTCCTCGGCCATCGGTTGGAACGCAAGCCCGGAGGCGGGAAGAGGTTCTTCCGCCGACCCGGTGAACGTCGGGTGTTCGGTCCGTGAAGCGGCTCCGGTCGTGATGTCGTCGTCTGAGGTCTGCTTTGTCTGCGCGGGGAGAGTGAAGTGACCTGGGTCGGCCGGCGGGGACGCCTGGTCTGTCTCCGGCGCTGACGCGGGCTGAGCAACGTCGCTGATTGCAGCTTCGTCGGATGGCCAGAGGTCCTCTACGCCAAGATCTTCGTCGAGTTCGAGTGTGTCAGGTAGAAATTCTTCGTCGGATGTCGAGAATGTGGCTCCCTCGAGCGAGGTCTCTTCTGGGAGAAATCCTTCATCGTCGAGCCGGGAGACATCTACCAGCACGGTTTTGGCCAGGGCGGAAGCGGCGTCGAGCTCACGTCGTGCCGAGTCATCGAGATCCGGCGAGGATGGCTGTGCTTCCGGTTCGGTGACGGTGGCCGGTTGCTCGTTTTCGTCAGGCACAGCGGTTGCGGTCGTATCCGCCGGGGAGAGCACTTCGGGGGGGACGGTGTCCCGCGCACCACCGAGTTCCAGCCCTGCGCCGGCACTGGCATCGTGATCCATCGTCGATGCTTCAGACGTGCTTTCTGCCTCGGATTGGCCAGTCTGCCCCGTCCAGTCCGAACCGATGGGATCGAGCACGGTTTCGTCCAGACTGAACTCGTGTGCCTTGCGGTCTTGATTTCGCTGGCTTTCTCCGAGAATGTCTGACGACAGTGGATCGAGCACGGTCTCGACCGAGTTGAAGGCGGTGACGTTCTGTGCGGCCGCGTCCGTGTCCTCAGGCGATGCCTGTAGTGGATCGAAGAGTGTTTCGTCAGACTGGAACGAGTTTGAATCCGCACCCTGGCGCTCGTCTGCCCCAGTCGTTTCGCTCGACTCGGTCGCGGCCGAGAACGGGGCGCTCTCGGTGGGCAACTCGGCAGTGCTCAAGTCGAGCGGTTCGAGGCGGGTTTCGAGTCCGTCGAAATCGGACTCGAGGGGTTCGAGTTTGGTTTCCAGAGGGTTGAAACCTGGCTCGTCCGGGTTCAGGCCCGATAGCGCATCGTCGAAGTGCATGTGTTGCGCGTAGACGGCAACCGGTTCGGCTTCCTCGGTACCACGTGGCTGGTGCGCCACGGCGTCGGCTTCGGTTTGCCTCTCGCCGACGGATTCGGCCGAAGGGGCTTGGTCGTTGACTGCTGGGTTGGCGTCAGCGGTTTCGACTTCACGCAGATGTTCGGCGGCAGCGATCAGCGTTGCAACTTCCTTGGCGTGCCCCTTGCCGCCTGCGATCTGCTCCACCCATTCACTGAAGGTTCCATGCGCCGTGCGGACAAACTCGAGAAGTTCGACGGTGGGTTCCCACTCGAGCTGCAGCCAACGGTTGAGTGTTTGTTCCACCGCCCAGGCGGCTTCGCCGAGATCGGTCAATCCGACCATGCGACCACTGCCCTTGAGGGTGTGAAAACCGCGACGGATGGTGGTCAGGGGTTCGATACCGAGCGGCAGGCCTGCAGCCAGTTCGTTGTCGATGTTGCCGAGTACTTCGACCGCTTCCTCGAGGAAGATCTCGAGTAGCTCAGCGTCGATTGGCTCCTCTTCGACCGTATCCACAGGAGCAGCCACGTCGGCGAGCAAGGGTGCGGGTTCAGCCTCCGACGCTGAGGCGGATGCAGGCAACGCGGTCTCTGCATCCCCGGTGGGCATCGATGGTTGTGCGTCGGTGGGAGCGTGCGCTTGATCGAACGGCGGTGCCCCCGGATCCGTGATTTCCGTAGCCACCGTTTCCGCTACGGGCGACGGTGTAGACGGCTGGGTTGCAAGAGTGACGTCGGAGGGCTGCGTCCCAAGGTCCTCTGCTTCTTCGTCTGGTTCAGAACCTTGAGCGCGTGCGTGTGCCTCCGGGTTCAGGAAGCGTTCGAGGTCGGCCGGACCGTGCTGCAATGCGGTAATGTAGAAGCCGAGCGCCGAGAGGTTGCGTGCCAGGGGTTCGAATTCACGCGGGTCGATTTCGACCTCGGAGGCGGCATACCGCGCAATCGTTGCCGAAGCATCACGGACGAGGGCGATCGCTCGCTCATCGCCGATCAGCATCAGCGCGCCCTGGATCTGCTTGAGCGGGGCCTCGAGGGCTGCCAGCGGCGCACGCTTGGACTGGTTACGGAAATAGTCGTCCAGGCTCTGTTCCACATGGGCAAGGTTGCTGAGAATCTCGCGCGCAACCTGGGCACGGGCCTGCCGCTCATGCTGCTGGCGGGCAGCCTCGACCGTTGGCGAAAGCTCCGCAGCCGGAACGGATTCGCCACGGGTCAGTGCGGCGAGCCGGCTCAGGGTGTCCGCCACCTGGGTTGTGAAACCGGCTTCGGGCACCCCCCGGTCCAGCGCAACCTCCGCTAGCAACAGAGCCGTTGCCATCTCGATGGCGATCGCGTCATTGAAGCTCTTGGGATTCTTGTGCAGCCAGGTGGCAAAGCGGCTCATGCCCTGCAGCAGGCGTTCGAGTGCGGGGCGTCCAAGCTGCGGGGCACGGTTTCCAATTTCGTTCAGGTGGGTTTCGAACCGGGCGAGGGCTGCCGCCTGTCCGTTGCTCCAGTCGTCCCAGGCGCGTTTGCAGGTGCCCAGTTCGGCATGCAGGGATTTGAGCAACGGCGCCAGTGGAATGTCCGTCACGCGTGAGCCCTTTTCCGGGATCAGGGCGTCGAGTCCCCAGGCCGCACGAACTGATTTCTGCAGGGCACTGCTGCCGGCGCTGCGGGTATTCCAGTACAGCACCTCACGTACCAGGGCGTCCGGGACGGTGCGGCTGTGTTGCTGGAGTTGCCGTAATTCCTTGTCGAGCTGGGCGCAGGTGCGCTTCAGCTGTGGGCTGTCCTTCAACTCACCGGCCGCCATGGCCTCGAACATGGCCTGACTCGCCCACCACAGCGCCGCCGGGGAAGAGGTCGATTGCAGCGCCTCGACTTCACCGGCCGCGCCTTGCATCAAACGCGGCCCAGCCGCGTCCGCGGGGGACTTCAACCACGCGAGCAAACCGCGTTGAAAGCGCGCGCGCGCCCTGCGCAGCCGCTTCTGCCATTCGTCGGGAGACAGGTCGGAGGTAGCGATCTTGCGCTTGGGCCCACGGGCCAGATCCGGATGGAACAGGTCGATCGCGGAACACTCCCGGAGCCCGCGCGCACGCGCGATGTCCGCATAGAGTGGAAACAGGCGTAGCGCCTGGTCCGGCGTGCCGCGCACCAGTTCTTCGAGATAATTCCCGATCGCAGCCACTGCCCGCGTCGCAACCGCCATGTTCGATTTTTCGGCGGGACGTTCTCCGCGGGCCATCGCGCCGAGCAGCAGGTCGAGCGAAGTGGCGAACTGGGTCAGGCCGTCCAGCCCGACAATTGACAGCGCACCACGGGCCTGGTGGAGGTGGGTTTGCGCGAACTGGATGTGTGTGACGGCCTCGGCGGACGCTGCGGCCTTGTTGAGCGCATCGTCCGCGCGGGCGAGAGCCTGATCGATTTCGCTCTTGACCCAGGTCAGCGGGCCGAGATCCGGTTCGTTGGCATGCATCATGGATTATCTTTCCCCGGTGTTGCGTTCGCTCAGACCTTGAAGCCGGACACCGAACCCTTGAGTTCGACGGCCAGGTCCGAAAGCTCACCAATCGACACTGCGGTTTGCTGCGTGCCGCGCGTGGTCTGCTCGGTAATCGCGAGAATGTCCTTCATGGTGTTCGCAACGCGGCTCGCCGCAGCCGCCTGATGCTGGATTTCGTTCGAGATCTGTTCGATCAGCTGCGCGGTTTCTGCCGAAACCTGATCGATCTCGGTCAGGGCCTGACCCGCGGCATCGGACAGCTGCGCACCTTCGACCACGTCACGGGTGGCGTTCTCCATCGCCGCTACCGCGTCCTTTGTGTCGGTCTGAATCGTCTTCACAATGGCCGCGATCTGCTTGGTTGCCTCCGCCGAGCGTTCAGCGAGCCGCTGCACCTCCTCGGCAACCACGGTGAAGCCTCGCCCGGCTTCGCCGGCCGAGGCTGCCTGAATGGCGGCGTTCAGCGCGAGCACGTTGGTCTGTTCGGTAATGTCGGAAATCAGTTCGACGATCTCGCCAATTTCTTGCGAGGATTCGCCCAGGCGCTTGATCCGCTTCGAGGTTTCCTGGATCTGCTCACGAATTTCCTGCATGCCCTTGATCGTGTTCTCCACAGCGCTGGTGCCCTTCTGCGCCGCATCCTTGGAGCGACGGGCCACCTGTGCGGACTGCAGCGCACGCTCGGAAGATTGGGTCATCGACATGGCCATTCGTTGCACGGTCGATCCAACTTCCTCGATCTCACGGGTCTGGCGTTCCGAGGCGTCGAGCAGTTCGCTGGAGGTGCGCTGCGCGGATTCGGTGGCCTGGGTCACGCGGTTGGCGGCATCGTTGATCCGTCTTACAAGAACCGAAAGCTCTTCCACGGTGTAGTTCACCGAGTCGGCGATGGCGCCGGTGATGTCCTCGGTCACGGTTGCGCGCACTGTGAGGTCACCGTCCGCGAGGTCGCCCATCTCGTTCATCAGGCGCAGAATCGCTTGTTGCGACAGGTTGCGTTCGTCTTCGGCGCTGCGCCGCTGCATTTCGGCGGCGGAGCGGCGCCGGGTGATGTCATCGTTATAGGCACGCGCCATCAGGAAAAGCACACCAAGCGCGAGCAGCGCGGTCAGCACGATGACGCCATTGATTGGATCAAAACCGCGGAACTCACGGTCGTAGGCTTCGGACAGGTTGCGGGTTCGCGTCAGGAGTTCGCCGGATTCGGCGAACAGGCGGCCACCTGCCTGCTTGGCTTGCACGAGGAACTGCATGTTGGAGAGAATGCCCGAGATCGCCTCCAGGCTCTCTTGTGCAGCAACCGCGAGTTCCTCAAGACGCTGGCGGGTCTCTTCGTCGTTGGTCGGCATCCCCTGCAGTTCGGCCACGACATCGCGGAAGCTGTTGGCGTCCTTGCCCAACAGAAAGGCCACTTCTGGATCGATTGCGGCGGCCACGAGCAGGGCGTTGGCATTCTTCGCGATGCGCTGGGTCAGCATCACCGCCATGTTCGCCGAAGCGATGTCCTGCGGCGAGGCGCCACGGTGAAGTGCCAGGGCGGCGACCTCTTCGGTGAGGTCGAGCAGAAACGCGTTACGCGTGTTGATCGTATCGACCGAGGCGTTCAGCGTCGTGAGGTTGACTTCCTGATCGAGCAACAGTCGCGCGTCACGCTCGCTGCGCTCCCAGGCCGTGCGCAGGGCCTGCAGATGAGGCGTCGTGGAGGCCGGGCTGGGAGGGACTTCGCCGTCGAGAATCCGCCCGCCGTTGTACAGCGCATCGACCAGGCTGGAGAAGCGATTGGTCGCGGAGCGCAGTTCGGTAAAGGCTTCCTGGTTACCTTGCAGAGACAGCTGGCCGGCCTTGGCAATCTGTTGCGACAGCATCTGCAACTCACCCGCCGCCCCGACGTAGAGCGGAGCGTAGGCTGCCTGGCGCCCCTGATATACAAGCAGTGCGGCGGTGGCGATCATCAGGATGGCAAACAGCAACCCGAGAGGTTTCATCCGCGAAGACACGGATTCGGTGTCAGACGTGTTCTCCATCGTGGCCGCGGCCGGGCGAGGAGGGGGGGCTGCTTCCAGAATCGTGGTGTCTGAAGCCGGTTCGTTTCCGGCCGCCGCCTTGCTTCCAAAGGACAGTCCGAATAGCTTGAATGCCATAACGCGTGCTCCGCCGCTTGAATAGGTTTAAGAATCGTTATCGAATGTGAGTTGGTGTGGTGTTCAGGACGCCCTGACCCCGGCCTCGAGAAAGCTCGGGTGGGTGATCAGGTTGTGTACGTCCAGGCGCAGCCAGGTGTTGCCGTGCATGTCGCGCAGGTGCCCACTGACCCAGCGACGTTGGTCGACGCCATTCTCGGTGGTCGGCTCGAACTCCTCTGGGCTGTGCAAGCCGCTGGTTCTGGAGAACAGCAGGGCGTTGTTCACTCCGTGGCGCCCGTGCAGCAGCAGCAGGCGCGCGAAACCAGAACTGGTTACCGCGGCGTGCTGATGAAAGGCGGAGAAGTCGATCACCCCATACAGCGTGCCACGAACGTTTGCGATACCGCGAAACCAGGTCTGGGTCAGCGGCACCGCACTCAACGCGGGGACGGGGAGGATCTCACCAGTGTCAGTGAGGTCGACCAGCCATTTCTCCCCGCCGGCTTCGACGCCCAGCAGTGTACGACGGTCACTCGCGCGGGATTCGGCCAGTCGCCGAACGAGATTTTCCTGAAACTCGCGAAGGCTGATTCGTCGTCCCATGCTCGCTCAGTCCAGGCTGTGAATGCGTTCGAGCAGTTCTGCGTGGTCGATGGGTTTGACCAGATAGTCGTGGGCACCCTGCCGCATGCCCCAGATCTTGTCGGTTTCCTGGGACTTGGTGGTACACATGATGATGGGGATGGCCCGGGTGGCCGGATCGCGCGAGATCGTACGCGTGGCCTGATAGCCATTCATGCCCGGCATGACGACGTCCATGAGGATGAGGTCGGGCATCTCGCTCTTGCTCTTGGCGATGGCGTCCTCACCGTTCTCCGCGGTGACGACTTGAAAACCGTTGCCGGTGAGAGCCTCGGTCATGGCGAAACGTTCGGTCGGGGAATCGTCGACCACCAGAATTTTCTTGATCGGCATTGCTGTTCTTCCTCGGAAGTTCAATTGGAACCAGCCGCGTGATGGGCCACGGCCTTCAAAAGACTGTCTTTGGTGAATGGCTTGGTGAGATACTCGTCCGAACCTGCCATGCGGCCACGGGCGCGGTCGAACAGCCCGTCCTTCGATGACAGCATGATGACTGGCGTCGATGAGAGGCGCGGGTTCTTCTTGATCAGGGAGCACGTCTGGTAGCCGTCCAGTCGCGGCATCATGATGTCCACGAAGATGACGTCCGGTTCGTGATCAGTGATCTTGGCGAGCGCGTCGAAACCGTCTTCGGCCAACAGGACCTGGCATCCCGCCTGATTGAGGAAAATCTCGGCGCTGCGACGAATGGTGTTGCTGTCGTCGATCACCATGACCTTGAGTCCGGTTAAATCCATGCTGTGCTCCATCGGAAACGAGCGCACATCGAGGCGGTGGTCTTCACCGCGATCGCCGAACAGCCCGACGCATCGCACGGATGCAGACGCGCCGGGCGGGAACGTTGTGTGCCGTTGATCATCATAGTTCGACCATTTCGAAGTCTTCCTTGCGTGCTTCGCATTCCGGGCAACTCCAGTTCGGCGGGATGTCGTCCCAGCGCGTTCCGGGTGGAATGCCTTCTTCGGGCAGGCCGGCAGCTTCGTCATAAATGAAGCCGCAGATAAGGCACATGTAGGTCTTGTAAGGAGTGCTGGCCATTGCTTGGCTGTCAGGGATTGTTACGTTTGGCGGTAAAATGGCGTCCGCCGCATCTTACCGCATTTTTATGACTTTGCCAGACTGCCGCCGAGATCGGCGCCAAGCATGTGACATGCCTTTTTCAGGATCCCGGACTCCCTTTGCCGTTTTGTCGTTCGCATGCGCGGAAGCGACCTGCGCGGGCGGCGCCCAGTCCGATGCAATGGTGATTGCCGGGCTGGGGGGCCATCCGCTGTCGGTGATCTGCGCGGTCGCGACCCGCGATACGCGAGGCGTGGTGGATCTTGTTGCGATCGATGCGGAGAGCGTCCACGCCCAGGCGTGGGCGGTTCTGGAGGATGTCCCGGTTGCCGCGTTTCGGGTGGGGCAGCCGGGCAGTGTCGAGAATGTTGCGGCGATTGCCGAGATTCTGTCCGACTATCCGGATGTTCCGGTGGTGCTGGAGCCCGCGCTGCACTGCGTGGACGAGGATGAGGCGGTTGCTGACAGTCTGATGCCGGCCTTTCTGGACCTGATTCTGCCGCTGACCACGCTGTTGGTTGTCGGTCACCACGATTTGCCGCGACTCGCGGGGTATCTGCCCGAAACCGCAGTGGACGCGGATGAGGAAGGCGCCGCCGAGGCCGGTGCCGACACGAGCGAGGGTGGTGGGTCGGGCGCCGACGCGGCGCAGACCGTTGCCCGTTTGCAGGCGCATGGCGTTGCCAATGTACTTGTCACCGGTGCGCCGGCGCATGATGTGGGTGGGGCCGACTGTCTGTATGTGGACGGTGGGCATGTCCATGCGTTCGCGGGGGCGATCGAAGGGCGTGGCTTCGTTGGCGCGCGGGGAATGCTCGCGACCGCTGTCTCTGCGTTGTTGGCGCGTGGCTGTGACGTTCCGGCCGCGGTCGATATCGGGCGCGAGGTCATGCGCGACGCGCTGGCTCGGGGGCGTCGGATCGGCATGGGGGGCGTCATTCCCGGTGTGCCCACCCTGCTCGAGTCGTGGCCGGAGCCTGGGCGATGATTTCGACGATGTTCGGCGGCCTGTCGCGACGGGGTCTTTATCTGATCACCCCCGACCTCGTCGATACCGCAGTGCTGGTTGCGCGCCTGCGTGTGGCGCTCGGTGGGCGCCCGGCATTGGTGCAGTATCGGAACAAGGTGCTGCAAGGGGATGCGGCGACCGAGCAGGCTGCGCAGGTGGTGGCGCTGTGCCGTGAGGCGGGGGTGCAATGCGTGGTGAATGACTGTGTCGAGCGGGCGCTGGCAGTGGATGCGGACGGCGTGCATCTGGGGCGCCACGATGGCGATCTGTCGGGGGTGCGCCGTCGAATCGGGAGCGGACGCATGCTCGGGGTTTCGTGTTACGACGATTTCGGGCGGGCGGAGGATGCGGTCGCGGTGGGTGCCGATTACGTGGCGTTCGGTGCAATGTTTCCATCCCGAACGAAACCGGATGCGGTTGCCGCCCCGGTTCCGTTGCTGACCCGGGCTCGCGAACTCGGCGTCGCCGTTGCCGCGATCGGCGGTATTACCCTGGACAACGCAGCTCCTCTGGTGGACGCCGGGGCGGATCTGCTTGCCGTGATCAGCGATGTATTCGAGGCCACCGACCCGGCCGCGCGTGCCGCCGGGTATCGTGCGCTGTACGACTGAGGCCAGCGGAACGCCCGTCTGCCCTTCGATGGTGGACCACCGTGTCTTCACGCGCGACAATGGCCAATTGCAATCAAGTATGTAGACCGAGATCGAATGCCCATGAACAGCAATAACCAAATCCTCTTCGAGCGTGCCCAAAGGACCATTCCCGGTGGCGTCAATTCCCCGGTCAGGGCGTTTCGCTCCGTAGGCGGTACGCCGTGCTTCATCGAGCGTGCCCTTGGAGCGCGTGTATGGGATGCCGATGGCAAGGAGTACATCGACTATGTCGGTTCCTGGGGACCGGCGATTGCCGGCCATGCCCACCCGATGATCGTCGAGGCGGTGCGTGACGCGGCCCTGCGTGGCCTTTCGTTTGGTGCGCCGACCGAAGCCGAGGTCGAGATGGCTGAGCGGATCTGCGCATTGATGCCGTCGATCGACATGGTGCGCCTGGTCAGTTCCGGCACCGAAGCGACAATGAGCGCGATCCGGCTTGCACGCGGGTTTACCGGGCGTGATGCGATCATCAAGTTCGAGGGGTGCTACCATGGCCACGCCGACAGCTTGCTGGTCAAGGCAGGTTCCGGGTTGCTGACCTTCGGCAATCCGTCTTCGGGTGGCGTGCCGGAGGATTTCGCCAAGCATACCATCGTGCTCGATTTCAACGATCTCGATCAGCTGGAACAGGTCTTCAAGGCGCGCGGCGATGAAGTCGCGGCGGTGATCGTCGAGCCGATCGCCGGCAACATGAATCTGATCAAGCCTCGCCCCGGATTTCTCGAAGGGTTGCGCCGCCTGTGTACCGAGCACGGCGCGGTGCTGATCTTCGACGAGGTGATGACGGGGTTTCGGGTCGGGCCGCAGGGTGTGCAGGGGCTGTATGACATCACGCCGGACCTGACCACCCTGGGGAAGGTGATCGGTGGCGGGATGCCGGTCGGCGCGTTCGGTGGTCGGCGAGATATCATGGAGTCGATCGCGCCGCTCGGCACCGTCTATCAGGCCGGTACGCTGTCTGGTTCGCCGGTCGCGGTCGCGGCGGGCCTGGCGTCGCTGCAACTGCTCGCTCAGCCCGGTTTCCATGCTTCGCTCGAAGCGAGGGCCTCGCAACTCGTCGAGGGCCTCGAAGCGGCGGCGGGCAATGCCGGCGTCGCGTTTCGGGCTGACTTCGTTGGCGGCATGTTCGGACTGTATTTTGCAGAGAACGTGCCGACGTCGTACGCCGAGGTCATGGCTTGCGATCGCGAGCGCTTCAACCGCTTCTTTCATGCAATGCTCGATGCGGGGCACTACTTCGCGCCTTCGGCCTTCGAGGCCGGCTTCGTCTCGATCGCGCACCTCGAGTCCGACGTCGCGGCCACCGTCGAAGCTGCTGGCGAGGCGTTCGCCCGTTTGTGAGATTCTGGAGCCTGTGCGCCTGGAGCCACCTCTCCGCCTGGGGGCATCGAACGACCGGCTTCCCGTCGTCGGCTCTGGGCGCAGCGATTGCCTGCCAGTGGCCCCGGGTGGGAATGAGGGGGCGCTAGGCCCCTCGGGATACACCGGGAGGATTTGCGTTCGCCTGTGTCGGGATCGGCTTCGGCGCGGCAGGCAGTTGCTGCCGCCGCGCTTCCGGTACCGTCACAGCAGGAAAATGGTCGCCAGCCCGAGGAAGATGAAGAACCCGCCGGAGTCGGTGAGGCCGGTGATCATCACCGAGCTGCCGAGGGCGGGGTCTCGGCCGAAGCGTGTCCGGATCATCGGAATGAGCACGCCCGCGCTCGCCGCGAGCAGCAGGTTCAGTGTCATCGCCGAAGTCATCACCAGACCAAGCTCCCAGCTGCCGTAGAGCCACCACGCCATGGCGCCGAGAAATCCTCCCCAGAAGACGCCATTGAAGAGGGCAACTCCCATCTCCTTGCGGATCAGACGCTTCATTGCGGTGTGTTCGACCTGCCCCATCGCGATCGCGCGAACGATCATGGTGATGGTCTGATTGCCGGAGTTGCCACCGATGCCGGCGACGATGGGCATCAGCGCGGCCAGCGCGACGAGCTTCTCGATGGAACCCTCGAAGGCACCGATGACGCGCGAAGCGATGATGGCGGTGACCATGTTGATCGCCAGCCAGCCCCAGCGGTTTTTCACTGAATCCCAGATCGGCGCGAAAATGTCTTCTTCCTCTCGCAGACCGGCCTTGCTGAGGATCTCCTGCTCGGATTCCTCGCGGATGAAGTCGACCACGTCGGCAACGGTGAGGCGTCCGATGACCCGCTTTTCGGAATCGATGACCGGCGCGGAGATCAGATCGTAGCGCTCGAACGCCTGTGCGGCCGCGTCGGCATCGTCGTCCGGTTCGAAGCTGATCAGGGTCTCGGTGCGCATCAGGTCGCCGACCAGCTTGTCGGGGTCGTTGGTGAGCAGCTGTTCCAGCGTGAGGATGCCCCGCAGGTGTTCCTCGCGGTCGACCACGAACAGTTTGTCGGTATGGTCGGGCAGTTCCTCGAAGCGGCGCAGGTAGCGCAACACGACCTCGAGCGTGACGTCCTCGCGGACCGAAACCATGTCGAAATCCATCAGGGCACCGACGGTGTCCTCGGGATACGACATCGCCGCGCGCAGCTGCTCTCGCCCTTCGCTGTCGAGAGACTGGAAAACATCCTGAATGACCTCTGGCGGCAGGTCCGGGGCCAGGTCGGCGAGTTCGTCGGCGTCGAGCGATTCAGCCGCCGCCTTGAGCTCCGAAGGGTCCATCGTCTCGATGAGCGACTCGCGGACCGCGTCCGAGACTTCAAGCAGAATCTCGCCGTCGCGTTCTGCCTTGACCAGACTCCAGACGAAGAGTCGGTCCTCGAGCGGCAGCGCCTCGAGTATGTAGGCGATGTCGGCGGGATGGAAATCGTCGAGGCGGTTCTGCAACTCGGCGATGTGCTGCCGGTGCACGAGGTCTTCGACCAGCTCGTGGCGCGGCATGTCCTGGCGCAGGACGAGGTTCTCGACGAGCTTCTGGCGAGCGAGCAGTTCCTGGACCTCGCGCAGGTGATGCTGGACGTCGTCGGGGTGGTGCTCCTCGTGTTCGCTCATTGGCATCTCGCGCGTGGTGGAAGGTGGCCAGGGTGCCCATTTTACGGCCTTGGACATGGCATGGCGATGGCCATTGTCGCAGGCGTGTCAAAAAAAGCATGCTCGGTGCGGAGCGAAAGACGCTGTTCGGCGCCGGTCAGGGAATGCGCGAGTTTCCCATCCGCCCGCGCACCCGATTGGCGTGAGCGGTCATGCGCGGACCGAACTCACGTTCATAGCGTCGGGGGTTGGGCAGCTTGACCGCGAGCCGGCTTGCTTCGACCGGCCCGAGGCGGTCGGCCGACAATCCGTAATAGTGCTGTGCCGCCGCTTCCGCGCCGAATACACCCTCACCCCATTCGACGACGTTGAGATAGACCTCGAGGATGCGTCGCTTGCTCCAGGTCTGTTCGATCATGACCGTGATTGCCGCTTCCTGCGCTTTGCGCAGATAGCTCCGACGTGGAGAAAGGAACAGGTTCTTGGCCAACTGCTGGCTGATCGTGGAGCCACCGGCCATGCGCCCTCCATGCTGGCGATTGCGTTCGATCGCATGCTGGATGCCCTGCCAGTCGAATCCGTTGTGACTCATGAATCGATCGTCTTCGGCGGCGACGACGGCGCGCTTGAGATGAGTCGACACTTGGTCATAAGGTATCCAGTGATGACGCAACTCTGCCTGGGGGTCGGTCTTGCGCAGTTCGGCCAGCTGCAGGCGCATGAAGCGGGTGCTGCCCGGGTCGTTTTCCTTCCACCACAGAACATGGGCAAGAAACCACAGCTGCAGGGCGATCAGGGCCGAGCATGCAATCAGCAACAGCCGCGCAACGGTACGCAGCAGTCTCTTCATCCCTCGGGGCGCTTCGAGCTGCTGACGGGCGGCGTCTGCCGCGTTGCGCTCGGGGGCGGCGTCATGACTGGAGTTCCAGCCGCAGTTGCGCGAGGATGGCAGCGGTATGCGGGCGAACGCCTCGCCACAGCAGAAAGCTCTCGGCCGCCTGCTCGACGAGCATGCCCAGTCCGTCCGCCATGCGCGCGGCGCCCGCGAGTCGCGCGGCGGCAAGAAATGGGGTGTCGCCGGTCCCGTACATCATGTCATAGGCGAGCGCGTGATCGGCGTAGATCCCGGTCGGCAGCGGCGGTGCCTGGTCAGCGAGGCTGGCGGCCGTTGCATTGATGACGATGTCGAAGCGCCTGCTGGAGAGCTCTTCAAAGCCGCAGGCATCGAGATCCACTGCCCCGGCATGTTCGCGCATTTGGGCGGCCAGTGCGACGGCCTTCGAGGTCGTGCGGTTGGCAACGGTCAGGCTCGCAGGCTGCGCTGCGAGCAGGGGGAGCATGGCCCCGCGGGCAGCGCCACCGGCACCCAGCAGCAGCATTCGGGTGCCGTGCAGGGCGAGCCCCAGGTTGGCCGTCAGATCGCGCACCAGACCGGCCCCGTCGGTGTTGTCACCGAAGATGCCGTCCTCGCTGAATGCCAGGGTGTTGACCGCGCCGGCGGCGGCCGCGCGGTCGGACAGATGGTCGGCCAGTGCATGGGCTTCGAGCTTGAAGGGTACGGTCACATTCATGCCCTTGCCGCCGGAGGCACGAAATGCGGTCACCGTGGCGGCAAAGGCGTCAAGTGGCGCGAGCACGGCCTCGTACGTCAGGTCCTGTGCGGTTTGCGCCGCGAAGGCTGCGTGAATGCGTGGGGACTTGCTGTGCCCGATCGGATTGCCGATGACGGCGTAGCGATCCATCAACGTGTCCTCAACTGGTCGGAGTTGGTGAAGGTCCAGGTCCGGGTGATGTCGATGATGTCGGTGTCAACCCGGATGTCAGGCGGAAAGGGGGCGAACGGTGCGGCCAGTTCGACGATGCGAATCGCCGCCTGGTCAAGCACCTGGTGTCCGGACGAGCGCTGGATGTCCACCGATTCGATCGAGCCGTCGGCGCGGATCACGACTGACAGCAGCAGGCTGCCGTAGATTCGTCCGCGTGCGGTGTCCGGGTAGTTGAGGGTGCCCACGCGTTCGACCTTTTGCCGCCAGTCTTCGAGGTACTGTGCAAAGCGGTGCTCCCGGGTGCGTGCTCCAATGTACTGTTTGCGCGGGCGTTGCGCGTATTCGTTGAGCCGACGGTCGATTTCCGCCTCGAGGCGGGCCGCGGCGGAAATTCCGGACATCAGGTCCAACCCGGATACCTGTGTCGGCTCGGTATCCGTGGCTGGAGCGGGGGGTTCGGGCTGGGGCCGGACCGCGGGCGTGGGGCGCTCGGGTTCGGGGGGGCGGGCGATGACGTCCTGCCGGACCGGCGCAGGCTCGGGTGCGGCAGCCTGTGCGTCTACGAGGGTGTCGCCGTCCTGACTGGCCTCCTGTGCCGGCACCGGGGTCGTCGGGCTGACGTCCTGATCGGTGGTGCCGCCACCATCGAGATTGGCCTGAGCCAGCGCGGTAGCGTCCTCCGGTGCCCGTTCATGGCGAGCATTGACCAGTACGACATTGAGCGAGCGGTTGTGTTCGGCACTCGGCTGTCGCTCGGGAAACCCGAAGTGGATGCTGAGCAGGAACACGTGAAACAGCGCCGACAGCAGCAGCGCGACCAGCAGCGCGCGATCCGTGAGCAGGGCGCCGTCCACGGCCGTTGCAGGTGCGGATGCGGGGTGCACGAGAGCGCTGGCGTCGGACATGCTTACCTCGTCATGCGGTTGGATAGGGGGCGGGGGCATCGCCGTGCCCGGATTCAGGTTCGGGTTCCGACAGCGTGGTCAGGAAACGGGCGTGAGCGTCCACGTCGATCAGGTCGCAGGACTCGATGGCCAGGCGGATTCGCGAACCGGGGAGTTGCAGCGGCAGCGAAGGCACCTTGAAGACCAGCGGTACGGCGTCCAGGCGGACTACGTTTTCGCGCAGCACCCGGGCTTCCACTTCGGGGTGGTCTTGTTGTCGCAGCCAGCGCAGACACCAGTAACGCTCCATCTTTCGCTGAAATTCTCCGTATGCGGCGTAGGTCAGTTCGAAGTCACGCAGCGCGGAGAACAGATCCGGAGACTTCGGGGCGAAGGCTGGATCGCTCTGGGTGAGCACCGCCACGATCTGCCACTGGTTGACCAGATCGACATAGCGCCGCAACGGCGAACTCGACCACGCGTAGCAATCGACCCCGAGCGCGTCATGGGGTTCCGCCGAGGTGCTCATGCGCACCTTTCCGCCGTTCTGCACCCGATACAGGCCTGGCACGCCGGCCTGATCAAGCATCTTGCCCCAGGTGGCGTTTGCCAGAATCATCAGTTCGGCAACCAGCTTGTCCAGTGGCGAGCCACGTTTGCGCTGGCTGATCGTCACATGGCCCGGGCCATCGGCGGTCTGGGTGTGCCAGTCGACATAGAAGCTGAAATCGATCTGGTTCTGGTTGTCGTTGGCCTTGCCCCGTCCGGCTTCGAGAATGGTCGCGAGATCCCACAGCAAGGTCAGTTCGCGCTTCCACTCGTAGTCCGGGCCACCATGCTCGATCGTCTGCTCATTGAACAGGGGTTCGATGTCATGGTGGCGCAGATTGGCAACAATCGGTACTTGTTCGACGCGGCTTTCGTGCGCAGTGATGGCCAGCGCCGGACTGACGTCCAGATACAGGGATACCGCCGGGCAGGTGCGTCCAGCGCCAAGAGTGAAGCGCTCGACGATCTCGTCGGGCAGCATGGTGATCTTGTTGCCCGGCATATATACCGTGGACAGGCGGGAGCGGGCGATTGCATCGAGCGCGGAACCGCGCGCGAAACCGAGGGCGGGGGCGGCGATGTGAATGCCGATGCGCCAGCCACCATCGTCCCGCGGAGTGACCGAGAACGCGTCATCGATCTCGGTGGTGGTTGCGTCGTCGATCGAGAAGGCGCGAACCTCCGCCAGCGGCAGGTCGCTTGGGGGGGCTGCAACGTCGAAAGAGGGAAAGTCCGTGCCGTCCGGGAAATACTCGAAGAGGAAACGGTTGAAGTGGTAGTCGTGCGAGGACCGGATCGCGCCACATCTGAGCAGCAGTCGTGGCGCGGACAGGCCGCTGTCCACGCAGGCGGCCTCCAGAGCCTTGGTTTCGAGGCGGTTGCGGTCGGGGCGGTAGAGCAGCTGCGGCAGCATTCTTTCGACGTCGGGCGGGAGGCGACCGGCGACCAGTTCCGCGCGCATGTGCTCCATGGCTTCGGCCTGCTGACGCTTCTTTTCGAGGCCGGCGAGCGCGGCCTCGAGAATGTCGGACGGAGCCTTGCGGAATCGTCCACGTCCCTTGCGGTGGAAGTAGATCGGGGCCGAATGCAGGCGCAGCAGGATGCTGGCCGCCTCGACGGCCGAAGGTGCGTGCCCGAAGTAGTCCGTGGCAAAGGACTCGAAACCGAACTCATCGTCGGTGCATACTTCCCACAGGAAGTCGGTGTCCAATGCTTCGGCCGCCGCTTCGGCGCGGTCGATCAGTTCGGCTGGCGCGGGTTCGCGAAAGCGCAGGAGCACATGGTTGCTCTTGAGCTTGACCCGTTTGCCATGGGTCGTTTCCACTTGCAGGGATGCGTCGTTGTCCGCGAGAACCGTTCCCGCCTTGAACCCGCCACTCTCTTCGAAAAGCACAAACATCTGTTACCGCCATATCCAGTCAAGCCCCACAGTTTAACCCGGAAAGCGGGGCCTTTTGCGCCCCCTGTCGCGCTATTCCAGCGTCCTCGAGCGCGTCGCGTATACTGACGGCCGGGAGGTAACGGATCCGGCAATGGAGCGACGATGTGCGTATACTTGTGGCGCGTACCCATTGCCCATGGTGATCGGCCGTGCCCCGTGAAGCGCCCCGCAGCAAGGCGCGATCGGAATGCCGCCGCGGCAGGTACGTCAGGCGATGCCTATACCAAAATCATCGAGACTGCCCCCTGAAAGGAGACCGGAAATGAACCGCAAGCCCGAGAACGTGCATGTGTCGAACCGACTGGTCGCGCTGTTGTCCATGCTGGTGCTGCTGGCCGGCATCCTGATCGCGGCGCCGGCGCATGCGGAAGAAGAGCCGCAGGTGGTTTACCACGCGGATTTTTCCGATCCGCGCCGGTTCAGTGCGATGCTGACCAGCATCAACAACATGGTGACGCATTACCAGAATGAACTCCTGGATTACGATGTGCGGATTGTCTTCGTGGCGCATGGTATCCGTTTTCTGACCGACGACCGTCTTGAAGGCTCGCCGTTCGAGGAAGATGAGGCGATGGCCGAACGGCGCGAGAACAATGCCAGCCGGCTCGATGCCCTGCGCGCGGTTCAGGGCGTGAAGCTCGAACTGTGCGACATCACGCGCACGGAGATCGGTTTGAGTGAGGACAAGCTGTACGAGGGCGTCACACTGGTACCCTCGGGCGTCGCGCGAGTGGCGCAACTGCAGCGCGAAGGTTTTGCTTACATCAAGATCGAGTAGGCGGCAGCACGGTGTGAAGAAGTTGGAGCAGGGAACAGGAGTGCGTTCGGCTTCCGGGCCGGCAAGCATTCGGCCCGGGGAGGCGAACCGTCGCTGTTGCGACGGTCGATCGTGAAACGAACGAAATGTACGGACTGAAATCGATTGGGGGAGGGGTATGACCGAGCAGACGTTGTGGGTGGTTGGAATTGTTGCCGTGATCGTGGCCGCCGTGGTCGGCTTTTTCGTGGGACGGGTTTCGGCTGGTTCGCGCGAGCGGATCGAGGAACTTGAAACCGAGGTCAAGCGGCACAAGGATGAGCTGGGAGAGTACAAGCGTGAGGTCGAGACCCATTTCGACAAGACCGCCTCCCTGTTCGTGTCCATGGCCGGTTCTTACAAGGAGTTGTTCGAGCATCTTTCGTCGGGCTACGAGAAGCTCTCCGACGGCTCGGCCCGCACCTTGTTCAAGGACCGGGTCGGTGCCCTGCTGACGGACAAGGGCGCGGCCGATAGTGCGGGTTCGACCAGGTCCGCCGTCGATGAGGTGCCGGGTGCGTCGGCGGGTACGGCTGAAAAGCGCGGCGATACGTCCGCTGATTCCAGCAACGGAACGGCCGCCAGCGAGGGCAAGGCGTCCGCCGCGTCGTCCGCAGGCGATGGCACGTCCGAGGCGTCGGTGAAGGACGCGGCGGGCACCGCTTCCGGTGGCAAGGAGAGCGCCGGGACGGTTGCCGGGGGCTCTGCGCAAGATACGGTGGGAGCAACGGCGTCGCCGGTGAAGTCCGAGAGCGCGGCGGAGTCCGAGCCTGTCGATGAGAAAGCCGCGGGCGGCCATGGCGCCCTGGCTGAAGAGGAGAAGAAGCCCTCGGCGCAGGCGGGGCTGGCCGAGACGAATTCGGCCAATGCAGGCGCCAGCAGCGCAGTGCGCACCACGGACGAGGAGGCGCAGGTATCTGGTCCCACCAGTGACGTCGGACAGCCCTCAACGGCGGCCGGAGCACCGGATGAGACTGTGGTCAAGGCGGGGGCTGACGGTGGGGCGGGCAAGACCGTGAAGTCCGGTGCGGCGGATACGGCCGATGCGGCCGATTCCCGGGCGAACGCGGCTACCGACACACCGGCCAAGCAGCCGGAAACCCGTGCCGATACGGCCGGGGCCGGCAGGAAGTAATTAGCCCGTTGCGGCGCGGGACGGAGCACCGAAGACGCCCGTCCCGCGCCGCGAGTGTGCTTGAGCGGCCGTTGTCACGGCGAATCGTTTGGTTTCACGGCGACCCTGGGGCTTCTCCCGAGGCGCTCAGACCCGTGGCGACCAGCACCGCTCTGGCTTGCCTGCGGATGCAATCCACGCCCGGGCCGCGAGTCGTGGTTCCGCATCGGGACTGGCGCGGTAAGCATCGAGGGCTTCGTCGATGGCGGTCAGGATCTGGTCGAGGACATGCTTCGGCTGATTGGCCAGCGCCTGATTGACCCCGCCCGCGAGATCGAGAAAACCCTGCCAGTACGCGGCCGCGTCGAAGAAGTCGCAGGTGAAGGCTACCGGTTCGATGCGAATGTCGTCGAAGCCGGCCTCAGCCAGCAGTTGCTCGAGGTCCGTCGGGTCTCCGAAGCGGAATACAGAAGGGCGTTTCACTTTCGGGCTTCCCAATACGCGGGCGATCGCGGTCTGAGCAACGGTGATCAGTGGTACATGTTCCGCCCGGCCCCACACCGACAGCGCGATACGCCCGCGTGGTCGCAACGTCCGCGCGCTCTCGCGCAATGCCCGTAGCGGATCGGGAAACATGAACAATGCGAGTCCGGCAAGTACGCGATCAAAGCTGCCGTCGGTAAAACACAGTTGTTCGGCATCCGCCGCGGCGAACAATAGCGCGTCGTGGCGACCTTTCTCGGAGGCAAGCTGCTGTTGCGCGGCAAGCAGCATGGTTTCGGCGAGGTCGCTTGCCACCAGCCTGCCACCAGGGAGCACCCGTTGGGCCGCGGCGGCCGCGAGAAGGGCGGGTCCGCTGGCCAGATCCAGCACGGATTGCCCTGGCGCCAGATCGGCGGCCGCGAGCAGGGCTTCGGCGATTACCCGGCGAGAATGCGCGCCTTGCGCATAGCGCGTGGCGATACGGTTGAATCCCGCGCGCTCCATGGCCTTGAAGCGTTCCGCGTCGAAGTCGGGGGATGATTCAGAGGTGGGTGTCGCCGAACCGACCGAGGTGTCCTCATTCATAGCTGCGAAATTCCTGCGAACGCGAGTATCTCGTCGAGGTAGTCGTTCCAGTGCGAAAAACCGTGATCACCGCCTTCGAGGACGGTCTGACGGGCGCCAGCGTAACGCCTTACCGCGTCGCGGTAGTCCAGCACTTCGTCACCGGTTTCGACCAGCAGCCAAAAGCGTTGAGGGCGCTCAAGGTGCGACAGATCGAGCGCGCGCAACTCGTCGATGTGGGTGCGCGTGAAGTCGAAGCGTTCGCCCGTATAGAGGTTGTCCTGGGGGCCAATCCAGGCCTCGAGAGACACCGGGGCGACCACCGCGGGGTTGACCAGCACGGCCTTCAGGTCGTGCTTCTCCGCCAGCCAGGTCGCGTAGAAGCCGCCAAGAGAGCTGCCAACCAGGGTTGGGGCGTGCTCACTCTCGCGACGGCAGCGATCGATCCGCTCCTCGATCAGCGAGATTGCCGCTGCGGGGGACACCGGAAGCTGCTCGCACCAGAACGCGCTGGCCAGACCGCGTGCCTCCATGTGGCGCCTGAGTGCGGTGGACTTGACTGACGTCGGCGCCGAACGGAATCCGTGAAGATATATGATCATGCGTCGTTCCTGGTAGATAGGGATCGGGCGTCGTGCCTGCATCACCCGGGCCGTGGGACAGGGCCCGGGCGAGTCGCGTGTTCGAGGTCTGCCAGCCAGCGCAGCGCGTGGGAACGATTGTCACCGCACATCTCGCCGGAGGTCTGCAGCCCCGAACAGCACGCGGGGCGGGAAGAGTGTCCGAACAGGCGGCAGCGATGCCCTTCGGTGAGCTGCACGCAGGGTACTCCGGCGGGCTTGCCTTCGGGCATGCCAGGGATGGGTGAAGAAATCGACGGCGCGATGCAGCACGCACCGCAGTCCGGCCGGCATTCGAGTCGGGGTGGGGTGAGGGGCGCGCGCATGTTGGCGGAGCAAATCGGTGGCAATCGGTTCAATGGAAGGGGGCTGGGTGCGCGCAATGCGCTCAGTTATTGCGCTGCAACGCTTCCCACCAGTCGAGCACCTTTGCCGCGGAAGGCTCGATCAGGGTCGCCGCACCATCGGTGAACGCCTGCCACTCCGCGAGGAAACGTTCGCCCACCGCGGTCAGCAGTGGAATGCCGGAAACTGCCGCCATGCCCATCTCGTCGCGCAATCCGCCCCCCGCCACCTCCTGAGCGCCGAACTTGTTGATCACGATCAGCTCGGCGTTGCGCTCGATTGCGTGTCGAACTGCGACCGCGGCTTGGGCGAGCGAGGCCGGGTCGAGGCGGCATGCCTCCGATCCACTGCCGAGTTCCTGCGACAGGGCGAAACGCTCACCGTTGCTCAGGTCCTCGAGCTCCATCGCGCAGGGGTCATCGATCACCGTGGCGATGTCGTGCTGGAGCACGCCGCCAAGCCGCACGCCACGCGCGGCCAGCGTTCTGGAAACTTCGACGAGTATGGCCTCGACATGATCTGTCGGGCGATACACGATGGCGGCGATGGGGGCAAGGGCGTCGTCGGACATGGTCGGGGTGGGCGCACTGGAGGGCGCGCCAGGGTGGACGAGAAGTTCGATTGTCTCATTGCTTGGGCCTCGCCGACAGTGTTCCGTCGAAGGTTCTTCGGCGCTTGTCGCCGTCAGGTATTGGATGGAGCCCGGCGGTGTGCATGGGTTCGGTGCGAGGACGTTTCTTTATTCTTTTTCTTGTATATGGATTTTATTTTTTATTCTTTGTCATTCGTTTGAGCTCGGGTAACGTGCTCACCCTGACCTCTTTCCCCCTGTGGGAGCACTCGCCTTGGTTCCGGAGCATCTGCACGCCCTCATCGTCGGTTTCGTACTGATCGGCCTGTTCGCGGTCTTCGTCCGTGAATGGTTGAAGCCCGATGTCGCCGTGGTTGCCGCGGTGGCGGTGCTGCTCGTGCTCGGTATGCTCAGTCCGGCGCAGGTACTTGGCGTGTTCGGCAACAGCGCACCGATCACGGTTGCCTGCCTGTTCATCATCAGCGGCGCCTTGAGCCGCACCGGATGCGTGGATTGGTTGGGCGAGTGGCTGGGAGCGATGGCCGGACAGAGCGAACGCCGCCTGTTGCTCGCATTGCTGCTCGTCGGTGTGCTGGTGTCGCCGTTCATCAATAACACACCGGTGGTCATGGTCATGATTCCGGCGGTGATCGCTGTCGCATCGCGGCATGGCATTGCTCCGTCCCGCCTGCTGATCCCGCTTTCCTACGCGACGATACTCGGTGGGTTGATCACGCTGGTGGGTACGTCCACCAACATCCTCGTCGATGGGGTCGCCCGCGACATGGGGTTGGCACCGTTCACGATGTTTGAAATCAGCCTGCCGGCGATGGCGCTGGCTCTGGTCGGCTGCGGGTTCATGTACTTTTTGGCGCCGCGTTTCCTGCCGGCGCGCGAGACGCTGACTCAGCAGTTCACCGGCAGTGGTGACCGTCTGTTCATGACCGAGCTGTTCGTGCCCGAGGACTCCCGGCTTGCCGGACGAACGCTCAAGGAGGCGCGGTTGTCGAATGGCACGATCAAGGTGCTGCGCCTGTTCCGCGGGGACGATGAGTTTGCGGCACCCTCGCCCGAAACGGCGCTGCAGGCTGGCGATCGTCTGGTGGTGCATACCCGCAGCAGCGCGATGATGGATCTGCGCAGCACCGACCTGGTCGGCCTGCAGGCACAGGGCGGTAACGGCCATGACCTCGAGACCTTGCGCCGACGCGGTGTGGTGATGGTCGAAGCCATCGTCGGCCAGACCTCGCGTTATGTGTCGCGACCGATTCGCGACCTCGATCTGGCTGCGCGCTATGGCATCCACCTGATCGCGGTGCATCGCAAGGATGCGTCGATTCAGGATGTCGGGGACGACTTTCAGTTGCAGTTCGGCGACGTGCTGCTGGTCGAGGGCACGCCGGCACAGATCAAGCGTTTCTGCGACAACGGCGACCTGTTCGCCATCACCGAAGGGCGTGCGCCCACCAACCGTCAGGCCAAGGCGCCGATTGCGCTGGCGACGATCGTCGGGGTGATGATTCTTGCGGCGTTCAACGTGATGCCGATCGAGGGGTTGGCGATGATCGGTGCGGCGGTGGTGATGGTGACCGGGTGCATCCGGTCGGACGAGGCGTACAAGGCGATCGAATGGCCGATCATCATCCTCATCTTCGGCATGATTGCGATCAGCATCGCGATGCGCGAATCCGGGCTCGCCGATCTGCTCGCATCCGGGCTGGTCGGCGCGGGCGTCGGGCTGTCACCGTGGATGATGCTCGCGCTGGTCATCCTGATCACCTCGGCGGCGACGGAGTTCATCAGCAACAATGCGGTGGCCGTGTTGTTCACCCCCATCGTAATCGGCGTGGCGCAGCATCTCGGCGTCGATCCCCGACCTTTCGTCGTCGGGGTGATGTTTGCCGCGAGCGCCAGTTTTGCGACGCCCATCGGCTATCAGACCAATACGCTGGTGTACAACGCGGGAAACTATCGCTTCACCGACTTTGCCCGTCTGGGCATACCGATGAATCTCATTGTGGTGGTCGCGGCGACGCTGCTGATACCGTTCTTCTGGCCGTTGCAGCCGGTGTAGGCGGTGGTCTGCCCGTCCGAATGGGCGGCATCGGTTCGTGCCCAGGCGCCTGACGGTGCCGGGCCAGGATCTCAGCGCTCCGCGGGTGCCGTTTCTTCGCTGCGATCATGGCCGTCCGCAATCGGCGTGGCCGTTTCGGCCAGGGCATGACCACTGGCGGTCTGCTTGCCGTTCTTCGCGGTATTGCGCAGGTGCACCAGCGTCCAGTAGCCGAAGGCATTGACCGGATTGGCGGCGACCAACTCCATGTCGGTCAGGGCGACGAAGTCGTCGAGCGGAAACAGCGGACGAAATCCGAGTCGCCGGGCCAGCGGCGACAGCGACTGTTCGATGCGGCGCACGGCACCTTGCGAGCCGCTGAAGTGATTGAGCACGAACACGTCGCCTCCCGCGCGACAGACGCGCTTCAGTTCCGCGAGCATCGCTTCAGGGTCGGGTACCACCGACGCGATGTACATACAGGCGACCTTGTCGAAGTGGTCGTCCGGGAAGTCGAGCTGCTGCACATCCATGCAGCGCAGGTCGATGTTCTTCAAATCCATGCGCTGCGCGCGTTGATGCGCGCGTTCGAGCATGTGGGGGGACAGATCGATGCCGACCACCCCGACGTGGGCGGGATAATGCGGCAACGACAGGCCAGTGCCGACGCCGGCCTCGAGTACGGTCTCCCCGGGGCGACAGTCCATTGCCGCAATCAGCCGCCTTCGGCCCGGTTCGAACAGCGGGCCGAAGAGAACGTCGTACACGCCGGCATAGCGCCGGTAGGCGGAGAGAACCGATTGGTGATCCATGCGTTCTGCCGTGGGTTGTCATGTCCATCGGCATTATGAGGGCGACAACATGGCGGGTGTCAACTTGGGTGGAGCGTTGTGCCGTTACGGGCACTCGCGCCCGACAGCATGTTCTTCAGCGAGGAAGGACACCCATCGCCGGTGCCTCAAAGGCAGCGGCGATGGGTTCCCGCATGAAGCGCAGGATCTCCTGGTGCCGGGACTGGACCGGGTTATCGATTTCCAGGATGCGGCATACGGCGAGCTTTATCTGGCGCGGCTCCGACGCGTCCTCGAGGCCGAGCGTGCGGCCGATCCGCAGGGTGAGCAGGGCTTTGCGATGACGCGCAAAGCCGCGCGTTTTCTCGCGTTGTGGATGGCGTTCGACGATATCGTGCGGGTTGCGCGGCTGAAGTGCAGCGCCTCGCGATTCGAACGGGTGCGGAAGGAGGTGCGGGCCTCGGAGGACGACGTGCTGCACATCGTCGACCTCTTCAAGCCGGGCATCCCCTAGGTGTCAGGCCTGTTGCCGCAGGGGCTTGCCCGCCGTCTGCTTGCGTGGGAGGCGCGTCGGCGCGCGGCCGGCAAGGCGCCGCTGGAGTTCCCGCTGCATCTGCGCACAAGTGAAACGGCCGCCCGGTGGGCGGCCGTTTTGCTATGGGTGCGCCCGACAGGGCGCGTCGTTCAGTGCATGGCACTTCGGAGTGCCGAAGGGTTCACGCCGAAGCGGGCCTTGAATACCCGTGAGAAGTGGGCCTGCGTCGCGAAACCGAGGCGGAACGCAATGTCGCCGATGCCGACGCGTCGCTGCGTCGGACACATCAGCTGTTCGCGCGCGCGGTCGAGGCGCTGTGACCAGATCCACTGGTTCACCGTACAGCCGTGGGATGTGAAAAGGCGATTGAGATGGCGCACCGAGATGCCGATCGCGCGGGCGACCATGGTTGCATCGAGGGTCGGGTCGGCGAGGCGTTCGGCGATGAACATTTCGGCATGCAGCAAGCGCCAGCACGCGGTGTCGGTGAGAGCCTGTCGCGAATCTTCCGGCGTTACCAGTGCCTGCAGCAGACTGCGTGCGCGGGCCGCGACTTCCGGCGCGCTGCCGCTGTCCGGGCACTTGACGAAATCGTGCGCCGTGGTGCGCAGGGCGGTCGCCAGCAGACGGCCGGTGCGCAACTGATTGTCGAGCTTGATGACCGAGCGGGGACGCACTTCGACACCGGCGGTCGCCAGCAGCGAGAAGTCCGCTTCGACGATGAGTTGCCGCATCTCGCCGGTGAAGCCGTAGAGATAGGGCATGTCGGTCGAGTAGGCGATGACGTCCCCAGCGTTCAGGGTCACGCACTCACCTTGCTGGAAGAAGAAGGCCTCGCCCTTGAGCAGGATGCACGCGAAGACCGAATCCTTCGGGTGCGTGCGCAGCATGTGGCGCGGTCGTTCGATCACGTGCTGGTTGCCGCTGATGTCGGTGATGCGTACATCGCCTAGATCCCAGTTGCGTTCGCGGGCGACCAGCCCGCCCGGGTCGTGCGTGGTACAGGTGAGTCCGATCAGTGTCGAGGCGTTGTGGGATTCCCAGAACGCGAGCCTCTGGTCCGGCGGAACCTGCGAAGTCGAGGCTTCCGCCCTAGGCGCAAGCAATTGGCCCATCGATGTCGTCTCCTCGGGGCGGCGGTATCGCGGGAAGCGATCCACCGATCGTTGTTCGGCCGGCCTTCCAGAGGCGCGACCCTATGGCGGGATTTTAGCCTGCATTGCCGACGTATTCACTACTGTGGCCGTCGATATGCTCCTCACGGCGCATCGCCGCAGCATGGTTGCCAGGGATGTCCGGCGGGGACAACGGCCTTGTCCCCGCCGGACAAGTGAGTCGCGAAACGCTTGATTAACATCAAGGTTCCGGAAAACAAGGAGTGGACCATGCTGAAGACGACAGGCAACGAATTCTGGCGGGACATTCCCGCCATCGAGAACTGTTTCAAGCCGGATGCGAAGCCGGAGGTTTATATCCGGAACGCGCCGACCGACGACGAAAAGATGTATGTGCCGTTCACCGACACGGTTAGTTCGCGCCCGCTGTGGATCTCGCCGAGCGAGAACAAGTGGTGCGACATCCTGATGGCGAAATCGGCCGGCCTGGTGAACCGCCACTACCACCCGCACGAGGTCTTCGCCTACACCGTGTCGGGCAAATGGGGCTATCTGGAGCACGACTGGGTCGCCACCGCCGGCGATTTCGTCTACGAGACGCCGGGCGAGGGCCACACGCTGGTGGCCTTCGAGCACGAGGACCCGATGCGCGTCTTCTTCGTCGTCAAGGGCCCGCTGATCTGGCTCGACGAGAAGGGCAATTCGGTCGGGCATTTCGATGTGCACGACTACATTGCACTGTGTCGGGCGCACTACGAAAAGGTTGGCATCGGGGCCGCCTACGTGGACACCCTGTTCCGCTAGAGATCCGGCGTTTGATGTCGATTGGTTATTAGTTGAGGGAATATTACTTACAAACCCCGCGTCATGGAGGCGCGGATTCGGCTGGCCTATAGTGAAGCCGCCATACAGGACGCGACCCGCCCACGCGGCGCGAGGCGTCCGTGGTGGCGATCACAAAAAAATTCATAATCAACGGAGACAATGGCATGAATCGTAGACAATTCGGTACCGCCCTCGCGACATCGCTCGCGTTGCTGACGGCGGGCGTTTCCGGGCAGGCGCTGGCTCAGGAGGAGATCCGCATCGGGTATGCGATCTCCAAGACCGGGCCGTACACGGGTGGCGCCAGCACCACCGTCATTCCCAACTACGAAATGTGGGAAGCGGAACTCAAGGAGGCGGGCGGCATCACCATCAACGGGCGCAAGGTGCCGGTACGCTTCATCGCCTATGACGACCGCAGCAACTCCGAAGAGGTCGTGCGTGCGGTCGAGCGCCTGATCAACCAGGACAAGGTCGACTTCATCCTGCCGCCGTGGGGCACAGCGATGAACCTCGCCGTTGCGCCGATTCTCGATCGCCACGGCTATCCGCACCTGGCGACGACGATGATCTCCGACCGCATTCCACAACTGCGCGAACGCTGGGCCAACCAGTTCTATTTCGTGCTGACGTCGAGCCAGTACGCGGTGGGTATCGTCGAGGTGCTGGAGAAGCTGCGCGCAGACGGCAAGATCAAGGGTGATGTCGCGATCGTCAACGTCGCCGACCAGTTCGGTGTCGAGTTGTCCAACGCGGCGCGTGCGCGGCTCAAGGAATCGAAGTTCAACGTCGTCTACGACCAGAGCTATCCGCTCGGCCAGCAGGACATGCAGTCGATGCTGAACGAGATCCGCCGCCGCAACCCCGAAGTGTTCCTGGCGTTCAGCTACCCGCCCGATACGCTGGCGATCAACGACCAGGCGAAGACCCTGGGCTTCAATCCGAAGCTGTTCTATACCTCTGTCGGCACGGTGTTCCCGATCTTCAAGCAGCGCATGGGTGACAACGCGGAGGGCGTGATGGGCTTCGGCGGCGTCAGTGCCGAACTGCCGGTGACGGCCGCGTACCGCGAGCGCCATCTGAAGATGTTCGACAAGGAAGCCGACTTCAACGGCAGTGCGGTGACCTATGCAACGCTGCAGATGCTGCAGCAGGCGATCGAGCGCACGAACTCGATCGACCGTGCCAAGGTTTCGGCCGAGATCCGCGATGGCAGCTTCGAGACCGTACTCGGTCCGATCAAGTTGCAGAACCGCATGTGGGTCGAGGCATCGTCGGTCGGTCAGTGGCAAGACGGCAAGTTCCAGCCGGTTCATCCTGCTGACGCAATCGGCGTCAAGCCGCTGAACTTCCCCAAGCCCGAGTGGAAAAACTGATATCGGCAGTCGGCACGCCGCGCGTATGACGCGCGGCGTGCCGTTGTCGTGCGGGAACCTGATTCATGCCTATCATTGATGCGCTGCTGAACGGATTGACGCTCGGTGGCATGTATGCGCTCGTTGCCATGGGGCTGACGCTCCAGTATGGCGTGGCGCGCATAATGAACCTTTCCTACGGCCAGTTCATGATCGCCGCTGCATTCGCGACGTTCTGGCTGTTCACTTCATTTTCCATCAGCCCGTTGCTGGGCCTGCTGATCGTCACGCCGCTGGCTTTCGGCATCAGCTGGTTGATCTACCGGGTATTGCTGACACCGCTGGTCAAGCGTGCCAAGGACGACAACGCGCTTGAAGTCGACAGCATCCTCGCGACATTCGGCTTGCTGTTCGTCATCGAGGGCGTCGTGCTCGTGATGTTCGGCGGCAACTATTTCAACTACGCCTACATCGACCGCGTGTTCATGATCTTCGGCACGCCGATGGCGGCCGACCGCCTGATCGCGCTCGGCTTCGCGGTGCTCATCGGTGCGGGGCTGTATGCCTTCCTGTATCACACCCGGAGCGGTACCGCGGTCCGTGCCGTCGCGGTGTCGCCGGTTTCGTCGAGACTGGTCGGTATCAACGTCGAAACCGCCGCAGCGCTGACGTTCGCACTGGGCGGCGGCCTGGTCGCCGCGAGCGGCGTGCTGGTGAGCATGTTCCTCACTTTCAACGCATCGATGGGGGTGATATTCACGCTCAAGGCGCTGATCGTGATCATCATGGGGGGCGTCGGCAATCTGCCGGGCTGTCTGCTGGCGGGTCTGATCCTCGGCATGACCGAGAGCATGGTGGCGACCTTCGTCTCGCCGGGGCTGACGCTGGCGGCGACCTTCGCGCTGTTCCTGCTGATCCTGATCTTCCGGCCCAACGGCCTGTTCGGGAGGGCCTGATATGCGTGTCGGTGCAAACGTGATCTGGGTCGCGCTCGGCGTGGCCGGACTCGCCGCCTGCGTGGCAGTGCCGTTCTATGGTTCGGGCTACGCGATGTCGATGGCGATCAACCTGCTGATGTTCGCGACGCTGGCGACCGCGTGGGCGATGTTTTCCGGCCCGAGCGGCTACGTATCGCTGGCGACCGTCGCATTCTTCGGTATCGGGGCCTATACCGTCGCGGTACTCGGCGAAGCCTTGCCCTGGCCGGTGGTGCTGGCCTGTGCGGCGCTGTTCTGCGCGCTTTCCGCGCTGCTTGTCGGGCTTGCGACGCTGCGCCTGCGGGGCGTCTATTTCGTGATCTTCACCTTCGGTCTCGCCGAGTTGATGCGCCAGGTCATCATCTGGTACGAGGCCAACATCGGGGGGTCGGTCGGGCGCTACGTGTTTCTCGATATCACCCAGTCACAGATCGTCTGGCAGCTGACGGCGCTGGTTGCCGGTGTCTTCCTGACCGGCTGGCTGATATCCCGTTCGCGTCTCGGCCGGGCGCTGCGCATGATCGGTGACGACGAGACGGTGGCGCAGCACTGTGGCGTGAACACCACGCTGGTGAAGCTCGTGGTGTTCGCAATCAGCGCGGCCTTCATCGGGTTGGTCGGCGCGATCGTCGCACCGCGCTGGACCTACATCGATCCGAATATCGCCTTCAACCCGGTGCTGTCGTTCCAGGTGCTGATCATGGCCCTGCTCGGTGGCGCGAATCGGCTGCATGGTCCGATCCTCGGCGTGATTCCGATGGTGTTGCTGTTCGAATACCTGTCGGCGAACTTCCCGAACCACTTCAGCATCCTGCTCGGGCTGACCTTCATGGCGATCGTGTATCTGGTGCCGAAGGGTATCGTCGGCCTGACCGCAAAGCTCGGCGCCGCGCGGCGCCCGAAGCCGATGCCATCGACGGCGCCCGCGACGGGCGAGGAGGCCGCCCGATGAGCCGTCCGATACTCCACATCGACCGACTGAAGCGCTCTTTCGGCGGACTGATCGCGGTGAACGAGGTCGCATTCGATGTCGCCGAGGGCGAGATCGTCGGCCTGCTCGGCCCGAACGGTTCGGGCAAGACCACCGTGATGAACCTCATTTCCGGGGCGTTGAAGCCCGATCACGGAACGATCCGGCTCGACGGTGTCGATCTGGTCGGTCTGTCGCCGCATCGCATCACGCGTCATGGCGCCGCGCGCACCTTCCAGCTGGTGCGTGTACTCGGTTCGATGAGTTGCCTCGAGAACGTCATCAGCGGCCTGGCCTTCGGCCGCGAACCGATGGTCGGCGCCCGTGCGCGTGATGTCGCGATGGCACTGCTCGAACGCGTCGGCATGGCGGCGTTCGCCGATACCGAATCGGGCGAGCTGACCTATATCAACCAGAAGCGACTCGAGCTCGCCCGCGCGCTCGCGGCCCGGCCGCGCCTGCTGCTGCTCGACGAATGGCTGGCGGGACTGAACCCCACCGAGATGTACGAGGGGGTCGATCTGCTGCACTCGCTGCGCGAGGAGGGCATGACGATGGTGCTGGTCGAGCATGTCATGGACGCGATCCGCTCGCTGTGCGACCGCTGCGTCGTGATGAATGCCGGCGTCAAGATCGCCGAGGGGCCGCCCGAGGCGGCACTCGCCGATCCCGCCGTGGTACGGGCCTACCTGGGAGACGATGGTGCTTGAGCTGGAATCGGTATCGGCCGCCTACGGGCGGCATCAGGCGCTCGACAAGGTGTCACTGAGTGTCGGCGAGCGGGAAGTGGTGGTCATCCTCGGTGCGAACGGTGCGGGCAAGTCCACGCTGCTGAAGACGATCGCGCGTCTCGTGCCGGCGCTTCCGGGGGCGCGGATGCGGCTCGGCGACCAGGACCTCGGCAGCATGAAGGCGCATCAGGTCGTGCAGGCCGGCATTGCGTTGGTTCCGGAGGGGCGTGGCGTGTTCGGCGCCCTGTCGGTGCAGGAGAACCTCATGCTCGGTGCTTTCACGCCGCGTTCGCGCGATGGCGAGAAAGCGCGGCTGGAGCAGGTGCTGGCGCTGTTCCCCAAGCTGGAGCAGCGCTTGCAACAGCGGGTGCAGACCATGAGTGGCGGCGAACAGCAGATGGTCGCGATCGGCCGAGCGCTGATGTCGAATCCGCGCCTGCTGCTGCTCGACGAGCCCTCGCTCGGACTTGCGCCGATCATGACCGGAGAGCTGTTCAAGGCGATCGCGCGGGTGCGGGATCTGGGCGTCGGCGTGTTGCTGGTCGAGCAGAATGCACGCAAGAGTCTGGCCATCGCGGACCGCGCCTATCTCATCGGCACCGGCCGCATCGTTGGGGCGGGTACGGCCGAGGAAATCGCCGGCAATGCGTCGGTTCAGGAGGCGTATCTCGGTGGCGGGGCCGCCGCCACACGGCGCCGTGCGGTCGGCACGCCGCCGGTTGCGTGAGAAGCTGATGGAAGACATCAAGCCCGATCACGTCCTCCGTTGCACGCCCGACACCGTCGTCTGGGGGTTCCTGGCGCCGGACGTCGCGCCTGTCCTGCATATCCGCTCCGGTGAGACGGTCGAAGTGGATACGGTCAACAGCGTGGGTGTGCCGTCCGACGACCCCGAGTCGTTCTTCCGTGAGCAGGGAATCGCGATCGAAGCTGCGGTTGCGGACATGGTCGCGATCATCCGTTCCGTCCCGAAGGGGCCGGGGCCGCACGTACTGACGGGCCCCATTCATGTTGCCGGCGCCGAGCCCGGCGACGTGCTGGAAGTCGAGGTGCTCGATGTCTCGCCGCGCGCGCCATATTATGGCGTGAGCTTCACCCGGCCCGGCGTCGGCAGTCTGCCCGGGCTGCCCGATGCGCCGTGGCTCAAGCTGCTGCGTTTCGACATGGCGCGCGGCGTGGTGCCGTTCGACGAGGTGCTCGAAATACCGCTCGCGCCGTTCATGGGAACGATGGGCGTCGCACCGACGACGCGGGTTTCGTCGATCCCGCCGGGAGTGTTCGGGGGCAACATCGACCTCAAGGACATGCGCCCCGGTGCGCGTCTGTACCTGCCGGTGCAGGTGCCCGGTGCGCTGTTTTTCGTCGGCGACGGCCATGCGGCACAAGGCAACGGCGAGGTCAGCCTGACCGGGCTGGAAACGTCGATGCGCGGCTGCTTCCGCTTCCGGGTGCACAAGGCTGCCGGCATCGCATGGCCAACGGCCGAGACCGCCGACCACTATCTGGTACTGGGACTCGACGAGGATCTCGATGCCGCGGCCGCGCTGGCAGTATCGCGGGCGGTCGACGTGATCTGCCGCATCGCCGGCGTCGATCGCCTGCATGCCTATTCGCTGGCGAGTCTGGTGGTCGATTTCGAGCTTACCCAGATCGTGGATGGGGTGAAGGGCGTCCATGGGCGCATCCCGAAGTCGCTTTTTGCGGGTCGGGGGGCATCGGAGTTCTGGGGGCCGTGCGCCTGATCACGGCAGCTTGTTTCGACGCGATTTGACGACACATACGAGGGAGCAGGGAACGACATGGCCATGCTGGATGGAAAGGTTTGCGTGATCACCGGTGGTGCCGGCAGCGTCGGGTTGAGTTCCGCCCGGGCCTTGCTGGCCGAAGGGGCGAAAGTGCTGCTGGTGGATCTCGATCCTGAGTTGCTGCGGGCGGTCGAAGCCGATCTCTTGCAGGCGTTTCCCGGCCGTGTTGCGACCGTCTCCGCCGATGTGTCCGATTCGGCACAGACGCACGCCTATGTGCAGGATGCGCTCAATCGCTGGGGGCGTATTGACGTACTGTTCTGCAACGCCGGCATCAGCGGTGCGATCAGTCCGATCACCGCGTATCCGGAAGACCTGTTCGCACGGGTGATGGCGATCAACGTCGGTGGCGTGTTCCTCGCGTGCCGGCACGTGCTGCCGCACATGGGCGAGGGGGGCAGTGTCGTGATCACGTCGAGCGTGGTCGGCGTGACTGCCGACCCGGGCATTTGCGCCTACGCGACGTCCAAGCATGCGCTGATCGGCTTCATGCGGGTCGCCGCGAAAGAGTGTGCGCCGCGCGGCATCCGGGTGAACGTCATCGCACCGGGGCCGATCGACAACGGCTTCCAGTCGAACATCGAGGACCGCCTCAGCGGTATCGTCGGACGCAATGCCACCGAGATGCTCGACGAGAAGATTCCGCTCGGCCGCCACGGCAGCGCCGACGAGATCGCCCGCATGGTGCTGTTCCTCGCCTCCGACCAGAGCAGCTTCTCCACCGGCGGGGTATTCATGGCAGATGGCGGCATGCACATCTGACCACCCGTCTTTGTTTCAGTCGAGTCATTCGCGGCGCCCCGCGAGTGACTCGGTGCATCGCGCGGCGAGGCGCGATAAAATCCGCCTATCGAACACGAGGATCCTTCATGTCCAGAACCCATGTCCATCGCCTGCGCGTCACTTTCGGCGACTGCGATCCCGCGGAGATCGTCTATTTTCCGAACTACTTCCGCTGGTTCGATACGGCCGGCCGCGAGTTCTTTACGGCCTGTGGCATCCCGGGCTGGCAGGTGACCAAGGCGACGCGGGGGATCATCGGTACGCCGCTGGTCGATGTACAGGCCTCGTTCAAGGCGCCGGCGACCTACGGCGAGGACATCGAGATCACAACCTGGATCGAGGAGTGGCGAACCAAGAGTTTCGTGTTCCGCCATGTCGCCCGACGCGGCGATACGGTGTTGTGCGAAAGCACGGAGATCCGCGTGTTCGTGATCCAGGATCCCGATCGTCCTGGCGGCATCAAGGCGATACCCATCCCCGAGGACATCCGCGCCGCCTGCGAATGACGGGTAGCGGTGTCGCGGCGTTCAGGCTGCGGCGTCGAAACTGTGCCGACGCCTGAACGCCGACGGAGACATCGCCTCCCGGCGCGTGAAGAAGCGTGAGAAGTACGCGGGATCCTTGAACCCGAGCGAGTAGCTGATCGCGGTTACGTCGAGATCGGAGTACGCCAGCAGGCGGCGTGCTTCGAGCAGCAGGCGCTCGTGGATCAGGTGCTGGGCGCTGCGTCCGCTTTCCCGTCGGCAACTGTTGTTGAGTTGTGCCGTCGATACCCCCAGACGATGCGCGTAGAAGCCCACCGGCCGCCACTCCCGGAAATGACGGTCGATCAGTTCCGAGAAGCGCTCCATGCGGTGGCGAAAGCGATCCCGCGCCGCGAAGCCGGGCTGGGCGGTGCCGGCGGCACGAGCCGCGTGGATCAGCACCAGACCGAGAATCGCCGTGATCGCGCTGACCCGTCCCGGTCGGCGCCCGACATACTCGTTTGCCAGATCCCTGAAGCTCGTGGCGACGCTTGCTGCAAATCCGGCGTCATCGCCCAGCGCACAATGGCTGGTCGAGGCGAGTCCGGGGCGCAACTCCGGCGATGGTGCCAGCAGCTCGCCGACGATCGTCTAGGGGAGCGCGCCAGACGCGCGAATATGTCGAGGCGCGCATCCGCGCCGGCATCCTCGAGCAGGGCATGGTCGATCTCATGCGCAAGGCCGGTGTCGGCGAACGCATGGATCGCGAGGGCATGCCGCACGATGGCATCGTGCTGGCATTTGACGGGCGCATGGAACGCAAGAACACCCATCGCCGGTGCCTCAAAGGCAGCGGCGATGGGTTGCCGGGGACGCGTTTCTGCCCTCGAAGCCCGGACCTTACACGTTGCGATACACCTCGGCGCCGCCGCGAACGAACTCGACGGCCTTCTCCTGCATGCCGCGGTCGAGCGCGGAGTTTTCGTCGATGCCTTGTTGCGCCGCGTAGTCGCGTACGTCCTGGGTGATCTTCATGCTGCAGAAGTGCGGGCCGCACATCGAGCAGAAATGAGCGACCTTGGCGGAGTCCTTGGGCAGGGTTTCGTCGTGGAACTCGCGTGCCTTGTCCGGGTCCAGGCCAAGGTTGAACTGGTCTTCCCAGCGGAACTCGAAGCGCGCCTTGCTCAAGGCATTGTCGCGGATCTGGGCGCCGGGGTGGCCCTTGGCGAGGTCGGCGGCGTGGGCGGCGAGCTTGTAGGTGATGATGCCTTCCTTGACGTCGTCCTTGTCGGGCAGGCCGAGGTGCTCCTTGGGGGTGACGTAGCAGAGCATGGCGGTGCCGTACCAGCCGATCTGGGCGGCGCCGATGCCGCTGGTGATGTGGTCGTAGCCGGGGGCGAT
>ERZ869909.339-NODE-339-length-62555-cov-11.713547_pt1 | contig 62555 bp, 60 predicted proteins | sample MGYA00520892_ERZ869909 | MGnify/ENA primary metagenome ERZ869909 (study PRJEB32215, sample SAMEA104723947) | bioreactor metagenome | biome: bioreactor; feature: anaerobic bioreactor; material: water | place: China | collected 2015-03-12 ...
AGCTTCAGCAAAGGAGTGCAAAGATAAACAAAGATTGTAATAAACAAACAACTTCCTTTATAAAAATAACAGATTTTCGTAGTTTTACGCTCCATTAAAATTTTACTATGAACAGCGCTAAAAATTACATTGAAGAAAACAAAGAGCGTTTTCTTGACGAACTCATTGAATTATTAAAAATCCCATCCATCAGTGCCGATTCGGCTTATAAAAAAGACGTCATTGCCTGTGCGGAAGCAGTAAAAACCAGCCTTGAAAAAGCCGGTTGTGATACCGTTGAAATATGCGAAACCCCCGGGTATCCCATTGTATATGGCGAAAAAATCATTGACAAAAACCTGCCCACTATATTAGTTTATGGACATTATGACGTGCAACCACCGGATCCATTGGATTTGTGGGACAGTCCGCCATTTGAACCGGTAATCAAAAAAACCGATATCCATCCCGAAGGCGCTATTTTTGCCCGCGGAAGTTGTGATGACAAAGGGCAAATGTATATGCACGTGAAAGCGATGGAATATATGACCCAAACCAACCAGCTGCCTTGCAACGTCAAGTTTATGATTGAAGGCGAAGAAGAAGTGGGCAGCACAAGCTTAAGCTGGTTTTTAGAACGTAACCGAGAAAAACTCGCCAATGACGTCATTCTCATCAGCGATACCGGAATGATTGCCAAAGATGTGCCGTCCATCACCACCGGATTGCGTGGGTTGAGCTATGTGGAAGTAGAAGTCACCGGTCCCAACCGCGATTTGCACTCCGGTTTATATGGTGGTGCCGTGGCCAACCCCATCAATGTGCTGGCAAAAATGATAGCCTCACTACATGATGAGAACAACCACATCACCATCCCCGGTTTTTATGATAAAGTCATTGAACTTTCCACCGAAGAAAGAGCCAAAATGGCCGAGGCCCCTTTCAGTCTGGACGCATATAAAAAAGCACTGGATATGAATGATGTCTACGGCGAAAAAGGCTATACCACCAACGAACGCAACTCCATTCGTCCCACCTTGGATGTCAACGGAATCTGGGGAGGCTATACCGGCGAAGGTGCCAAAACGGTGATTGCAAGTAAAGCTTACGCGAAAATAAGTATGCGATTGGTTCCGGACCAGGACTGGAAAGAAATCACTGAACTTTTTCAAAAACACTTTGAGAGCATTGCACCCAAAGCCGTAAAAGTAAAAGTAAAACCGCATCATGGCGGTACAGCTTATGTAACCCCCATTGACAGTTTGGAATACCGTGCTGCCGAAAAGGCCTATGAAGCCACTTTTGGAAAAACACCCATACCGCAGCGCAGTGGCGGGAGCATCCCCATTGTTGCCTTGTTTGAAAAAGAACTTAAAAGTAAAACCATTTTAATGGGCTTTGGTCTGGACAGCGACGCCATCCATTCACCCAACGAGCACTACGGCATATGGAATTACCTGAAAGGTATTGAAACCATCCCGCAGTTTTTTCATTATTTTACTGAGATGAAAAAGTAAAAGTTAATGACTTTTAAAACTATAAAATCCCGCCTATTGGTGGGATTTTTTATCTAATGTCTCAAATCTAATATCTCACATCTACTCATACCTTCTTCACAAACTTCGTCAAAATCACAATATGCTGGCCTTCTACTTTGCCTTCAATCTGCTCGGCGTTATCGTGTACTAAAGAGATGCGTCTAACGGCTGTACCTCTTTTAGCAGTAAGTGATGAACCTTTTACATCCAAATCTTTGATTAAAACCACGGTGTCGCCGGATTCTAAAACAGCACCGTTACTGTCTTTATGAATCACTTGTTCACTTGGGGTTTGCCCGTCGCCGGCAGCTTTGGCCCAGTTTAAAGTTTCTTCGTCCAGATACATCATATCGAGTAAGTCTTGTGTCCAACCTTCACTTTTCAAACGGTTGAGCATGCGCCATGAAAGCACTTGAACAGCCGGAAATTCACTCCACATACTGTCGTTTAAACAACGCCAGTGATTGGCATCCATAATATCCGGATTTTCAATCTGACTCAGGCAAGTTTCGCAAAGCAGCACATTGGTTTCATTGATGTCGCTTGGTGAATTGGGCAAGTCATAACTTTTTAGGTTTTCAGTGGATTTACACATTTCGCAGCAAGAGCCACTTCTGTCTTGGAGTTGTTGAAGGGAGAGCATGGATTTAATTTTTTGGCAAATGTACTACTTTTCTAAACCCTTTCAGTCCCGATAGCAATCGGGATAAACCCTGAAAGGGTTAAACTGAATCCTATCAGCATTTTTAAACAGTCTGCCGTGCAATGTCGGGTAAATGTCGGGCAAAATACATTGAAAAAAATTGTACATTGAGGGGGTCATTTGTAGTATTGTGCTAATATTCAAACATCAAAAATGAAACAACCCGAACTTGGTCAAAAAATTCAAGACCTGAGAAAACAAAAAGGACTCACACAGGAAGAACTTGTAGAAAAGTGTAATATCAATGTAAGAACTATTCAGCGCATTGAGGCCGGCGAAGTCACCCCAAGGCCTTATACCATCAAAACCATACTGGGTGCTCTTGGCTATGATTTTGAGTCCATCAATCCTACTGCATCAGAAGACGAAAAAGGGTTTATCGAACCTGAAAAAATCAACTATGCCATAAAAACCCTGACGCTTGCCTGTGTGTTTGGAGGCATTTATTTCTTGTTGGGGTTTCCGGAATTTTATGCAGACTGGAGCCGATTGACAGATCAGGAAATTCCATATCCGACAGGCATTTACATATTGCTGAAAATCTGCACACTTGTTTCAGTAGTGTTCTTCTTTAAGGGATTCTTGCTTTTGGGAAACCTGTTTCAAAACACGCTGCTGAAGTTTTCGGCATTGGTTTTAATTGTTTTTTCGGCGGTGCTTTATATCCACGATATGCTTTCGGTTTTTGTGGAGCTCATTCCTGAAGAATATTTTATTGGTGCTATGTCCATCAGTTTTGGTGCCATTGGGATTTTATTTGGAATAGGCATCATAAAACTTAGCAAACAATTGGGCAATACAGCTTTGGCAACAGGTGTTTTTGAAATTGTGGTCTCCCTGTTTTTCTTCACTATTATTCTGGCTTGGCTAGGTTATATTTTAATGATTCCATTAATTCTTTTGGAGATTATTTTGCTTTATAAGGCACTGGAAGTAATCAAAAATGATAAAACGCGTCTTCATAATGCGTAACCAATTCGGTGGTTTTATTTTTTAAAACGGCGATGATGTCAAACCGGGTTTCAAGTTCGATGTCGTTTGCTTCCAGATAAGCATTCATGGCTTTGACGATTTGTTTGATTTTTGAAGGTGTGACAAAACTTTGGGGGTCTCCAAAAAAATCAGAGTTTCGGGTTTTTACTTCCACACACACCATCAGGTTGTCTTTTTCGGCAATGATGTCCACCTCGGCACGTTCATATTGATAATTGCGAATGTGAATTTTATAGCCTTTAGCCAGTAAATGCTGAGCTGCCAGTTCTTCACCTATTTTTCCGAGTTCGTTGTGTTGTGCCATTTTGGTTCAGGTTATCCTCCCCCTAAATCCCCCTCCAAAAGAGGGGGACTTTCTGAGGCTTCAGGGTTCAATTTACAAAATTTTTATTTCCAATCTTCCGTCATCGGTCATCCAGCACCCAGCCCAAAAACTCATCTCCTCACAAACTCAAAAACTCACATCTATTTCCTACCTTTACAGGAATGGAAAAAACCGCTTTGGAAATACAGATTTCAACCCTGCCCAACAGTGCCGGTGTGTATCAGTATTATGATAAAAACGGAAAAATTCTCTATGTTGGCAAAGCCAAAAATTTAAAAAAAAGGGTAAGCTCTTATTTTACCAAAAGTCACGACAATGCCCGCACAAGGCTATTGGTCAGGAAAATTTTTGAAATCAGGCACATTGTGGTGGCATCAGAAACTGATGCGCTCCTTCTGGAAAACAACCTCATCAAAAAATACCAGCCCCGATACAATGTGATGCTGAAAGATGATAAATCCTATCCGTGGATTTGCATCAAAAACGAGCGTTTTCCCAGAATATTCACCACCCGAAAAATGATCAAAGACGGCTCTGAATATTACGGGCCTTATACCAGTATGAAAACGGTGCAGACCTTACTGGAATTAATAAAAGGGCTGTATCCCTTGAGAACCTGTAACTATGACCTTTCGAAAGAAAAAATAGAAGCCGGAAAATACAAACTATGTCTGGAATACCACATCGGGAATTGCCTGGCGCCTTGTGAAAACAAACAAAGTGAAAAAGACTATCACGACAACATAGAAGCCATTCGGCAGATAGTCAAAGGAAATTTTAAAGATTCACTGCAACGTTTCAGAAGGCAGATGAAACAGTATGCCGAAAATTTACAGTTTGAAGACGCTCAACGTTTGAAAGAGAAAATTGAAATTCTGGAAAACTACCAGTCAAAATCTACCATAGTCAACCCAAAGATTAATAATGTGGATGTATTTTCCATAGTATCTGATGAGGATTATGCTTATGTCAATTTCCTTCAGTTGTCTTTTGGTTCCATCATTCGGTCACATACTTTGGAAATCAAGAAAAAACTTGCTGAATCTGATAAAGATTTACTTGAACTGGCCATCGTGGAAATCAGGCACCGGTTTCATTCACAATCCAAAGAAATTTATGTGCCGTTTCCTGTAGAGGTGGGTGAAGGTATCAAGGTGCACGTCCCACAGTTGGGTGACAAAAAACAAATCCTTGAACTTTCTGAACGAAATGCCAAATTTTTCAGGATTGAGCAGCTCAAACAAATCAAAATCACTGACCCCGACCGCCATCAAAACCGCATCATGGCACAAATGCAAAAGGACCTTCGTTTGCATGAAGAACCCCGCCATATCGAGTGTTTTGACAACTCAAACATACAGGGTTCCAATCCTGTGGCCGCCTGTGTAGTCTTCAAAAACGGAAAACCCAGCAAAAAGGATTACCGAAAATATAACATAAAATCTGTAACAGGACCCGATGATTATGCGTCTATGGAGGAAGTGGTTTACAGAAGGTATAAAAGATTGCTCGATGAGAAGCAACCATTGCCGCAACTCATCATCATAGATGGAGGGAAGGGACAGTTAAACTCGGCATTAAAAAGTCTTGAAAAATTAGGCTTACGCCGAAAAATTGCCATAGTGGGGATTGCAAAAAGATTGGAAGAATTATTTTTTCCAAACGACCCAATTCCCTTATATTTAGATAAAAAATCGGAAACCTTGAAAATCATTCAGCAATTGCGGAATGAGGCCCATCGTTTTGGAATTACATTCCACCGAAATAAAAGAAGCAATCAGGCGTTAAAAACCGAACTCGAATCCATCCCCGGAGTAGGTGAAAAAACCATCATTGATCTTTTGAAGCACTTTAAAAGTGCCAAGCGTATTTCTGAAGCAAGCTTTGAGGAAATCGCTGAGATTATTGGTCACAGCCGAGCCGAAAAAGTTATTGAACATTACAAGAATATAAAATGAAACACACGATTTTCATCATAGCAACTCTTTTGCTCTCAGGCTTTTCTTTTTCGCAGGAGCAGGAAGATTTGAAAGTGGGCTTGGTGTTGAGTGGTGGTGGCGCAAAAGGTCTGGCACACATAGGCGCATTAAAAGTCATAGAAGATGCCGGTGTGCGCATTGATTATATTGGCGGAACCAGTATGGGTGCTATCGTTGGGGCTTTGTATGCTTCAGGATATACTGCCAGAGAACTGGATTCTATCTTTCATGTGTTGGATTTTGAGGAGTTAATTCAGGACAACCTCCCCAGAGCAGCAAAAACCTTTTACGAAAAAGCAGATGCCGAAAAATATGCTTTAACACTTCCCTTTGATGGTTTTAAAGTTTCTTTTCCCTCAGCTTTATCTAAAGGACAAAATCTATTTAATTTAATTTCATCACTAACAGCTCATGTAAGTCATATCAATGATTTTTCAGAATTGCCCATTCCGTTTTTTTGTATGGCTACCGATGTAGAAACAGGAAAGTCAGTCAAATTAAGCAGTGGTTATTTACCTCAGGCGGTTTCTGCCAGCGGGGCTTTGCCTTCGATTTTCAGCCCAATTGAAGTAGATGGAAAAATGTTGATTGATGGTGGCGTGACCAACAATTATCCCGTAGCAGAATTGAGAAGAATGGGTGCAGATATAATAATTGGCATAGATGTTCAGGACAGTCTTTTATCTAGAGAAAACCTCCGCTCTGCATTAGACGTATTGGTTCAAATAAACAACTACCGGACCATTCACGATATGGTTGAAAAGCGAAAAAAAACAGACATATACATCCATCCTGACATTAAGGCTTTTTCAGTTATATCATTTAACCGGGGAGAATCCATCATAAAAGCCGGTGAGCAGGAGGCCTTAAAATTTAAAGAAGAGCTTAAATTGTTAGCTACAAAGCAGCAATTTCGCAAACGCGAAAAAATAATAAAAACTATTTCAGACAGCCTTCAAATTGATGAGGTGGATATTTCCGGACTGAACGACTATTCCCGTGCTTACATTATGGGAAAATTAAAACTTAAACCTCCGGTTAAAACCACGCATCAACGTTTTAGTGAAAGTATAAATAACCTGAGTGCAACAGCAAACTTCAGTCAAATCAATTATTTTTTTGTTGAAAATGAAGAAAATAAAAATATACTAAAACTTCAGTTAACTGAATCGCCTACTAAACAGCTGTTAAGGCTGGGTGTTCATTATGATGATTTGTATAAAAGTGCCGCACTGGTTAATATTACCCGAAAAAGACTTTTCCAAAAAAACGACATCGCATCGTTTGATTTGATTTTGGGCGACAACATCAGGTACAATTTTGATTATTATATCGACAAGGGCTATTACTGGAGTGTGGGTGTGCGCTCACGCTATAATAAATTCAAAAAAAATGTAAGATTTCGTTTGTTTCCCCCTGAAATCACCGAAAATCTTTCAACAGTTGCCAATATTGAAGTAAAACACGAAGACATTACCAATCAGTTATATGTGCAAACCCTGTTTAGGCAAATTTATTCTTTTGGTTTGGGAGCAGAACATAAAAACTTACAATTTACCTCAGTTACGATTCAAGACAGCAACCAAAACGGTGGTGCGATATTTGAAAACACTAATTATTACAGTGCTTACGGGTATTTAATTCTCGACAACCGCGACAATAAGTATTTCCCAAAAAAAGGAGTACTATTTGACGGCAAATTCAACTTTTATGCTTTTGCTTCCGGGTTGAATGAAAATTTTGAACCTTTTTCAATCGCAAAAGCCTCTATGAGTTATACCTACAGCCCCAATTCAAATGTATCGCTCACACTTTCTTCGGAAGGAGGTTTTAAAATTGGGGGAGATGAAACCATTACCCTAGATTTTTTTGTGGGAGGTTATGGATTCAATACGGTGAATAATTTTGTGCATCTTTTTGGGTATGATGCTTTCAGCTTGAGAGGTGATACTTTTTTAAAATCAGCTTTGAGGGCAGACTATCGATTTTACAGAAAGACATACATTTCGGCAGTGGCTAATATTGCCAATGTGGGCGACAGACTTTTTGAGTCTTCAGCCTGGATAGAAAGAATACCCCATAGAGGCTACGCCCTTGGGTTGGCAAGTGAAACATTTATTGGGCCTATTGAGCTTTTTTATTCTTTTTCAACAGAAACCAAACAAAGTCAATGGTATGTGAGTTTAGGCTTCTGGTTTTAAACTTTTCTTAGCTTTCAATTACTTATTTTTTCCGATATTTGTTAGCAAAACAACTCATTATGCCTTTCTATCATAAATTAGGTAAAATTCCGCATAAACGCCATATACAATTCAGGAAACCCAATGGCGAATTGTACTATGAACAACTCTTTGGAACTATAGGGTTTGATGGAATGTATTGCAATATGTATCATGTTCATCGCCCCACACAGGTAAAAGAAATCAAAGGAAAATATAGTGCGGCTCCCAAAGTGGTTAACCCTAATAATATGCAGTCTTATAAATTTTTTGGGTTTGACGTTGCTCCCGAAAAAGATTATCTGCAAAGCAGAAAAATTTTAATGACCAACAGCGATTGCCACATTACCTTGGCTGCGCCACAAAACAAAACACAAGATTATTTTTATAAAAACACCGACTCAGACGAGTTGATTTTTATTCACAAAGGTTCAGGCAAATTGCGAACCATACTGGGAAATCTTGATTTCAAGTATGGCGACTATCTTTTGGTTCCGCGTGGTATCATTTACAAAATAGATTTTGATACCGAAGACAACCGGCTTTTTATAGTTGAATCCCGCAGGCCTATCTATACGCCCAAACGTTACAGAAACTGGTTTGGGCAGCTACTGGAGCATTCTCCATATTGTGAAAGGGATTTAAGAAAACCTGAAGAGCTTGAAACCTATGACGAAACAGGCGAGTTTTTGATTAAAGTTAAAAAACGGGATGAGATTTTTGATATGGTCTATGCTACACACCCCTTTGATGTAGTTGGATATGATGGCTATAATTTTCCCTATGCATTTTCCATACATGATTTTGAACCTATAACCGGAAGAATACACCAACCGCCGCCGGTGCATCAAACTTTTGAGACGGATGCTTTTGTGGTGTGTTCGTTTGTACCCCGTTTGTATGATTATCATCCTCAATCCATTCCCGCACCCTACAACCACAGCAATATTGACAGTGATGAGGTGTTGTATTATGTAGATGGAGACTTTATGAGCAGGACTGGTGTTAAACCCGGAAATATTTCATTGCATCCTGCCGGAATTCCACACGGCCCGCACCCGGGAACCTATGAAGGAAGCATCGGCAAAAAAGAAACTAAAGAACTTGCCGTGATGGTGGACACCTTTAAACCTTTAATGTTAACAGATGAAGCAATGAAAATAGCGGATGAAACCTATTACCAATCGTGGTTAGAAAAATAAAAAACAAAAACAAGAGTAACAATGAGTAAAGAAGTAAAATCAGTAGACTACGGTCTGGAAAAAATATTTGAAGGTGCCCAGGACTTTTTACCCCTTTTGGGAACCGATTATGTAGAGTTTTATGTGGGAAATGCAAAGCAGTCTGCCCATTTCTATAAAACAGCCTTTGGGTTTCAATCCTATGCATACTCGGGGTTGGAAACCGGAAACAGAGAATCCACTTCTTATGTATTGAAGCAGGATAAAATAAGATTAGTTCTCACAACTCCGCTACACAGCAAATCGCACATTAATGACCATATTGTAAAGCACGGCGACGGTGTGAAAGTAATTGCGCTTTGGGTAGATGATGCCCGTAGTGCTTTTGAAGAAACCACCAAGCGCGGCGCAAAACCATTTATGGAGCCCACCGTTGAAAAAGATGAACACGGTGAAGTGGTGCGTTCAGGGATTTATACTTATGGAGAAACGGTGCATATTTTTGTGGAAAGAAAAAACTACAACGGTGTTTTCCTTCCCGGTTTTAAAGAATGGAAATCTGATTACAACCCTGAACCGGTTGGTTTAAAATACATTGACCACATGGTGGGCAATGTGGGCTGGGGCGAAATGAACCAGTGGGTAAAATGGTATGAAGATGTAATGGGGTTTGTTAATTTTCTTTCGTTTGACGACAAACAAATCCACACAGAGTATTCAGCACTCATGAGTAAAGTAATGAGCAACGGCAACGGAAGGATTAAATTCCCCATTAATGAACCTGCAGAAGGCAAGAAAAAATCACAGATTGAGGAATATCTAGATTTTTATGAAGGCCCCGGTGTGCAGCACATAGCGGTTGCAACAGACAATATTATAAAAACAGTAGCCCAGTTAAAGGCTAGAGGAATTGAATTTCTTCCACCGCCACCACAGGCCTACTACGACGATATACCTCGCAGATTAGGCAAGCATATGGATATTATGAAAGAAGACATCAAGGACCTTCAAAAATTATCTATTTTGGTGGATGCCGATGAAGAAGGCTATTTACTTCAAATTTTCACCAAACCCATAGAAGACAGGCCTACCCTGTTTTTTGAAATTATACAAAGAATGGGTGCCAGAGGTTTTGGAGCCGGTAATTTCAAGGCTTTGTTTGAGTCTATTGAAAGAGAACAGGCTCTTAGAGGAACCCTTTAAAACTAAATAATTTGGCGGGAAAATCAGTGTTTTATTTTTTTGGAATAACTATTGCAATTGACTTAAAAATTGAAATTTTTTAGTTTATGAAAAATGTATTGATAGTATTGTTATTGGTTTTCTCATTTTCTGCTCAAGCCCAGAAAAAAGCATTCAAAGATGGCGAGTGGTTTAAATTTAGGGTTTCCTATTCGGGATTTTTAAGTGCCGGATACGCAACCCTTCAGGTGGATAACGCCATTTTAAATGGCCGGGAGGTTTATCACATTAGAGGGTATGGAAGAAACACCGGTTTATCAAGAATTTTCTTCAAGGTAGAGGACATCTATGAAACCTATATCGATAAGCAGAAAGACATTCCCTATCGCTTTATTAGAGACATTAATGAAGGTGGACACACCCGTGATATTGTAGTTGATTTTGACCATACCAAAAATTTGGCACTCGTCCACGACCGAAAAAAAAACACCAAAAACACACACCCTTTTCCTGATGGTGTTCAAGATATGTTGTCTACTTTTTACTATCTACGCAACAATGTTGATACACGTAATATAAAACCGGGCGATTATACAGATGTGGATATGTTTTACGGCGATGAAAGCTTCAAATTTAGGTTAAAGTTTTTGCGAAGAGAAACTATAAGAACTAAATTTGGCCGTATTCAAACGCTGGTTTTCAGGCCCTATGTAGAGTCTGGAAGGGTATTTAAAGAAAGAGAAAGTTTAACCGTCTGGATTTCAGACGACGATAACAAAGTGCCTTTAAGAATTGTTGCCGATCTTGCTGTTGGCTCACTCAGAGCAGAGTTAGACGAATACAAAGGACTTAAACATTGGTTCAGAATTCAATCAAACTAAAAACAATGGATAAAACATCCCAAAGAAGTGAACTTTTAGACCAACTCGAGGAAAAATTCTCAGCAATGGGTCAGGATTTAAATGTTCATTTGGAAGGCTTATTGCATTCAAAACCCATAACTTACTGGGATTATATTCAAACAGACGCACTCCTCAATTTGCAAATTCAACGCACCAATCAACCTGATGAAATGGTATTTATCATGTATCATCAGGTCAATGAATTGCTGTTTAAAATGATTTTATGGGAAATTGAGCAGGTGGCACACCATACCGATTTAAACGCAGACTTTTTCTCGTCAAAGTTAATGCGCATCAGTCGCTATTTTGACATGCTCACTTCTTCTTTCAACATTATGAGAGAAGGAATGGAGGCAGAACAATATATGAAATTTCGCACCACGCTCACCCCGGCCAGTGGTTTTCAAAGTGCTCAATATAGAAAAATTGAGTTTGCATCGACAGAGCTTATCAATTTGATAGACAACAGATTCAGGGCTACCATCGATAGAAACACACCCTATGAATATGCATTGGAGCATTTATACTGGCAGGCCGCAGGCAAAGACTATAAAACCGGTAAAAAATCACGATTACTAACTGCTTTTGAAGAAAAATACAAAGTAGAGTTTGTTGCCTTTACGCAAGAATACAACACCATCAATTTGTATTCAAAATTCAAATCATTACCGGAAGAAGTTAAAGAAGACCCTGATTTAATAAAAGCCATGCGTCATTATGACTACACAGTCAACATCACCTGGGTGATGGCACACTATGATGCTGCAAACTATTATTTAACCGGTGGCAACCCCGACAAAAAAGTGGAAGCTACCGGCGGAAGTGACTGGACAAAATATATGCACCCAAAATATCAGAAAAGAATTTTTTTCCCAAGTTTGTGGAGTAAAGAAGAAATAGACCAATGGGGAATGAACCTTTAAAAATTGAATGAAATTGAGAAAAATTGCTTGCCTTTTCCTTTTAACATCTTTATTAATAAGCTGCAATAAAAATACTGAAGACCCTGAAGTTGCAGAAAATGTTGCTCCCAAAGTCACTAAGGAATTTGGTTTCATACTCGACGATTTTGAGGTGGTGAGAGACACCATAAAATCCGGTGAAACTTTTGGACTGATTATGGATAGACAAGGTGTTTCTCCGGCAACCGTTTTCACTATTGCAGACAGGGTAAAAGATACCATCAATGTGGCACGTCTGAGAGCCGGAAGGCCTTACACGGTTTTACGGTCTAAAGATTCGTTAAATCAAGCTAAATTTTTTATTTATCAGCCATCTAGAGTTGACTATGTGGTAATTCATCTTTCTGACAGTATCCATGCATACAGAGACCGTTTGCCTTTGTCAACTAAAAGAAGAATGGCCTCCGGGGTTATTACTTCTTCACTTTCTCAAGCTATGGTAGATGCCGGATTGAGTCAGGCGTTGGTTCATGAACTTTCAAGTGTTTATCAATGGACTGTAGATTTCTTCAGACTTCAGAAAGGGGATAATTTTAAAATTATTTACAACGAAAACTATATCAACGACACTATTTATGCAGGTATAGAAAGTGTAGAAGCCACCTTGCTAAACCACCACGGAAGACCCTATTACGGGTTTCGTTTCACGACAGACAGCATCAAAGGTGAAGCCGATTATTATGATGAAAAAGCAAATACGCTAAGAAGTTTTTTTCTAAAAGCACCGTTGAATTACACCAGAATTTCATCCCGATATAGCCCAAGAAGGTTGCACCCCGTTACAAGGCAGGTTAGGCCCCATTTGGGTACAGATTATGCAGCCCCGCACGGTACACCTATAATGACTACTGCAAATGGTGTGGTTGAACGCTCCGGATATAACGCCGGAAATGGAAATTACGTAAAGGTTAAGCACAACAACACTTATTCCACCCAATATCTTCATATGTCCAGAAGAGCTGTGAGTGTAGGTCAGCGTGTAAAACAAGGCGACATCATAGGCTATGTTGGCAGCACCGGTTTGGCAACCGGACCACACGTGTGCTATCGCTTTTGGTACAATGGCAGGCAGGTTGATCCTTATGCTATTGTTCTTCCTGCCGCAGAGCCCATAAAGGAAGAACTGAAAGATTCTTATTTTAGATTTATCGAGCCCCTCAAAAAGGAAATTGATGCTATTTCGGTTAAGAGCATTTAATTTTTAAATAATTTTCATTTTATACTTTCATAACGTTTGTCTAAACTTATAATGAAGTATTCTTAACTATACCATAAACCTCTAATGGTAAAGAATGCATTGCTTTGTTATTCATTATAACTAACAATTTGACAAATGAAAAAACAATTACTTTTTATTGCACTTCTAGTGTGTACAATCGGTTTTTCACAAGGTGTAACCACTTCATCAATAAACGGAAGAATAGTTGATGCCAATCAAGAAGCTTTGATGGGAGCAACCATTGTAGCTGTTCACACACCTTCAGGAACTCAATATGGTGGAATTACAGATTTTAATGGTTTTTACAGAATACCTAACATGCGTGTTGGAGGTCCTTATACAATTTCAATAACATACGTGGGTTTTGAAGACATAATAGTTAACGACGTTTTTTTACAACTTGGAGATTCTGAAAGGATTAACCGCACTATGCAGGAAACTGCAAGTATGCTGGATCAAGTTGTAATAACCACTTCTAGAAATAGCATTTTTGATCCAAATCAAACCGGCTCAAATACCAATGTTTCTGTTAGGGAAATAAATACGCTGCCTTCTATCACTAGATCTATAGGTGACTTTGTAAGGAAAACACCGGAAGCAAGTGTTTCAGAAAATGGAGCAATTTCACTGGGTGGTCAAAACAACAGATACAATGCTATTTATATAGATGGTGCTGTAAACAATGATGTGTTTGGCCTTGCTGCATCAGGAACAAACGGCGGTCAAACCGGAGTGAGTCCCATTTCGCTTGACGCTATCGAATCTTTTCAAATAAACCTCGCTCCATTTGATGTGAGGCAATCTGGTTTTGCCGGAGGCTCTATAAATGCTATTACACGTGCAGGAACAAACAATACGGAGGGTTCTGCATATTATTTTTTCAGAAATCAAAACTTAGCAGGTTTAACACCAACTGCTATTAGTGAAGACGAAAGAGAAAAACTTTCAGATTTTACGGCAAAAACCTTTGGAGCCAGAGTGGGGGGAGCTATAATTGAAGACAAACTATTTTATTTCATCAATTATGAGCGCCAGGATGATCAAACTCCACAGCCGTATAATATTGCAAACTATTTAGGCGACTCAAGTCAAAGTGATTTAAATGCGCTCAGAGAAGGATTGATTAATAGGTTTGGTTATGATCCGGGGAGCTTTAATGAAAATACACGTAAACTAACCAGTGATAAATTAATTGCTAGAATTGACTGGAATATCAATGAGAAAAATTCATTGATATTTAAAAATAGTTATGTAAAATCTGAAAATATTGGCCCATTCCAAAGCAACAATACAAACATTAACTTTTTTAATGGCGGTGTCTATTTTCCTTCAAGAACAAATTCAACTACTTTGGAGTGGAGCACTACTAATGGTTCAAATATGTCAAACAATTTGATTTTGGGCTATACAGATGTTTTAGATGACAGAGATCCGCTTGGAGACCCGTTCCCAAGAGTTAGAATTGATGACGGAAGCGGAAATATCTTTTTGGGATCTGAACCATTTTCTACTTCAAATTTACTTGAGCAAAAACTGTTTACTATTACAAACAACTTTGAATATTATTCCGGGAGGCACAAATTTACTTTGGGAGCCAATATCGAGTTGTTTGATGTTAAAAACGTATTTTTTGGTGTAAACTTTGGCGAATACAGATACAATAGTCTTACCGATTTTATGAATGTTCTTGCCGGACAGAATGTTGCGCCAAGCACATATAACAGAAATTACTCTCTTTTGGGTGGTTCCGGTGATGAATCTTTAGGTGCTGCAGAGTTTAAGTACAACCAGTATGGCGTTTACATTCAGGATGAAATTGATATGAGCGATAAGTTTAAATTAACTCTAGGTATGCGTATAGACATCCCGTCATTTGAAGAAGGCTTAGAAAATGAAGACTTTAATACCCGTACAGTGGAATTACTTGAAAATGCCGGCAAAGATCTTCAGGGAGCCAGAGTGGGTAAACCCATAGAAAGCACTATTCATTATTCACCAAGAATTGGTTTTAACTGGGATGTACACGGAGATAGAACTACCCAGATAAGAGGTGGTGTGGGAGTATTTACTTCCAGGGTGCCGCTAGTATGGCCCGGAGGAACATATAATAACAATGGGGTTACTCAAGCCAATGTAAATCAAAACACTTTGGGAGAAACTCCATTTTTTATTGCAGACCCATTCAATCAATATGTTAGACCCGGTCAAGAGCCCGGTTCAGGATTTACCGGAGGGAATGTTGACCTTTTTGCACCCGGGTTTAAACTTCCTCAAGTATTAAAATATAATGTTGCTATTGATCAGAGAATTCCTTTTTGGGGGCTGATAGGCTCAGCAGAGTTTTTATTCAACGATGTGCTAAATGCAATATATTATGAAAACTTAAATATAAAAGGACCGGTTGGGAATCTATCCGGGGCAGACAACAGACCATACTATGACAGATTTGACTTAATTGACCCTACCTATAACTTTATAATTCTTGGGTCAAACACAAACAAAGGGTTTTCTTATAACACAACTTTAAAACTTACAAAACCTTTCCAAAATGGTTTTGCCGGACAGATTGCTTATTCATTTGGAGAATCAAAAAGTATTTTTGAAGGTACCTCATCTCAAAACAGCAGCCAATGGAGAAATATTCAAACAGTAAATGGAAAAAATTCATTTTTAGAACCCTCTCGTTCTGATTTTGCTTTGGGATCAAGGTTTTCAGGATACGCTTCTTATGAGCTTAAATGGTCAGAAAGAGTTAAAACCACCTTTTCTTTATTCTACTCCGGTGAGCAAGGAAACTCTTATAGCTATGTATATCAAATCGGAACCAGAATCTTAAATGATGATGCAACTGACAATGCTTTAATTTATGTTCCAAGAAACTCAAGTGAAATTACTTTCAGACCCATAATTCAAGATGGTGTGGTAGTTGCTACACCGGAGCAACAATGGGCTGCATTTGATGCTTTTATTGAAGGTGATGACCATTTGAGAAGAAGAAGAGGGTCTTATGCCGAAAGAAATGGCGCAAGAGCACCTTGGAGCGATGTTGTAGATTTTAAAGTATTACAGGATTTCAACATAAATATCGGCAATAAAAATCACTCATTTCAAGCATCTTTGGATATATTCAACTTTACAAATTTGATTAATAAAGATTGGGGTGTAAGAAGCTTTGTGCCCTCAAATGTTGGTATTTTAACTGCTGTCAGCGGCGGTCCAAACCCTGAATTTCAATTTAACGAAAGGTTTTTAATTGAAGGTGTTGCTCAAGTTGATGACAGTGGTATCTTATCTTCAAGATGGCAAATTCAAGTTGGACTGCGATATACTATTAAATAAATTTTGTTTTCTCATTGTTGTAAAAACCACTTCTTATTTATGGAAGTGGTTTTTTCTTTAAATAAATCTTACTTTTGTTATTCAACAAAAATTTAACTTATGGCTTTTGACAGAATTTTAGATGTTATTCACGGCTACTGGGCCTATCTTGTATTATTGATATTGTTTTTGGCAACAGTAAATGCCTTGGTAAAATATATTACAAACAGACCTTTTGAAGCAAAAGACTTTAGAATCTCACTTTTTGGGCTTATTGTTACCCACATTCAATTTTTGGTGGGTATAATATTGTATTTTGCGCATCCCACTCTGGGGTTTGCATCTATTACCCGCGATGATATGACTATGGCAGATGTAATGGGAAACAGTGAAATGAGAATGTTTGCCATTGAACACCCTCTTGTTATGATTATTGCTCTGGTTTTAATAACCATTGGTTATTCAAAACATAAAAAGCAATTAACCTCCAAAGGCAAGTTTAAAATACTGGCTATTTTTTATACCTTGGGTTTAATTTTAATCTTATCAAGAATCCCCTGGGATCATTGGTTAGGATCATAATAAAAAAAGCTCCCAAATCGGGAGCTTTTTTTATGCTTTAAAAAATTCTTAGTCAGCTTCTTTGATAAGGAGCACATACACCGGAAAGTGATCGCTGTAGCCTCCTGTAAATCCGCCGTCTGCATAAGACCTGAATGGATAACCTTTATATCGCCCTCTCGGATTTGCAAGATACGGAGGGTTGTAAATTCCCGCTCTGTAAAACTGATAGCCTGAAAAATCGCCTGTTAAAAATCCGGAGGAAAGTATGGCCTGATCAAAAAGATTCCATCCATCACGCCAAGCTAAAGACCCTAAGCCTCTTCTGTGCATATCCTCAAACGGATTAAATAAATCTTTTACTTTAACGTCTTCCCGTTTTGATTTTGGGTTTAATACTCTTTTAATACTTGGGCTTGTTGGATCATCATTAAAATCGCCCATTGTAATAATTTTTGCATAGGGGTCAATGCTGTGCAACGAGTCAATGATTTTCATGTTTAGTTCTGCAGCCTGAATTCTATGTGGCCTGCTTCTTGCCTCACCACCGCTTCTTGCGGGCCAGTGATTTACTATCAGGTGAATCATATCTCCATCCAGCAGCCCGCTTACCACAAGCTGATCTCTGGTATAACGCCTTTGTGTCGGGTCGTTGTTTTGAAATATTTTCAACTCAACACTTTTAGTATTGGTGGGAACAAAAACATCTTTTTTGTAAATAAGAGCTACATCTATTCCACGTCTGTCAGGCGAATGATAATGTATGATGCCATAATTACTTGAACGCAAAGCATCTTGATTGATTAAATCCTGAATAACTTCTCTGTTTTCAACCTCGCAAAGACCTATTAATGCAGGCGTTGTTCCGGCAACATCTGCACCAATTTCAGAAATTACCCTGGCTAGATTTCTGAGCTTCGCATTATAAACTTCTCGTGTATAATAAGCATCGGCTCGGGGTGTCCTGTCGTGGTAAACCGTAAACTCATCATCTTCTAATGAAAATAAGTTCTCAACATTATAAAAAGCTACTGTATTTACCTTGTAAGACTTTTTATCTTGTGCTGTTACAGAGATTGTTAAGGCTATTAAAAAAATTGAAATAAAATATCTGAATCTATACATCACTTCTAATATTAACTTATTGTAAATCTTGGTCAAAACCCGGGCCAAAGGTAAATAATTCATTTAAATAATGTAATTTTGTCGTTCATTTATAATGATTTCTTAATCTAATCAAATTCAATTTCGAATGAAAAAAACCATTTTTACTTTACTGTTTTGTGTCTCATTAATTGCTTTTTCACAAGCACAGGATACGACAGTTAAAGGTAGAGTGATTGAAGCCAATTCCGGCGAGCCGGTTTCAGGTGCTCAAATAAACATTCAGGAAAGCATCTACAGTACAACCACCGATGTCAACGGCAACTTTTCAATCACCGACACCAACCTTCCTTTAGGGGAACAGGTTCTATTAGTTGAAAAATTGGGTTATACCAACCTAAGATTTCCGGTAACCATTCAAAGTGGAAGCACTTTAACTCTTGACCCTATTATTATTGAGGTCGATTTTGCACAAGCCCAAGCGCAAATTGGGCTTATAACACTTGCTGATGATGAACTCGATGAAGAAGACGGCATTTCAACAAATGTATCGGGTTTACTTCAAGCTTCCAGAGACACCTATTTAAGTGCTGCTGCTTTTGATTTTAGCGCTACTTTCTTTAGGCCTAGGGGTCTTGACAATGAGTATGGAAAAATACTTATCAATGGTGTAGAAATGAATAAGCTCTTTAATGGAAGACCTCAATGGTCAAATTGGGGCGGGCTTAATGATGTAACTAGGTATCAGGAATTTACCATGGGAAGCACAGCAAATGAGTACACCTTTGGAAGTTTGGCCGGCACTACAAACATAAATTTGAGAGCATCTCGATTCAGAGAAGGAGGTCAAGTATCTTTTGCATCTTCAAACAGAACAAACCAAGGTAGAATTATGGCCAGTTACAACTCAGGTTCTACAGCCAGCGGCTGGGCTTATTCAATTATGATGTCCAGACGTTATGGTCAGGAAGGATATATTGAAGGAACTGTCTATGATGCTAATTCCTTTTTTGCTTCAGTTGAAAAAACCATCAATGCAAATCATAGTATAAACTTTGTTGGTTTTTATACCCCAAACTTAAGAGGGCGCTCTGCACCAATCACTCAAGAAGTTTATGATTTAAAAGGCGGGCAGTATAACCCATTTTGGGGAAAACAAGAAGGCGATGTAAGAAACTCAAGAACCCGCGAGATTTCTGAGCCCGTAGTTATGTTAAATCACTATTGGACTATTTCAGACAACACCCATTTAAACACCAATCTTGCCTATCAATTTGGAAAGACAGGAAATACAAGAATTGACAACAACGGTACAAACCTTATGACAATTGACGGTCAAAACTATTATATTGGCGGTGCCAGAAACCCCGACCCTCATTACTATCAAAGGCTTCCCAGCTACTTTTTACGATTTGATAATCCCACTCCATATAATTATCAAAATGCCTATCTGGCTGAACAATCCTTTAGAAACAATGGTCAATTTGACTGGAACAAGATTTATTATGCTAATTTCATCGCAAGAGAGCAAGGGAAAAATGCCGTTTACGCTTTACAAGAAGACCGTGTTGATGATACCCAAATCAGTATAAATACCATTTTAAATCACACACTCAATCAAAACATCACGCTCAATGCCGGTCTTAATTTTAGGTCGCTTAAAAGCGAAAATTTTGCCGCAATCAAAGATTTGTTTGGTGCCACAGGATATCTGGACATAGATACTTTTGCCGAAGATACTATCGAGATCATTGCTGCTGATGTAGCACAATCTGATTTGAGAAACAGAGACCGCATTGTGCAAGAAGGCGACCGCTATAAGTATAATTATGAAATAGATGCAACCGTTGCCGGCGGTTTTGCACAAGCACAATTTAAATACAGAGCCATCGATTTTTATCTGGCCGCTGAAATGTCTCAAACATCCTATCAAAGAAATGGCCTGTTTGAAAACGGCTTTTTTCCCGGAGAACAATCATTTGGAAAAAGTGAAAAACTAGAATTTACAGATTATGGTGCAAAAGGAGGACTTACTTATAAAATAACCGGAAGACACCTGATAGATTTTAATGGAGTATATATGACCCAAGCACCGGGCATTAGAAATTCTTTTGCAAACGCGAGACAAAACAACAGCCTTGTTGTGGGTATAGACAGTGAAAAAATTCATTCGGTTGACTTGAGTTATATTTTCCGCTCACCCATTTTTAGAGGAAGAATCACCGGTTTTTATACAGGTATCCAGGATGCTTCAGATATTGGTTTCTTTTTTACACAATCAATCTCAGGACAAGGTGCAGAAAACACCAATGCTTTTGTTCAGGAAATCACTACCGGAATGGATAAAAGAATGATGGGGATAGAGTTTGGCGCTGAAGCACAAGTTACCCCCACCATCAAGTTAATTGCAGCAGGATCAATTGGTGAATATATTTATAACAACAATCCGAATATCTACTACACCAGTACCAATTTTGATGAGCGAATCACTTTTGGCGATGGCACTGTAAAGCTTAAAAACTATCGCCTTTCTGGGGGTCCTGAAAAAGCTTTCCAATTGGGCTTTGAATACAGAGACCCTAATTTCTGGTGGATAGGCGCGTCAGCCAACTATTTTTCAGACGCTTACATCAACATTAGTAAATTGAGGAGAACAGACGCTTTCTCTTCAGATTTTGACGGTTTACCTTTTAACGATTATGATGAAGCCATCGCAAGAGGCTTATTAAAACAAGAACGCTTTGACGACTTGGTTTTAGTCAATCTTAAAGGAGGAAAATCTTGGAGAATTAACAATTATTTTGTTGGTTTTTTTGCTTCAATAAACAATGTGTTTAATCAGCAATTTAAAACCGGTGGATTTGAAGATTCTCGTACCGCAGATTACAGAAGATTGGTAGAAGAGTCCAATAGAGAGACTCCGGTTTTTGGCAATCGCTATTTCTTTGGCTTTGGCACCACTTATTTTGTAAACGCCTATTTTAGATTCTAAATAAAACTTTTAAATTAATAAAAACGATGAAAACTATTCAAGTTAATAAATTATGGACGTTACTTCTCGCACTAGTAGTAGTAACTTCTTGTGTAAAAACAGATGATTTTGACATGCCCAACCTCAACATCGTTGAGCCAAATATCAATCCCGATGCTATTGTTGAAATAGCTTCTGTTGCGGGTCAGTTAGCTCAGTCTGGTGAAAGCATGTACACCTTTGGCGATACTGACACCTATATGGTGGGTTATGTGATTTCAAACGACGATGGTGGTAACTTTTTCAAACAACTTATTTTACAAGATAAACCTGAAAACCCTACGGTTGGTATTAAAGTTTTACTTGACGAAAGCCCGCTGTATATCACTTATGAAGTAGGAAGAAGAGTATATATTAAACTTGACGGTCTTACTGTAGGCGAATCAAACGGAGTATTAGCTTTGGGTATAAGAGGAGATGTTAGACCTGAAAGAATACCTTACCCGTCAATACCCAAACATGTACTCCGCTCTGCAGAAGTAGCTACTATTGTTCCTAGACCAATTACTATTGAGCAATTTTCAGATGCCAACACCAATTTAATGGTAACACTTACTGATATGCAGTTTAAAAGTTCTGAATTACTAAAAACATTCGCATCAGAACCCGGTGATCAGTTTGATGGAGAGCGAGTTCTTGAAAGTTGTGCAACAGGTGCAACAGCCGTTTTAAATACGAGCACTTTTGCACGCTTTAAAGGAGTGAGGGTTCCTTCCGGAAGAGGAAATATGGATGCCATTTTGGTAAAAAGCTTTAATGGTGCTGATTTTAGATTGTATGTGAATGACCCATCTACTTTCTATTTTGACAGCACTGAAAGATGTGATGAAGAAGAAGAGCCAATTGAAGATGAAGTGCCTATAGACCTTCCTTTTACAGAAAATTTTGAAAGTGTTCAAACCGGAACAGGTGTTTTAATTAACCTGCCGGGCTGGAGAAATGTAAATGTTACAGGTGGTCAAAGAAGGTATGAGGCAAGATCATTTGATGGTAACAAATATGCTCAAATTACTGCTTTTGGCTCAAATGAATCAACGGTTGAAGCATGGTTGGTTACTCCTTATTTAAACTTGAACGGCACTACAAGCCCAACATTAAATTTTAAAACTAAAGACGGATTTAACAATGGTGCCTGTTTAAAAGTATTTGTTTCTACAGATCTCGAAAACAGCACTATTGGCGAAGCTACTTGGATAGAACTCACCGATGTAATCATCGCTTCCGGAACTCAAAGTGGCTATGCAGATAACTTTACTGACTCAGGAAATGTTGATTTATCTGATTATATTGGTCAAAATATTCACATTGGTTTTCAATATGTAGGTGGATCTAGCGGTGTAACTACAACTATGCAAATAGATGATATAAGTATAACAGACTAAAATTATCATACTTTTAATATATAAGGCTGTCAAAAATTGACAGCCTTTTTTTTTGAAGTGATTTCCCTAAAGTGGTTTGACTCGATAAAACTTAAATAGACACTCAAAAAATGGGATTCTTTTGATATAACCAAATGTAAAGTCTGTTAAAAAAGTGTAATCTGTTAGTTATCGTGCTATTAGTTTTTTATTCCCTCACTGCAATTATGTAATTTTACAGCCAATTCTTTACTATGATAGAAAAACTCAATATAGATTACGAAAAAGCAGTTTTAATTGGCTTGGTTACCCAGTACCAAAGCGAAGAAAAAGCCGTTGAATACCTCGATGAGCTTGAATTTTTAGCTTATACCGCCGGGGCGGAAGTCATCAAACGCTTTATACAAAAAACCGACAAACCCAACCCTAAAACCTTTATCGGTACCGGAAAAATAGAAGAAGTACGTCAGTTTGTAGAAGAAAACGAGGTGGGAACCGCCATTTTTGACGATGAACTTTCTCCTGCACAGCAAAAAAACATCGAAAAAATTTTAAAATGCAAAATCATAGACCGAACCAACCTGATACTGGATATTTTTGCACAACGGGCTCAAACCAGTTATGCCCGCACTCAGGTGGAACTGGCTCAATATGAATACCTGCTTCCACGCCTTGCCGGTATGTGGACGCACTTAGAACGTCAACGAGGGGGTATCGGGATGCGCGGGCCCGGTGAAACCGAAATCGAAACCGATAGACGTATAGTGCGCGACCGCATTGCCCTTCTTAAGGACAAACTCAAAACCATCGACAGGCAAATGGCCGTGCAGCGAAGTAATCGCGGGGCACTGGTGCGAGTGGCTTTGGTGGGTTATACCAATGTGGGAAAATCAACCTTGATGAACACCATCAGCAAAAGTGAGGTGTTTGCTGAAAATAAGCTTTTTGCCACGCTCGACACGACTGTTAGAAAAGTGGTGATTGGCAATCTACCCTTTTTACTTACAGATACTGTTGGATTTATCAGAAAACTGCCCACTCAACTCGTAGAATCATTTAAAAGCACACTGGATGAAGTGCGCGAAGCCGATTTACTTTTGCACGTGGTAGATATTTCACACCCTCAATTTGAAGACCACATCAATTCTGTACACCAAACACTGGATGAAATTGGCGGAAGAGATAAACCTATGCTGATGGTTTTTAACAAAATAGACGCTTACTCGCCAGAACCCATTGAAGAAGACGATTTAACCACAGTAAAAACCAAAGCCCATTATACGCTTGAGGAACTCAAAAACACTTGGATGAACACCATGAACGGCGATGTGGTATTTATTTCGGCAACTGAAAAATTAAATCTGGATGAATTCAGAAAAAAAGTCTACGAAATGGTAAGAGAAATTCACGTTCAACGCTTTCCTTACAACAGCTTTCTGTATCCCGATTATGACGGAACAGAATAATTAAAAAGTTGTTAATCTTGTTTAAAATTTAGTTAAAACACTGAATGTGTGAGCTTTATCTTTTGTGGTTTTTTTCATTTTTCACTAAATTGGTAAAATATTAATTCTAAAAATTTAATGTTATGCCGATTCAAATTATTTCTAAATTAGTAAATGGCCTAAAGGGCGGTGTTGAAGCAGCCCTAAAAGGAACCGCAGATGTAGGTAGTTCAGTGGCCAATGTTGTTAAAGACCTTGCCGTAACAACCATTAAAGGTGCCGGTGACCTTGTTGTAAAAGGAGTTCAAGTGCCTGCGTCTATTGTTGCGGGAGCTATTGGCGGCGTTGCCAGCATTGGTACAACTATCATTCGTTCCGTTAAAGGTATTGTTGATGGTGCCATTCAAGGGGCTATGAAGTCTGGGGTTTCGCAAGATGATGCCGTAAAAGGTGCTGTACAACAAGCCATACATTCTGCCAAAGAACTTGGTCAAGATACCGTTGGTGTTGCCATTGAAGCAATCAAAGGTGCTGTAAACGGTGTGAAACAAGTGGGGGGCGATTCAGTTTCTGCTACCAAACAAGCCATAGTTGCAGCACTCGAAGCCGCTAAAGAGATAAGCGATGAAACCGTTGATTCTCTTAAAAAGGCAATTCACGAAGGTGTGGATGGATCTAAAGAAATTCTAGATGAGATTAAAAAGTAAATATTCCGAAATTATTATTAAATAAAAGAACGGTTTTAACGCCGTTCTTTTTTATCTATGGATGAAATCAAGACAAACATCCCCCAAACATTCAATCCATAAATTTTAATTGCCCTTTATCAGAAACCTTTAATTCAACCTCTCTTCCAAAAACAAGTGCCAGATTATTTTCTATATGTCCCGCCGGAAAATCAAAACACACCGGAAAATCATATCCGGCAATGGCTTCATTAATGATTTCTTTAATAGTTTTCCCGTAAGGGTTGTCGGTATTAAAGCCAAAAGCTTGCGTGTTGTCCCGCATAGAGTTCATCCCGCCTACAATCAATCCGGCAAGTCCATCTAGCTTACCGTTGCGTTTTAGGTTTTGCATCATTCGGTCAATGTGATAAAGGTATTCATCCAGATCTTCAATAAATAAAATTTTGCCTCGGGTATCAATAGAAGAAGCACTTCCACAAAGCGAATACAACACCGAAAGATTTCCTCCCACTAATAGCCCTTTGGCTATTCCTGTTCTTCCGGAGTTGTCCGGAAGCTCATATTTTATTTTATGTATTTTTCCAAAAAGGGCATTGCGTAGCGAACTTTTTGTCAATCCTGTTTTTTTGGTAATGTCCATAGCCATTTCTGCGTGTATGGTTTCAAAACCCAGAGTGTGAAGTTGTGAATGAAAAACCGTAACATCGCTGTAACCCACTATCCACTTGGGTTGTTTTTTAAACGTTGTCCAGTCCAGTCGGTCAATAATCTGCACACTGCCATAACCGCCCCGGGCACACCAAATGGCTTTTATTTCCGGATTGTCAAGCATCTGCTGCATATCGCTTGCGCGAAATGCCTCACTGCCCGCAAACTGATTTTCAGCGGCACCTATGGTTTTTCCAACCACCACCTTAAGCCCCCACGATTTCAGCAGGGTTATTGCCGGCTCGATTTCTTCCGGCGAAATTTTTCGGGCCGTTGATACTATGGCTACAGTATCGCCTTTTTTGAGATAACTAGGTTTAATCATTTCCTATATGATAAATAATTTGACCCACTGTCAAGTTTAGTGTTTTTAGTTCCTCCTCAGTGGGATTGATAACTTGGTCTCCATAAAACTTTGGGTTGGGCTCATTGGCGGGTTTCAAAAAAACCTGCAATTTGCTGTTTTGCAGTTTTCCGCCGTCCCAATCTACCGCGCCGCTATAGTCCCACCCAAATCCGTACACCTTTATGGGCTTTCCGTTGCGAGCTACCAATTCTTCATAAGTAGTGCCGATAGCAATCGATTTTTCAGACTTCCAGTCGCCTTCATTTGAAAAATAAATCTGGTGTAATTTATTCCTTTCCGGCGAATCCCAGATAATGTGGATTTCATTTTTTGTATTTGGGTATAAAATGGTGTATGCCCGCTCAACGGTTCCTTCGTCAAACATTCCCACGCCTTGGTTTGGATTGGCATCGGGATATTTTTTTTTCAGGGTCTCAACAGTATTGTATTTTGCCACTTTTTCCACCACAAAATTCTTGGGGTTTGCTGTTGCAGAAGCAGTATCAGTCATACTTTTTTTTCCGGAACAGGAGAATAAAACACACAGTGAAAATAAAAAGAGAATACGATTCATGGTTTTGGTTGTTTCCTATAAAATTAGCTATAAATTCCCTTAGAAAAATTCCCTTTTGCAATAAATTAACGCGAATTAGCTTTGGGTTGCTTACATTTGTAGCACTAAAAATAGGCTTTCATGACCACACCAAAACGCTATACCATTACCGCTGCTCTACCTTATACAAACGGCCCCATACACATCGGTCATTTGGCCGGGGTTTATGTGCCGGCAGATATTTATGCCCGCTATTTAAGAATGAACGATGAAGATGTGGCATACATCTGCGGAAGCGATGAGCACGGTGTGGCTATTTCTATGAAAGCTAAAAAAGAGGGCATTTCTCCTAAAGAAGTCATCGACAAGTACCACCATATCATCAAAAAATCATTTGAAGATTTTGGAATTTCTTTTGATAACTATTCGCGCACCTCGGCAAAAATTCATCACGAAACAGCTTCAGCATTTTTTAAAAAACTCTATGACGAGGGAAAGTTTGTAGAAGAAGTTACCGAACAACTATACGACCCCGAAGCAAACCAGTTTCTTGCCGACCGATTTGTTATAGGAACCTGCCCTAAATGTGGCAATGAAGAGGCTTATGGCGACCAGTGTGAAAAATGCGGCACATCGCTCAACGCCACAGATCTTATCAATCCAAAATCTGCCGTCAGCGGAGCAGTTCCCGTTTTGAAAAAAACCAATCACTGGTTTCTTCCGTTAGAAAACTACGAAGACTTTTTAAAACAATGGATACTTGTTGACCACAAAAAAGACTGGAAACCCAATGTATATGGGCAGGTAAAATCGTGGATAGATGATGGTTTGCGCCCGCGTGCCGTCACCCGCGATTTGGATTGGGGAATACCCGTTCCGGTGGAGGGTGCAGAAGGAAAAGTGCTCTATGTGTGGTTTGATGCACCTATTGGGTATATTTCTTCCACCAAAGAATGGGCTGCCCGCTTGGGCAAAGACTGGGAGCCCTATTGGAAAAGCAACGATACCAAACTGGTGCATTTTATTGGGAAAGACAACATTGTGTTTCATTGTGTGATTTTTCCCGCTATGCTCAAGGCAGAAGGCAGCTATATATTGCCCGACAATGTACCTGCCAATGAGTTTTTAAATCTGGAAGGCAACAAGCTTTCCACTTCAAAAAACTGGGCGGTGTGGCTGCACGAATATCTGGAAGATTTTCCCGGTCAACAGGATGTGCTGCGTTATACCCTCACAGCAACTGCGCCGGAAACCAAAGACAACGACTTTACCTGGAAAGATTTTCAGGCGAGAAACAATAACGAGTTGGTGGCCATTTTTGGAAATTTTATCAACCGTGTGGCGGTATTGACTCATAAATATTATGACGGCGTGGTGCCTCAACCTTCAGCGTTTAATGAAATTGACACCCAAACGCTCAACGAAATGAAAGCCTATCCTCAGGTAATTGGCAGCTCGATTGAGCGCTACCGCTTTCGCGAAGCACAAGGCGAGTTGATGAATCTGGCGCGTTTAGGCAACAAATATTTAGCCGACGAAGAGCCCTGGAAAACCATCAAAACCGACGAAGAGCGCACCAAAACCGTGATGTATGTCGCCCTGCAAATTGCCGCTGCACTCGCTGTTTTAAGTGAGCCTTTCTTGCCGTTTACTTCTAATAAACTAAAATCTATTTTAAACTATGATGCAAGCAACTGGAATGGTTTAGGAATATTGAAAAGCGGTCATCTTATAAATCAAAGCGAACTTCTTTTCTCCAAAATTGAAGACGAGCAAATCCAGCAGCAACTAGACAAACTGGAAGCCGCCAAAGCATCCAATAAAATTGAAAAAACTACCGAAAAACCGAAACTCATGCCACAAAAAGAAACCATAACCTTTGACGATTTCAGCAAACTCGATATGCGCGTTGGCACCATCATTGAAGCCGAAAAAATGCCCAAAGCCGATAAACTTCTCATTTTAAAAGTAGATACAGGTCTGGATGTTCGCACCGTGGTTTCGGGCATTGCAGAAAGCTTTACTCCTGAAGAAGTGATTGGAAAACAAGTCACCATTCTAATCAACCTCGCTCCCCGAAAACTTAGAGGCGTTGAAAGCCAGGGAATGATTTTAATGACCGAAACTGCCGATGGGAAACTGGCGTTTGTGAACCCTGACACCGGCGATGTTGGGAATGGGATGACGATTAGTTAAGAATTAAAAAATTAAATCCCCGCCAAAGCGGGGATTATTTCTAAAGAAGATTGTTCAAACGGTTAATAAACCAGTTTTCTTTCTTCTTTTTCACGTCTGCAGCCTTTGGCTCTTTTTCTACTTTATCTTTTCTATATCGATTTTGATTACTGCGTTTTTTGGCAACACGCGTAATTTCAGTTTCGACAAATTCGATAAAGCCGTTATTTAAAGCATAGTGTGCAGCCTCTTTCAAAGCTTCTTCTGCTTTTTTGTATTTTGAAGTCGCTTCATGCAAATTGGCTTGCAACAACTTTACAACCGCCTTGTCAATACCTTTAACGGTAATGGCAAAGTCAATTACTTTTTGTGCTTCTTCATAATCTCCATTACTCAATAGTGTCCTAATGTAATCAGGATATATATTTGGCAATTCAAGATTTGAAACCAAAGCTTTCTCAAAGTATTCTTTGGCAGTGTTGTAATCACACAGTTGTTCTGCATAAACCGTTCCCATCATACTGAGTGCTGTTGCATTTTCCGGTTCATATGACAAGGCATAGTTTAAAGCTTCTACAGCTTTCTCAAGTTCCCAAGGGTAGGCTTGTATAGCCTTGAATAAATAAAGGTTCATTGTTCCCATTACGTTTTGTTATTTAGTTGATCCATTGAAAGCTGTATCGCTTTCTTTTCCGTAACGGAATGGATGAAGGGAGGTCCAACAAAAATCCGAAACGGTTAGGTGTTGCTTCGGATTTTTATCATACTCTAAAAGTGAATTACTATCCGAAGCGGGTCAGTAAGCATTTTAAAATGCTTTTGACGATTTGAGGTGTTAAATAGATACCACATAGCTTCTGTTATTTAATTAAAAAAATGTTATTGGCAATCCTTAAAATTGCGATGCAAAGATGCAGGTATTTTTTTAATTTCCAAATAATTTCAGCTATTTATTTATCTGATAATTAGTATTTTATCTGCAGTTTAGGACATAGATATCCCGCCCGGCTTTTCGCCGAATCATAGTATTCTAACTTTCAAAAACATAACTTTCAATGTATATTTTAAAGTTTCTATTTTTTCATTCAAAAAAAAATTTTAAAAGCATAAAAAAAGCGTCCATTTGAGTGGACGCTTGCTGTATATTGATTGTATTTTAAGTTTTATTTACACTGAAATAACTTAAATCCAAAAACAAAACGTCCATACCGTAGTGGTAAATTTACCATCCACAGATAGTTTCCATCAGCCACAGGCGATGCAAAACGGATATGTTGTTTTTGAATTTTCATTGTTTTTTTAAGACTTTGTTTGATTAAAGCGATGCAAATATAAATTAAGAAATGAAATAAAAAAATTGCAAGAGTATCTTCACGCCCGTTTGAGGGTAAAGTTAAACAGAGTTTGAAAACGATTATTTCCCCAAATACAATCCCATCCTGATTTTCCAATAGGGTACTTCTTCATTTAGATATTCAAAAAGGGGTTTGATGCTTTTTTCTTGGTGGTTTAAAGTTAATTTTGCTTTTATAACGATGTCAATATCTTCTTGGTTTATAAAACTGTTTAAGTTAACAGGCTTTCCTTCGCTATGCAATTGAATTAAATGTGTATAGATGGTTCCTTCTGTAAAACCTCTTTCAAGTGCAATTTCTGGAACTGTTTTACCTTCTTGAAGCATTAAAAAAGTAGCGTCTTGGGTTCTTCCTTTCATCTTCTTTTTTAAAGGTTTAACATTTTTGTCTTCCACTAAAAACTCCTTAATTAGAGATATAAACCGCTCTCCATATTTTTCATTTTTGGCTTCACCTACACCACTTACTTGCAGGAACTCTTCACTGGTTTCTGGCAATCGGTTTTCCATATCTTTTAAAGTGGCGTCGCTAAAAATAATGTATGCCGGAACGTTTTCTTCAATGGCAATTTCGCGACGTAACTGTTTAAGTTTTTCAAATAACCCAATAGATACGGTTTTTTCCATTCGTTCTTTCACTGCAGATTTTTCTTTGATTTGCAGCGATGCAAGCTTGACTTTCCTTCCTTCAAAAAGGATTTTATGAGCCAAAGGCGTCAGTAGTAAGCGTCCTTTTTCATCCTCAGTAAGCCCCTGTGAGTTTTGCAGGTCAAAACTCAACTCAATTCTGGATGACACTTTATTAACGTGCTGCCCGCCCGCACCGCTGCTGCGGGTGGCTTTGAAGGTAAGCTCGTTGAGGAGGGTTTCTGGGGTCGTTGAGTTTGTAAAGTAATAAAAAAGCCGTCATAATTGACAGCTTTTTTAATTTTAAGTATTTACATCTTATCTCTCAATTCTAAAATAATTACTGTAAAAGGGTTCAAACTGCTCATCGTTTAAATAAAATTCTTGATTCCAGTAATCAATATCTCTACTATTTGGAAGAAATTTTCCGTGCCATTTAATCACAAAATTATCAACATCTTCATAACCTTCGTATTTAATAAGTTTTGAGGTTGTCATTGTCCACTCAGAACCGTCGGGTAATTCCGTGATATATGTCGGATGAATTTCTAAAGAATAAAAATAGTCATTAATAGGGGGCTGTCCATTTGTTTGCATATTTTCATCAACCTGATGAATCTGATATAATGACCAAGTATTATTGACATTAAAAAAAACTGTATCATTGTTAAAAACTTTATATGAAACACCATATTGAACTTCTGGATGCTCAAAATTAGTGCCATCAGATTTTATAAAATCAAATAAATAGCGAAAAGTAGATGGGGATTCATCCTGAAAATCGTCGTTATTATTACTGCACGACCAAGCAATTACACTTATTAAAGCAAATAAAATTATATTTTTCATAACATTAATTTTTGATGATTAAACGTTTGATTTGTTGTTGAGAGTCGTATTTAATTAATACAAAATAAATACCTGTTTGAAATGCCTCTGTATTTATTGTGGTTTCATAAATATGTGTTTGATTGTTCTTATATACAATGATACCGTTCTTATCAGCTATTTCTATTGTAAAAGCATTATCTTGATTAGTCATTATTGTAAATGCGTTTTTAGTGGGATTTGGATAAATCATAAATTCATAATCTTCATTTATAGAATCCTTTTGATCTTCAGGAATAGGTGCATGCCAGTTACATTCAGGATCTGAAAACACATGGTTAATTAATTTATTCCCCCAAAATGGTGAGCCACAATAATTAACCGCAAAATACAGCTCACTAATATTACTTGGGTGCGAAGAAACACTTACTTGCACCATATTTGTGCCTTGCCCGTTTAAAATGGTTCCGTTTGTAATTGACCAATTGTAAGTTGCACCAGGATATGAAGTAGTGCTGAAATATTTTGGAGCTGCTCCCACACACATTGTATCCGGTCCTGTAACAGGTGCGGAGAACAGCTGAGTTAAGACTTTTTTAATAGGTCTGTTGCCACAATTTGGAGAAACAGTCAATTCGCCCCCGCCATGGTTTGTTGCCTGAACAGTAACAGAAGTAGTGCCTTGACCGGAGAGTATAGTCAAGTTTGAAGAAACTTCCCAACTATAATAACTTACACCTGGTAAAGAATTAACAGTATAGGTTGCTGTTTGTCCTGCACATAAAGCATCATTGCCGGATATTACAAAAGGTGTATGATTAATACCCATCAAATTTGTGTAATAATTCATTCTTGCAGTTTGAAGTAAAGAAAAGTTTTGCATGCACGACAGCCATGTGTAACTCATTATATTGTTTGTGTCTGGAATCCAAGTGTCTCCCCAATTGTCTGTGTCGTTATAATTTCCATAGTTATAAATACACCCAAAAGGATTAACTCTATTCGGATTATATTTGCCTAGAAAAGGATCTGCCGGAGTGTCACATAATAAATCACCATTTACTTCACACTTTTTTTGACCTACTGTAGATATGCAAGCCAGACCTTGCGTTTTGGTACGACTAACAGATTCTTGATAGCAATTCCCACAGTCTTCATTATGTCCTGCAGTTCGGCTTCTGCCTTGATGAGTATGATATAATCCTAAAGTGTGGCCCACTTCATGTGCTAATATTTGTGAAAGTTGAGTTGTGTTAAATGGACCACCTTCGTCCCATATGTATTTTACTGCACAAGAATAGGTTCTAGGATCCCAAGGTATAAAAGGAAAATTTGCCTTGCCAGCCCAGTTAGCTCCACTTTCAATTATAAAATGTACATTTAAAGCTTCCGAGGTTCTATTATTTAATGTGAAATCATTAAAGTACTGATTACCATTGTTGGCATAATTGCTGTTGTTTATAAAACTAATGTCGCACAATCTGTAAAATTGAATGTTGGTAACAGGGTTAAAAATATCGTTCAATCCGTCAATAACTTGCTGAACCTGAGTTGTGTTAACATTACCCAATCCATTATCATTCCTGTAAACCCAAACTTTAACGGGTATATAATAAACAATAGTTTCGCTCGTAAATCGCTCTATAACGCGCTCACTAACACCGGTTCTTTCATCCAATAAGTTTAAATAATTTTCTGAAATATTAACACCGTTTTCAATTAACAAGTCAACTAAACCTTGATTGTTTCCATAAAAAGGGTCATTTAAAAGATATTCATCAGTAGTAACCGTTCCACAAATATCAAAGCCAGAATCTAAATAACTCTGAGCATTAATATTAGACATTGATGCTGCAAGAAATACCAAAAAAAGAACAACAATCTCTATTAATTGTTTGGTCTTGGTTGGTGCTGGTTGGTGCTGGTTGGTGCTGGTTGGTGCTCATAGCTATTTTATTTAAAATTATAGATACAAGTTAAGTTTAATTTTTAATATAACCAAAAACATGTTAAACAAATGCAAAAATTATAAATCACACCACCAAATGACTGTCTTTCATCAAATCATTGACTGTTTTTACGGGGTTAAATGTTTCCAGCGGCACTTCCACAAAAAGGGTGGTCCAGTGTGCCATACTGCCGTTCCACAGGCCGGGCAGTTCTAGTGCTTTGATGGTTTTGCCCTGATGGCTTTTTTGAGATATAAAACCCGAATCAGGATTGACAAATCGGGTTAAATCAAACTTTTCACCTTGGTAGTTTTTTACTCCACAGACCAAGTCTACCGGGTTGAAATGGGTGGCTTCACTCACAATGTTCATTTGGTGTGGGTCATCAGTATTTACCTGTGAAAGCTCAACAATTTGCAGTGAGATATTCCCGGTTTTGTCCCGCACCCAAAAAGGACCGCCGCCGGGTGCACCGGTGTTTTTTACCATACCACAAACACGGATGGGGCGGTCTAAAAGCTCTCGCGCTTCCTCCAGTGTTTCAGGCAGGCTTTTGCGGTGAAGCTCATTGGCCAAAAACGAACGGATGTCTTTCAAGAGGCTTTCGCTTTCGGGGTTTTTGTCCATGGCTTTCAGTAGTTTAAATAGTTGGGTCTGTACTTCCAGCAACTTTCCACCCAATATTTTTTTGTACTGTGCCAGCATTTCCACTTCATTTTCAGTCACCACATTATCGATATTTTTGATAAAGATAAGGTCGGCTTCCACTTCGTTGAGGTTTTCAAGCAGGGCACCGTGTCCCGCCGGACGAAAATGCAGGTTTTTTTCAGCATCGCGAAAAGGACGGTTACTGAGCGTTGCCGCAATGGTATCTGTGCTTTGTTTTTGAAAAGAATAGGTAATGTTGAAATTGCATTTGGTTTTGCGCTCTACTCGGTTTTTGACTTTCAAAAACTCTTTTTTAAAGTCGTCCACAAAGGATTCTGCAAAGGTAAAATGCAGAAAGCACTGTCCTTTTACGGCAGCATAAAAACCGGCTTCCAGCAGGTGTTCTTCAAATGCGGTGGCGGTGTTTTTTTTGTATTTATGAAAAGGAACCAATCCTTTGGGCAGGTTGCTGTAGCCCAATCCTTCATCTTCCAAGAGGGTTTTTACCAAAAGCAGGGTGCGTTTTCCTTTTTTGTAAAATTTATACTCCGGATACAGTTTTCTGATTTTTTTTCGGAGTTTTTTGGTAAAGGCAAAATGGGGTAAACCCTTTAAAAAAGCTTCCAAAAGTTCGGTATCGTTTTCGGCGAGGTAGTCGTTTAGTTTTTGCTCGTCTGGATTGTAAGTTTCCACAAATCGGTGCAAATGTTCAAACATACGGGTGGCTGCCCCCGAGGCCGGCACAAATTTAACAATAGAAAGCTTATCACGGTTTTTTTCATACAAAGCAGCACACTGCATCTCCTGAGTGGAATTGAGTTTGTGAATACCGTTGTGTATGGTGGCAGCACTCACCAGCTCGGTAAACGGAATGCCGTTTTCAAAACGTTTCAGGTCGTTGAGTACCTGAGCTTCGGTTAGACCGTGGTTTTGGATTTGTGCTATGTCATTTTTGGTGAGTTTCACTCTTTTATATTTTGATTAAAAATAAACTTTTTTCACACACCCCTCAATCCCCTCTTTCTAGAGGGGAAGTCAAAATCTTTATGGTGAGTTTCTTTTTAATATTAGTGCAAGTTTACTAATTTTTCTATCAGTACACGACAAAAATTTTTATTGATGGTTTTTAGGAAAATCGGTTTTACCCTGAACCCTAAAGGGAATCCGATTTTCCTTGATTTGCTCCCATTATGGATGGGGATTAAAAAATCGAGAAAAATCTACCTGTTTTATTTTTTATCGTGCTCTAAGATTTTTTCAACTTTTTCGGTAACGGTTTTTATCCTTTCGGGAAAAGTGCCTTTTATGATTTGATAGGGGAGCTTGAGGGTGTCCAGTTCGTTCTTAAAACGCTGAAACATCATTTCGCGCTCGTGGGGCTTGTCTCTTAAATCATCTGCTTCCCAGGGGGTATCGATATAGAGTAAAAAATAAAAATCATAGTGTTTTTTCAGCGCCTGCTTTTTGATTTCTTCCGGGCATTTTCCGTTGTAATAGATTTCAGCATAGACTTTTAGCTCCAAAATATTGGTGTCATAAATAACGAGTCGGTCTGCTTTTTTTTCGGCGTAAGCCTCATTCTCCAACTGCCCTTTTGCAATGGGAATTAAATCTTCCCAAGTGCAGCCTTCTTTGTGTATGTCCCACTTTTTTTGAAGGTATTCCCGCATATATTCAGGCGACCAGGAGGTGTTGAAGTGTACAGCCAAAGCTTCGGCCAGGGTGGTTTTTCCGGTGGACTCGGGACCGAAAAGCACTATTTTTAAGGGCTTTTTGCCTGAAGGCTTGGGTTGTTGATTATTTTTTTCCATTCCAGATAGCCGTAAATGGCAATGATAGTAAAAATTAAGTATTGCAGCGAGGTAAAGGTATAACCTTTATAGAAATAGAGCGGTATGGAAATGATGTCGCCCACAATCCAGTAGAGCCAGTTTTCGATTTTCTTTTTGGCCATAAGCCACATTCCCACAAAGAAAATAGCGGTGGTCAGGGTGTCTACATAGGCCGTCCAGTCGTTCCAGTAGTCAAAAAGTTGGTACACAAAATATACAAAAACTATAGCCATTACAAATAGCAGAATACTAAACAAATGTTCTTTTTTAGTGGTGTGAGTAATGGGCGTAAAGTGTGTAGCATCTATTTTTCGGGTCCAGATATACCAGCCAAAAATGCTCATTGAAAAGTAATATGCATTGATAAGCATATCGCCAATAAGCCCCCACTGGTGCAGCAAATACACAAAAATGAGTGTGCTCACGATCCCTGTGGGAAAAACAAGTATGTTGTCTTTTTTGGCAAACCACACCGAAAGCAGACCAAATACTACAGCAAAAATTTCTAAAACTATATGTAATGTGGAGTACCCGCTGTATTGTCCAAAGAGGGCATCAAAAATGAGGAACATAGTCGCTGCGGTTTGATTTTACGATTTTAATATAAAGTACGCCAATTTCTATAGCTTCCAGAGCCGTTTTTATTTCGGTGTTGAGCAATGCCATCACTTCGTCATAAGGGCCGAAAACCTGAGTGCTTAAAGGATTTTCTAAAACTTTAAGCCCGGAATTTCGTAGTTTTTTGATGAAATCAATAATGGGAGGTTCAAAGTTGTCCTGAAGCGGTGAAAGGGTTAATTCTACTGATATTTCCATAGTTATTTAAAAAAATTCCAAATTCCAACCCCAATAGCTATAGGGAAATACCTAAAAAGTCCCCCTCCTTAGGAGGGGGATTTAGGGGGAGGAAACTAATTATCATAAACGCGCATTTTTGCACCCATGCCATAATTTTTATATCCTTTTCTGAGCAATTCTGAATTGGGGTTGTAATCAAAATTAAACGGCTGCCATTGTTTGTCGTTAAAGAAAATGCGTCTCACAAATGTTTTTTCACCTTGAATTTGATTGGTGAGCGGCAATAAGGGTCGGAACGAAATGGCAATTTTTTCAATCCCGCGACGGGTTTCATATTCGTTATAAATTTTTGTTTGAATAAAATTTCCCTGACGGTCTGTGGGCCCTAAAACCTGAATAGAAACAAATATTCCGTTTTCGGGAATGAAAATATTCAGGTAGGATATATCCAGCTCATAAATATTACTGCGTTCTTTTTCATTGATTACAAAAACGATATTTCCATAAGGCAATTCCCTTCCGGGGAGGCCATTTTCGTTTTCATAAAGTTTTAGCCGCATCATGGTTGAAAATTGACGAATGGGAATATTTCTGCCTGTTACTTCTTCTCTTACATTGATGGGCAGCAGCATAGATGTCAACTGCGTGGGTTTGTTATCAACCCTGATAAATTGCACGGCAATTTCACTCTCTACAGTTTGCATCCACGAGTTGTGATATTCGTTATGTGAAATGGCTTTTACTTCGTGACGTCTAAAACGCCCTGTCCTGGGAGCAATAATGATGATTTCATCCAATTCATCTGCTGTGGGAACCATAGCATATTCCGGCAATAGATTGTTTGTAAGCAATTCGAGGTTGGCATATCCTAGGGCTGAAATATATAAGGTGTCCACATCAGGATAGATGTTTTTTGGAAAATGAAATTCGCCTTTGGCATTGGCGTAAGTTCCCATTCCGTTTCCGAAAGAAATAGTGGCAAACGAAACGGGTTCATTGGTTTCGGCATCCAAAAAAACCACCGATTGTGCTTCCACTTGTGTGAAAGTGAAAATAGCTAAAAGATAGAGTAGTTTTTTGTACATATTTTTATACCTCAAATGTATTGTTTTCAAAGGCTGTCCCCACCACTGCCAGAGTTGCGCCGGCATTGTATACTTCATCAAGTTCTTTTACAGATGAAATGCCCCCGCCAACAATCAACGGGATATTTATAGAACGGCTCACTTCACTAATGATTTCATTTGAAACCCTTTTTTTTGCACCGCTTCCGGCCTCCAGATAAATCAGTTTTTTACCTGAATACTGTCCCGCAAGAGCTGTGTGGACTATTTTTTGAACATCTTTTTGTGACAAGGGCCGGGTTTGGCTCACACGCTCCACAGCACTTGTTTTACCGCCGTCAATCAATAAATAGGCGGTTGGGATAATTTCCAGACTGCTGTTTTTCAGTTTTTTAACCGCCCTTACTTGCTGTCTGACTAAATATTCAGGATTTTCTCCTGACAGTAAACTTAAGAATAAAATTCCATTTGCTTGGGGACAAATCTGGTTTTCATCACCCGGAAAAAGCACAATGGGAAAACGGCTTTTTTCTTTTAATGCTAAAACAACCCCTTCGGTTTGTTTTTGTGAAGCCGTGCTTCCTCCCACAAAAATATGGGTGGTTTGCCGGGGAATTTTATTTAAAATGGGCGAAATAGCTTCAATATCACATTTTTCGGGATCAATCAATATTGCCAATAGTTTTTCACCGTTTTGATAGGCATTAAAAATAGCGTTATAAATCGTTTGCATGAAAGACATTTTTAGCACAAAGCATACGCACAGGTAAATCCTTCAAATTCAAAAAAGTGAACCTGATAGGTCAGTATTTTTCCGTTAAAAATTATTTCGGCAGTGGTTTGTAGGTCTTCAAACTGAAAATCTTTCACATCGATGTGGTGTAGAAAACTCACCCCGCGATTGGCATACAGTTTATACAATGCTTCTTTGGCGCACCAAACAATGGTAAGTTTTTGAATCACCGCTTCGTCATTGGCCAAAGTGCGGTATTCTTTCAGTGGGGTAAATTTGTTGGCAATTTTTAAAATTTTATCGCGCTGTTTTTCGATGTCGATCCCCACCTCGCTGTTGCTGATAATTATTCCTGCATATTCGTGAGAATGAGAAATGGAAATGTGTTTGCCGTCTTTCAAGTCTGGTTTTCCGTCGCCGTTATATATTAGATCATCATCTGTATAACCTTCTTTTTTAAGCAAATGTCTTACGCTTAAATAGCCTCTTTTATGGATGTCTGAAAGCATTTTTGAAATGCGGGCTTCACTTTTTTCAGTCAAGTAAACCCCGTCATAAAGCGTGTCAAAAGATTCTTCAATCTTCCAAATGAGTACTTTAGTGTTTGGATTAACTGTTATTGTTTTGTAAAGAGGCATGTGTATTCTGAGATATTGCTTATTTTTGTGTACTTTAAAAATAATGATAATACAAATATACTATTTATGAGTACGAAAACATTGACTTATGTGCCTTATAAAGTTAAAGACATCAATCTTGCTGCGTGGGGAAGAAAGGAAATTGAACTGGCTGAAGCCGAAATGCCCGGGTTAATGGCATTGAGGGAAGAATATAAAAACTCACAACCTCTAAAAGGAGCGCGCATTGCCGGGTGTTTGCATATGACCATTCAAACAGCGGTTTTAATTGAAACATTAACTGCTTTGGGTGCTGAAGTTACCTGGAGTTCGTGTAATATATTTTCAACTCAAGACCACGCCGCCGCCGCTATTGCTGCTGCGGGAATTCCGGTGTATGCCTGGAAAGGTATGAATGAAGAAGAGTTTGACTGGTGTATTGAGCAAACGCTTTTCTTTGGCGAAGACAGAAAGCCTTTAAATATGATACTTGATGACGGTGGCGATTTGACCAATATGGTGCTTGATAAATATCCGGAACTGGCCACTGCCATCAAAGGAATTTCTGAAGAAACCACCACAGGCGTGTTGCGTTTGTATGAGCGTGTTAAAAAAGGAACACTCCCTATGCCTGCCATCAATGTGAATGACAGTGTTACCAAATCTAAATTTGACAACAAATACGGCTGTCGCGAAAGCGCCGTTGATGCTGTGCGCCGTGCAACAGACACGATGCTTGCCGGAAAACGTGTGGTGATTTGCGGTTATGGCGACGTGGGTAAAGGTACCGCTGCTTCCTTTAGAGGAGCGGGTTCTATTGTTACCGTTACCGAAATCGACCCCATTTGTGCATTGCAAGCTGCCATGGATGGTTATGAAGTGAAAAAACTAGATACGGTAATTGGCAATGCAGACATTGTTTGTACAGCCACCGGAAATAAAGACATTATTCAGGAACGTCATTTTAGAGCAATGCGTGACAAAGCCATTGTTTGTAACATCGGGCATTTTGACAATGAAATTGACATGGCTTGGTTAAACAAAAACTATGGCAATACCAAAGATGAAATCAAACCACAGGTGGACAAATACACTATTGAAGGCAAAGACATTATCGTGCTTGCCGAAGGCAGATTGGTAAACTTGGGTTGTGCCACCGGCCACCCCAGTTTTGTAATGAGTAACTCTTTTACAAACCAAACCCTGGCTCAAATTGAACTTTGGAACAACAGCGGAAGCTATGAAAATCAAGTTTATACACTGCCCAAACATCTGGATGAAAAAGTAGCAAGACTTCACCTGGAGCGTATAGGTGTAGAGCTTGAAACCTTGACCAATGACCAGGCAAAATACATAGGTGTCGAGGTTGAAGGACCTTTCAAGCCTGAGTATTATAGGTATTAATCCAAGTTAGTTTATAAAACTAAAAAACCCTTTCCGTTTCCGGAAAGGGTTTTTTAATATGTGAAAAAGAAAATTATTAAGCTTCAAACGGTTCAATAGAAACGAATGACTTGTTGTCTTTTCTTTTTGAAAATTTAACTAATCCGTCCACTTTAGCGTGAAGGGTATGGTCTTTTCCGGCATATACATTCTCACCCGGGTTGTGGGTGTAGCCTCTTTGTCTTACGATGATGTTTCCTGCAACAGCAGCTTGTCCACCAAAAATCTTAACACCAAGGCGTTTCGATTCTGATTCTCTACCGTTTTTGGAACTACCAACTCCTTTTTTATGAGCCATTGTATTGTGGTTTTAAATTTTAAACTTGATTAACTTAAAGCTTCAATTAGTTCAGCTTTTTTCATAGAAGAGTATCCTTCAAGACCTCTTTCTTTAGCAATCTCTCTCAACTCAGCAACAGTTTTGCTGCTTAAGTCGTTTGATTTAACTTCTGCCTTAGGAGCCTCTTTTTTGGCAACTTCTTTCTTTTCAGCCTTTGGAGCTTCTTCTTTCTTAGCGGCTTTTTTAGCTCCTGAAGCAACTATGCTTTCAATTACGATTTCAGAAAGGTATTGACGGTGACCATTGCTTTTTTGGTAACCCTTACGTCTTTTCTTTTTGAAAACAATTACTTTGTCACCTTTAAGGTGTCTGGTGATTTTTGCTCCCACCTGAGCTCCTTCTATAGCCGGGGCGCCTAAAGTAATATTGTCACCTTCGCCGATAAGAAGAACATTGTCAAAAGAAACAGATGCACCTTCTTCTTCAGCTAAACGGTGTACAAACACTTTTTGGTCTTTTGCAACTTTAAATTGCTGCCCTGCTATCTCTACAATTGCGTACATAGCGTGTGTTTTTAGTTTACTGATTAAGCGTCAGATTTTTCTAACGCGGGCGCAAATATACATCTAAATTATGAATATACAAACCGATTGTGTTTTTTTACAGCTCTAAATCTTTGGTGTGCTTGGTGTTCCAGGAGTCTTTCAGTAATTGCATAAATGCCAGTGTGAGAATAAATGAAGTAGCAAGTCCCATAATTATTACAGAAACTACCAGAATAAACGACGCATTGTTTAATTCAAGATTCCAGTAATTCATTACGTGACCGGCAAAGTCAGCATCAATATGATAAATATAAACAGCCATCGCAATTCCAAAAACAATGGAAGCAAAAACACCACTCATCAAGCCTGTTTGAAATCCTTTTTGATAATCAAACTTTTTGTGAGATTCCTTAAAAGATTTGATAGCGTGAAAAATTCCAAAACCAAATATAACTGCGTTAAAGGCACTTAAAACAGTTATGGTGTGAAGGCCGAAAGCTCTAATAATCAAAAAATATACAATTAATAAAATAGTAATTAATGTGCCGTATTTCATTGAATGTTTTGACATGATATTAAAATTTTGGGTTAGTTGATTACTAATATCGTTAAATCTGAAGAATTCTAACGCTAATACACTGTTAATTTTTGTTTTTAAGGCTTTAAGTTAATTGTTAAAACTTAAATTTGTTCCTGCTGAGATTGTAACAAATCTCTGTGTTTGATTACTAATAAAACCGTAAATCGAAATCAAATTTATTTACTATGAAAAAAAATATTTTTAGCATTGCTGTAATGCTTTTTGCTTTTTATGTTGTTCAGGCGCAACAAGTGGATTTTGAAGAATATACCCTTGACAATGGCCTACACGTTATTTTACATCAGGATAATACCGCTCCCGTGGCAATTACCTCGGTGCTTTATCAGGTAGGAGCAAAAGATGAAGACCCCAACAGAACGGGTTTTGCACACTTTTTTGAACACCTTCTGTTTGAAGGTACCGAAAACATCGAACGAGGCGAGTGGTTTAAAATTGTTTCTTCCTACGGAGGCTCAAACAACGCCTACACTACAGACGATGTAACTTATTATTATGAAATATTTCCTTCAAATGCCGTTGAAGTGGGACTATGGATGGAAAGCGAGCGAATGCTTCACCCCATTATCAACCAGATTGGTGTTGACACTCAAAATGAAGTGGTAAAAGAAGAAAAACGCTTGAGAATTCTCAACCAACCTTACGGAAGATTGCTGGAACACGTCAAGAAAAACATGTTCAAAAAGCATCCTTACCAATGGTCTCCCATAGGCAGTATGGAGCATCTGGATGCAGCAACTCTCGAAGAGTTTTTAGCCTTTAATGAAAAGTTTTATGTGCCCAATAATGCCACTCTCGTGGTTGCCGGTGACATCAATGTTCCCGAAGTAAAAAGAATGATACAGGACTACTTTGGACCCATTCCCAGAGGCAATGAAGTGCCGCGTGTAAATATAAAAGAAGAACCTATCACCAAACAAATTGACGCTGTAGCATACGACCCCAATATCCAAATACCGGCAATAGTTCACGCTTACAGAACACCGGCTATGACCACTCGTGAAGCCCGAGTGCTGGATATGGTTTCAACAATTTTAAGTACCGGAAGAAGTTCGAGGTTATACAGAAAACTGGTTGATGAACAAAAAATTGCACTTCAAGTTATGGCGTTAAACTTCAGCCAGGAAGATTACGGAATGTACATCACCTTTGCATTGCCATTAAACAATGCCCCACTTCAAGACCTAACAAAATCTATCGATGAGGAAATTGTAAGACTTCAAACAGAGCTAATTTCGGAAGAAGAATACCAGAAGTTGCAAAACGTTTTTGAAAACAATTTTGTGAACTCAAATGCCACAGTTGCCGGAATTGCAAACTCACTGGCTATGTATCAGCGTTTTCACGGCGACACCAATTTGATAAATACTGAAATTGAGATTTATCGCTCTATCACCCGTGAGGAAATAAGAGAAGCAGCCAGAAAATACCTGAACCCCAATCAAAGACTCAGATTGGAATATTTACCTAAAAACGATAATCAGTAAAAGCTAAATAAAAATGAAAAAATACATACTTTCCATAACCGTTTGTTTACTTTTTATTGGATTTACAAACGCACAAATAGACCGCTCCAAAAGACCGGTACCCGCACCAGCACCTGCAATTAACCTTACTACACCACAAAGCTTTAATCTCGATAACGGGATGAAGGTGATGGTGGTAAGAAACACCAAGTTGCCCAGAGTGAGAATTCAACTTTTGATTGATAACCCCTTGTATGCCGCTGAAGACAAAGCCGGAGTAGAGTCCATCCTTGCTGCCATGCTCGGAAATGGGACAACCAGCATCTCAAAGAATGACTTTAACGAGGAGGTAGATTTTCTCGGGGCAAGCATCAATTTTGGCTCACAAAGTGGTTTTGCAAGCTCGTTGTCAAAATATTTTGACCGCGTTTTTGAACTCTTTGCCGATGCCGCTATGAATCCACTTTTAGTAGAGGAAGAATTTAATAGTGAAAAAGCAAGAATTTTAGATGGTTTAAGAACCCAAGAAAGGGACGTTTCAACTGTTTCCCGACAAGTAGCTGCAGCATTACTTTATGGAAGAAACCATCCCAAAGGTGAATTTACGACCATTGAAAGCGTAGAAAATATCACTTTTGCCGATGTGAAAAATTACTATAACAGCTTTTTCTCGCCTCAAAATGCCTATTTGGTTGTGATTGGAGATGTGGAATTTCCAAAAGTACAGGCATTGACCAATATGTATTTTGCAAATTGGCCGGCAAAAAGAGTTCCAAGTATTTCATACAGTGACCCTCAGGACTTGGCCGGCATGCAAATCAATTTCATTGATATGCCCAATGCCGTGCAGTCTGAGTTGGTGGTTCAAAACGTTTCCAACCTTAAAATGAGTGATGAAGACTATTTCCCGATGTTGATTGCCAATAATATCCTAGGGGGCGACTTCAGTAGCTATTTGAATATGAACTTACGCGAAGACAAAGGCTGGACCTATGGAGCCCGCTCATCAATTGGGGCAGATAAGTATGTAAGCAGATTTATTGCCAGCACCAGCGTGAGAAATGCTGTTACAGACAGCGCTGTAGTAGAAATGATAAAAGAAATCAGAAACATCAGAGAGCATTTGGTAGAGCCCGATAAACTGGCACTTGCCAAAGCTTCCTTTACAGGAAATTTTGTAATGGCACTTGAGCGCCCTGAGACTATTGCCAACTATGCTTTGAACATTGAAACTCAAAATTTGCCAAGTGATTTTTATGAAAATTACCTTAGAAAAATCAATGCTGTAACTGCCGAAGATGTAAAACGTGTTGCCAACAAATATTTGAATATTGACCGTGCACGCATTGTAGTAACCGGAAAAGGTTCAGAAGTTTTGGAAGGACTTAAAAACATCGACCGTGGTGATGGTGTGAAAATTCCCCTGCGCTATTTTGACCGCTATGCCAATGAAGTGGCAGAGCCCAACTACAATATCGAAATGGATGCCTCTGTAAATGTTGATATGGTATTAAACAACTATATCAATGTCATTGGCGGAAAAGCTAAACTTGAAGCTGTAAAATCTGTGTTTACTATTTCAGGTGCATCTATGCAAGGTATGCAATTGAGCATGGAAATGAAAACCACCAGTGATAATAAATTGGCACAATCTATAGCTATGGGCGGAATGGTACTTCAAAAAACAGTTTTTGACGGCTCAACCGGCTATACAATAGCACAAGGTCAACGAGTAGATCTTGATGAACTTCAAATAAATACCTATAAGGTTTCTGCATATCCATTTCCTGAGTTAAAAGCAAAAGACGCTAAACTTACAGGTATTGAAAACATTAACGGCACCAATGCTTATGCTGTTGCTTTTGGAAAAGATAGAGTTTCTTATTTTGATGTAAACACCGGTTTAAAACTTATGGATGAGAATACGGTTGAAATGGGTGGAATGCAAATAAAATCTACGCTAACATACAGTGATTATAAAGAAGTGGAAGGAATTAAATTTCCGCACACAATGCTTTTAACTGCGGGACCACAGGAGTTAAAATTTGAAATTTCAGAAATTAAAATCAACGAAGGCGTAAGCGAAGAGGATTTTAAATAGACATTAGAACTCAGACCAAATATTTTAGACAAAACCGCCCCACTACACCGGGGCGGTTTTTCGTACACGCTTTTTGCTGTTGGCCAAAATCACACCAAACAAAATCACCCCGCCGGCAAGAGTCTGCATTAAACTAAATTTTTCACCGTCAATCACACCCCATAGCAACGCCACAATGGGTATGGTATAAGTAACCGAAGTGGAAAACACGGGAGTGCTTATCTGTATCAATTTATTGAAAATGAGTAAAGCCAAAGCCGAGCCAAAAACGGCCAGTAAGGCTATATAACCCGCCGCAGTCAACGTAGAGGGATTTTGAAGCACCTCAGCACTAAAAAAGCCGGAGCCTACCAAAATAAGAAATGCCGGAATGGTTATCACAAAAAAACTGCCCGCAGATATGCCCAATGGAGACAACTCCTGAAGCCGGGTTTTAATCACATTTACGTTCATGGCATAGCCCACAGTGGCCATAAAAATAAACAGCACATAGCGATAGTCTTGCCCGGGATTGATTTCTGAACCTTGCCAAATGAGCAAAAAACAACCTAGCAGACCAATGATTACACCTGCCAATTGTCTTTTGGTAAAGCCAATAGAGAAAAAAACGGCTCCAAATATCAAGGTCATAATGGGTGTAGTGGCATTAAGTATGGACGTAATGGCACTGTCAATTTCGGTTTGGGCATAGGCAAAGAAAAAAGCCGGAAAAAAAGTGCCCAGAAAACCGGCAACGGCTACCCATTTCCATTGCTGCTTGGTGAGTTTTCGCAATCGTTTAAAGCCTATAATAAACAAAAACAATCCGGCAATAACAATACGGAACGACCCCACTTGAACGGGGGTTAAGCCCACAAGTGCCTTCTTTATCAAAATAAACGAACTCCCCCAAATGACGGAAAGTATTATAAGATAAACCCACCGGATATTGCTGTTTTCCATCGCTGCGTTTTGACAGACAAAAGTGATTATTTTTAACGGATTAACCACCTCTTTTTGTAATTTTGTAACAAATTTAAAATCCTTAAAAATGAAAGCTTTAAAATATTTTTTTACCCTTGTAGCTGTTGTTTTAGTTATAACTGCCTGCAAAAATGAAACTTCTCCTGAAACCAAAACGGTTGATTTTGACAATCAAACCGAAGAAAAATCCCTGAATCCTGATGCTAATTACATTGCCGCCAAATTTGAAATAGACGGTATGATGTGTGCTATGGGCTGTGCCAAAGTAATTGAAAAAAACCTCGCTCAGATGAACGGAGTAAAAAAAGCAGAGGTTCATTTTGAATCAAAAATTGCCAGAATCGAATATGACGAGGCTGTTGTAAATCCGGATTTAGTTATGGCCAAGGTTAAACAAACCGGTGATGCGTATGCTGTTACCAGTTGGAATGGCGAAGCAGTTTCTCAATCGGAAGAAAAAATGGTAGAATAGCCATTTAAAATGTTCAAAACCAAACCCGGTATATGCCGGGTTTTTTATTTTACAACAACTTTGAAAGTCTGTATTTTATAATTTAACAGCCCTATTTTCAGAATATAAATGCCCGGTTTCTGTTCGCTCAGGTCAATAAAAATTTGGTTTTGGGAGGTGTAGGGCAAATTTTTAAGTTGCCTTCCGCTTAAGTCAAAAATAGTTATATTACTGATGTTTTGAGCAGGGGTGAGTAAAAAATGATTTTTTTCGCTTTGTGCGAAAATTTCCACTTTATTGGAAACCTGAATTAAGTCATTCAAATTTAAATGCACCGGAACACAAGCATTGATAGAATCAAGATTAGAATAGCGCAGCTCCATATTTCTAAAAGAACAACTCAAGTGGCCTACTTCATTAATGTTGGGATATCCCCCCGGAGCATTAATCATTGAAAGTGAACCAACACCCTCAACCCAAACAGCATTTTTAGTGCTGTGAATATTTGAAAGAGTGGGTGAGAAATAAAAATGCCGGTACTGATTTCCATCTGCAAGTGGCAAAAGCCGAATAGAGTCCAGCAAAAAATATCCTCCATTGGAAGGAAATGGCGACATAGGGTTATTCATCTGTATGGTGTCTCCTTCCATCAACGAAAAGTCGTACAGCAGAAGGTCATCGATAAACTGTGGACTTGTAATGGTTACATATACTTTTTGCTGTGAAGTGTCTTCCCTAAGTAATACATTTCTATGAATATAGTGGTAGCCATCAAGTATTTTGTAAGATTTACCATTTACAAGGGTATCACCATCTGTAAAATAAATATCGGTAGTGCATCCAAAATGACAAGTCGTAAATTGCCATTCATTGATAGTGCCTAATAAAGGGGTATAGCTTTGGCCAAATAAACCAAAACCGTAAAAAAAAGCAATGATGATGAAATATTTTTTCAATTTAAGAAGGTGCTATTTCCACTCGATACTTTCCATTATAAACCGAATATCATCACGAATATAAGAAATAGCCGGCAAAATAGAATCAAAGTTGGGTCTGCTGCTAAAATATAGAGAGCCTGTTACAAAATGCCTGCTACTGTCAGTTACATAAAATTGTGTAGATGTAGCGGCATTGCCGTTAATCATATACAGCATACCATATACGTGGTTTACAGAATCAACTCGTGGTTGTTCAAAAATGGAAGTGGCTTTAATGGTGTGGTCAAACGTAAGTTTTTGTGCATCAAAAAGCAACGAGTCCAGATTGTTATTTACCGGGTGGTAGGTCAGGTGGACAGTAGCTTTCATATGTGGGTACACCAGATTGAGCCAGCAGTTTTCCTTTTTGGTAATATTGGCGTGGGCATTAAAACCAATGGTAAAAGGGCAGCCCAAATCAAGATTTCTGTATATAGGCTCGGGATATTGTAAGTGTAGCAGTGCTTTGGGCTTTACTACAATATCATCACCGCAGGAAACCAACACTAAAAACCCAATAATAACAATAAAATACCTCATTAATATCTATTTATTTTTCAAACGAAAATCAAACGGCATTAGTATTAAAACGGAAGATCGTCATCCTTTGGCTCATCTACTTGTGATTGTTGCTGTTGCTGAGGTTCTTTTTTTGCTTCAGGTTGAGGCGTGTGCCTTTGCCCTTGACTTTCAGATTCAGTTTTTGAGGTTAGAAAAGTAAAATCTGTACATTGAATTTCGGTGCTGTATCTGTCATTGCCCTGGTCGTCTGTCCATTTTCTGGTTTTCAGTCGGCCTTCTATATAGACCTTGTCACCTTTTTTGAGGTATTTTTCACAAATTTCAGCCGCTTTGTTTCTCACAACTATATTGTGCCACTCGGTATTGGTTACTTTTTCGTTGGTAGATTTATTTACGTAAGTTTCATTGGTAGCCAACGGAAACCTTCCAATGCAATTACCACCATCAAAATAGGTCATTTTTACATCATCGCCGGTGTGGCCAATCAGCATTACTTTGTTTAATGTCCCGCTCATAATTTTCAGTTTTTAGTAATCTACCAAAGGTATTAATTTTCGACGGCTTTTAAAAGGAGAATGACTCAATAAAATTGTGAATCACTACCGGTACCGGAAATTTTTTTAGCCAGTCTACCGCAATGCCTTCCCCATTTAATGGGGCAGTGTAAACCACCCAGAATTGTATATGCAAATGCCTGTGGGAAAGCTTGTGAATAATGGGATTTTCATTGTAAAGAACCAGCGAATCTATTTCCAGGTTTGGAAAACATTCCATCACTTCCTTTTTTTGAATGTGTGTCAATGTTTCCTTTTCTATTAAAGGGAATTGGTAAAGGTTTTTCCAAATTCCTTCGGTGCGCTTTTCCAAAAGTGTTTTTTCATCGCTTGAAACCACTACCAGATAGTTGAAGTAGCGTGTTTGAATTTTGGTTTTGCCATTTTTAATGGGTAGTCTATCCACTTTTTGAAGCTGAAATGCCACACAATTACTTTGAAAAGGGCAGGATTCACAAGCCGGTTTTTGAGGGGTGCAGTGTGTGGCACCAAACTCCATCAAAGCCTGATTGAATTCGCCGGGTTGAGATTCATCAATCAGTTTTTTTGCCTGTGTTTTAAAAGCTTTTTGTCCGGTTGTGGTGTCAATAGGTGTTTCAATGCCAAAAACCCGGGAGAGCACTCTGTAAACATTGCCATCCACCACGGGCTGAGGCTCGTTAAAACAGATGGATGCAATTGCAGAGGCTGTATAGTCGCCTACGCCTTTTAGTTTTAAAAGCTGTTGATAGCTTTCGGGGAATTTTCCATTAAAATTTTCAACCACCGCCTGGGCTGTATGGTGAAGGTTTCTTGCTCTTGAATAATACCCCAAACCCTGCCAAAGCTTTAAAACCGTTTCTTCTTCGGCAGCAGCCAAATCAAAAACCGTGGGGAAAGTTTTAACGAAAGCTTCAAAATATGCCAAACCTTGATTGACACGGGTTTGCTGCAAAATAACCTCTGAAAGCCAAACCACATAAGGGTCTTGGGTGTTGCGCCAAGGTAACTCCCGCTTATTTTGTTGGTACCAAAAAAGTAATTTTGAAGTAAAATTCATAGCATAAAGACAGAGCAAAAATAGCGGTAAAATTTATTTTAGGTTGGGTTTTTCTGCATATTTATACTTACTTTGAGGTATGAACAAAAAGGTGTATCACATCGATGAAGCACGATTGAAAATGGAGCGTTATTGTGTCTATCAGGAACGGTGCCATCAGGAGGTAGAGCTTAAGCTGCGCGAAATGCAACTCATTCCGCAAGCAGTTGAAAAAATACTTTTACACCTGCTGGAAAACGATTTTATTAACGAAACCCGTTTCGCGAAAGCGTATGCCCGCGGAAAATTTTCCATCAAAAAATGGGGAAGAAACCGAATAGTCAACGAACTGAAAAAACGAAAAATTTCTACTTACAATATCACCCAGGCTTTGAATGAAATTGATGATAACGATTATATCAAAACGCTGAATGAACTTGCCGAAAAACGCCTGAAACAAATCACTGAAAAAAACAAATACAAAAAGCGTAAAAAACTTGCTGATTATCTATTGTATCGTGGCTGGGAAAGTGATTTGGTGTATGAGAAAACCGTAAGTCTTATACCGTAATACCCAACTTTTTATGTGTTTGAAGAATGGCTCGCTCGTTTTTTGAATCAATCCATTTCTGGCCTTTGTGTTTACGCATAAAGTTATCAAAATGCCGCATCACAAAAATATTATAGACTGCCTTACTTAGATTTAAAGGATTTCTGGGTATTGAGCGCAAACTCATACTAAAACCGGGCGTGATATATTTCATATAGTGCCAGTAACCTTCAGGCATATAAAGCATTTCACCATGATTTAAAAAAGTTTTGTAGCCCACAGCATATTTCAAGGCCGGCCATTTTTCTAAATCGGGGTTTGAAAAGTCAATATCCTCTCGTGTGATGAGCGAGTGTGGTACTTTATAAAGATAGTTGGTTTGTTTAGGGTCAAAAAGAATCACTTCTTTTTTTCCGTGAAAATGAAAGTGAAAAATATTGGCCAAGTCAATGTCATAATGCATAAAAGTATAGGAGTTTTCACCCCCAAAAAATAGCATAGGCAACCCTTTTAAAAACCCTAAACCAAAATCCGGATAACTGAAATCTTTTTGAAGTTCTGGAACTTCCTTTAAAATATTCCAAAGAAAAATGCGGTAACGTGTGGGTTCTTTTTTGAGTAAAGCAATATACTCGCTCATTTTCATTGTGGTGTGTGCCTCATTAAATTTTTTAGTAGCACTTATAGGGCGATCGTCATAAAGGGGCACCTGTTTATCACCGGCCATTTGTGCCATATAGTCCAGATTCCACTTGGTATATGCCGGCCAATCCTCAATACCTCTCTCAACTATAAGCGGCTTTTGAGACTTTAAATAGTTTGATAAAAACTCCTTTTTAGAAATATGGGTTACTCTTTCAATAGGCTTAAGCTGCATTTTCCGGGATTATTTTTCTACTTAAAAATACTAAAATTAATTTCAGTAATTTGAAATGAAACCGAAAAAGTGAAGCTTTCAAAAATGGTTTTGCAAGAAAGTGTATTTGAGAATGAAAGATTGGCTAAATTACGTTATCGCTCTCTGATTTTCCGGGAGAGGCATTTTCTGATTCTTCGGGGTTTGGCTTGCTTTTTTTGTATTCCTCATATTCATTAATTTCAGTTTTTTTCCAAAGAGGAACCCCGCTGTTATATGCTGCTTTGCCTATAATATGTGCAGCTATGGGTGAGGTGATCAATAAAAAAAGTATTACTGCAAAGGCTTTAAAAGCCATGCTTATTTCGTTGAAGTAAAAAGCCACGCCAATCATAATACAGGCCACGCCCACGGTAGCAGCTTTAGTAATGGCCGAGATTCGAATATAAAAATCAGGCAATCTTAATAGGCCCACAGCGCCAATTACGACAAAAAGAACTCCAACAATAATTACAACTGCGCTTATAATTTCAATCATGATTTGTGGTTTTTATTCATATAATATGCAAATGCAATGGCGCCTAAAAACATCACCAGCGATAAAATAATGGCGGCATCCATATAAGATTCTACTCCGGTAATGATAGAATAAATGGCTATCATTCCAATGGTGGTTGTTCCAATTAAATCAAATGAGATTACCCTGTCCGGTAGGGAAGGGCCCAGTAAAATTCTGATAAAAACCAACACTATTGAAAAACTCAAGAGTATTAAAGCAATAATTAAAACAATTTCAAACCAGTTACTCATCGTGTAATTTTTAAAAGTTTTTTCTCAAAGCCCTCTTTTAAATCTCTTTTGATAGCTTCAGGATCCATTTTTTTGAAGGTTATAGCGTGTACAAACAAAACCGATTTGTCATCAGAAAGAGCAATGCTTAAAGTACCCGGGGTCAATGATATCATACAAGCCAGTATGGTTATTTCCAAATCAGTTTTAGCATCCAGAGGCAATGCTACTATACACGGTCTCATGTAAGTGATTGGAGTTACCACGTCATATGCCACTCTCAAATTGGCAACCAATAGTTCTTTGGTAAAGAAAACTATTAAATTCATCAAACTTGGCAGTTTTCTGAAATAGTCTTTTGCAAAAAAGTAGCTTAGCGGCCAGGTAATTGAAAAAATCAAGATAGCCGTAAAAATATACCGGTTTGCGCTGCCTTCAAATGAGGAAACGTTGAAAAACACCACTGCCAAAATGAAGGAAATAACTATATGTGGAAGAAGTAATTTCATTGTTTTTATAAATTATAATCAATTCCGAGTACAGCCTCGATATACATTTTCGGGTTTAACAATTGCTCAGATGTTGAGCTTGCCAATTCATAAACAGATTGACCAAAAAGACCAATAAACAGCGTGATACCGGCTAGCATAATAACCGGAAGCATCATAGGCTTAATGGCACTTAAAGATACAGCTTTTGGTTGATTTTCTTTTGCCTGTGTTTCGGGCATCTTTTTCCAGAAGGCTTCATTCCAGATTTTCGTCATGGAATAAAGTGTCAAAAACCCAACCACCAGTGCAACAATTACAATAAAATAGTCATTGGTTTCCAAACCTGCTTTAATGACAATAAACTTAGCCCAAAAACCGGATAATGGTGGGAAGCCTGCCAGCGAAAAAGCTGAAATGATAAACAGTATAGCCAGAAATGGATATTTGCCATAAACCCCGCCAATCTTTTTTAAATTAAAATTTCCTTTTAGCCTGTTTACAACTCCGGCAATTAAAAACAAGTTTGACTTTACAATAATGTGGTGTATAATATAGAAAATGGCACCGGTTAAAGCCAGTTTGGTGCCAATGGCTAGCCCCATAATCATATAGCCAATCTGGCTGATGATATGAAACGAAAGAATTTTTCTGAAGTCAATTTGAGCAGCAGCTCCCAATACGCCAAAAAACATAGTAGCTGCCGCGGTATACAGCAATAAGTTATCAATAAACACGCTTTCGTGATTGAATATCATTGTGAAAAACCGAATGAAAGTGTAAACCCCCACTTTGGTCAATAATCCCGCAAAAATAGCTGAAACAGTAATAGGCGGTGTGTGATAGGAAGCCGGTAGCCAATTGAATAATGGAAACACAGCCGCTTTTACACCAAAAGCAATAAAGAAAAATATGGCAGCCAAATCTTTTAATCCATCATCAGGTACAGAAGGAAGTCTAACTGCCAAATCGGCCATGTTGAGTGTCCCGGTCAGACCATACAGCACCCCAATTCCGGCAAGGAAAAATGTGGATGCAACTATATTGATGGTAACATACTTGATAGTTCCTTCTACTTGTGCTTTTTCATTGCCCAAAACCATCAACACAAATGAACTGATAAGCATCATTTCAAACCAAACGTAGAGGTTGAAAACATCGCCGGTTAAAAATGCACCACATACGCTGAAAACTAGAAAGTTCATCAATGGATAAAACCCAAACCGGATTTTGTGGCTGTCAATTTCAATCAGCGAATAGATAGCAACTGCAAAGCCTATAATCGCTGTAAGCAACACCATAATCGAACTGAACAAATCGGCGACCAGTGAAATTCCAAAAGGAGCTTCCCATCCGGCAGATTGTAAAACGATAATTCCTCCATTTACAACACGCTCCAAAAGAAAACCGGCAGCTACAGTCATGGAAAGTGTGCCGCCCAAAAAGATGTATTGCTGCAGTTTTTTGTTTCCCCAGCAAAACAAACTCAATATGCCCGCTACCAGCGGAATCAATAAAACAATAAGAATATGGTTTTCCATTAATTTTCCAGCTTATCAGTTGAAGTTATATCGTCGAGGTCGTCAGTTTCCAGAGTTTTGTAACCCACTTTTATGAGTACAATTGCAAATGCCTGCAAGCCAAAACCAATCACAATGGCAGTAAGTATTAATGCTTGTGGCAACGGGTCTGCAAAAGGTTCAGTCAATTGAGTTGCATCGCCCGGAATTAAAGGGGGTGCTGCGCGGGTAATTCGGCTAATGGTAAATAAAAGTAAATTGGAAGCATATCCAAGAATAACCAACCCAATAATTAATTTCACAAAGCTTCTGTGAAATATCAGGTAGATGCCCCCGGCATACAAACAGCCAATTAAGAAAGGTAAAATATCTTCCATACTATTCTTCCCAAAGTGTAAAAATTAAACTTAAAATAGTTCCTGCTACCAGTAAATACACACCAATATCAAATAATATGGGCGTACCCGGTTTTCCCAAAATGGGAATAGTAATCTCGTCATACCATAGTCCGGTTAAAAATGACTCGCCGGCAAACAAAGCTATAAGACCACTTGCAACAGCAATTGCCAACCCCCATGCAATGAGTTTAAGGGGTTGAATTTTATATTTTTCTCTGGTGCGTTGCACGCCATAGTTCAAAGTATAAAGTGAAAATGCAATAGAAAAAACCAAGCCTCCCACAAATCCGCCACCGGGGGCATTATGCCCTCTGAATAACAGAAACAATGAAAAAATCACAAAAAGCGGCACCAGCAATTTTATTCCGGTGGATAAAATGGTTGAATTCATATCTTAGTTTCCTTTCCTGATTTATTAAATTTAACAAGCGCAAAAACGCCAATGGCAGCTATGCCCAATACAACAACCTCTCCTAAGGTATCCAGTGACCTGAAATCTACCAATATAACATTTACCACATTCTTACCTTTGGCCAGCAAATAGCTGTTTTCAGCAAAATAAGCTTTCAGGTGTGAGTCCAGAGGATAGCGGGTTACAATCATCACTATCCAGGTCATTAAGCCACCAAACAATAACGATATAACAAAATATCTAAACTTGATGAAACCTTCAGTAAATATCAAAAACTTTGGTAGTTTCCATAGCACCAAAACAAAGATGACAACGGTTAAAGTTTCGATTAGAATTTGAGTAATTGCTAAATCGGGGGCGCCAAACATGATAAATATAAACGCCACGCCATAACCCACAAGACCCAATAATGCTATGGCTAACAATCTTGATTTTGCCATAACGGCATAAAAACAAGCAACAATCATCAATAATCCAATAACGATGTCATAAATTCTGAAGTCACTCCACAAAATATTGATACTTGGAAAACTAAAGTTTCTCAGTACCCACAAAGTAAGCAAGCAAAAAACAGCTATGAGAATAAACACATAGTTTCTAAGATTCCCATTTTGAATAATTTTGGTAACCCTTTCGGAAATATCCACAATAGTGGTCATAGTTTCTTCATAAGCATGAGAGGTTTTAATTTTATCAGAAACCTCAATGGAAGCCATAAACTTAGGGTTGAGATAAATAAACAGAAATGCAAGAAAACCAATTAGCAGTGTTACCATACTCAGAATGAGCTCTGTGTTTATTCCGTGCCAAAGACTAATCTTCAAATCAATATTTTCAGGTAAAACCGCCAACGATGCTTGATTGAGCAGAGGAGAAACCAATCCGCTTCCAATTCCTAAAACTATGGCCAATACAGCCATTAAAAATGGACCAACAACCAATGTAAACGGTGCTTCAACAGGCTGTTCCTTGAGTCTGCAGCGTTTACCAAAAAACACTATATAGCTCAGCATTCCGGCGGCAGCCGTAAACAGTACGCCTGCAATAAAAAATGCTGAAGTGGTTAATGGCGAGTTGACTGTCATGTCTAAAGTAGCTCCATAAGTAAACTCTTTACTTATAAATCCAAAAAGCGGAGGAATGCCTGCCATAGAACAGCAAGCAATTATTACAGCTGTACCGGTATAGGGCATTTTTTTGAATAATTTACCCAACTGGCGAATATTTCTGGTTCCGGTTTGATGGTCAACTATTCCGGCAAGTAGAAAGAGTGCTCCTTTGTATAGCGCGTGTGCAAGAATAAAAACTACCACTGCGTGAATGGCCAGTTCTGTGCCAATTCCCAAAAGCATTGTTAGCAAACCCAATGCACTTACGGTTGTAAATGCCAGTATTTTTTTTAAATCAGATTGTATAATGGCCATGGAGGCACCTATTAGCATCGTGGTTCCGCCAATTACAAGTAAAGTTGCATTCCAGCTGTCTGTTCCGTTAAACAACGGACTCATTCTTGCGAGAAGATATATTCCCGCTTTTACCATTGTAGCCGAATGTAAATAGGCACTCACCGGTGTGGGTGCGGCCATAGCCGCAGGAAGCCAGAAATGAAACGGAAATTGAGCCGATTTTGTAAAACAACCAATAATTATCAGTACCATGGCTGCGTGTAACAGCCCGCTTTCAGCGATAATGTCTCCCTTTGTAAGCAGTTCTGAAATTGTATTGGTTTCGCCGGCGATTCCCAACATTATTAAGCCGGCTAGTAGCGCAAGCCCACCCCCGGCGGTAATCAATAATGCTTTCAATGCAGAGTTTCGAGAGTCTTCTTTTTCATGGCTAAAGCCAATTAAAAAGTAAGAGCTGAAACTGGTTAATTCCCAAAAAACGAAAAGACTCACAATGTTGTCTGCCAAAACAAGCCCCAACATCGAAGCCATAAACATCAATAGTGCAACATAGAATCGGTCTGTTTTCTTATAACCTTTCATATAAGTGCCTGCATACAGTAACACTATAGCGCCAATACCGGTTATTAAAAAAGCAAACAGTAAACTTAAGCCGTCCAGCTTAAAATCCAAACCTACGCTTAGGCCCGGCATCCATTCAAAAGCTTCTTTAATAATTTTACCGCCGGCTATGTCATTGTATTTTGAAGCAAACCAAGCAAAACCCGCTGCAGGAAATAATGCAAGAAATTTACCCGTATGAGCTTTTAATGCCTTGTAAAGAAAGGGAGCAAAAATGGCAAGTAAAATTCCAATTAAAATGATTGTTAGCATAATGGTCTTTTGATAAACTGCTGTTAAATCGGCTTGTTAGTTAAATGGATAATTTAAAAGTAATGAGCTTCGAAAATAAAGAAAATTTTTAGGATTTCAGGGGCAAAAATCAAAATATCGGTCTGAAAAATTGCTCAAATATATAGATTTCAGTGAAATGTAAAGTTTTTGATAAATTTATGTTTGAGGATGTTAAATTATTGATTCCTGTAGAATATGAAATCACAGTAGATGGAATAAAAAAAGCCAAATCTAATATTTGGCTTTTTCTATATATAGCAATGTTTTCTTAATCAGCAAGAATAATCACTTTGTTGTTGCTCATTTCCAAAGTGCCGCTTTTTATCGGCAGAACCCAACGTCCATCATTGTGCTTGTTGAACATCGATTTCACCTCGTCGTTAAGGGTGATATTTCCTTCAATTTTAACTAAGCCTTCTTCCAACAAAGAAACAATAGGCGCGTGATTGTCCAATATCTGAAATTCACCGTCAACACCGGGCACTGCAACTGATTTTACTTCGGCTTGCAACAATACGGCTTCAGGTGATATGATTTCTAATTTCATGTCTTCTTGGTTAATGGTTAAGCGCTATTGGTTAATAATTAAAAACTATTAACCAATAACTATTAACTAATTTTACGCTTCAGCAAGCATTTTCTCTCCGGCTTCAATGGCCTCTTCAATAGAACCTTTCAGGTTGAAAGCGGCTTCAGGAAGGTGATCAAGCTCACCATCCATAATCATATTAAATCCTTTGATGGTTTCTTTAATATCAACCAAAACTCCGGGAATACCGGTAAACTGCTCTGCCACATGGAATGGCTGTGAAAGGAAACGCTGAACACGACGTGCACGGTTTACCGCAAGTTTGTCTTCTTCAGAAAGTTCTTCCATACCCAGGATGGCGATAATATCTTGTAATTCTTTATAGCGTTGAAGTAACTCTTTTACTCGTGATGCACAGTTGTAGTGGTCTGCTCCAAGGATTTCCTTAGTCAAAATTCTGGAAGTTGAATCCAGCGGGTCAACCGCGGGATAAATACCCAACTCTGCAATTTTACGGGAAAGTACTGTTGTTGCGTCCAAGTGGGCAAATGTAGTTGCAGGCGCAGGGTCTGTCAAGTCATCTGCAGGTACATACACCGCCTGAACCGAAGTAATCGATCCTCTTTTGGTAGAAGTAATACGCTCCTGCATCGCACCCATTTCTGTTGCTAATGTTGGCTGATAACCCACCGCAGAAGGCATACGCCCAAGAAGTGCAGATACTTCAGAACCTGCTTGTGTAAAACGGAAAATGTTATCCACGAAGAAAAGAACGTCTTTCCCTTGTCCTTCACCTGAACCATCACGGAAATATTCAGCAATCGTCAGTCCTGAAAGGGCTACTCGGGCACGAGCTCCGGGAGGTTCATTCATCTGTCCGAATACGAAAGTGGCTTTAGATTCTTTCATAGCAGTTTTATCAACTTTGGATAAATCCCATCCGCCATTTTCCATAGAATGCATAAAGTCATCACCATATTTTATAATGCCTGACTCAAGCATCTCTCTTAAAAGGTCATTACCTTCACGGGTTCTTTCACCCACTCCGGCAAATACCGATAAACCACCGTGACCTTTGGCAATGTTATTAATAAGTTCCTGAATCAATACGGTTTTACCAACACCGGCACCACCAAATAGACCAATTTTACCTCCTTTTGCATAAGGCTCAATCAAGTCGATTACTTTGATTCCTGTAAAAAGTACTTCGGTAGAAGTTGACAAGTCTTCAAATTTTGGAGCGGGTCTGTGGATAGGAAGACCTTTATCTCCTGCTTTGGGAAGGTTTCCGATACCATCGATGGCATCACCGATTACATTGAATAATCTTCCGTAGATATCATCTCCAATGGGCATTTGAATGGGAGCACCTGTGGCTACTACATCAACACCACGGCTTAGACCGTCTGTGGAGTCCATAGAAATGGTTCTCACGGTGTTTTCACCAATGTGAGATTGCACCTCAAGAACGAGAAGTCCTGTTGGCATTTCTATCTCTAATGAATCGTAAATTTTGGGTAGTTCAGCACCACTAGCAAACTCAACGTCCACAACCGGACCAATGATTTGAGCAACTTTACCTGTAACTTTTGACATTGTTAACTGTTTATTGTTTAGCAAATTATTTAAGAAAAAACCCTTGCAAAACAGGGGTCATTTTTCAAGGCGCAAAGATAGATTTTTAATTCAAATATTCAGGTATGTAAGAAAGATTTTTTTGAGATTATTAACTCCGGTTTATTTAGTGTATTTTTCAGTCATTTAAAACAAAAAAACCGATTGAAAAATGAGTTCTCAATCGGTTTTATTTTGTAGCAGTAATTTTTTATTCGCCGGCTGAAAAATCTTCCCAACCCCAAGAAGGTTCCGGAATTTCAACTTCTTGTGTTAAATCAAATGAAACTTTAAACTCACGGTCTGTTCCCAATCTTCTCAGGTTGTAGGTATAAGTCGTTTCATCAATCGTAACCCACCATACATTGGTAGCGGCAGGTTCTATTCTGTTAAGGGTTTCTTCATCGGCAGGAAAAACAGCAATGTGTGGCAAACCGCTGTTGGTTGTTGTGCCGCCATACATTGTTAATTCGTCATCGCTTCCGTCTTGTTTCCTATGGTCGTGTTTTAAAGTAATGCGGTCATCTTTATAGGTAAAAATCCAGGTTCTGGATAAATTATCCCCCACATTAAACGGAATTAAAATCTGCTCGTCGTCACAAGACAAAACGTGCATTACCAAGCGTTTTCCGGCAAAATCATCGTTGGTTGGAGCACTTACCAGTTCGCCTTCAAAGGCTTTTCCACAAAGTGCTTTCAGTTTATTCCAGAATTCTCTGGCTCCCGGGTTTTCCTTTTGAGTATCCGCAGTTTCAACAACTTCCTCATAGATTTCTTCTGCTTTTTCGGTTTTTTGTTCGCCGCAAGCAATCAGTAAAGTGCTTAAAAATACTATCGCAACTATGTTTTTCATGTTTTTGTTTTTAGGTTAGTGGGTTATAAAAATAAGCAATTGGGTTTAATCATCCACAATTTTCATTTTTCTGAGTAAAAAGGAAGCGTTCATATTTTGGGCAATCCCGTTTTTGAGGGTATAGTCAAAGTACAATTCGTCGTTGATGATTTCTGCATCAAAATAATAATTTTTCACTTCGCCGTGGTCTTTTTCTACTTCGCATAAACTCAAATCGTGGGTGGCGATGATGCCCGTGGAGTGTGATGCCACTAGTTTTTCAATAAATTTTTTCGAGCCTAACGCCTTGTCTGTACTGTTAGTACCTTTTAAAATTTCATCGAGAATGATAAAATAATTGTCTGTGGTAATCTGGTCCACTATAAACTTCAACCGCTTCAATTCTGAAAAGAAATAGGACTCATCGTCGGTCAATGAATCTGTAGTGCGCATACTGGTGATGAGCTTGATAGGGCTGTATTTAAATGCAGTGGCACACACCGGAAGGCCCATATTGGCCATGACAATACCCAGCGAAACCGTTCTTAAAAAAGTGCTTTTTCCCGCCATATTGGCTCCGGTGATAATAAAAAACTGCTGATTTTCAATACTGAAATTATTGGCCACCGCCTTTGCCGGGTCTAAAAGCGGGTGGACAAAATCATAGGCTTCAATCACGTGTTTTGTTTTGGTAATTTCGGGGAATGTATACGTTGGATGATTGAAAGTGAAATTCGCCAGGGAGTTGAGCGCATCCATTTCGGCGATGACCGCAAACCAATCTTCGGCTTTGTGGGCATAGTTTTTTATCCACTGCTCAATGTGATAACTTTGGTACAAGTCCCACAAAAGAAATCCATTGGCAAAAATGCCAAACAACATATTGTTGCGCTGGTCAAGATTGTCCAGTTGTTTGGAGAATTTTCGGGCGATGGAAGATGCTTTTAGGTTTTTTAAAGTTATTTGTTTTTTTAATTGTTTCGCTTTCGCGGAAGCAAAATCAGTATTCTCAATCAAGGAAAGCAGATAGCGGTATTGCTGAAAAACTTCCTGAATTTTGGAGGTTTCTTCAGAAAGTTTGTTGATTTTTTTTAAATAGATTCCGGAAATACCCAAGCCGATAAAAAACCAAAGCAATACTTGTTTCAATCCAATAATTTCAAGAAATAAAAGGGTGAAAACCCCCACAGAAAGAATCGAAAAAATGATTGGAAACAACTTCATCATTTTCGGCACAAAAAAGGAGTGGTTTTTTAAAAGGCGTATCACCTCAGCGGTGGATGTGTTAGATTTTGAAATGGAGGCATAGGCTGTAAAATCTTGTCTCCAGGCTGCTTTTTCTGAAAGCTCCTTTACGGCTTCCTGTTTTTGCAAGATGTTGTCAATGTGGTTGCTTTTTAGATTTTCCGCCAGCTTTTCCGCGCCTTCTTTAGTGGCGGTGCGGTTGAGGTATTGATAGAAAGAACCTTTGCCAAACAAGTCGATATCCTGACTGTAAAAATGCTTGTCTTCCTTAAATTTATTGCCTTCTGGAAAGTCCAGCACCTGCCGGTTTAAGGCGTTGATTTCTTTCTGATTAATAGCTATCAACTCTTGAATGAGCTTTTTTTGAAAAGTCAAATCGCTGTGACGCGAAACCAAAAACAGAAACAGAGCACCCCCCAAAACAATCACGGCAATCACACCTTGGGCATTGCCAAAAAAGAAATAAACACCATAAGCCATTAACAAAAACAACCCCAACCGAAGCATACTGGAAGCAAATAACTTCTGTTTTAGCACTTTGAGTTGCTTTTCAAAAGTTTCGGTTTGTGAAGTGTAAAATTGGTGTGGGTTTTCTAACATTGTTTGCAATTAAAGCTCCGAAAGTACAGTATAAATTACAAATTGGCTAATTCGGCTTGCAGTTTTTTAGTCAGGCTTGCAACCACCAAATCATAAGAATGGTCAATGAGTTCCAGTATCATTTTGTCGGGTACATCTTCATTAAAAGCCACGGTATTCCAGTGTTTTTTACTCATATGATAGCCGGGAACAACAGCGTTATACTGTGCCCTCAACTCTTCTGCCCAATCGGGGTCACATTTCAGGTTGATGGAGTGATCGCCCGCTTCCCAATTTTGAAGCGAAGTGAGCGCAAACATTTTTCCCATCACTTTAAAAACCAAGGTGTCTTGGTCAAAAGGGAAATCTTCGGTTACTCCTTTTTTGTTGATGCAGTAGTTGCGGAATTGCTCGATATTCATTTTAGTACATAGTGGTTAGCACCGCCGTCGGTGCTCCGACGCTGGAGCCGGCTATGGCGGCACGCAGTTGGCGGTCGATGGAGGTGAATGAATAAGTTTTTAAAACCCGTTGTGCATTTTAAATAATACTGATTTTAATATTATTGATATTTCTATCAAATATAAACTTGTTGATGTATT
>ERZ869909.340-NODE-340-length-62467-cov-4.588828_pt1 | contig 62467 bp, 49 predicted proteins | sample MGYA00520892_ERZ869909 | MGnify/ENA primary metagenome ERZ869909 (study PRJEB32215, sample SAMEA104723947) | bioreactor metagenome | biome: bioreactor; feature: anaerobic bioreactor; material: water | place: China | collected 2015-03-12 ...
GAACGTTGCTGAGCAGCGCCAGGTTCTCCCCCGCCCCCTGGACGATCGCTCCGGCCAGGCTCAGGCGGGCCGACAGGGTCCGGTTCGTGTCATACGGTGACTCGTGGGCCAGGTAGCCCAGCTCCGCCATCTCCAGCGCATGCCGCCGCGCCGCCACGCTCAGCGCCTCGTCCGGCTCCATCGCCACCAGGCCCGCGATCTCCCGCTGCACGTTGGTGTGCCGCAGCAGTTCCGCCCCGGTGTCCGCCGCAGTGTGCGCGGCTGCCGTTCCCGCCAGCAGCACCCACAGCCCAAGGGCAATCCGCGCGGCCCACACGCCCTTGGTTACTCCCGGACCTTCAGTACGATCTTGCCGATGTTCAGGTCGTCCGCCATCCGCTGGTGGGCGGCGCCGGCCTCCTCGATCGGGAACACCGAGTCGATGACGGGCCGGATCAGGCCCGATTCGAAGTGCCGGCCGAACCGGGCCGTCAGCCCTTCCACCAGCCCGGCCTTCTCGGCCAGGCTCCGGCGCCTGAGCGTCGAGCCGGTAATGACCAGGCGCCGGCTCATGACCTTGCTGATGTCCAGCTCCACCTTCCTGCCGCTGATGGCCGAGATGAACACCAGGCGGCCGCCGCGCTTGAGGCTCGCGATGTTCGCCTCGAAGTGCCGGGCCCCGACCAGGTCGATGACGAGGTCGACTCCCTCCCCGTCCGTCGCTGCCGCCACGGCCTCAGCCACGTCCTGCTCCCGGTAGTTGATCGCGGCGTGGGCGCCGATGGACGTACAGAACTCGGCCTTCCGGTCGCTGCCGACAGTGACGATCACCCTCGCCCCGGCAGCGGTTGCCAGCTGGATGGCCGCCAGGCCGACGCCGCTCGCGCCCGCGTGGATCAGGACGGTCTCGCCCTGCTCAAGCCGCCCGTCGCCGAACAGGTTCAGGTAAGCGGTGATGTAAGCCTCAGGCAGCGCCGCCGCCTCGGTGAGCGACCAGCCGTCCGGAACCCGCATCAGGAGGCCGGCCGGCGCGGCCACCAGCTCCGCGTACCCGCCGCCGGACAGCAGCACGCAGGCCTCGTCCCCGACTTCCCAACCGCTCACTTCCGCTCCGAGCCCGGCGATCCGGCCCGCGACCTCGAGCCCCAGGATGTCCGATGCACCCGGCGGAGGCGGGTACGTGCCCGCGCGTTGCGCGAGGTCCGCCCGGTTGAGCGCGGCGGCGTGGACTTTCATGAGCACCTCGCCCGTGCCTGGCCTTGGCGCGGGAACTTCCTCCCATGCCAGCGGCCGGCCCTCCAGCCCCTCCTTCACCACGATCGCCTTCACCCGACCACACTCCGATCCGTTACCTGTTCCAAGCATGTGCTGCCGCGCAACAGTGCGTCAACTGCTGCCCGACCTATGATGCCAGTAACGCGCCGCGGCGAAGCCCCGCCGCGCATACGGGAGGACGCCATGACCGAACTCGCAGGAGCGCTCCAGAACACGTTCATCACCAACGGGCCCGTGCGGTCCGACCGCACGTATGACCTGACCTCTCCCGCCACCGGCAAGGTCATCGCCCGGGTCGCGAACTGCACGGCCGAGGACGCCCGCGCGGCGGCCGACCTGGCCGTGAGCGCCTTCCACAAGTGGCGCAAGCTGACCGCGTTCGAGCGGTCCGACATCATCCGCCGCTGGTTTGACCTGATGATCGAGCACAAGGACGAGCTCGGCCGCCTGATCGCCAGCGAGATGGGCAAGCCGATCTCGGAGGCGACCGGCGAGGCCGTCTACGCCGCCAACTTCGCTAAGTTCTACGCCGAGGAGGCCATCCGCATCTACGGCGAGACCGTGCCCGCCTCGCACCCGAACAAGCGCATCCACGTGATCCGTCAGCCCGTCGGCCCCGTGTACGCAATCACGCCCTGGAACTTCCCGGCCGCGATGATCACGCGCAAGGCCGCGCCCGCCCTCGCCGCGGGCTGCAGCATCATCGTCAAGCCCGCGGGGGAAACACCACTGACCGCCCTGCGCCTCGCCGAGCTCTGGCTCGAGGCCGGCGGCGAACCCGGCACGCTGCAGGTGCTCCCGACCGACGATCCTGAAGGCGTTTCCGGCGTCCTGATCGACGACCCCCGCATCCGCAAGCTCACCTTCACGGGCAGCACCGAAGTCGGCAAGCTCCTCTACCGCCAGGCGGCCGACACCATGAAGCGCATCTCGCTCGAGCTGGGCGGCCACGCCCCGCTGATCGTCTTCGAGGACGCCGACCTGGAGCGTGCCGCCCGCGAGGCCGTCGCCTGCAAGTTCCGCAACGCCGGCCAGACCTGCGTCTGCACCAACCGCATAATCGTGCAGGCAAGCGTGGCCGAGAAGTTCACCGAGCTGTTCATCCGCGCGACCCGCGAGCTCAGGCTGGGCGACCCGCTCGATTCCTCCACCCAGATCGGCCCGCTCGTCAGCCAGGCCGCGGTCGACAAGGTGCGCGCCCACATCGACGACGCCGTGTCGAACGGCGCAACCGTCGTGGCCGGCGGCTCGTCCGCGCAGGTCGACGGCGGCTCGGGCCTCTACTTCGAGCCGACCGTCCTGAGGGGCATCACCGAGGAGATGCTGATCATGAACGAGGAGACCTTCGGCCCCGTCGCCCCCATCATCACCTTCGACACCGAGGAAGAAGGCGTCCGCATCGCCAACGACACGCCCTACGGTCTCGCCTCATACATCTTCACGCAGGACCTGGGCCGCGCCTTCCGCGTGTCCGAAGCACTCGAATACGGCATCGTCGGCATCAACGACGGCGTGCCGTCCGCCGCCCACGCGCCGTTCGGAGGCGTCAAGGACTCCGGTCTCGGGCGCGAGGGCGGCAAGTGGGGCATCGACGAGTACCTGGACGTGAAGTACGTGTCGGTGGGGATATAGGGCTAGAGGTGTCATTTGGCCGCTGTCTGCTGCGAACTCGCCGCTGGCTGTGTAGCGTGGCCTGTCATCGTATCGTTAGTGGGAGCGGCCTTTCGTTGAGGATCTGTTTCGTGAAGGGGATTTGCCGCAACCAGACTGTTCTGCCGTCAGGCAGCCTTCTTTGTGAGCATCTCAGTCTTGGAACTGAGGTGCTTTATCTATTTGAAGGGTAGTCTGTATATTGTAGGGGCTTAAAAGGGGGCTGAATTCTGAATGCGCATGTGCGAAGCTATGGCCATGAAGCGCCCTAACAGGAGTAGAGCCGGACTTACGCTGCGAATCATCCTTGAGCTACCTAGTGGCGAGCCACATACACCCGAAGCCCCGTTTGCAAATCCGCTCAAAGCCTTACCCCATCCGTTCGCTCTGACGCTGAAGGTAACGACTTCACACTCAAATGCTCGTACGTACATTACCATCGGGCTGAATGAAGACAGCGGGGGCAAGCAGGCAGCACTTAAGGCTTAGTTTTCAGTGTTACCAAAGGGTCAACGGCCGCACCGGCCAGATTGGAGAACCACATGCCCCGCAATCTTTCACTCGACGACCTCCTCAACGCAGTCAAGCCCGGCCAAGCGAGCACGCTCACGTCGGTGACAAAGCTGGAACCAGCCGCCGGCCCACATGCGAGCATCGCGCCAGCCCGGTACACGAGCGGCAACAAGGGGGTCTACGCCTACGAGACGAGGTTCATGGATGGCGAGCCGGTCAGGACTGTCCTTATCGACAGCAAGTCCAGCGCAGCGAACCGTCTTGAGACCGCGCTTGACGATGCCATCAATGACGGTCACGAACTCTTGGGTCGAATGCCGCGCGTCGAGGTCACGTACGATTCGGACGGTGTGAAGCGCACGTTCAGCGACCTGACGCTGCCGCATCGGCTGTTTGACGCCCACATCCGTGCCGGCACCGTTGACGGCACCCCGACCACTCAGGTGAAGGACTACGTTGCCGCGCGTGACAGCACCCCCTCGGACGCATGGGACCTGTTCAAGGTGAGCCCGATAACGCTGGCATTCGGCGGATGGGACTCTCACCGTCGTGCGCGGCAGGGGCGTTACCCGAGCCTTCTGGTGGGTGAGATCATCGGAGTTCTGGCAGACCAGGACTCGGCCGTACCCCAGGAAGCTCGGCACAGTGGCGCGCGGGTGGATCCTGTTGCCGCGGGCCTGAACATCGACAAAAAAGAGTTGTCGCGCATGGTCGACATGCAGAAAGGTGAGCTTGGCAAGAGCAATGTCGACAAGGCGAAGTCCGGCAAACTGAAGCCGTCCGAGCTCGGCTTCGGCTCCATCCCGCCTGCAACTGAAAGCCTGGCCGGCATCGCAACAAGGTCGATCATCCGGTCACACGTCCTCAGCTTCGCGCTGCTCCGGCGACTCAGATTCGGCAAAGGCCCCGACGGTGACGAGAGCGTCCGGGCGCTGCTCGCAGCTCTCCTGCTGAACGCCCTGGCGCGCAGCGACAGCGAGCTGTACCTGCGTGCGAACGCCCACCTTGTCGAGGCCGAACAGCCCAGCGTAAAGGTCGACCTCCGCGGCGGTGAACAGGTCATGGTTGCCCCACTCACGATCGCAGACATGGACTCAGTGCTGCAGCAGGCCTACGACCATGCGAGCGCCACGGCTGGCGTCGACTGGTCGGGCCAGGTCTTGAGGGTCACCGGAAACCCGGTCGTCGTCACGTCGGCTGATGATTCAGCCGCCGACAAGCCCTGATCGGCGCAGGCAATGTCTTTCACGATCACGGCCGAGTTCCCACTCGGCTTCTACCAGGGCAGGAATCCTGCCGGCCAGGTTGAAGACGTCCCGACTCCGGTAAGGCTGCTTTCAGCCCTGACAGCAGCCGCGGGCATGAGTGGCCAAACCGATGGCAGGCAAAACTCACCTGGCATAGCGGCAGGAAGCCAGGCGGCCCTGGAGTGGCTCGCAAACAATCCTCCGGATCAGATTGCCCTGCCCGAACGCATCGTCAACGATCCAGGAATCATCGCCTACAAGGTACTAGGACTGCGCGACAAGGACCGCTTCAGCTCACCCGTTGCCAGGGAGGCAATTGCCCGCAGCAGCCTGAACGGTCCAGTCCACTGGCGCTGGAGCAGCTCTCCACCACCAGAGGTTACTCAGGCGCTGCAGGGCCTGCTGATGGAAGTCCCGTACCTTGGTGAGGCCGTATCACTGGTTTCCCTGCGCGCAACGACGGACTCCTTCGAGCTTAGTGAGCCATACGTGCTGCTTGACGCCAAGAATTCCGGGGACCGCAGTCCCGAAGCGATTGCCGTTCCGGTTCCCGACTCGGATCGACCGCGCGTGCTCGAGGAGCTACACCGGGAACTGAACAAGGCGGGCAACAGCAACCCGAGTGTCAAGGACGAAAAGGAAGTCATCGCCCGCTGGCCCAATCAGGGAATACGACAGCTTTGGTATGAGCCTCGCCGGATCGTTTCGGAACAGCCCAACCCGTGGTCGGAAGCATTCATACTTGAAGTACGAAGCGTCACGCCCGGGGTAACGGCATGGCCGCCAAAGCATAAGGACTACGTGCGTTGGTGTGTCGCTTTGCACCGAACTCTCGTTCGGGCTGCTGGCCTGGGGGCACCCCCCATGGTCACGGGTCGCTACGAACCCGGTTCCGAGCGCCCGGCGAACAACGTGGCGGCACAAATCCTGCATCGCACCGACACGCTGAACCACAACTGGGCGCCCGATGCGGAGGGAGCCTTCGCGGTACTGATTCCAGCAGGTGCTCCCGAAACGGACCGCTCTGCCGCTTACCTCGCCGTCGCTGCTTTGCTCGATCGGACCGTGCGCCCCAGTCGCACCGAAGGTGTGACCGTAATCGGCATTCATCATCTCACGGCGCAAGAATTCTGGCGCGCACCCGCAGCTGACCACAAGCGCTTCCGGGTGACCAGACCACTCGCGATCGCGGACACGCGTCCCCTCAGGCTGAACGCCTTGGGCCAGACCTGGACCCTGCATGACGCGGTCAGCCTGTCAGTTGGAATGACATGGCGCGACCATTTCACAGCAAGCGGTAAGGGCGAATCTCTCTACAGGGCACTGGCCCACCAAGCCAGTGCCAACATTCAGGTCATCGGCGACCAGCGCGTGCATGATGCTGAGCTTCACCGCTACGTGCACCGCGTCCAGCCAAGCAACGTGATCACGGCATACCGAGCGTTGATTGACGCCGGACCAATCCTTGCCGACACAGCCCCAGCCTCCATCGGTCAGTCCAGGCATTTCGGTGGAGGCATGCTGGTACCCCTTGATGTGCCGTTGGCGCTGCTGGACGAGAACGGAGTCCCGTTGTGGCACTGACAACAGTGGACTTCACCCGGTTCATGATGGAGGCCTACGGCTACCCTCCGTTCGCCTGGCAGCAGCGCCTACTCGCTTCCGTCGTCTCTGAGGGCCGATGGCCCGAACTGGTTGCTGCACCAACAGGTGCCGGCAAGTCTACGGTGATAGACGTTCACGCCTTCGCGAACGCGCTTGCAGAGCAGGACCAGCTGATACTTCCAAGGCGCATGGTGATGACGGTCAACCGCCGGAACCTGATCGATGATCACGCCGCCCATGCCGAGCAACTGGCTCGGTTGCTGAACGAAGCATCCGAGGACAGCGTGCTTTCTACGGTAAGAAGCCTGCTTGAGCGACGCAGTGGCCGTACGGCCGTGCTCCAAGTATCTGTGATTCGCGGTGGCATCCCTCTCACGTATGACTGGCGCTCCAATCCACTGGCTACGGCCGTGATCGCCGCAACACCCGATATGTGGGGCAGCAGGGTTCTGTTCCGCGGCTACGGCACTTCCCGAACCTCACGCTCGCTCGAGGCCGGCCTCCTCAGCCGGGACTGCGTCCTGGTAGTCGACGAGTCGCACCTGAACCGCCAGCTGATCACTACTGCGCGTCGGCTCTCAGAACTCGACTCAGCCGCGTCCGAGGGAATCGACGTGCCAGCACTGCAGGTGGTGGAAACAACAGCCACCCCACCCGAACAGGCAGAGGGATACACGATCATCCAGCTAACCGGATCGGACCTGGCTGACTCCCCCGCCCTGTCCGCCCGGATGCGCACACCGAAGCCTGTCAGCCTGATGCCGGTAACCTTGAAGCGGGACCGGGTCAATCAACTGGCAGATGAGTTCGCGGAACAGGCGTGGGCCATGCGCTCGCGGCACGAAGCGGTCAAGCGCCCGATCGGGATCATCGTCAACACGGTCGACCTGGCTGCGGAGATAAGCGGCCGGCTGAGAAAACGACTGGCTGCCGAACCGGACAATGAGGCGCCAGGAGGGGTCGAGACGATGCTTGGAGCCCAGCGCCTGTTCGACCGCCAGCTACTGAAACGCGCTGCGGAGCTTTTTGATCCGCGCATGGACTCGAACGTGAAGTTCATCGTGGCAACCCAGACGCTGGAGGTCGGCGTCGACATGGATCTCGCCGGCCTGGTTACCGAGCTCGCACCGGCAAGCGCAATCGTTCAGAGATCAGGGCGCGTCAACCGCATCGGATCAAGAGCCGACGCAGAAGTGCTCGTCATCCAACCCCAGTACGATAAGGCCCGGACCCGGACACCCTACTCGCATGACGACCTTGAAACGGCAGCTGCCTGGCTGACAAGCCGCTCGCAGGAACCAGAAGGCTTGGCTCCCTGGGCATTGCTGGACGACCTGCCACCCTCAGCGGAACCGCGCCGGCTGCTTTGGCAGCGCCCGGAATGGAATGACGCAATCTACTGGAGCAGGACTTCAGAGGACCTTGCTGCGGCCGATCGACTCCTGTTTCCCGGTGGCGAGGATCTCTCACTTTGGCTGCGGGACGACTTCAGTCCCGATGTTGAAGCAAGCCTCATGGTGCGAGAGCTCCTTACCGGGGACTTCCTCCAGGACTCCCTCATCCTGCAGCATACGCCGCCCCTATCGGAAGAACTCTATCCGGTTCCCCTCTACAGACTTCGCGACCTAGCGGAGAAACTTTGGCAAGAGCGCAAGGGCATTCCCCTGGTCATCATCCGTGACGGCCGCCCGCTGCAGGTTGTTGATCGCGAAGTCGCCATCGCATTGCGGGAGGAGAACCTCAACCGCCAGACGCTGAATCTGGGTGAAATCCGGCCAGGCGACACGTTGGTTGTGACCCCAGAAGACAAGGTCTTCCTGGCGGGACTGATCCCTCATCCGAAGGGCACCGACGTCGGCACGGACGTCTACGAAGCTGTCATCGGACTCAACCAACCCCGAGTCATCCACAAGCGTGCGCTGCTGAACCCAGCCAGCGCCGGAGCTGACGAAGATGGAACCGCCTACGACGCAGCCTTGCGGTACATCGAGGCCGCACAGGACCCAGAAGAAAGCGAAGTCGCAACCAACGGGCTTATCGAAGCCCTGACGCCAGGGGCCATGAACAGCGAGGGAGCGAACACCCTGCTGGAAGAGATCCGGGTCACGGTACTGCCACCCGTATCCGAAGGCGCACCGGTATTCGTGCTATTGAGCACTCTGCACCAGGACGACCTGCACGCCCAGACAACGTCACGCAATCTGGTGCAGCTGGACAGGCACCAGAGTATGGTCGCAGACCGGGCGAACCAACTCGGAAAGCAAGTCGGACTTTCCCGACATGTGCAACCCTTGACCATCGCGGGCCTCAATCACGACCAAGGGAAACGAGAAACCCGCTTTCAGACGTACCTTCGTGGGAGAATCAGTTCGACTGCGCTGCTCGCCAAGAGCCGTGCCGCCTTCAATGTTCGACGCTGGATCGCGGCGGGCCTGAGCGGTTGGCGCCACGAACAACTTTCCGCGGCCTGGGTCTGGAGCAGCGAAGATCCCGAGATACGCGCGGAACGCGAACTGATCACCTGGCTCGTTGGCACCAGTCACGGCAGGGGCAGGACGACGTTCAACCAAGATGCTTCAACCCTGCTTCCCGAGCCCGCAGAAATCCCGGTATCCGTGCAAGCTGCTGCAACCGAACTGTTCACAGAAGGCGCCTGGGATGACCTCTTCGAACCGCTGACCCGGAGGCTCGGCCCATGGGGTCTCGCGTACCTGGAAGCATTGCTTCGCACTGCTGACCAGCAGATCTCTGCGGAGGGCAACTGATGCGAATCACCCTGTCTGGTGACATCCACTACGCACTCTCACACTTCGCTCTGTATGGCGCGGCGGCTATCCTTGAGCATGAACTGGCCACCACGGCACGCGTGCGCTGGGTGACGCCCGACCAATCAGAAATCAGCCTTTCGTCCGAAGGCCTCACCGAGGAGCAGGTCGCCGACGCCCTTCATGCTCATGCCGTCAGGCACGTCGACTCATGGGTACAGGCTGTCCATGCACATCGCACTGGGAAAAAGGTGACCACGGTGGGGACGCTCAGCCCCCGCATGGCGACGCCAGCTGACTCCGCATCATGGAGCGCACTGCAGTCAGCCCGACAAAGCCTGATCGACACCCAGCTTCATGACCATCAATGGCTCGATCTCGCGTTCATCCATGCTCTCGGCGAGCCATCCTACTGGAACATCGACCAAACCGGTGCATTGCGTCCGGATCTGGGAGCAAGCGGCTGGGAAATGAAGACCCGCAACCGCGGAGAGGAGTTCGTGCAGAACCGGCTCGCACGCCTTGCGGCCAGTGTCGCCGGCCGCAAACCGAAGCAGGTGCTGGACGGTCTGACAGGTGCCTACTTCAACGATGAAGTGGGGAAGAACGCGGCCGACAGTCGTACACCAACCGGCCTGCGCAACCCCCAGCCCACTGATAATGCCCTGGCCTGGATGGCGCTCTGGGGAATCTCGCTCTTCCCCGTGCTGCATCGTGCGTCGAGCCCTTCCGGTCGCGGCCAGCAGCAGGGTGCACCATCGATCACCACTGCGCAGCTGGGCAGGAACATGCCGAACATCACGCTGCTTCGGCGCCGCTACACAGTCCTGCCCGAGCTCGAACGCCCGACAAGACTGAGCACGTTACGGAGCGTTCTGGTGAGTGCAGCACTCTCGCGCCTGGCGGCAACGGCCATCCGAAACGAGCCTGCAACGGGCTTCAGGATTCCGGACCCTCGCTCCCCGTCTGACCAGGCCTGGCTGCGCGCGAAAGGAATCAGCGGCCTCCTCCTCTCAGTCGTGACGGCAACAGACAATCCGAATGCCCCGGAGCTGTCTGTGGACCGCGGCCGGCTAGTGGTGCTGCAACAATGAAGGGCTACGATGAACAACCACTTCCGATAAGCCTTGTGAGTCATACACAGTTTTGTCCTCGGCGCGCCTGGCTGGAAGCGGCAGGCGAACGCACGGACACTTACCAGATGTCGGTAGGCACGGTCGCGCATACTCGAGTGGACGATCCAACCAGCTCGAGGGCCGCGCAGGTTCGCAGCGTCGATATCGGGCACGAGGAATGGGGAATCACAGGCCGAATCGACGCCCTTCTGATTACGGAATCAGGGCTCGTGATCCGCGAACACAAGGCAACCCCCGTGAAAAGAACGCCAACTGTCACAGACGCGATGCGCCTGCAGCTCGCCCTGCAATACGTGTGCCTGGAAGCCCAGGGCGACAACGTCGCCGGCACCGAGATCTATTTCAGTTCCCACAACAAAGTGGTTCCCGTCGACCTTGGACCTGAGGACTTCGAGTTTGCGAGGCTGATGGTTGAGCAGACGCGCGAAATCGTCACTTCACGGCAAGCCCCGGAGCCCCTCGAGGACAGCCCGAAATGCATGCGATGTTCCCACGCAGCCGTGTGCCTGCCTGAAGAACGTAAGCTTCAGCCCGTAAAGAAGCGCATCGTGCCGGCGGCACCCGATACCCAAATCGTCCACCTGACCAAGTACGGTGCCCGAGCCTCCATCTCGAAGCGTCGAATGGAAGTCAAGTACCGGGATGAGTCTCTGGCGAGCGTGCCGATTGAACGCGTTCTAGGTGTGCAGGTACATGGCAACATCGACCTGTCGAGCGCCCTGGTCCGCGAGTTGCTTTGGCGGGGCTCCACCATCGTCTGGTGCAGTGGCCGGGGCAAGGTGATCGGCTGGTCACAGCCCGCTTCGGGCCCCAACGGGCTTCAGCGCGTCAACCAGCATGTAGCGTCAGCCGAGGGCCGCTTGGGCATCGCCCGTGAGATGTTGCAGGCGAAAGTTGCGAACCAGGCGACACAACTGCGACGAGGCAGCGGCTACTCCGAGCCTGTGCAGAAACTGCGAGCGATTCAGACGAGACTTGCCGAGGCTTCCACGTGGCAGGAGATGGTTGGTCTTGAAGGAGACGCAGCAGCCACCTACTTTGCTGAATGGCCCTCGCTGTTCCGGGATGACATCCTCACGCAGTGGGGTTGGACGGGTCGCGGCTCGCGGCCCGCTCGTGATCCGTTGAACGCACTGCTGAACTACGCCTACGGCATGCTGGTTGCAGATTCGATCCGCGCAATCACCTCCTGCGGCCTGGACGTCCACGCCGGCTTCATCCACAGCAGTAACCGCAACAAGCCGGCACTCGCGCTCGATCTCATGGAGGAGTTTCGCGCTCCAATCGCAGATTCAGTAGTTGTCGGGCTACTGAACAATGGCGAGGTGGATATTGACGACTTCGACAACCGCCTTGGCGCGGTTCGCCTGTCAGAACGGGCAAGGAAGAGCCTCATCGCCGCGTATGAACGGCGCATCCAAACCGAGTTCCGGCACCCGGTCTTCGACTACACTGTCACATGGCGACGCGCCCTGGAAGTGCAGGCACGGCAAGTACTTGGGGTCCTTGACGGCAGCCAGGCCCGCTACGCAGGAATCCGGACGAGATGAAGACGGATAGGCGCAGATTCTACGTTGTCAGCTACGACATCACGGATGACAAACGCCGCAACCATGTAGCCAAGGAACTTCTTGGATACGGCGACCGCATCCAGTTCAGCGTCTTTATCGTTGTCGCAAGCCCCGCGAAACTCCACCGGCTCCGAGACGCCCTGAAACGGAAGATAGTTGCCGCCGAGGATTCGATCGCGATCTTCGACCTGGGGCCGTACAATGAGTCGTCCCCAGAGAAGCAGCTGACGTACCTGGGCCAGTCGCGCACAACAACTTCCACCGACATTATCGTCGTCTGAGCCAGCTCCATTCTCCAGCGAGGGGTCGCTGGATACGTGAACAACGTCTACCCCTCGCTTCACCCTGAATGAGTGTCACCAGCAGCGTTTCTCGCTCTTCACTCGGGTAACTTGACAACCAACACGCGTGGAAACCTCGTTCCCATACGCAACCGCTCGCAAGCCTGGCAAGATAGCTCGTCCTGCACGGTGTAGAATTACCATGCAGTCTCGGCCGAGTTTCTCGGTCGACTTCGTTGAGGAAGCCAACGCATGCGAGAAGCCGGGCGGGACTTGTCCGTCTCGGCCGAGTTTCTCGGTCGACTTCGTTGAGGACCGGCACTAGGTTCACCCTCGGAGAGGTCTTGGACGTCTCGGCCGAGTTTCTCGGTCGACTTCGTTGAGGAGCGTCCGTGTTGAGCACTGCGAGGCGGGGAGTCAGGTCTCGGCCGAGTTTCTCGGTCGACTTCGTTGAGGACGGATCTCGACCGGAAAGCCGATGCGCCGATCAAGTTCGTCTCGGCCGAGTTTCTCGGTCGACTTCGTTGAGGAGCCGTGGTGGAGTTCGTGGACGGGCGCCCGCCAACAACGGGTCTCGGCCGAGTTTCTCGGTCGACTTCGTTGAGGACCAGCGAACCACGCACGCCGTGGGGCGACGAAGTGGTCTCGGCCGAGTTTCTCGGTCGACTTCGTTGAGGAGCGAGCGTCTTCGGGAATCGGGACTCGCATGGTGACATCGTCTCGGCCGAGTTTCTCGGTCGACTTCGTTGAGGACGGTCGACAGTGGTCAGGGTGCCTACCGGGTCCGCTGTCTCGGCCGAGTTTCTCGGTCGACTTCGTTGAGGACGTACATACCTGACACACAGCCCCGACCCCCAACGGTGTCTCGGCCGAGTTTCTCGGTCGACTTCGTTGAGGACGCCGAACCCTTGTAGACCCGGACGGCAGCATGAGCGTCTCGGCCGAGTTTCTCGGTCGACTTCGTTGAGGATCAGACCAATATTACCAGGCAGGAGGGGCGCGCGGTCTCGGCCGAGTTTCTCGGTCGACTTCGTTGAGGAGGCACGGGATTGGGGCGCACCCTTTGTGACAAGGGGGGTCTCGGCCGAGTTTCTCGGTCGACTTCGTTGAGGAGTCGAGCGTTTCACGCTCTAGGCTGTCGTTGATGGTCTCGGCCGAGTTTCTCGGTCGACTTCGTTGAGGAGGCACGGGATTGGGGCGCACCCTTTGTGACAAGGGGGGTCTCGGCCGAGTTTCTCGGTCGACTTCGTTGAGGACACGGGAGGCCACAATTGACACCCACCAAACAAGTGTCTCGGCCGAGTTTCTCGGTCGACTTCGTTGAGGATGGAGCCCTTGGTGAACCTGGTGCTGTATCTCTGCTCAGGTCTCGGCCGAGTTTCTCGGTCGACTTCGTTGAGGACTCTATGTCGCGCTCACAACGGGTCTGCGGAAGGAGGGTCTCGGCCGAGTTTCTCGGTCGACTTCGTTGAGGAATCACGTTGATGATGACTCCTGCCCGAGCGCCGGAAGTCTCGGCCGAGTTTCTCGGTCGACTTCGTTGAGGATTTGGCGAGGGCGGCGATGCCGGCGGCTCCTCCGGGTCTCGGCCGAGTTTCTCGGTCGACTTCGTTGAGGAGGCGGGTCGCATGATTGACCGCGCCGAGGAGTATGTGTCTCGGCCGAGTTTCTCGGTCGACTTCGTTGAGGACACGTGCAGCAGTGGGACCGGGCCGGGGTTGATGGCGTCTCGGCCGAGTTTCTCGGTCGACTTCGTTGAGGAGCCGAGGATCCGAGCGAATGGGTGGACATGGCCGAGTCTCGGCCGAGTTTCTCGGTCGACTTCGTTGAGGAGGGCGCGCCCGGAGGAACACGTGCTCCAACGTCGTGTCTCGGCCGAGTTTCTCGGTCGACTTCGTTGAGGACGGCTAAGGGCGTACGTTGGGCTGTCCGTGCCAAGGTCTCGGCCGAGTTTCTCGGTCGACTTCGTTGAGGATCTGGCGTGCTTCGCACTGCGCATGTTGGTAAAGCGTCTCGGCCGAGTTTCTCGGTCGACTTCGTTGAGGATGGTCACCAGCGTCAACCACACGCCCGGCGAAGACGTTGAGTCTCGGCCGAGTTTCTCGGTCGACTTCGTTGAGGACTCGCAGACGAAGCAAGCGGCCTTCCCACGTTCATTGGTCTCGGCCGAGTTTCTCGGTCGACTTCGTTGAGGATCGAAGAAGGCTCCCACCTCACCGGCACCGTCGAGTCTCGGCCGAGTTTCTCGGTCGACTTCGTTGAGGAGCTCATGATGAAGCAGCTCCTTCCGGGGGGGGGCTCGGGGGTCTCGGCCGAGTTTCTCGGTCGACTTCGTTGAGGATTCATGCCGCTACCGAGGATCATCTCCCGGCCGGCGTCGTCTCGGCCGAGTTTCTCGGTCGACTTCGTTGAGGATCAGCGGCATCAGAGCGCAGATGCGGATTCTCAAGTCTCGGCCGAGTTTCTCGGTCGACTTCGTTGAGGAAGGATTCGTTCGTGCCGCTCGAAGCTCGGAATGAGACGTCTCGGCCGAGTTTCTCGGTCGACTTCGTTGAGGACTCACGGTTCAGCAGGTGGCTGACATTCTCGGGCGCCAGTCTCGGCCGAGTTTCTCGGTCGACTTCGTTGAGGAAACGCCAAGCAGTTGCAGAGCGAGCTGGGGTTCTCGTCTCGGCCGAGTTTCTCGGTCGACTTCGTTGAGGACAGCGCGATCTCGGCGAGGGCGCGTGTCGCCAAACCGGTCTCGGCCGAGTTTCTCGGTCGACTTCGTTGAGGACCGGTGCTGACTTCCATGAGGTGGCCGGTCTCGAGTCTCGGCCGAGTTTCTCGGTCGACTTCGTTGAGGAAAGACCCTCACTCTCGAGAACCTACCCCGCGTCATGTCTCGGCCGAGTTTCTCGGTCGACTTCGTTGAGGATCACCGGGAGGCCAACGTTGCGTGAATGGCAGACGATCAGTCTCGGCCGAGTTTCTCGGTCGACTTCGTTGAGGATAGTACCCTCGACCATCACAACCAGGGCAATCTCCGTCTCGGCCGAGTTTCTCGGTCGACTTCGTTGAGGATCGGACTGCGCGGATCTCGTCGACAACTCCGGTGTGTCTCGGCCGAGTTTCTCGGTCGACTTCGTTGAGGATTCGCAGGTAAAAGCGGAGCCGAAGCAGCCCGACTAGCGTCTCGGCCGAGTTTCTCGGTCGACTTCGTTGAGGATGATGGTTAACCTGATGGTTGAACCGGCAGATTCTGCCGTCTCGGCCGAGTTTCTCGGTCGACTTCGTTGAGGATTCGTGGACCTCGACGGCACACCCCTCTTCGACGTCTGGTCTCGGCCGAGTTTCTCGGTCGACTTCGTTGAGGAGGTGATCACGCACAGTTGCGCCTGCTCGCCCTTGTGTCTCGGCCGAGTTTCTCGGTCGACTTCGTTGAGGAAACGTCATCACCCGCTCAGTCGTGCCACGCCTCGAGTCTCGGCCGAGTTTCTCGGTCGACTTCGTTGAGGACCTGTCATCGGGGATGCCCAACGTCAAGGAGCAAAGCGGTCTCGGCCGAGTTTCTCGGTCGACTTCGTTGAGGATCTAGAGCATGGCAGAACCAATGCGGAACCTAAAGTCTCGGCCGAGTTTCTCGGTCGACTTCGTTGAGGACCTCGGGAGAGCCTGCCCCACGCGGTCGGTGTCAGCGGTCTCGGCCGAGTTTCTCGGTCGACTTCGTTGAGGAAACGAGGTGCGGATTATCGATAGGTCGCAGCCGGAGTCTCGGCCGAGTTTCTCGGTCGACTTCGTTGAGGAGAGTGGAACGCCGCACCGTACGCGTTGCTGCCCTCCACGTCTCGGCCGAGTTTCTCGGTCGACTTCGTTGAGGAGTGGCGAACGCGTGCCGGCGTTCTGGTTGGGTGAGCAGGTCTCGGCCGAGTTTCTCGGTCGACTTCGTTGAGGACAGAACTGTTTCGCGGTGAAGTGCGTGAGTTCGTCGTCTAGGCCGAGTTTCCCGGTCGACTTCGTTGAGGAGGCGCAGACACTGGATCGACATTACGGAAGTGATAGGTCTCGGCCGAGACACTCGGCCGACTTCGTTGAGGACAGTCCGCCTGCGCAACGTTACATGTGTGAGTCCACGCACGGCCATCTGGTGCGGGTTGAGGCCCCCAAGTGCCTCACCGCCGAATGTGCTGCTGGCTCCCCTGGGCCTGATGATTCCGCATACCGCCCGCAGGATGGTGGATTTGCTGTAGCCGTTACGACCTGGCTGGTCTCGTTGCGCACCAGCGTGATCCTCTCGGTGAGTGCGCGCGGGTTCAGGCCGGCCATGAGTTCGTCCAGGAAGAGGACTTTGGGTTGCACGGCCAAGGCCCGGGAAAGCTCGAGGCGGCGCCTGCGCAACAGGTTGAGGTCGCTTGTCGGCTGAGGACTCGGTCGGCCAGCCCGACCAGGTCAAGCTTCTTCATGGCGACCTTCTCCGCCTCGGCCCGCGAGGCCGCATGCATGATGGCGCAGATCAGGACGCTCTCCAGCACAGTCAGGCCTTCGAACGGGTCTTCGATCCTGAAGAGGGGCGCCCCCGCCCGTGCCTGGCTCGTCTGAAGGCGGGAGTCTTGGTAACTGGCCTCGACGGCGGCCGGCAGGCTGGCTCTGTGGTGTGCTCTGAGTTCCGCGGAACCTCCCTGTGATGCTGGTGATGGCACCGACCTGGCCTGAAGCCCGTGTTCAGGTATCGCCCGTCATGACATGAACCCATGAACAGGCTCGTCCGGCACGCGCAAAATCAGCGACGGGAACGCACTCCCGCACGTGTCAATCCCTTGCACCCCCTAAGCGGCGGATGGTAACGTTACGCTAAGGCAGCAACTAAAAGGCATTTGCCTTGACTGGTTTCTAAAGTTTGCGGCCATAGGGCTGTTGAGTGAGAAACCAGGCCCGCAGATGACCAAAAGACAGGAGTTCAAATGCGCAAGTATCTTCTTTCACTGCTTCTCATTCTCTCAATCGGCTCGATCGCCAGTGCCCAGCAGTCGGGCAACTATGCGGGCGGCTCAACCGGCTATCCGCACATCATCGCCGCCCACTACGGCTTCGCCGAGCTGTTCGGCAGTGACATCGATCTGCGTCTGAGCGCCAGCTTCAGCCTGCAAAACGTTTCCGGCATGGCTGCCACTGGCGGAACTCTCACCGGAGATGCCCTGTTTCACTTCCGAAGCGGAGGCCTTTCGGCTCCGTATGCCGGTGGCGGCCTCACCCTCGGGATCGGTTCGGTTGCGGGGGGTGCGAGCGGCTTCATGTGGGACATTCACGGACTGGGCGGTTACCAGTACCAACTCAATCCTGATTTGAGTGCCTTCGGCGAGCTGAGCGTTGGCTTCCGCAGCTACCACGCGGGCGGCCACAGCCTCTCCGGCCTTGGACTCGGACTGCGCGTGGGAGCCAACTACTACTTCTGATCACCGCCCGGGCTGGGCGGTTCCAGCCCATAGCATTCGAGGCCTGCCGGAACCTGGTTCCGGCAGGCCTCGTCTGGAGGTCAGCGGCTCTGCAGCTAAGTCTCCCTTGACCCGGAGTACTCTGACGGTCCCGTCACATGAGACCAACTCGGCAATACACGTGGGCGAGTGTGCCCCAGATGACACAGATTGGCCAAGTGATGATGATTCCTGATCCAGCCGCCAGACCGCAGCTTGGTGGACCCTCTTGCTGGGTTGACTGGCACTCTGGCCGGGAGGTCGTAAACGACCCGTAAGCAATCCTTGCAGCGACCTGGTCAGACTGCATCACTCAGCGAGAGGAACTCCAGGTGCGACACTGAGTACGAAGGAATTCGCGTCACCTGGGCAAGCACCTGTGCGCCCTTGTTCAGCAGCCAGCTGATCGCCTCGGCATCCTTCAGCAACTCGAGCTCAGCGATCTTGTCACGTATCCGCCTCGCCGCGATACTTTCCTTGTCCGGCAGCACTTCGTGGGCCTTGATCCAGAGAAGGGCAGCACACTGGACGTCCTTGACCGACGCGTAGTGATCGCCCAGCCAGGCGAGCAACTCCCCCTGCATGTGGCCATCACCAACTTTGCTGTTTGCGGCGAGCGCGTCCTGGATGCAGCTGAGCGCTTCGCCGATCCGGCCACTGCTGCGAACAAGCCTGGCCAGGGCAAAGTGTGCTTCGGTCTCGCCGATGTGAGCCCCGATTTGCTTGGACAGCTTCAATGAGTCCAGATAGAGGCTCTCTGCCTCATCCATCTCCCCCTGCCCCTCTGCAATCTCTGCCAGGCAGTGCAGGTCCATGGCCTCGCCCCTCCGGTCACCGAGCAGCCGCCGCTGGTTCAGGGCCGCTTGGGCGTAGGCGAGGGCGTGGACGAGTGACTGCCTTGTCGCATAGATGCGCGCGAGATTCCCGAGGTGGTTCGCCTCGCTCAGTCCGTCTCCCGCATCTCGGCTGGCAACGAGTGCTCGCTCGTGATAGCCGATTGCGGTGTCGACCTCACCGAGCCTGTTGTAGGCCAGGCCGATGCAGCCAAGGTCTATCCCCTCGCTGCGGCGGTCACCGAGCCCCTGGCTGATCTGCACGGCCCGTTCGTGCAGCGTGATTGCTTCGGTCAGCTGTCCGGAGATGCTCAGCACGATACCAAGGTTGCCCAGGTAGTTGGCCTCGTTTATCAGGTCGTTGCCCCTGCGGGCGCACGAAAGTGCGGACTCATAGACCTCGATCGCCTCGGCCAGCCTGCCCAGCCGACTGAGCGACAGGGCCATGCTGTTGAGGCTTCGTCCCTTGAGCGCATCATCAGTCAGGTTGGGAAACAGTTCTTCGTGCAACTCCAGCACCATCGACGCCCTGCCCCAGCTGAGCAGCTTGCGCACGTCGAAGCTGACCAGGAGGCGACAGGCATCATCGAACTTCTCTGCCAGCAGCAGATGCCGATAAACACCAAGCCAGGGAGCCAGCTCCTCGGGTGAGCGCGGGCTTTCTCCCTCGAGGCGTGCACGGATCCGCACAGCCGCCTGTGCGTCAAGCCGACGGTTCAGCGCCCTGCCGCCGCGCATCGCCAGCAGGCGCTCCTCGGCGAACCACTTCACCACGCTGTGCATCGTGAGCAGCCCATCCTGATCCACGCTCAGCAGCGACCAGTGGACCAGGCGCCTGAGTCCGTGAAAGCCGACTCCCGCCACCATCCCTGCATCGTCCCGGTGAAACGGCCCCTGGAAAACCGAGAGCTTCGCAACGTGCTGCTGAGACTCGCTCCCGAGCAGCTTCCAGGTGGCCTCCAGCAGCAGCCGGACCGCCCTGTGACGCTCCGGCCTGTCCATGGCCGATATCGAGAGCACGTCGAAGTTGCCGTTCAGCAGTTCTTGGGCGATCTCGCGGCATGACAGCTGATCAGTCAGGCCGGCAGCGAGCTCGATGCCGAGTGGCAGCCCGTCCAGGAGCCGGCAGATCCGGCCGATATGGGTCAGCTCACCCGCGGCTGGCCGGTTGGGCACGACTTCAGTGAACAGCCTGACCGCGTCGAACGCCTCAAGGTCGGCATCCTCGCCCTCCGCCGGATGGCGCATCCCAGTGAGATAGAACACCCGCTCCAGCTGCAGTCCGAAGTGAACCTGTGACGTGACCATCACTTTGGAACCGGGCGAAACCTGAACGACCTGATCAAGCAGTTCCGCGACCTCGGGCAACTGCTCGACGTTGTCAAAGAGCAGCAGATAGCTGTGCCGCGCAAGATGCTCCAGAAGGCTTGCCTTCAGCGTCTCGCCCTCGACGGGAAGCCCGAGCTTGGCGACGAGCGAAGCGGGAACGAGGTCGGCGCGTTCGGTGTTCGCCAGCGCCACGTACACCACGCCATCGGGAAAGTCATCAGAGTGGCGACTGGCGTACTCGATGGCCAGGCGCGACTTGCCGACACCACCCATGCCCGAAACGGTCACTATGCGGGATTCCGGCTCGCCCGCCAGGCGGGCCAGTTCGGCGAGCTCGGCTTCACGGCCGATGAAGGGAGTCCGTGGGACAGGCAGCTGACGGCCGCTGCCGGGTGCCGTGACTTCGGCCCCAGCGGTGATGCGGGCCCGGCGGATGACATCGGCGAGGGCGAGGGTCTCCTCGCTCGGCAGGGTCTCCATCTCACGCATGAACACGCTTCGTACGAAGTCAAGCTGATGCGCCGCCGCGTCCGGCTGACCCGCCGCAACCTCAAGGCGGATGATCGCCCTGTGCGCGCTCTCTGCCATAGGATCTATCGTCGTCAGGGCCCGGTACGCCTGCAGCGCGGCGGCAAGGTCGCCTTGCGCCTCAAGCTGCAGAGCCAGTTGCCGGAAGGACTCCGCGAATACCTCTTCGACCTCCCGGCTCGCCTCTCCAAGCCAGTCGTGGTACGGCGCCGGCAGAGAGTCCAGGTTGAGCCCGCTGAGCAGGTACATCCCACGCCGACCGGTCCACAGCTCTGTCACCAGCCCGTACTCCTCCCTGCTGAACAGGGCCCGCAGGTGAGCGACGTCGCTCTTTCCGAGCACCTGAATGGCGGATGCTGCGTCGGCCCTGAACCACTCGTCGGCGCCGGGCAGCCTGCGGATCTTGCTGAGCTCCTGCCGCAGGTTCACCAGTTTGCCGTCAGCCCAGAGGGCGTCGACCAGGTCCTGGCGGTTGACCTCGGACTGGCTGAGTGCAACGTAAGCCAGCAGTGGCAAGGTCCGGGAGCTGGTGACTGACAGTTTCCTGCCCTGCCACCAGACGCCAGGCGTGTGGATCAAGCGTAGCTGCAGTGAGCCCGACACAGCACTCCCTTTCACGCTGCCCCGTATGCCGCCCACGGTGTGCAAGTAACGGCGAACGCCAACCGTTCCGTTGCGCCGTGCACCCATGTTGCGAGCTTGGTACCGACATTATGGCATGAGCGTAAATTTGGCGTAACTTGCCGGTTAACGCCGACTTAATGCGCCGTCATTAGGCTTCATTCAGGATTCACCCTCTGCCCAGAGACGAGGTTCGCACTGCTGCGGCCACTCAGCCGTCGCGGTACGGGATTGGAGCCAGCATGCTTTCAGGCCACGACAACTCATGCACCCCGCAGCCCGCGCATCAGGCAAGCCGGTCGCCTGCCGGCAGCGGTACCAGGAGCGTCTCAAGACTCGCGCTGGCCCTGGCCCTCTCCCTTCTGGTCGCCTGCGGCTCGCCCGGCACCCCGGGTCCGGGACCGGCGCCTGATCCGGATCCCGAGCCCGATCCCGAACCGGTGCACGAAGCACGCGTTGAATACGAGGTGGCGACAGCGACCGGCATGCTCGTACTGCCGCCGGGCTCCACCCTTGACTTCGCCGACCTTGTGGTGAGCACGCTTGCCGGGAGCACCGCCGTGTCAGCGTCCGGAAACTACAGCGTCGACGCTCCGGTCACCGACGGGCTGCAGATGCACATCTTCAGGTCGACCTCGACGGGCAATCCCGTCCTAATTGGCTTCGGCTCCGCCGGGGGTGGCGAGTCCGTGGTGAGCGCGGAATCAACCGCGCTCGCCCTGCTCCTCCTGCATCCATACGCGTCACTGCTGCCGCCGCAGAAATCACCGGAGTTCCTGAGTGCCGGCCAGTCAGCAGCCAGCTTCCCTCAACTCACGGCCGCCCTCGAGCAGGCGTACGCCGCCGATGCCGAAACCGCGCTCGAACTCGATGACAACCCGGGTCTTTACCAGCTCGTGATGGAAGTTGTCGAAGAGGCTGTGGCGGGCCTGGCGTCCCCGCCGGCCGCCGCGGCACTGGCCGGCGCTGCCGAGCTGCCGACCATCGAGGATGCGGCGGGAGCATTCATCGACTTCCTCAACCCCCATTACGTGCACTACGCCGCGGGGATCGAGGCACTGGAAGCGGTCGGCGTCAGCAGCGTTCAGGACGCCGTCCTGCTGGCGGCCCGCACCCGTACGGCGGATGAGTGGGACTGGGCCTGGCCGCCTGCCACCCCGGGCGCCACTCCTGCGCGGACGACACATCCGCTTGGCGACGGCTACTTCCGCATTGACCTGCAGAGCTTCGATCCTGCGCTGCTCGGCTCATGGAGTTCCCTGCCGGCAGCAGCTGCCGGCGATCCGCTCGCCCTGGCGACCCTGCACAACACCGCGGCCACGCTGCGCCTGCTCTTCCGGCAGGTGATGCAGCACGAGCCCGTACCGGTCATCGACGAGCGCGCGCATGCCGACTACCCGGAGGAGCTGATACTCACCGGCCCCATCAACAGCAACCTGCTGGCCGGATTCGCGAACAGGGACGCCGACGCGCTCACTGCAGCCTTCGTGGGGATGATGGCGGCGAACGCCGGGGCCATAGCCTCCTGGCTGTGGGCCCCCGGGGAGGAGGATGCCGCCGCCTACGTGAGCATGGCGGCCAGGCTCCTGCACAACATGGTCCGGGCTGCGCAGGCCTACGACTACGGGGACGACCGTTTCTTCCCCGCCGCCGCGCTTTACGGTGCTCCGCCAACCAGCTACTTCGTGACGCAGGAAGCCGGAGTGATCGTCTCTTTCGACCAGAACGCGGCACCGGTCGCGGGGTTCACGGTCTCGCCGCCCGCAGGAACCGTGGGTACGGTATTCGCCTTCGATGCGGCACCCACCACCGACGACATCGCGCCGGACCAGCTCCGCTTCCGCTGGGACTTTGATGGCGACGGCACCTGGGACACCGACTGGACGGCAGACCGCACGGCCACGCACACGTACGCACAAGACGGCGCTTACACCGTGAGGCTCGAGGCGCGCGACAGTATCGGCCTCCTGAGCGTTGCTGCACGCACCGTCAACGTCGGTGGAGGCGCCGGCACGGCCAGTCACATCCTGCTGCTGCGCGACCACTACCCATGGACCCGCGACGGCGAGGAGCCAAACAACTCCACTGTGGTCGTCATCGAGAGCCTCGGCTTCGTGGAGGGCAAGGGCCCGATGACCTACGAGGTCGTCCCGTCAAGCGAGTTCGCGACCGTCAGCCTCACGCCCGGTGACGACCTCGTGATCGTCTCGAACGACCAGAAGCACGACTTCTACCTCGCTTACGCCCGCAACCAGGTGAGGTTCAACAACTTCGTCTGGCAGGGCGGCTCGATCTTCTGGGGAGCTGCCGACCTCGGCTGGAACCAGGGCTCGATACTGATGGCGGGCGTCGAGCTGCCCGGCAGGGTCGTCCAGATGCACCAGTACGACCGGCACAACTACGTGGTCGATCCCGACCTGCCACTCACGGCCGGCCTGCCCATGGAGATGGAGCACAACTTGGCCAGCCACGAGCGCTTCTCGGACCTGGTCGGCGGCACGACCGTCTACCTGGTCGACAGCTTCGGCCAGCCCACGCTGATCGAGTTCAACCTGGGCCGCGGCTGGGTCATCATGCCCGGCCAGCCCCTCGAGCACCAGTACCGCTACCCGTTCGGCGAACACGACCTGGAGAGCCTGCTGGCCCGCATAATCTCCTACTTCACTGGAGTCGAACGCGGTGCCGAACCCGTGCAGGTCAGGCCCCTGGCAACGGGGGTGGCGCCTGCGAGCGGGATGCCGTAGGCTCACCCCTCGCTGATCACCTGCAGGAACGCCTCGCCGTACCGCTCTAGCTTGACGTCGCCGACGCCGTTCACCTGCAGGAACTCCGCGTCGGTGGCTGGCCTCGCGGCCGCCATCTCGCGCAGCGTGGCGTCGCTGAAGACGACGTAGGGCGGCACGCCCTGCTCGGCCGCCAGCCGGCTGCGCAGCTCGCGCAGGTTCTCGAACAGCTGAGCATCCTCGGGTGCCATGTCGGCCGTGGCCATGCGGCGGCCCCTGGCCTTCGGCCTCGAGGTCTTCCTGGAGCGTGCGGGAGGCTCGGGATCCACGCGCAGCCGCACCTCGGTCTCGCCCTTCAGCACGGCACCGCTTGCCGGGGTCAGCTTGAGTGACCCGAATCCCTCTGCGTCCACGTGCAGGTAGCCCGCGGCAAGCAGCTGCCGCGCGACGCTGCGCCATCCCCGCTCCGCGAACTCGTTGCCGATGCCGAAGACGCTGAGTCGGCTGTGGCCGAACTGATGCATCCTGGGCGTGTCCTTGCCGAGCAGGACGTCGATCACGTGCACCGCGCCGAAACGCTGGCCCGTGCGGTACACGGCCGAAAGGAACTTCTGGGCGGGCACCGTGCCTTCGACCGTCTCGACGGGATGCAGGCAGGTGTCACAGTTGCCGCAGGCCACGCTGAGCTCCTCGCCGAAGTAGCGCAGCAGCAGCCTGCGCCGGCAGACGGTGGACTCGCAGAAGCCCAGCAGGGCGTCGATCCGCTGCCGCTCCAGACGCTGCCATTCCTCGCTGCCATCAGAGCGGTCGAGCATGCGGTGCAGGGCAGCGACGTCGGCCAGGCCGTACGTCATGAAGGCGTTCGCGGGCAGGCCGTCGCGCCCGGCGCGGCCGGTCTCCTGGTAGTAGCCCTCCATGCTCTTGGGCAGGTCCAGGTGGGCGACGAACCTGACGTCCGGCTTGTCGATACCCATGCCGAAGGCGATCGTGGCGACCATGACGACGCCGTCCTCGCACAGGAACCGCTCCTGGTGACGCTGCCGGGTCTGCTGGTCCAGCCCGGCGTGATAGGCGAGCGCGTTCACGCCCTGTTCGCGCAGGAACAAGGCGGTCTCGTCCACTGACTTGCGGGACTGGCAGTAGACGATTCCCGCGTCGTCCTCGTGGTTCGACCTGTAGAAGCCGAGGAACTGCTGGCGCGCGTTCTGCTTCAAGGTCACGGTGTAGCGGATGTTCGGCCGGTCGAAGCTGGAGACGAACTGCCCGGCTTCCTCCAGGGCGAGTTTCTCGATCATCTCCCGGCGCGTGAGCGCGTCGGCCGTGGCGGTCAGGGCGATGCGGGGCACGTCGGGCCAGCGTTCGTGCAGCACCTTGAGCTTCAGGTACTCGGGCCGGAAGTCATGACCCCACTGCGACACGCAGTGCGCCTCGTCGATCGCAAAGAGCGCCTTGTCGGCCTGATCGAGCAGGCCGAGGAAGCGGTCGGTCAGCAGCCGCTCCGGGGCTACGTAGAGCAGGTCGAGGTGGCCCTCGACGAACGCCGCCTCGATTCGGGCTGCCTCGCCGGCACCAAGGGTGGAGTTCAGGTAGGCCGCCTGCACTCCCGCCAGGCGGAGCGCGTCCACCTGGTCCTTCATCAGCGCGATCAGGGGCGAGACCACGAGGCCGGTGCCGGGCCGGAGCATCGCCGGAATCTGGTAACAAAGCGACTTGCCGCCGCCCGTCGGCATCAGCACGAGCGCATCCCTGCCTTCGAGCACGCTGCCGATGATCGCCTCCTGCTCACCGCGGAACTCCGCGAAGCCGAACGTGTGAGCGAGCACGTCCCGCGCAGCCGCGATCGAAGGTGTCGTTGTCGTTACCGGTCCGTCCTGAAACACGACCCCGATGCTACCCCGTCGCGCATGCAGAGCGGGTGCGGCGGGTTAGAGTCCTGAGCCATGGACGATGCAACCAGGGACGACATCCGGCAGCGCTTCCTCAAGCTGCCCACGGCGGTAGTGAGTGACGTTTTCGACGAGCTCGGCGTGCTGCCACCGGCGCTGACGACGGACGTCAGGCGCGTCACGAACCCGGTGGCTCGCCTGGCCGGCTGGGCTTACACGATCACCGGGGAGTTCGCGCCCTCCGAGGGAGCGGACCGGCTCAAGCTGGAGATAATCGACGGCCTCCCCGCCGGCAGCGTCGCCGTCTGGAACGGCACGAACGCCCGGGGAATCTGCCTGTTCGGCGACCTGATCGCCGCGACCATGCAGAAGCGCGGCTGCGTCGGAGCGTACGTCGAGGGCGGCATCCGCGACGTCGAGGTGATCTCGGAGACCGGCTTCCCCGTCTTCGCCCGCTACGTCACGCCCGTGCAGTCGATCGGGCGCTGGCGCGTCACCTCGCACGACACGCCGCTCAGCCTGCCCGGCGTGTTCGGCAACCTGGTTACCGTCGCGCCGGGCGACTTCATCCTCGGCGACGAGGACGGCGTCATGGTCATCCCCGCGGGTCTTGTTGTTGAGGTCCTGGAGCGCACCGAAGAGATCGTCCGCATGGAGACCGAGGCGCGCGACCGCAGCGCCAGCGGCATGAGCGCCACCGAGATGCTGGACGAGTTCGGACACGTCTGAGCCGGATTACGGTTCGGGCTCGGTCTCGACCTTCGGCGTAAGTGCCACTTCGGCGATCTCGGCCACGTCCGGGGTGGGCGGCAGCTCGTCCCCGCCGGGGGCGGTCGTCAGCGCGCGCTGGTCGGCCGCACGCAGGTCCTTGAACCTGAACGAGAAGGCGAGCGTGACCAGGCTGACCAGCAGCGCCAGCCCGAACAGCGCCTTGGCGCCCACCACCGGCAGCAGCGCGCCCGCCAGGACCGGCGTCAGGCTGGGCAGCGCGAGGACGGTGTTGGACAGGCCGATGTAGAGCGGCCGGTCGCCCGGAGGCGCGATCGCGTAAAGCAGGTTGAAGGCCGCGATGCCCACCGCGTGGTTCGCGACCGAGCTGATGACGAACACGACGGCGAAGACCTGCCACGAGCCCGACAGCAACGCAAGCAGCGGCGCCAGCGCGGTCAGGGCAAACCCGACCTGCAGGACTGTCACGTTCTGGCCCCGGTCGGCCGGTCGCCTCAGGGCGAAGTTGCCGACGATGGCGGCCGCCGTGGCCACGATAATGTACACCCCGATCGCGCTCTCAGGCGCGTTGAGCGTCTCGATTGCGTAGACCGCATAGAACGGCTCCACCAGCAGCGCCGCAAGCCCCAGGAAACGGACGCGCAGGAACCGCCGCAGGTTCACGTCCAGCCTGAGCAGGCCGGGGATCTCGCGGATCATCCTCAGCAGGGGCCGCTGCATTCCCGGCACTCCGGGCGGCTCCCTGACGAGCGAGAAGCTCACGTAGGCCGCCGCCAGCAGCACGGTACCAAGCAGGAAGATCAGGCCGAAATTCCCCGGGAACGCCATGTCCGAGTCCAGGATCACGCGCAGGATCCAGCCGGCCCCGAGTGCGAGCACCCCGCCGATCGAGTTCCGCAGCACCCAGAAAGTGCCGAGCCGGCCGTGCGGCACGATCTTGGCGGTAATGTCGGCGAACGGCACCCCGGCGATGCCGCTGCCGATGGCATTGACGGTGATGCTCACCAGCAGGACCGCAACCGTCAGGCCGGGCCTGTCCGCGCCGAAGAAGAACGCGGTGGCCGTGAGGATCACCAGCGATGCGATCCGCATGCCCGACGTGAGGTTGTAGGTCGGCAGCTTGTACTCCCTGTGCGAGAGCCGGTTGGCTACCAGCAACTGCGGCAGGAAGTAGCCTCCCACCCGGAGCGCCGGAACCAGCCCGATCACCACCGCCGGTGCGCCAAGCAGCGCCAGGAACGGAGCCAGGACCAGGCCCGAATGGAGCAGTGCGTCGCCGCCCGTGACCAGCACTCCGTTGATCACGCCATACAGGAAGTTTCGCTCCTTGGGACTGTCGCTCTTCACCGCCTCATGCTAGCTTGCCGCCTGGCTGCTTCCTCCCGTGTAAAGTCCTGGCATGCAAACAGGACCCTTCGTCCCCGCTGACTTCGCGCCACCGACCGCACTCGTCGCCGACCGGTTCCGGCTCGAGCCTCTGGACCCCCGGCACAACGAGTCTGACCTTGCCGCCTGGGCGTCCAGCATCGAACACATCAGATCCACGCCCGGCTACCCGGACGGCAACTGGCCCCCGCCCGGCGGCATGACCCTGGAGCAGAACCTCCGGGACCTGTCGCGTCACGCCGCGGATTTCGAAGCCCGCAAGGGATTCACGTTCACGGTGCTCGACCCCGCAGGCGGTGACGTAATCGGCTGCGTCTACATCTACCCCACGAGGGTGCCAGAGCACGACGTGGAAGTGCAGTCCTGGGTCCGCGCCGACCATGCCCATCTGGATAGGCCTCTCGCCGAAGCGGTTGAGGAGTGGCTGGAGCGGGACTGGCCCTGGGACCGAAGGTACCGGCACGGGCGTTGAGGCCGAAGGCGCAAGACCGGTCAGCCAGGCTTACCCCACACCGACAGCCTCTCGCGACCCTCGATCACCTCGATCAGCCCCGGCCCGTCGACCGCCAGCGCGGCATCGAGCGCGGCATCGAACTCACCGTTGTCCGTCACCGTCCACGCGGGCACGCCGAAGCTCTCGGCCAGCTGCCTGAACCCCGGATTGGTCAGGTCCGTGGCGATGGGCCGACCGGGGTAGTGCCGCTCCTGGTGCGTGCGGATGGTGCCGTGGATGCCGTTGACGAACACGACGACGGTCACGCGCAGCCCGTGTGCCTTCATGGTCGCCAGCTCGTTCATCGTCATCGCGAAGCCGCCATCACCCGCGAAAGCGATCACCCGGTTGTCGGGCTGGGCCAGGGCGACCCCCACTGCGGCGGGAGCCGCGTAGCCCATCGCACCGGACAGGGGCCCGAAGTGCGTGTGCGGTCGCGTGAACCCGTAGAAGCGGGCAACCCAGCCGGCGAAGTTGCCGGCGTCGGTCGTGAACGATGTCTCCTCGGGCACTGCGCTACGGATACGGGCCAGCGCCGCCGAGATGTTCACCCCTCCCTCCTGATACGGCTGCTCGGGCGTGGCGAGCCGCTCGTAGTTGCCGCGAGCGTCGGCTACCCGCGCGCTCCAGCCATCATTGGCCATCGGGGGTGCCTGGTCGGCGAGTGAGTTGGCAAAAGCCGTGGCACCGGCGGTGATGGCCAAGGCCGTGCGGCCCCAGGTGCCCAGCATCGACGGATCGGAGCCCACCTGGACAATCCGGGCGTCCTTCAGGTACTCGTAACCGCCGGTAGTCACCTCGTCCAGGCGGTCGCCCAGGACCAGCGCCACGTCCGCCTCGATCAGCGGCGCGAGCGCGGCGGCGGGGGCGCCGAAGGCGATGGGTCCCACGAAGTGGGAATCGTCAGCGGGATATGCGTCGAAGCGCCGGAAAGCCGCCATCACCGGCATCTGCCAGGCATGCGCCAGCCGCTTCACCGCCTCGTGGCCCGCGCCGCCGGCGACCTCGCGGCCGGCGATGATCAGCGGCCGCTCGGCGGCGGCGAGGATCTCGATGACGCTCATGATGGCGTCGTCAGTGTGACCGGGCGGCATCAGCTCGACCGGAACCGCATCTGCGACGTCGGCACTCGCGAAGAGGATGTCCTCGGGCAGGCCGACCACCACCGGGCCGGGACGGCCGGTGCGGGCAACGCGGAACGCCTGGCGGATCAGCTCGGGGAGCCGCTCGGTCTGCGGAACCTCGATCGCCCACTTCACGATCGGGCTCAGGTAGCTGACCAGGTCGACCTCCTGGAACGCCTCACGGTAACGCTGATCGGTTGGGACCTGGCCAACGAAGACGACGAGTGGCGTGGAGTCCTGCATCGCAGTGTGCAGCGCGATCGAGACGTTGGTGACGCCGGGCCCGCGCGTGACCATGGCCACTCCGGGCCGGCCGCTCGCCTTGGCGAACGCCTCGGCGGCGAAGCCGGCGCCCTCCTCGTGCCGGGTCGACACGACGGTCACGGGCGACTTCGGCTCGATCAGCGCGTTCAGGACGGGCAGGAAACTCTCGCCCGGCACGGTGAAGACGGTATCGACTCCCTCGGCAAGGAGGGCGTCGACGACGATCTGGCCGCCGTCGCGACTCACGATGCAGCTCCGGATATGGGGGAAACGGTTCGGGTGCTCATTTGTGACTCCGATGATACCGGAGACCCCACCCGGTTGGCCGCTGCGCACAGCGCCATTTGGTAGTGTGCCTGAAACGGTACCAATCCAAACTCAGGAGGAAGACGATGACCACAGAGTCAGGTTTCTCGTTACGCATGCTGAATCGGCCCAGCACTTGGCGACTCGCCGCCTCATCGGTTCTGGTTCTGCTGCTGGTCGCGTGCGGTGCCAGTGACGCCGACAGTCGCGGCCAGCCCAACGAACAGCCCAACGAACCGGCATCGCTGACCCGCGCCGGGTTCAGTGAGTTCACGGACGACTTCAGCCGCGATGTTGAAGCTGCCATCGCGGACTTCACCCCGTCAGTGGCGTTTCAGCTCGCCCTGGAGGCGGCCATGCACTTCGAGCCTCCGATTGAATATTCGGATCTGCTGGGCGAGGATTCCGCCTCGCTCGCGCCCGCCGCTGCGATCAATCTGCCGCGGGGAGCGTGGCGCGGCGCACTTAACCGGCATGGCTTCCACGACTGGCAATACGTCGGTCCGCTGCCCGGGCCGGGAGAACTCGAGTTCAACAACACTTTCCTGCTCCACGACGCTGACGCAGGAGCCTTCGTCGTTCATGAGGTGGACTACGCGGTTGACTGGCAGAACAATGGCGTCCCTACCGGGTACCTCGAAGGCGGCTGGGGCTACTCGTTCGAGTATCCCCACAGTTTCGCTGCCTCAGCGTCGAGTGAAGGAGTCGGCCTCGTGGAGATGGAGGCAGACCTGGAGACCGAACGGGTGCATTACACATGCACCTTTGAAGACGGGATCCATGAGGGCGAAGCGACGCTGATCACCGACATGCTCTTCAATGGGACGCTGGGCAATCCGGCTGACATCCTCCTCCGTGCCGCTGACATCAGCTTTCAGACCGACACCGCCGCGGGCATGCTGGTGAGCGATGGCGAGTACTCTGCCTCGTACGGTGACCACAGCCTCGCCCTGACCTGGCACGCAGCCCTGGCCGGCAGGGGCGGCGCTCTTGACCAGTACAGCGACTACGTCATGTGCGGTTCGATCAGCGGGATGGAGTATGACTTCAGCCTTGGCGCAACCCTCCGGCTCAATGCCAGCAGGCTGGGATTCGAGCTGGCTCTTGTGACCGAAGGGGCAGCCGCTGAAGTAGATGTGGACTTCAGGCTATTGGTTGACGATGCCCTTGCCTTCACCATTTCCGGCACCGTCGATGCCGAGAGCGTCGATCCGGTCAGCGGGCTCACAGTCAGATTCAGCGATGAGGAAGTCAGCCTTGAGGAGTTTCTTGCAGAGACTGAAGCAACTTTTGGGGTCGATGTCTACTCCATGCTCCAGGAGCTCCCGTACTATCTGCGCCTTGTTCTGAGCTTCTAGGCACGCGCTTCTGCCACTGGGTCAGCCCGACCGCCGGTCGGCCATGTCCCTGAGCCCGTCGCCGAGCAGGCTGAGGCCGAGCACGGTCAGCATGATGGCGATTCCGGGCACGAACGCGGGGTAAGGGCTCATTGCGAGGAAGCTCTGTGCCTCGCGCAGCATGCTGCCCCAGCTGGGCGTCTGGGGCGGCGTGCCCAGGCCCAGGAAGCTCAGTGCGGCCTCGGCCAGGACGGCGACCGACAGGCTCAGGCTGGCCTGCACGATCACGGGCGAGAACGCGCCGGGCACGACGTGGCGCCAGAGGATGCGCGCGTGACTCAGACCCAGTGCCCGGCCGGCCTCGACGAACTCGAGCTCGCGCAGCGAGATGACGGAGGACCGCATGATGCGGGCGAAGATGGGAATCGTCGCGATGCCGATCGCAACCATCGCCGTGATCGTGCCGGGCGAGTAGATCGCGGCGAGCAGCAGGGCGAGCAGGATGGCGGGAAACGCGTAAAGCACGTCCACGATGCGCATGAGGCCCTCGCTGACGAACCCGCCGGCGTAACCGGCAAGCGCCCCGATGAGCCCGCCGATACTGAGGGCGATTCCGACGGAGATGAAACCGACGTAAAGCGTGCCGCGCGCGCCGACCAGCAGGCGGGAGAGCAGGTCGCGGCCGAAGTGGTCGGCACCAAGCAGGTTCTGGGCCGTCGGACCCGAGAGCTGGGCGGCGAAGTTCATCTCGTTCGGGTCATGCGGCAGCCAGAAGAACGAAAGCAGGGCGGCCAGCAGCACGAGTCCGGTCAGGACGCTGCCGACGATCAGGTTGAGCCGGCCCCGCATCAGCTGTACCTTATCCGCGGGTCCAGGAAGCCGTAGCTGAGGTCGACGAGGAACGAGAGCAGGATGATCGCGCCGGCGTATATCAGGACGACGCCCTGCACGAGCGGGAAGTCCCTGTTACCGATCGAGCTTAGCGCGAGCCGCCCGAGGCCGGGCAGGCTGAACACCTGCTCGATGATGATGGAGCCGATGAACACGTTCGAGAGCGAAAGGCCGAAGACGGTCACGAGCGTGACGAGCGCGTTCCTGAGCGCGTGCTTCATGACCACCCCCGTCTCGTGCACGCCCTTTGCACGTGCCGTGCGGACATAATCGGCAGACAGGTTCTCGATCATGACCGCCCTGGTCATGCGCGTCATGACCGCGGCCTGGCCCAGCCCGAGGGCGATGACGGGCAGCACGAGGCTGCGGACGGTTCCCACCCAGTCGCGGTCCCAGGGCACGAAGCCGCCGGAGGGCAGCCAGCGCAGGTCCACGGCGAACCATACGATCAGCATCAGGCCGAGCCAGAACGACGGGATGGCGGCTCCCACCTGGGCGAGGCCGGTCACGAGCGGATCGACGTACGAGCGCCTGGAAACCGCGGCGAGCACGCCGAGCGGCACGGCGATGATGCAGGCCAGCAGGGCGGCGGCGACCGTAAGGGGGACGGACACGGACAGCCGCTCCCAGACAAGCTCGCTCACCGGCCGGCTGTAGGCGAGGCTCTCGCCCAGGTCGCCGCGCGCGGCGGAGGTGAACCACTGGCCGAAGCGCTGCAGCGGCGGCACGTCCAGGCCGAGCTGGGCGCGCACGGCGGCACGCGTTACCGGGTTGGCGTCCATGCCCAGCAGCACCTCGGCCGGATCGCCGGGGATGGCCAGCAGGGCGCTGAACACGAGAACGCTGGCCAGCACGAGGCTGACCAGCGCTGAGATCGTGCGGCGTGTTACGTAGGCGAGCATGCCGAGGGGATCAGGGTGCCCTGAAGACCTCCGTCACGTTGATGCTCGGGGTCGGCTGGTCGGTCCAGAAGCCATGGATGTCGGCCCTTGCTGCGACCAGGTAGGGGGTGCTGAACACCCAGACGTTCACGGCGTCCTCGGCGATGATGCGCGCCACTTCCTGGAACGCAGCGAAGGACTCCTCGGTGGTCGCGGCCGACTCGGCCTCGGCCAGGAGCTCGCGGACGCGCTCGTTGTCGTAGTGGTAGTAGTAGTCAGGGTTGCCGTAGACGTTGATGTCGCGCGGCTCGCTGTGGCCGATGATCGTCATGTCGTAGTCGCCACCGAGCAGGATGCGGTTGATCCAGGTGGTCCACTCGACGACGCTCAGCTCGGCGGTGATGCCGACCTGCGCCAGCTGCTGGGCGATGACTTCGCCGGTGCGGCGCTCGATGTTGTAAGGCTCGGGCAGCTCGAAGCTGAACGTGAGGCCGTCGGCGTAACCGGCCTCCGCCAGGAGCTCGCGGGCGCGCTCGGGGTCGTAAGCGTAGGTGTCGCTCAGGTCGATGTAGTAAGGCTCGGCCGGGCTCATGTGGCTGCCGATGATCGTGCCGAGGCCGAAGAACGCACCCTGGACGATCGCTTCCTTGTCGATCGCGTGCGTGATCGCCTGGCGCACGAGCAGGTTGTCGAACGGCTCGCGCGTGTTGTTCATGGCCACGGTGATCTCGGTGGTCGCGGTGCCCTCGGTGCCCTGAAGCTCGGGGTTGGAGGCGAGCTGCATGTACTGCTCGGGAGCAAGGGCCACGCCGATCACGTCGATGTCTCCGGACTGAAGCGCGGCGAAGCGGCTGTTCGAGTCACTCATGATGCGGAACACCGCTGAGTCCAGGTAGGGCAACTCGGCGTTCCAGTAGTCATCGAAGCGCTCGAGGCGCACCTCGCTGCCTTCGATGTAGTCGGCGAAGGTGAAGGGGCCGGTGCCGATGGGCTGGCTGGCCTGCGACTCCTGCAGGGCCGCCGGGTAGATGACGCTGTCGCCGCGGGCCAGGTCGAAGAGCAGGCTGGCTCGTGGCTCGGAAAGTGTGAAGGTGACCGTGTTCGCGTCTTCATCCGCGCTCACTTCGGTGATCGCGGCGTAGTAGGCATGGTTGGTGTGGCCCGACTCGGGGTCGCGTGCACGCTCGAAGCGGGCAACGATGTCGCTCAGCTGCAGGTCGCTGCCGTCGTGGAACTTCACACCGTCACGAACGGAGAAGGTCCAGGTGAGGCCGTCCTCGCTGGTCTCCCAGTCAGTGGCCAGTGCCGGCACGATCGAGCCGTCGCGATCGAAGATAACCAGGCCCTCGTACACGTTTCCGTAAACGACGCGCGGGATCTCCTGCGACGTGCTTGCGCTCGGGTCCCATCCCGGAGGTGCCGCAGTGATGGCTATGACGGCCTCGCCGCCGTAAACGGGTTCCTGCGCCTGCGCAACGGCAAGGCCGACGACTACCGTGAGCGCGACGAGTGGCTTGACGAACTTCCTCATTTGCAACCTCCGCAAGGTTTACCGAGAACGCCTGAACCAACATCAGGCTCAGTTCAGGTTGTATGGGGCAACTATACTATCCGGCCGCCGGAGTCGGCCCCGCCTTCGACTCGACGTGCGACTGGCTGCCCTCCAGAGGGACCGCGAGGCCGTGCACTCCGAGGCGCACTTCGTCGCCCTCGGCGGCGCCGCACTCGGGACCGGTCTGGATGGTGACCCGCTGCTCGCTGCCATCAGACATCACGCACGTGAACGTCAGGTCGTGCCCCTTGAACACCCGGCTGACGATGCGCGCGGGCGCACCCGGCTCGCCCGCGTCGCGCAACTGGATCATCTCGGGACGGATCGAGAGCAGCACCTGACCGTTGGCGGACCGCGACAGGCCGACCTCTCCGAGCGGGGTGCGGGCGCTGGCGCCGGCGGCTGCTCCGCGGATCAGGTTGGTACCGCCGAGGAAGGAGGCGGCGAACGCGGTGCGCGGCCGCAGGTAGACCGATTCGGGCGAGCCCGCCTGTTCCAGCTGCCCGGCGCGCATCAGCAGGAGCCTGTCGGCGAAGCCCAGGGCCTCCTCCTGGTCGTGGGTGACAAGCAGAGCGGTCGTACCGGTGGCCCGCAGCACCTGCCGGACCTCCTCGCGCGTGCTCGCACGCAGGGCGGCATCCAGGCTGGAGAAAGGCTCATCCAGCAGCACCAGCTGCGGCTCGGGTGCCAGCGCCCGGGCGAGCGCGACCCGCTGCTGCTGGCCGCCAGAGAGCTGATGGGGCGAGCGGCCCGCGAACACGGTCATGCCGACGAGGCTGAGCATGCGCATCGCCTGTTCGCTGCGTTTCGCCCGGGGCAGGTGAGGGAGGCCGAACTCGACGTTCTGGACGGCGCTCAGGTGGGGGAACAGCGCGTGATCCTGAAAGACGAAGCCGATTCGCCTTGCCGCCGGCTGCAGATAGACTCCGGCCGCGGGGTCCGCAACGAGGCGGCCGCCTATCGCGATCCGGCCGCGCTCCGCCTCCTCGAACCCGGCGATCAGGCGCAGGAGCGTCGTCTTGCCGCAACCGCTCGGGCCCAGGAAACTCAGGATCTCGCCCCTGGTGACTCTCAGAGAGAAGTCGCTGACCGCCGGGACCGGTGAACCCGTGTAAGTCTTGGTGACGTTTTCAAGCCGCAGGACCTCGCTCATGGTGACTCTCACGATAGCAGGCAATTCCCCCTTGTCAGGTAGGATTAAATCCTGATAAGATCGCTCAGGTTTAAGGCCTGCGCCAAAATCTTCGGGCGCCCAGTCGCCCGGCACCACAGGAGTGAAGCATGAAAGTCAAGCTAAGCCTCGCCATCGGCACCCTGTTGCTCTCAGCCACCGCGTTCGCGCAGCTGACCGTCTACGTCGGTCGCGGCGAGTCGTTCGCCCAGCCAATGATCGACCGATTCGAGGAGCTGCACGACACCACGGTCAACGTGCGCTACGGCAGCACGGCCGAGCTGGCCGTCCTGATCACCGAGGAGGGCGACGCCAGCCCCGCCGACGTGTTCTGGGCCCAGGACGCCGGTGCACTCGGCGCACTCGACCTGGCCGGGCTGCTCACACCGGTACCGGCCGACGTCGTCGCAGACGTCAACCCGGCGCTAGTGCATCCCAACCTCACGTGGATCGCCGTCAGCGCCCGCAGCCGCGTCGTCGCCTACTCGACCGACCGCGTCACCGCGGACGAACTGCCGGCCAGCATCTTCGACCTCACGGGACCCGCCTACACGGGCCGCGTGTCCTGGGCTCCCGGCAACGCTTCGTTCCAGTCGTTCATCACGGCGCTGCGCGGGAGCCACGGCGAGGACGCCGCCCGCGAGTGGCTGCTCGGCATGATCGCCAACGACACCGAGGCGTACAGCAACAACGGCACCCAGCTCGACGGCATCGCCGCCGGCGAGGTCGACTTCTCGCTCGTGAACAACTACTACCTGCCGCCGCGCGTGGCAGCCGACCCCGACTACCCGGTGGCTCAGACGTTCTTCGGCAACGGCGATATCGGCAACATGGCCAACGTCACCGGCGTCGGTGTCCTCGGCACGGCTGACGACGTTGAACTGGCCGTCGAGTTCGTCCGCTTCCTGCTCTCGGACGAGGCCCAGACGTACTTCACCCAGGACCGTTACGAGTATCCGATCACCGGCAGGGTCACGCCGAACTCGGACCTGGTGAGCGGTGAGGAGTTCGACGCCGCGACCCCCGAGGTCGACCTGCGCGACATCTTCGACCTGCCCGGTACCCTCGAGCTGCTGAGCGAGGTCGGGCTGCTCTGATCCGGACGGACCCGGAACCGCAGCGGCATACGACCGGGGCGACGCGACACAGGTTCGCGTTGCCCCGGCAGCGCATGACGAGGCTTCCCTGGTACGTGACGGTTCCGGCCGTCCTGGCGGGCGCGCTGGCGCTCGCGCCACTCGTCTACCTCGCCCTGCGCGCGGCCGAGGTTGACCTGGCCACGCTCGACCGCCTGCTGCTCCGGCCGCGGACGCTCGACCAGCTGGTCAACACCGTCTCACTGACCATGGGCGTCCTTGCGCTCAGCACCCTGCTCGCCCTGCCACTGGCCTGGCTGGTCACGCGCACCGACATCCGGCATCCGCGCCTGGTCACCTGGCTGGCCGCGACGCCGCTCGCGATCCCGGGTTATGTCATGGCGCACTCGCTGCTGGGACTTGGTGGCTACGGCGGCCTGCTCGACCAGTTCTTCGGCCTGAGCGTCGCGCGGCCCCGCGGGCTGTTGGGCGCCACCCTTGCGCTCACGCTCTACACGTATCCATACCTGTTCCTGAACCTGCGCACGGCGCTGCTCGGCCTGGACGACAGCCTTGCAGAGGCAGCCCAGAGCCTCGGCTACAGCCGCACCCGGGTTGCGTTGCGCGTCATACTGCCCCAACTAAGGCCAGCGCTGCTTTCCGGCTGGCTGATCATCAGCCTGTACGTGCTGGGTGACTTCGGTGTCGTCGCCCTGATGCGCTTCGAAACGTTCAGCTTCGCGATCTACAACCAGTACGTGTCGGCGTACGACCGCAGCTTCGGCGCCTGGCTGGCGCTGGCCGTCGTACTGCTGGCCGTCATTATCCTCATGACCGAAGGCTGGCTCATGAACCGCAGGCGCCTGGCCCGGGTCGGCTCCGGTACGACGCGCAAGGCCAGGCTGGTCCGCCTGGGCTGCCTCGCACCGCTCGCCTGGGCCTTCATCTGCGTCGCGCTCGGCTCCGCGCTGCTCCTGCCGGTCCTCAGCCTGGTCGGCTGGCTCGCGCTCACGCCCCCTGCAGCTGCGCTGCTGTCGCAGGTGCGCGAGTCGTTCCTGCATTCGGCCAGCCTGGCGGTGCCGGCCGCCCTGATCGCCGCCGTCTGGGCGGTCCCGCTCGCGGCGCTCAGCACGCGCATGCCTGGCCGCTTCGGCAAGGTCATCATCCGCATGGTGCACCTTGGCTATGCCGTGCCGCCGGTCGCGCTCGCACTCGCCTTCGTCATGTTCTCGATCCGAAACGCGAGCTGGCTGTACCAGACGCATCTGATCGTGGTGATCGCCTACGTGGTCGCGTACCAGGCGCTGGCGATCGGGCCGGTAAGGAGCGGGCTGCTGCAGATAAGCACCCGGATCGAGGAGGCCGCGCAGGCGCTGGGCCGGTCCCGGCTGGCGGCGTTCACCCAGACGACGCTTCCGCTGCTGCGGGGCAACATCCTGGCCTCGGCCGCGCTCGTCGTGATGGTGACCATGAAGGAGCTGCCGCTCACCTTCATGCTCGCGCCGACCGGCACCAACACCCTTTCGATGCGCGTCTTCAGCCGCACCAGCGAGGGCTTCCTGGCCGAGGCCGCGCCGTTCGCCGCCGCGATCGTCCTGTTTTCATCGCTCTTCGTCGGACTGCTGATCGCCTATGAGGGCAAGGGTTCCAGCCGGGGAACGTAGTGCGAAACACGCGTTCAGGACGCGCGTGCTACCGTTGAGCACAGGTGGGTAAGCACGCACTGACTTCCGGCCGTAACATCCGCAGACCTACAACACTGACGTTGCTTTTCCTCGTCGGCTCGCTGATGACGCTGGCGGCCCTGGCGACGGACGTCATGCTGCCTGCCTTCCCGGCGATGGCGATCGAACTGGGCGTGAGCGACGCGGCCATCCAGCGGGTACTGAGCGTCTTCATGCTCGGTTATGCGCTGCCGCATCTGATCATCGGCTCGGCCGCAGACCGCTTCGGCCGCCGGCCGATCCTGCTGGCGGGCCTGCTCGTCTATACGATCGGCAGCATCCTGGGCGTGCTTGCCCCAGACTTCGGCACGCTGCTCGCGGCCAGGTTCGTGCAGGGGCTGGGCGCCGCAGCCGGCCCGATCCTGGCTCGTGCCGTCCTGCGCGACCTTTACAGCGGCAGGCAGCTGGGCCGCATGCTTTCCTTCGCGATGATCTTCTTCACCGCCGCGCCCCTGCTGGCACCGAGCATCGGGGCGCTCCTGCTGCAGGTCGGTGACTACCGGCTGCAGTTCTGGTTCCTGGTGGCCGCGGCCCTGGTCATGCTCGTCCTTGTCCTGCGGCTGCTGCCCGAGACGCTCAGGAACCCCGACCGGAACGCCCTTGACCTTCGGGGCATCCTGGCGAATGCACGGCTGATAGTACTGAGTCCTGAATCGCGCTGGCCCCTCATCGTCCTTGGCCTGACCTACGGGGTGCTGATGGCGTACCTGGGCAGCGCACCCGAGCTGTTCATCAACCGGCTGGGCCTGACAGAGGCGCAGTTCGGACTGCAGTTCGCGGTGATAGCGGCCATGCAGTTCGTGAGCCAGCCCGTGAACGCGCGGCTGCTCAACTACTTCGCACCGGCGACCATCCTGCGCTACTCGCTTCCCGCGTTCGTGTTGGTCGGCATCATCCTGACCATGCAGGCAGCGCTCGGCGTCGCCGGCCTCTGGACGCTGACAGTTTCATTCATGCTGATGTTCGCCTGCTTCTCGCTCACGGTCGCCAACGGCACCACACTCGTGCTTGAGCCCCACAGTGAACGAGCCGGCATGGCGTCCGGCCTTGCCGGCTTCTGTCAGCTGTTGACCGGCACCATCCTGGGCGCGGTCGTCTCGGCGTTCGCTCCGTCGGGGCCGCTCGCGATCGGCATCGGCGTGCTGGTACTGAGCGGGCTCGCCTGGCTGGCGTTCCTGGCTTCCGGACTTGGCGGCGAGCCCGCGCCCCGCGACCGGCCGGCCACCTGACCTAGCGCCAGTCCGCGGGCAACGCAGCCGCGGCGTACGTGGGAAACGCGGCCAGAAGAGCGGTTGTCGCCTCGATGTCCGTCAGGTGGCACAGCTGAACCGTAGAGTGCATGTAGCGGGTGGGCGCGCCGATCGTGGTCGCCCAGGCGCCCTTTCCGGCACGCTGCAGGGCCGAGGCGTCGGTCGCCCCGCCCAGGTTGCGCTGATAAGGTATGCCGTTCTCCTCGCACGCCTTGATAAGGCTCCTTATCAGTCCCGGGTTACCGATCGTGCGGTTGTCCATCAGGTAGATCCCGGTTCCCTTGCCAAGTTCGCACTGCCGTACCTCCGCCTTCGCGTATGGGGTGTCCGATGGCAGGCTGCCGTCGATGGCGATGGCGATGTCGGGCTCGATCACGTGGCCCGCGGTGGGGACCCCGCGTACGCCCACCTCCTCCTGGACCGTACTGACGGCGTAGACGTCCACGCCTGGATCGCCGATTCGTTTCATCGCCTCGACCATGCAGTACACACCCATTCGGTCGTCGAAGTTGCGGCCCATGACGACGCGGTCGTTCAGGAAGGCGAAGCGGGCGGCAAAGGTGACCACGTCACCGATCTCGACCAGGTCGCGCACCTCGGCGGCGGGCAGTCCCGTGTCGATGTAGAGCTCGTCCACCGGGAAGACGCGTGTGCGGTCAGCTTCGGTCCCGAGCCAACCAGCCTGTGGCGCGATAACGCCGTTCACCTCGCCTCCGCCGCCGCGTGTGCCATGGATGACAACGCGTTCACTCGGCAGCGTCCGCGGATCCAGACCTCCGACTGCCCGGAAGCGGATGAAGCCCTCATCGTCTATGTGGCTGACCATCATCCCGATCTCGTCCACGTGTGCCGCGAACATCACCTTGCGCACAACGCCCTCGCGCCGTGTGGTGCGCTTCACGGTGATCAGGTTGCCCATCCGGTCGCGCCAGGCCTCGTCAACGTGCGGTTCCAGCTCCGTCCGTACCAGCGCCTGGGCGGCGTCCTCGAACCCGGAGACGCCGGGTGCGTTGCAGAGTCGTTCCAGAAAGTCCATGCTTTGGTGATTCCTCCGAATCGTTGATGTTCAGCGTGAGTGCGGGTCGAAGGCGTCGCGCAGTCCGTCGCCCAGGAAGTTGAAGGCGAGCATGACAGTAGCGAGCGCCACGCCGGGCCAGATGGCCAGGTGCGGGTGAGAACGCATGACCTTGAAGCCCTCGGAGATCATCATTCCCCAGCTCGGCGTGGGGGGAGTCGCTCCTATGCCGATGAAGCTCAGGAAGGCTTCCGTGGCGATGAAGCCAGGAACCGCAAGGGTCACCCGGACGAGCAGGGGCCCCACCAGGCCGGGGATGAGGTGGAGCCTCAGGATGCGGCCGTCGCGTGCCCCGACAGCGACGGCGGACTGCACGAAGTCGGATCGTCGCAGCGACAGGGCCATGCCGCGGGTCAGTCGGGCCATGCCCACCCAGGAAGTGAGGCTGATCCCGACGATTATCAGGAAGACGCCGCCCATCTGGGTGTCCAGCCGGGCCACGGCGTGGAAGAACGGGTTGTCCGTCATGCTGCCCCCGAAACCGGTCTTGAAGGTGACCATCAGGAGGATGATGAACAGCAGGCTGGGAAACGCGTACAGCACGTCCACGATCCGCATCATGGCCGCATCGGTCCTGCCTCCGTAGTAGCCGGAGATCACCCCATAGATGAGGCCGACGAAGAAGGCGATCCCGGCTCCGAGGAAGGCGACGGCGAGCGAGATGCGGGTGCCGTAGATGATCCTGCTCAGCATGTCGCGGCCAAGGAAGTCGGCGCCCAGCAGGAAGTCCCCGCCGGGCGGGGCGTAGTTTGCGAACAGGTCGCCATCGGCGAAGTGTTTCGGAGCGATCCAGGGGGCAAAGATTGCAACCAGGATGAGCAGAACGAGCGTCACCGCGCCGGCGACCGCGAAGCGGTGCCTGAGCAGGCGCCTCAAGGCCCGGCCCGATGGACGGTTGACGGTCGCTGTGGTGGCAGGCTGGATCACTCGGCCGTCCTCATCCGCGGGTCGATGATGGCATAGGTGATATCGACGACCAGGTTGGAGAGCACGAGGATGGCGGCGAAGAGCAGCGTGGTTCCCATGATCACGGGGTAATCGCGCGCGCCGACGCTGTCGACGAAGAACCGGCCGAGGCCGGGAATGGCGAATATCTGTTCAACAACCATCGAGCCCGTGACCAGGCCGGCGAAGAGCGGGCCGAGGATGGTCAGGACCGGAATGAGCGCGTTCCTGAGTGCGTGCTTGACCATTACCTTGCGTTCCGCCAGTCCCTTCGAGCGGGCCGTGCGGATGTAGTCCTGGTGGATGACCTGCAGCATGCTGGCCCTGGTGAGCCTCGCGATGATCGCTGCCTCACCGAGGCCGAGCGTGATGGCGGGCATGACAGCCTGTTGCCAAGTGCCCCAGCGCGCCACCGGCAACAGCTCCAGCTGCAGCGCGAGCCCCCAGATCAGCAGCGGGCCCAGCGTCATGGCAGGCACGGACACACCGGCGATCGCCACGAACATGCCCAGGTAGTCCATCCACGTGTTCTGCCTCATCGCGGAGATGACGCCGATCGGGATTCCGAGCAGCAGCCCGAAGCCGAGGGCCAGCAGGCCAAGCTGGAACGACACCGGCAGGTGATCCCTGATGATGTCGTTCACGCTTCGGCTGCGCTGCAGGTATGAGGGGCCCAGGTCCCCGCGCAGGACGTTGCCCATGTAGCGCAGGTACTGCTGAGGCAGGGGCTCGTCCAGGTGATAATAGGCCTCGAGGTTCGCCTTTATCTGGGGTGGGAGCGGCTTGTCCTCCGCCGAGAACGGGCTTCCCGGTACCGAGTGCATCAGCAGGAACGTGACCAGCGATATCACGAACAGCACCGGGATGAGCGCCAGCAGGCGGCGGAGGATGGTTACGGTCATGCGTGTTCAGCCACTGTCCGCAGTCTACGGTCAGTCGCCGTTGATGCTCCACTTCCAGAACTCGGGCTGGTACGTCGGGGCAAGGATGCGGTCCAGGTGAGGCTTGGTGAGGATGTTCTGTGCGGACCAGTAGACGGGGAGGGCGCCGGCCTCCTCCTGTACCAGGATCGTCTCGGCGCGGGCGTACATCTCCTCGCGGAGCGCCTGGTCCGTCTCGGTCGCGGCGTCGCGGATGAGCTGATCATACTCGTCGTTTTTGACGATGGCGGGCGAACCGACGTCCGACGTGAACATCTCCGAGTGGATGTTGTTCGCGTCCGGGTAGTCCATGCCCCAGCCCATGCGCCAGACGCTGAACGCGCCCTGCGCGGCGATCTCGGAGTAGGCGGCACCCTCAACGGCCTGGAGTTCCACGGTCGCACCGAGCTCACGCTGCCACATCTGCTGCACCGCCTGGGCGATGCGGCTGTTGTTCTCGTTGGCGTTGAAGGCCAGGGTCACGGTGGCCAGGCCCTCGCCACCCGGGTAGCCGGCCTCGGTCAGCAGCTCTCGGGCGCGCTCCGGATCGTACCCGATGCCGATTCCGACCTCGTTCGGCACGTGGCCGACCGAGCCGGGTGGGGTCACCGTCCGGGCCGGGATCTCGCCACCCTTCGTGATGTTGTCGACGATGCCGGCACGGTCGAGCGCGGCGGCGAACGCCTGGCGCACGAGCACGTCGTCGAACGGTTCGCTCAGCACGTTGAAGATGTAGTAGTAGAGGATGTTCGAGCCGCCGTTGTAGTACTGCGCGCTCAGGTCCGGATCGGCGCGGACGCGCTCCAGGTCGGTGGCGGGCACGTTGACGGTGTCGAGTGCGCCTTCCTCGTACATCGCCAGCGCGGTGGATGCCTCGCGCACCACGTACAGGTTGACGACGTCGATCTCGACGCTGTCGGCATCGAAGTAGCCGTCGTGCTTGCGGAGGACCGACATGTCCTCGGGATAGAGCTCAACCAGGTTGTAGGGCCCGTTCACGACTATGTTTCCGGGCTGCGTCCATGCGTCGCCGTGCTCGTCGATCGTCCACTGCGGGATGGCGTGCCCGATCGATGCGAGCGAGGAGAGGAACCAGGAGGCGGGGCCAACAAGCGTGATCTCCAAGGTGCGGTCATCGAGCGCCCGGACTCCGATCGCATCGAGATCGGCCTCCTCGCCCTGATTGACCGCCTGCGCCCCCTCGATCACGTAGATGCGATAAGACATCGGCGCGCCGGTGGCAGGGTCGGCGATGCGGCGGAACGAGTTGGCGTAGTCCTGGGCAGTGACGGGCGTCCCGTCGGACCAGGTCCAGTCGTCCTGGATCGTGAAGGTGTAGACGGTGCCGTCCTCGGACACGGTCCAGGACTCGGCTCCGGCGGGAGCGACCTGCTCCTCCACGAAGTCATACGAGACGAGCGGGACGAACAGGTTGGCCGGCACCTCGTAGAGCCAGTTGGCAGTCGGGTCGATGATGTATGGGTCCTGGGACAGCGGATAGTTGAGTGTGGCCTCCTGCGCCGCGCTCCAGGCACCTGCCGTGAGCACTGCTGCAGCGAGGAATCCCATTAGCTTTCTTCCTGCGTTCACCGTTCACCTCCGTGGTCGTGTTCGCCTTGGTGGCGAGCGACCTGCTTCCTGACTGCCCGCGGCAGCTGACGCCATCCTGGCGCTACCAATCGGTGCGATATAACGTTATACTATTGCCCGGGCGGCGGTCAAGCCCGAAATCATTCCACTGGCCGAGGAGCACTAACCATCAAGCAGCTGATTCTGGAATCGCCCCGAACCATGCGCCTGTCAGCCCTTCCCGATCCGTCACCACCGGGGCGGGGCGAGGTGCTCGTCCGCACCCTGCGGGTCGGCATATGCGGCACCGACCTGCACGCATACGCGGGCAGGCAGCCGATGATCCGCTACCCGCTCGTTCCCGGCCACGAACTGGCGGTCGAGGTCGAGGCGGTGGGCGAGCCCGCTGGCGCTTTCACCTCCGAAACCAGCCTGCGCCCGGGCGACCTCTGCACCGTCGTGCCCTACCTCGCCGACGGCACCTGCCACGCATGCCGCCGTGGCCTGTCCAACTGCTGCCACACCCTCAGGGTGCTGGGCGTCCATGTGGACGGCGGCATGCGCACCCGGCTGCTGCTGCCGGCGACTTCGCTGATACGGGCGACCGGGCTGAGCGCCGACGAAGCGGCCCTGACCGAGATGCTGGCCATCAGCCTGCACGCGGTGAAGCGCGCAGCGATCACGAGCCCGGACTCCGTGGTCGTGGTCGGCACGGGTCCGATCGGTCTTGGCTGCCTCGCGTTCGCCACCCGCATCACCAACAGGGTCGCCGCGGTCGACAGTGATCCGGACAGGCTCGCAGCTGCGCAGGTGACCAGCGGCGCCGCTGCCTTCGCACCAGACGGCTCGCTCCCGGAGCGCCTGGCAGAGCACTTCGGCGGGCACTTGCCGACCGTCGTGATCGATGCCACCGGAAGCGCCGCCGCGATGGCTTCGAGCCTTCAGCTCGCCGCCCATGGCGCCCGCATCGTTTACGTCGGGCACACCGGGGCCGAGCTCAGGCTCAGCAACCCCCTGATCCACCAGCGCGAGCTGACGATATGTGCAAGCCGCAACGCCACGAAGGAGGACTTCGCTGAAGTACTCACCGCTCTGGCAGACGGCGGGCTCAGCGCCACCGACTGGATTACCCACCGCGTGAAACCCAATGAGCTGCCCGCAGCGTTGGAGAGCTGGACTTTGGGGCTGGGCAGGCCCACTAAAGCGATATTGGAGATGGCATGAAAATAACCGGCGTCAAGGCGGTCCCAATCCAGGTGCCCGTCAGCCACGCACCGTACCCGACCGGAACCGCGGGCACCAAGTTCCAATGGAACAAGCGGCTGCGGGATTTCCCCAAACGGCCCGAACCGGTACTGGAGTACGTGCTCGTCACCGTCAGCACGGACACCGGCGTGACGGGAACCGGCGAGAGCCAGGCCGACATCGGCTTTTTCGGCAACACGGTTGAGGAGGTCACGATTGCGATCAACGACTACCTTGGGCCACAGCTGATCGGGCTTGACCCCTTCGACCGCGAGAGCCTGCTGGACAGGATCGACTTCCGCACCCAGAACTGTGCCCTGGCGGGCATCGACCTCGCCCTTTACGACCTCACGGCCCGAGCCCTCGGCACCCCCGTCAGCACCCTTCTTGGTGGCCGACACCGCGACCGCATCCCCGTATCGGTCGAGATAGCGGGTGGCGACCCCGAATCGATGGCGGCAGAGTGCGTGCGGTTCATGAAGCTTGGCGTCCGCGCCTTCAAGCCGAAAATCGGCGGTCATCCGGACGAGGATGCCGACCGCCTCCACGTGATCAGGGAGGCCGTCGGGCCGGGCGTTTCGCTGCGCGCCGACGCCAACCAGGGCTACTCGGTCAAGGAGGCGATCCGCTTCTGCGAACGCGCCGAACGCCTGGAGGTCGGCCTTGAGCTGCTTGAGCAGCCGGTCGAGGCATGGGACCTGCAGGGCATGGCGAGAGTACGTGAAGCCGTCAACGTCCTCATCGAGGCCGACGAGGCGTGCTACACGGATCACGACGCGATGCAGATCGTCCGTCACGGTGCCGCTGACGTGCTCAACATCAAGATCGGCAAGGCCGGCGGCTTCGGCCGCGCGCGCAAGATCGCGGCGATCGCCGAATCCGCGGGCCTGGGATGCGTACTGGGCACTGCCTTCGGCACCGGGATCGAGATGGCTGCCAAGCTGCAGCTGGCCGCCGCGACACTCGGCTGCGTCGACGCGGTCGAGTTCACCGAGCTCGGCCTGCACCACAACTTCCTTACCCGGCCCGGCAGGGACCTGCTGGCGCTGCCTCTGGCCGACGGCTGCCTGCGCGTGCCGGATGGCCCGGGGCTCGGCGTCGAACTGGACCTTGAGGAGGTCGCCAGGTTCACGCTCAGTGAGCGCGGGTCCTGATGGAGCGCACGGTTCTGGGCGACACCGGCTTGAGCGTGTCCCGCATCGCGCTGGGAACCTCGGCCCTGGGAGGCATGTACCGGGCTGCTGATGAGGACGAGGGAATCAAAACCGTCCTGTCCGCCTTCGACGCCGGCATCAACTTCTTCGATACCGCCCCGGCCTACGGCAACACGGCCGCCGAGCAAGTGCTCGGCAGGGCACTGCGGCAGCTGCCGAGGCTGGAAACCGTCATCTGTACCAAGGTCGGAAAGCTGACCGACAGCGACGGCCGGGACAGCTTCGACTACTCGCCAGGCGGGATCCGTGACTCATTCGAACGAAGCTGCCAGCGCCTCGGCGTGGAGAGCGTCGACATACTGCTTCTGCACGACTTCGATGCGGCCGCCGCCGACACAGATCGCGCGCTCGGCGAAGGCCTCGCGACGCTCCACGAACTGAAGCGGGAAGGCCGGGTCAGGGCCGTCGGCGCAGGCATGTACGACATGGCACTCTGGAAACGGGTCCTTGTCGGCTCCGAGATCGACGTGGCGCTGGTGCACAACCGGCACACGCTGGTCGACAACCGGATCTTCGAGCTGCTGCCGTTGATCGAGCAGCTCGGTGTCGGCCTCATCTGCGCCGCCCCGTTCGGCAGCGGCCTCCTGAGCGGACAGCCCCTGCCTGCGTGGCACCCGGCACCGGCGTCCGTGCGCTCCCGCGTGGCCGAGGCTGCCGCGTTGATCGAAGCCAGCGGAAGCAGCCTCCCGGCACTGGCACTGCAGTTCGCCACCGGCGAGCCGCGCGTCCCCGTCACGCTGTTCAGCTGCGTTGACCGCGACGAACTGCGGCGTAACCTCGCCTGGTGCGGACAGGCTGCAGACATGCGCCTGGTCGCAGCGGCACAGGCGCTGATGGAGCCGGCCATGAACGCGACCTGGCCCTTCGGAGCCGGGCAGGAGGACGGGTCCGCATGACCGGCATCATAGACTCGCACCAGCACTTCTGGCACTACAACCCGGTGGAGTACGGCTGGATGGGTGAGGACATGGGCGCGCTGAGGCGTGACTTCCTGCCTGAGGACCTGCAGCCGCTCCTGCACGCGAACGGCGTCAGCGGCACTGTCGCCGTGCAGGCCCGCCGCACGCTGGACGAGACCGACTGGCTTCTGGAACTCGCGAACCATCACGCCTTCATCCTTGGCGTCGTCGGCTGGCTCGACATGGCATCGCCCTCTTACGAGGCGGACCTGGAGCGGCGCGCAGACAACCCGTCGTTCAGAGGCATCCGGGAACTGATACACGACATGCCCGACCCCGAGTTCGCCGTGCAGGACGAGCACGTCAAGGCGGTCGCCGCGCTGGGCCGCCATGGCCTTGCCTACGACCTTCTGCTGCGGCCGCAGCACCTGGCGAGCGCAACCCGCCTGGTCGACATGCTGCCCGGGCAGCGGTTCGTGGTCGATCACATGGCCAAGCCTGACCTGAAACGCGGCCGGCTCGACGGCTGGGTACACGACCTGCGCATGCTCGCGGAGCGCCCCAACGTCTGGTGCAAGGTGTCAGGCCTGGTCACCGAGGCTGACTGGTCGGACTGGACCTTCGCGCAGCTCGAGCCGGCCATCGATGCCGCGTTCGATGCCTTTGGTACCGCCCGCGTCATGTTCGGATCAGACTGGCCGGTAGCGACGTGCGCGGCCCCCTATTCAGGCGTCGTCGGTATCGCGACCCGGTACGCGCGGCGACTCTCCGAAGACGAGCGTCGCGCGTTCCTGTCCGGCAACTGCCGGGACTTCTACGGACTTTGGTGATATGGAGGCAATGATGATCACGACAGACGAACACCGTTCACGCCGCGCCGCCGTGCTTGACTGGCTCCAGTACGAGCAGAGTGATGCCGTGGCGCTGCTGCAGGGCGCTCCCAAGGAGTCCGTGCATGGCCTCTTCAGGCAATACAACGACTTCCAGTACCTGTGCCCCGTGCAGACACCGCACGCGTATCTGCTGATCGATGGCCGGGACCGGACGACCCACGTCTTCCTGCCCTGGCAGACGCGGGAGGCCAGGGAGAAGGAAGGGGCACTGCTCAGCGCCTCGGACTGCGAGGCGGCACGCGAGGCGCTCGGCGTCGACGCGGTGCATCCTGTTAGCGAACTGATGGCGTACCTGGAGCGCGTCAGCCACGTATACACTCCGATGCGCCCCGGTGAGGGCGCGGTCCAGAGCTGGGACACCGTGCATCGAGCCCAGCAGGAGCGCTACTCTGATCCGTGGGACGGAAGGCCCGACCGGATGCGCTGGTTCACCACGCTGCTGCGCGACCGCATCCCCGGCGCCACATTGGCCGATCTGTCACCGATCCTCAACGATCTGAGGCTGATAAAGAGCGACGCCGAGATCGCCTTGCTGCGCCGTGCCGGTCAGCTGAGCGCCCGCGGCCTCATCGAGGCGATCCAAACCACCCGGCCGGGCATGTTCGAGTACGAGCTGGATGCGGTCATGCGCTACACGTACCTTAGCCACGGCGCCCGTGACGTCGCCTACCGGGCCATTGTGGCCGGCGGCGCAAACGCCTGGTACGGTCACTACGTCGCCAACGACGCGCGCCTGCGGGACGGCGACCTGGTGCTGGTGGACTGCGGTCCGGACTATCGGAACTATGCGAGCGACATCACCCGCATGTGGCCGGTGAACGGCCGCTACTCGAACGAACAGCGCGAACTGTACGGCTTCATGGTCGAGTACCACAAGGCGCTGCTCCGGCGGCTCGCGCCCGGTGTCACTGCCGAATGGGTGCGTGACGACGCGGCCGAGGAGATGGCCGCGTACATCAGGCAGAATCCTTTCTCAAGGCCGGAGTACCAGGAGGCGGCGCAGCGCGCGCTCGTGTTCCCTTACCACCTGTCGCACCCCGTCGGCATGGCGGTGCACGACGTCGGGCATTACCGCGGGACGGTGCTCGAGCCGGGAATCGTGCTGACGGTGGACCCGCAGCTCATCATTCCCGAGGCACGCCTTTACGTGCGCGTGGAGGACACCGTGGTGATCACGGAAACCGGCATCGAGAACCTGACGGCAGAAGCGCCACTTGAACTGGATGAAGTCGAGGCATTAATGGAGCAGGAGGGCATCGCGCAACGGTTCCCCCGGATGTGGAACGACTAGCGTGGCGGCGGAGCACTGCTTTCGCGGACGATGAACTCGGTCTCTACGATCATCTCCCGCGGCGCGGCCTCGTCAGACGACCCGTTCCTGATCATCCGGAGCAGCGTTTCGAGCGCCAGGCGGGCCACCTCGACACGCGGAGTCCGCACTGTCGTAAGCGCGGGTGTGCTGAACGAGGCCCAGGCCGGGTCGTCGAAAGCGACCAGCGATAGCTCATCCGGCACGACCACGGCGAGCTCCTTGAGACATCTGACCGCGCCGCCCGTCATCGACTCGTTGCACACCACAAGCGCCGTGGGTCGGTCAGACAGGGAGAGCAGCTCGCGCGTTGCCGTGAAGCCGCCCTCTGCCTGATAGTCGCCGTAGCGCACCAGCTCCGCGTCCTGCTCGATGCCCGCCGCGGCGAGCGCGTCCTGGTAGCCGAGGAGCCGGTTACGGCCCGAAGCCAGCGTCTGGAGGCCAGCGACGACGCCGATGCGCGTGTGGCCGAGTCCTAGCAGGTGAGAAGTGGCCTGGGCGACGGCCAGGCGGTCGTCGATGTTGATCCTCGGCGCGCTTACCCTCTCGCTGTTGCTCTCCACCAGCACCATCGGGAACCCGCCCGCCGCCATCTCCGCGAGCATCTCCTCGTTATCGGTGGAGGGCGACAACACTATGCCGTCGACGTTGCGTTCGAACAGGGTCCTCACGTAGCGACGCTCGGCCTCGGGATCATCGGCCGTGGTACCCAGGATGACCTGGTAGCCGTGACTGGCCGCAGCCTCTTCGATTCCCATCACGAAAGTGGTCCAGTGGTAGCTGGCGATGTTGGCGACGACCACCCCTATCGCCTTGGTCCGGCCCAGCCTCAGCGACCGCGCGAGCGTGTTGGGGCGGTAGTCCAGGCGCTTGGCTGCCGCCAGGACCTTCTTGCGCGTGGCCTCGCTGTAAGACCCATACTCGCCCAGAACGCGGCTTGCCATGCCGAGCGAGACTCCCGCCTCCTTCGCCACCTCACGGAGCGTTGGCCGGCGGTTGGCAGGCCGCTTCGCGCCCGCTTTCTTGACTCTGGTCGGGATTGGAGTCCTCCTGCTGACGCGTTTCGCGCCGGGTACCTGGCAGTATAACGTTCGCTGGCGACTGCGGCTGGCGCTATGATCGGCAGGCAGAGTATCCTGCAAAATCCTGTGCGGGGATCAAGACGACGCTCGGAGTCGCACGCTTCACTTGTCACTCCCCACGCGACACATGTAATCCATCGCCGCCAGACCGGCTATAATGAGGTGTTGACGCGTATGCAGCGTCCGGCTACACTTACGACACATTTGTCCAACACTTGGTGACACTCGTAATTCTGGAGGGCGTTAGGGTAGATGGAAGCCACAGCAACCGGTGCAGGAATCAGGGCCGACGCCTACGCGTTCGACCTTGACGGCACGATCTACTTGCGCGACATCCCGCTGCCGGGCGCCCTGGACCTGCTGGCCAGGCTCACGGCGGACGGCGTCCCCCACCTCTTCGTGACCAACAACTCGTCGACAACGGCGAGCGCGTACCTTGCGAAGCTGCGCAACCTAGGCCTGAGCGTGTCCCGCGAGCAGCTGATCACGTCCAACGACGTCACTGTCGCCCACATGCGCCGGAGCAACCTGAGCAGCCCGTACCTGGTGGCGACCGATGAGGTCCGAGCAGAGTATGCGAGCCTGGGAATCACACATGAAGAGGCCTCCCCCGACAGCGTGCTGCTGGCGTTCGACACCTCGATCGACTTCGCGAAGCTCACGTTGGCGGCGCGCCTGATCGACACGGGCCTGCCTTATCTGGCCACGCACCCTGACGTCAGCTGCCCGGTGCCGGAGGGGTTCCTGCCGGATGTCGGTTCGTTCATCAAGCTGTTCGAGGCACTGACCGGGCGCGTACCGGTCGTGCTCGGCAAGCCGACGGCGGCGATGGCAGCGATGATCAGCGAACGCCTCGGGCTGAAGGCGGGTAACATCGCCTTCGTGGGCGACAGGCTCGAAACTGACATGCTGATGGCACGCGAGTATGGCTTCAAGTCCATCCTTACCCTGACCGGGGTGACCCGCGGGACGGAACTGGAGGCCAGCGGCCTGCGTCCGGACCACATCGTGGACGACATGCACGCGCTCTCCGCCCTGATCGGGCTGGGCGACGCCTGATGCAACTGCCCCTTGAGGCGATGCTGCCAGAGAACCGGCAGACCTTTGAAGACGCCCTCAAGGTCGCCCGCATGTACTACCACCTCAACCTGACGACCGCAGAGATCGGGGAACAGCTCGGCATCGCCCGACCCACCGTCTCGCGCCTGCTGGGCTGGGCCAGGAGCAACGGCCTTGTCGAGTTCCGCGTCATCGACCACACCCAGCAGCAGCTGAGCCTGGAGTCAGAGATAGAGGACCGCTGGGGCGTGCGCGACGTCAAGGTCGTGCCCACGCGGCCGGACGCAACCGTCGCCGAGCTGCACGCGGCGGTCACGCGCTTCGCGGCCCACTACCTGAACTCGATCGTCAGCGAACGCGCCACGATCGCGCTCGCATGGGGCGCGACTGTCGCCCAAATCGCCGAGCGGCTCATCCCGAAGCCCCTGCCCGGCGTCAACGTCGTTCAGCTGACCGGCAGCGGCAACAACCAGGGCGGCCACGGCATCACCGACGCGGCCAACATAATCGGCACCTTCGCCAGCAACTACCACGGGCACGGCCACCTGCTGCCCATCCCCGCGTACTTCGATGATCCCGCCACCAAGGAAGCGATGTTCCGCGAGCGCGTCGTGAAACGCGTACGCGGGCTTTCAGGCAGGGCCGACATCGTGCTGTACAGCATCGGTACACCGGACGCGAACTCCTACATCTATCGTGCCGGCTACGTCGAGGACGCCGAGCTGGCCCAACTGCGCAGCGAGGGTGTGGTCGGAGACATCGCCACCGTGTTCTTCCGTGCGGACGGCAGCAGCAGCGACATCGCCATGAACCGCCGTTCCACCGGCCCTGACCTGGCGAGCCTGGCCCGACACGCCTATTCGATCTGCGTGCTGGCGGGCATGAACAAGCTCGAAGCCCTGCGCGGCGCGTTGCGCGGCGGCTTCATGAACACGCTCATCCTTGACGAGGCCACAGCGAGTCAGCTGGTCGCAGAGGCCGACGATGCGTGAGTCCGCGCTTGCGGCACTTGGCGCGGACAGTTTCGACATCTTCATCATCGGCGGGGGTGCCACCGGCGCCGGGATCGCGCTCGACGCCGCGGCGCGCGGGCTGAAGGTAGGCCTGGCGGAGCGGGCTGACTTCTCGGAGGGAACCAGCAGCCGCAGTACCAAGCTGATTCACGGCGGCGTGCGCTATCTGGAGCTGGCCGTCAAGAAGCTCGACCGGTCGCAGCTGAACCTTGTGCGCAGCGCCCTGCATGAGCGCTACACGCTGCTCAGGATCGCGCCGCACCTCTCGCGCGCGTTTCCCCTGCTCACTCCGCTCTACCGGTACTGGGAGCTGCCCTACTACTACACGGGCCTGAAGATGTACGACCTGATCGCGGGCAGGCACCGGATCGGTGCGAGCCGCCTCCTCGGCCGCCGCGCCACCATGACGGAGTTGCCGGGCCTGAGCGGCGACGGCCTGAAGGGCGCGGTCGAGTACTTCGACGGCCAGTTCGACGACTCCCGCATGGTGATCAGCCTCCTGCGCAGCGCCCGGCAGCGGGGCGCGACGGTGCTGAACCACGCAAGCGTGACCGCGCTGGACGTCACCGCCGGCGAGGTAACCGTTCAGGACGGCCCCACCGGTTCTGTCGTGCAGGTCCAGGCGAAGGTGATAATCAACGCGACCGGCCCGTTCGCGGACGCGGTCCGGCGGATGGACGAGCCCGATGCTCCCGACCTGCTGACAGCGTCCTCGGGCAGCCACATCGTCCTTGAGGGAGGCATCGTGCCCTCCCGCAGCGGCATGCTGATCCCGCGGACGGACGATGGACGCGTGCTCTTCCTGTTGCCCTGGCAGGGTCACACGCTCGTGGGCACCACCGACGATCCGGCCGTGGCCGAGGCCGCGCCCGACGCGCCGGAGCGCGACGTTGACTACCTGCTCGATTACGTGAACCGGTACATGGACAGGGCGTTCACGCGCGCCGACGTCCTCTCAGCCTGGACAGGCTTCCGGCCGCTGCTCAAGCCGTCCAGGGACGCGAGCACCGCCAGCATCACGCGCGATCACTACATCGGCACGTCCCCGAGCGGACTGATCACCGTCACCGGAGGGAAGTGGACAACCTACCGGCTCATGGCCGAGGACGCCGTCGACCTGGCCATCAGGCAGGGCGCCCTGTCACCGCCCCGACCCTGCACCACCGGCGACCTGCTGCTCACCGGCGCCGAAGGGTTCGACCCCGGCTCAGGCGGAGCGCTGGCCGCCGAGTTCGGCCTCGACGCCGACATCGCCAGCCACCTGCTGCACGCCTACGGCTCCGAGGCCGCAGCGGTAATCGGCAGCAAGGGCGGCCACACGCGCCTGCACCCGGACCATCCCTACCTGGAGGAGGAGGTCAGGCACGCGCGCGACCTCGAGTTCGCCCTGAGCGCCGAAGACGTGCTCGATCGCCGGCTCCGACTCGGCTTCCTCGATTCTGCCGCCAGGAACGCCGTGCTCGACCGCACCCGCGAGCTGCTGGCCGCCTGACCCGCGCTCAGTGGCCGAAGACGTCTGAGTCGGCCGCCTCGCCCTCTCCCCGGTCGAGCGATCCGATCCGGTTCATCTGTGCGTCCGTTAGCTCGAAGTCGAACACCTGGATGTTCGCCCGGATCCGCTCGGGGTTCGAGGACTTCGGGATGGCTATGTTTCCGAGCTGCAGATGCCAGCGCAACACCACCTGGGCGGGCGTCCTCTGCGTCTCGGCGGCCACCCCGAGCACTGCCTGCTCGCTCAGCAGCTCGGAGTTCTTGCCGATCGGCGACCAGGCCACCGTCACGATGCCGTGCCGGGCGTGGAACTCGGCCGACGCGTGCCGCTGCAGGTACGGGTTGTACTGGATCTGGTTCACATCGGGCACGACCCCGGTCTCGTCGATCAGCCGCTGCAGGTGGGCCGGCTTGAAGTTGGACACGCCGATCGAGCGGACCAGGCCCTGATCCTTGAGGCCGATCATGCCGCGCCAGGCGGCGACGAACCTGTCCTGACCAGGGTTCGGCCAGTGGATCAGCAGCAGGTCGATGTGGTCCACGCCGAGCCGGTCCGCGCTGCCGCGGAAGGCCTCGGCCACCTCGGACTCGCCGTGCCACTTCGCATTGAACTTCGTGGTGATGAACACCTCGGCACGGTCGATGCCGCTCGACCTGATGCCGTTCCCGACGCCTTCCTCGTTGCCGTAGTTCTCGGCAGTGTCGAAGTGCCGGTAGCCGACCTCGATCGCATGCTCCACGTTTTCCGCCGCCTCGGCGTCGTTCATCGGGTAAGTGCCGAGTCCGATCCGGGGAATCCTCGTGCCACTCTTCAGGGTGATCTCCATACGTGGAGCCTACTGCACCGGGCGGGAGTTCCGCAAAGGCATGGCTGGCACTCCGGCCACGACGGCGCCGGCGGCCACGTCGCCGGTGACCACGGATCCTGCGCCGATCACGGCGTCGTCTCCGATCGAGAGGCCCGGGTTGATTATCACGCGCCCCCCGAGCCAGACGCCGTTGCCGATCCTCACCGGGCGTCCGAACTCGCGGCCGCCGATCCGCGCGGCCGGGTCCAGGGGAAGTGCGGTCGTGTATATGTGCACGCCCGGCCCGAACTGGCAGTTGTCCCCGATGCGGATCTCGCAGGCATCGAGGAAGACGCAGTCGAAGTTGGCGAAGAACCCCTCGCCGATATGGATGTTGTAGCCGTAGTCGCAGTGAAAGGGGGTCTCGATCTCGGCCTGGCTGCCGAGACTGCCGAACAGTTCGCTGAACAGCGAGTGCCTGCGGTCCGGTTCGTCCTCGCGGGTGTTCTCGATGGCACGCACCAGCGCGCGTGCGTACCTGCGCTCCTTGGCCAGCTCCTGATCGGTGGCGTCGTAAAGCTCGCCGGCCAGCATCCTGTCCTTCTGGGTCACCTGTTCCGCTCCGTTCGTCTGCCGGATTATACGGCTATGCTGCCAATCATGCCCGACCCACTCGTGCGTCCCGCCAGACCGGAAGAGCTTGCGTCCTGCGCCGCGCTTATAAGCGGCATGCCTCTCTTCGAGCCGTACGGCCTCACCCCTGCACGCCTGTTGCACTCCCTGTCCGCCACAATGGACCTGGTCCTGGTCGCGCTCACCGGAGAGGAGGTGTGCGGTTTCGCCTGGGTCGCGGAGCAGGGCGCGTTCGCGCGTGACTTCTACGTTCGCCTCCTGGTCGGGCCCGGCGTTGGTGGCCTGCTGATGGACGCGGTCGAAGCGAGGGCAGGTGGCGACGTGTTCCTGCTGGTCAACAGCGGCAACTCAGGCGCGCGGCGCTTCTACGAACGGCGTGGCTACGTGGTGGTCGGTCAGCTCGACTCCTACGTCGCGCCGGGCGTGGACGAGCTCCTGATGCGCAGGACGCCTAGCCCTGTCGTGCGGCCCTGAGGGTCGCCCGCGCCAGCACGTCCGTCGAGTTGACGTAGGGAAGCTCGTGGTCCGTGAGCACGAGCGGCACCTCGGTGCAGGCAGCGATCAGCACGTCGATCCCCGTCATGGTGTCGGCCAGGGCGCGCATGGCGGCACTGACGCCGCTGCCCGTGTCGCCCGCCTTGATGCGGTAGAGCAGGGCCATGAACTCTGCGCGGTCCGGATGCACGGTCTCCACCGCGGCTGACCCGAATGCGCGCTGGTACAGCCCCGCGTCCAGCGTCGCATCCGCCGCCAGCAGGCCCACCCGGGCAGGCCCGTGGGTCGCGGCCTCTCGTACCACCTCGTCGATCATGCTGACGAAGGGGATGCTCACAGCTGCCTCGATCTCCGCCTGCCAGGCGTGCGCGGCGTTGCAGGCAAGCACCAGGAAGTCCGCCCCGGCCCGCTCCAGGCCTGCGGCCATGCGAGCCAGGTGCGGCCCTGGCGACTCGCCCTCTCCCCGGAGCGCGGCGTTGCGGTCGGGCACGCCCGGGTCGCTGTCGATCAGCAGGCGGATGTGCTCCTGATCCGTCCGGGCGGCCTGCAGCCTCAGCAGGGCAGCGTGGAAGTCCAGCGTGGCCGCGGGCCCGAGCCCGCCCAGGACTCCGACGCTGAGCGCCATGTCAGGCGAACAGCTTCCGGTCGTGGTACAGCACCGGCGAGCCGCCCGTGTGGAGGAACAGGACGCGCTCGTCCTCCTTGAAGTGACCCTTGCCCACCAGGTCGATCAGGCCGGCCATCGCCTTGCCCGTGTAGACGCTGTCCAGCAGGATCGCCTCGGTGCGCGCTAGCCGCCTGACCGCGCTGATCATGCGTTCGGTCGGGAGCGAGTAGCCGCCGCCGACGTAACCGTCGAACACCCGGACCGCGCCTTCCGGCAGGCTCTCCTCGTGCCCCAGCAGTCCGAGCGTCCGGGCGGCCAGGTCGCTGATGTGGGCCTCCTGTCGCTCGCGCGGCTGGCGCACGCTGATGCCGGTCACCTGCACGCCGGTTCGCATCCCCGTCATCGCGGCCACCAGCCCAGCGTGCGTTCCTCCCGAGCCGCTCGCCACGACGATGTGATCGAACGCGGTGCGCGACTCGAACGACTGCTGCATCAGCTCGAGCCCGCAAGCCACGTAGCCGAGCGCGCCCAGCGGGTTGGAGCCGCCGCCCGGGATCGCGTAACCGAGGCGGCCGTCTTCGGCCAGGTGGGCGAGCTCAGCGTCGAGCGCGGCGGCCATGTCGGTCCCGCCGGGCACTACCGTCACCTGCTCGACCCCCAGCAGCTGCATCAGAAAGTTGTTGCCGCTCGCGTCCCTGGCGTAACTGTCGGGCACGCGCTCCTCGAGGATGAGGCGGCACTTCAGGCCCTCGCGTACCGCAGCTGCGACTGTGAGGCGGCAATGGTTGGACTGGACCGCGCCCACGGTGACCAGGGTGTCGGCTCCGGCGGCCAGGGCATCGGCGACCAGGAACTCCAGCTTGCGGGTCTTGTTGCCGCCACCGGTCAGCCCGGTGAGGTCATCACGCTTGATGTAGAGGGCTGGCCCGCCAAGCTCCCGGGACAGCCGCTCGAGCGGCTCGATCGGCGTGAACTGCGGGGTGTACACGCGGCGTGGATAACTGGCCAGGTTCATGAGCGCAGACTAACAGGTAGTCGCGATGCAGTATCTGCCTGCTCTTGCGGCTACAATGGCGCGAATGGCGGTGCAAGCGACGCGGCCGGCTTGGAGGCATGGATTATGAGAATCGGACCGTTCGGAATCTGGGAACTGCTGATCATCCTGGTGCTGGTCCTGCTGCTGTTCGGGGCGAAGAGGCTGCCGGACATGGCCAAGGGCATGGGGCAGGCGATCAAGGAGTTCCGCAAGGGCGTCCGCGACGTTGAAGAGGACGTCAAGGCTGACGGCAGCTCCCACGCAACCACAGGCGAGTCTCCAGAAAAATCCGTCTGACCCGGCCAACCAAAGTGGGCATGACGCTCTTCGACCACCTGGACGAGCTGCGCAAGCGCCTGTTCATCGCCATCGGCGCGTGGCTCGTGGCCGCCAGCGTGGCGTTCTCGTTCCGATTCGCCTTGCTGGACTGGCTCAAGGCACCGCTGCCGGACGGCATGACCCTGCACACCTTCCACCTGATGGAGCCGCTGACGGTCAGCATCTCGATCGCGGCGTTCTTCGGCATCGTCCTGGCCGCCCCGATCGTCGGCGGGCAGCTGTGGGGGTTCGTTGCCCCGGGCCTGTACCCGACCGAGCGGAAGTGGGCGATTCCATTCATCCTGCTCACCGCCCTGGCGTTCGGGGCAGGCGTGCTCTTCGCCCGCTACATCGCGCTGCCGCTGACGATACCGATCATCACCGGCTTCCTTGGCGACGAGGCGATCATGCTTCTGTCGACGGCCAGCTACATCTCGACGCTGCTGCTCTTCATGGGCGTCTTCGGGCTGGTGTTCGAGACGCCGGTGCTGGCGTTCCTGCTCGCCAAACTGGGCCTGATCGAGGCGGACATCCTGGTCCGTTACCGCCGGCATGCCATCGTCATCCTGGTGGCGCTCGCCGCGGCGATAACGCCGACGATCGATCCCGTCAGCCTCGCGATCGTGGCGGCACCACTCCTGTTGCTCTACGAGGTCTCGATCTGGGTGATCCGCTTAGTCAGGCGCCGTGACGCACGCGTTGCCGGCCCGGCAGTGGAACCACCCCCTGCCGAGCCCGGCTGATGAACCCTTACTGACCCGAGAGGTTAACGAACGGCAGCGCTGATCCCGGCACCATCGTTGTGGGAAGCTGGCCGTCCCATGCCTCGGCCGTGACCAGTCCGATCAGCTCCGGGTGAAGGCTCAGCGCCTCGCCACGGGCGCGGATCGCGTCCGCTTCCGCCTCACCGGCCAGCCTCGTCGCCGCGGCGTCGGCCTCGGCCTCGGCCAGGCGCGCATCGGCCTGAGCCTGCGCCTGCGTGACCGTGATCTGTGCCTGGACGCGCTGCTGCTGAAGCTCCTGCTCGCGCTTCTGCACCTCGACCTCGGCGAGCATGCGTGCCTCGATGGACTGCTCGTACGTGAGGCTGAACGCGACGTCCTCGATCTGGACGGACTCGATGATGATCGGGCCCTCGACCGTCGCCTGGATCGCTTCCCCCACCTGCATGTTCAGCCGGGTGCGCTCCTGGATCGCCTCGGAAGCGTTGAACTGGCCGAACACCGTCTTGGAGAGCTCGTTCACGCGGCGGTCGATCAGCCGTGAGACGATTCCCTGTTCGCTGCCGTACTGGGCGTAGACCTGGTCGACCTCGCCAGGGACGATGCGATAAGTGACCGAGACGGTGATCTCTGCGAGCTGCTGGTCGCGGCTGTACGTCTCCATGTCGCGGTAAACCACCGAGTTCGTCTGGACGCTGATCGGCACCACCCGGTCGATGACGGGAATCTTGAACCCGAGGCCCGGCTCGGCGATGCCGGCCACGGCACCGTTCCTGAGAATCACGCCGCGCTCTCCCTGGTCGATGGTGTAAATGCTGGCGGCGACGAGTCCCGCGACAACCAGGACAACGACTGCCCCGATCACTAGCCTTGCATTGGTCATATTTGGCATTTTCCTCCGAATACTCATGATACTCCCATCAATGGTGCTGCGCATGCGACTTTCGGAGGAGGCTCCTGACACGCCAACGCTGCTACGCTTGGCATATGAACCCCGATCTGACGAAGCTGCTGCGCGACAGCGTTGACTCCGCAGAACGCAAGCGCGGCACTGTCAACCTGCTGATGGCGGGCATGACAGGCGTCGGCAAGAGCACTCTGGCCAACACCGTCTTCTCCGAGAACCTGGCCGCCACCGGCCAGGGCAAGCCGGTGACGACCGGCACGAACGAGTACTCCAAACCGGGCTTCCCGCTAACGCTGCTTGACACGCGCGGGCTCGAGACCGCCCGTTACAGGGAGACCCTTGAGCAGCTCCGCAAGCTGGTGATCGGCCGGCAGGCGGGCGATACGGAGCGCCAGGTCCACGCGGCCTGGCTCTGCCTCAGCGAGGACGGCCGCCGCGTGCAGGACGCCGAGATCGAGCTGGCCGCGATGCTGGTTCGGGCCGGCGTGCCGTTCCTGGTCGTGATCACGAAAGCTCGCGCCGACCAGGGCTTCGCCGGGGTCGTCGCCGACCTGCTGCCCGGCGGCGCCGGCGTCTACCGCGTGCGTGCGCTCACCGAGGTGCTCGATGACGGCCACGTCCTGGCGCCCTTCGGGCTGCGCGAGCTGATCGAGGCGACGGTCGAGCTCGTGCCCGAATCAAGCCGCAACGCGTTCGCGGCGGCCCAGAAGGTCTCACTCGACCTGAAGGTCAGGCGTGCGCGCCTGATCGTCAACGCCGCTGCCGCCAGTGCCGCTGCTACCGCGGCCGTGCCGCTGCCGCTGTCGAACCTTTTCACGCTCGCGCCGGTACAGCTTGGGATGCTGGCCGGGATCAACGCCACGTTCGGGCTGTCCCTTTCGAAGACTTTCCTGCAGACCGTCATCTCCAGCGCGCTGGGAATCGCGGGCACCGGTTACGCCACGCGCGCCATCGCGTCCGCCCTGCTGAAGTTCATCCCCGCCATCGGCACGGCCGCGGGCGGGGTCATCGCGGCCACCACGGCCTCGGCCATGACGATCGCCCTTGGCCGCGCCTATATCCAGGCGATCAGCGTCACCCTGGCCCAGGGCGAGGAGGTCCGGGCCGAGGCGTTGGCCGAGGAGTTCCGGCAGCAGTTCCGCGCCCGCGGACGCGAGCTCGGGCCCGGGGCCGGAGATCAGGCGGAGCCACCAGGCGGGGCCGGCGTCAGCGAGGACCCGAAAGAACCCTGATCGCCCTGACCCAGGCGTCGCGTTCGTCACCCTTGGCCTCGTCCGCGAAGCGGTAATCGGACTTGCGTACGAACTCGTCGAGTTCGTCCAGCATCGCCTCCAGCCGCTCCAGCACGGCCTGGCGGAGCGGCTCGTTGCGCAGCTGCTCAAGGTGGGCAAGGCAGACGAAGCCGCGCGTGTCGCCCAGGCCCGAAGCTGGCAGCCTCAGACGGTTGAGGCGCCCGAGGGCGAGTTTCTCGGACTTGACCGCGATGGCGCAGGCCGGGCAGGCTCGGCCTTTGGGCGCGCTCCTGGTTGCCAGCCCCGCGAATCCCGTCCGAGGGCGGTTGTCGGCACCGGTTGCCGAAGTGCGCAGGCCACGCTCAAGCAGGTCCCTTGCCAGAATCGCGGCCGGCAGCGCGGGCGAGTCGGCGCGGGACAGCAGCTGCCAGTGCTGAGCGCAAAGGCCGCCTTCGTGCCGCCACTGCGCCCGCAGCTCGGGGTCATTGATGCCATCTGCCAGCACGCCCCTGATGTAACTGGTGGCTGCCAGCTCAGCTGTGCTGCATGCAGGGCACATGGGCGGCCCGAACAGCTCCTGGAGCAGTCTCAACCGGGACCCAGTCCGTACCTGTCCAAAAGCATCTGCTCGTGATGCAGTCGGTGCCCTGCGATCAGGTGCGCGGCCGCCTGGGGTCTCCAGCTCAGTACTTCTGCTCGGTCAAGATTTGGCATGCAGCGATTATCGCGCTTTTAGAGAAGCGCAGAGCGTGTGGCTATCCTGCCCAGAACAGTGACATAACACCTGAATCACGCAGCGCAGCGGGTGAATTGACATGAATGTAAGGGATCACACACGTTCTCTCCCGGAGAGCCATGCAAGCGCGGAAGCCCGTTGGCCACGGAGCTCTTCCGAGCAGGTCGAGCAACAGGTATGAGTTTCTCCCGGTTTGGCCGGGCGCATGACACATAACTGAACGGATGGTAGCACTAACGGGCTTCGCCACGTACGCAGCACGATTGGATCTGTAAGCCGCACTTCAGTTCCGGTCCACACGACAGTGAGGGTGTGAACGACACCTGGACCGTGCGGCTCAGGAGGTGTTCTTCCAGTGAAAGGCAACCCCAGTCAAAGTAGCTCCAGCATGACCAGGCGTTGGCGCGTGCCGGCCCTGTTAATGGTGCTGGTCATGCTGTTGGCCGCCTGCGCACAGGTGCGTCTGCCAGCAAGTGTTCCGGACATAGCATCGTTCACCGCCGACCCGGACGCGATCACGGCCGGTGAATCCAGCACCCTCAGCTGGGAGATCAAGGACGCTGACACCGTGCTCCTCGATGGCGAGGAGGTAGCTTTGATCGGCAGTCGTGAGGTCTCACCCGATGAGACGCAAGAGTACGTGCTCGTGGCGACCAACCGCCGGGGCAGCAGTGACGCGAGTGTCACGATCCGCGTTCGGCAT
>ERZ869909.341-NODE-341-length-62378-cov-77.872057_pt1 | contig 62378 bp, 59 predicted proteins | sample MGYA00520892_ERZ869909 | MGnify/ENA primary metagenome ERZ869909 (study PRJEB32215, sample SAMEA104723947) | bioreactor metagenome | biome: bioreactor; feature: anaerobic bioreactor; material: water | place: China | collected 2015-03-12 ...
GACATCCTCGCCACCGAACGCCGCGCGCTCGACGCCTTGGACGAAATCAGGGGAAACAGGTAGGAAGTGTCAGACTCGCAACGCTAGGATGCTTTTTGCCTCTATGCCAAAATTGAAACAAAGGGTCGAAAGCGTTGACCCCACGCAGGGGTTCTTTCGCCGCGGTTCTACCGGGGTATTTCGCGACGTCGCGTCTCCTCCAGTCGCAGGAAAACCAAGAGGGGGTACAAAGCCCTTCGCAGCGCTTAAGCGTTTTTTCTATGTGGGGCTTGATGTGGGGCGAACCTCACATCGGTGAATATTATTCAATGAAATCAATGGTAACTGGCGGAGAGACAGGGATTCGAACCCTGGGTGGGCTCTCACCCACAACGGTTTTCGAGACCGCCCCGTTCGACCGCTCCGGCACCTCTCCGCGCTGGGGTCGTCAGCGGTGATTTAGTAAGTCTCGGCGGCGGGTGCAAGGGTGAATTTTGCTTTTGCCACTGCCCTCGTCCTTCTGTGGCCGGGGCCGAGCTGGTAGTCTTGCCAGCGCCTTTCAGCCCAGGACCTCGGTCATTGCGGCGCTGAAGATTGCGACGCCCGGCGCGATCAGACTGTCGGGGAAATCGTAGTCGGGGTTGTGCAGCGCGGCATGCTCTTCGCCCGCACCGAGAAAGACCATCGCCGTCTTCGATACCGTGCCAAAGAGGCCGAAATCCTCGGAAGCACGCATCGGCAGGGTGCCGGGACTGTGGGGAATCCCGGCGGCGTCCAGCGCGCGGGCCAGAACGGCGGTGGCGTCGGGGTGGTTGTGGCAGGCGGCGAAGTGGTCTTCTACATGATCATCGACCTGCAATCCGCCCCGTTCCGCCTCTGATTGCGCGAGCGCGCGCGCCGTTTCCAGCATCTGGTTCAGCGTTCCATCGTCGATCGCGCGCAGGGTCACCAGAAGTTCGGCCCAGCCCGGCGCGATCCCCAACGCGCGTTCGCCCAGCCTTGCGTGAGTGACCGTCGCCAGCCGATAGCCCGCCCCCGGCGCACCGCCCGGGCCAAGCGCGCTCAAGCCGGGGATAAGCCGGGCCAGCGCAAGGGCTGGCGAGAGACCGGCCTCGGGCTGGGAGGCATGCGCGGTCTTGCCCCGCAATGTCAGCACGAGCCCCAGCGAAGCGCAGTTGACCGGCCCCGGCGCCAGCCAGGCCGTGCCCTGCGCCACACCGGGCAAGTTGTGGAGGGCGAAGGCCCAGTCGCAGGCCAGCCCCTCGAAGCGCGGATCAGCGATGACCGCGCGCGCACCGGCACCGGTTTCCTCGGCAGGCTGGAACAGCAACACCACACGCCCGCGCGCCGGGCGTTCACGTGCCAGATGTCGTGCAAGCCCGATCAGGATGGCCATATGCCCGTCATGGCCGCACAGATGCCCCCGCCCTGCCACAGTCGAGCGCCAGGGCGGGGTGCCGGTTTCCAGTATCGGCAGCGCATCAAGCTCGGCGCGGAACATCACCGACGGCCCCCGCGTGCCGGAATCGAACACTGCCGCAACCCCTGCCCCGCCCAGCCCGGTGATGATCTCGCAGCCCAGCCCCTCCAGCGCGTCGACGATGCGGTCGGCTGTCGCATGCTCGTCGCCAGACAGTTCGGGGTGACGATGCAGGGCGTGGCGCAGCGCCACGAGGCTTTCCAGATCATGTGCGGTCAGGGTCATCTTGGTCCTTTTCCGAGGCGGCCTGCGACGGCAACGGCAGCGCAGGCCCAAAGTTCCCGGGCGTTCACGCAGAGGAGAGCGAGCGCCTTCCCCTACGCCGGCATCCGTTGTTCGACGATTTCGGCCCACCAGCTGCATCCGGCCGGGATGATATTGTCGTCAAAGTCATATTTCGGGTGGTGCACCATCGCCGTATCGCCATTGCCGACAAGGATATAGGCCCCTGGCCGTTCCTCAAGCATGAAGGCGAAATCCTCGCCGCCCATGATCAGCGGCGCTTCCTGACAGCTTCCTGCCACCTTTTCGGCTACTTCCGCGGCAAAAGCGGTCTGTTCGCTGTGGTTTACCATCACCGGATAGCCCTTGATATAGGTCACCCTGGCACTCGCACCAAAGGCCCCTGCCACGCCCGCCGCCATCTCATTGATGCGTTTTTCGGCCATGGCGCGTGTTTCAGCATCCATCGAGCGCACGGTGCCCTTAAGCTCCACATGTTGCGGGATCACGTTGAAAGCCTCGGATTCGGTGCGAAACGAGGTGACCGACACCACGAGGTTGCGGACCGGGTCATGGTTGCGGCTGGCAATGGTTTGCAGCGCGGTGACAAGATGGGCAGCCACCACGGTGGTATCAACGGTTTCGTGTGGCTTGGCGGCGTGGCCGCCCAGCCCCTCGACATGAATGCGGAACTGGTCGGTCGCGGCGAAGAATGCGCCTTCGCGGATGGCGAACTGGCCTGCGGGCAGGCCGGGCATGTTGTGCATGCCGTAGACCTCCTGAATGCCGAATCGGTCCATCATGCCGTCTGCGCACATCTCGCGCCCGCCCGCGCCGCCCTCTTCGGCGGGCTGGAAGATCACCACCACCGTGCCGTCGAAATTGCGCGTCTCGGCCAGGTATTGCGCGGCCCCCAGCAGCATCGCCGTGTGGCCGTCATGGCCGCAGGCATGCATCGCACCGGGGGTTTTGGAGGCGTGTTCTACGCCCGTCGCCTCGAAGATCGGCAGCGCATCCATGTCGGCGCGCAGCCCGATCACCTTGCCCGAACCGGTCTTGCGGCCCTTGATAACACCCACCACGCCGGTGCGCCCGATGCCTTCCACCACTTCGTCGCACCCAAAGGCGCGCAGCTTTTCCGCAACGATCCCGGCGGTGCGATGCACCTCATAGAGGATCTCGGGATGTTCATGGAAATCACGTCGCCAGGCAGTGATTTCGGGCAGGAGTTCGGCAAATCGGTTCTTTACGGGCATTTCCAGATGGTCCTTCCTGGGTTGTCAAAGCGGCATGCGACGCTCAGCGAGAGTCGCGAACCAGCTGCAACCGGCCGGGATCGCCTCATCGTTGAAATCGTATTGCGGGTGGTGGCACATGGCGCTGTCGCCATTGCCGATGAAGATATAGGCACCGGGCCGGGCCTCCAGCATGAAGGCGAAATCCTCGGCGGGCATCAGCGGCTTGATGTCGCGGATCACCGCGCCGGTGACTTCTTCGGCGATATCGGCGGCGAATTCGGCATTCTCGGGCGTGTTCATCGTCACCGGATAGCCGCGCCTGTAGTCGATCGCCGCCTCGGCGCCATAGGCGGCGGCTGTGTGGCTGACCAGCGCCTTTACCCGCTCTTCGGCCAGATCGCGCAGCGCGGGGTCAAGGCAGCGCACCGTGCCGCCCAGCTTAACCTCATGGGCAATGACATTCGAGGCCACGCTGTCGGTGTGAAAGCTGCCCACCGTTACCACCATGTTGCCCAGCGGATCGGCATTGCGCGACACGATGGATTGCAACGCCACCACCACATGACTGGCCGCCAGCGTGGTGTCGATGGCAGCATGCGGCATCGCGGCATGGCCACCCTTGCCGGTGAGCGTGATGTCGAATTCATCGGCCGAGGCCAACAGCGCGCCGGGCCGGATGGCGAACTGGCCGACAGGAAGACCGGGCATGTTGTGCATGCCATAGACCTCCTGAATGCCGAAGCGCTCCATCAACCCGTCATCGACCATCGCCTTGCCGCCCGCGCCGCCTTCTTCGGCGGGCTGGAAGATCAGCACCGCCGTGCCGTTGAAATGCCGCGTCTCGGCCAGGTATTGCGCCGCGCCCAGCAACATTGCGGTGTGCCCGTCATGGCCACAGGCGTGCATCTTGCCCGGCGTGGTCGAGGCATGGTCCGCGCCGGTCGCCTCATGAATGGGCAGCGCATCCATATCGGCGCGCAGGCCAACCACCTTGCCGGATGCAGTTTCGCGGCCCTTGATCACCGCTACCACGCCCGAACGCCCGACCCCTTCCACCACCGCGTCGCACCCGAATGCGCGCAGCTTTTCTGCCACAATCCCGGCAGTGCGCGGCAGATCATAGAGCAGTTCGGGATGCGCGTGAAAATCGCGCCGCCATGCGATGATCTGCGGGTAAAGCTCGGCGAAACGGTTTTTCAAGGGCATGTGGGTAATTCCCGCTGAAGGCTGTCAGATGAACTGAAAGGAAACTGGCGCGAAACCGAGGGCAGGACAAGAAAATTGTGTTCGCGCTCACAGACGTTATGGGCGGCGGATTTCCGCAGATGGAATTTACAGGTTTCGTGAACTATGCCATTCTGTGAGAAGCGGCGGGAAAAAGCCGCATAGACAATAACCTGAGGAAAGAGCAGATGCACAAGACATTGACCGGGCGCAAATTGCGCCCATTCCTGCGTTCGCGTAAGTTCGCGTCGGCTGCGCTGGTCGCCAGTGCGCTGACGGGCGTGGCGCTTCCCGCTCTGGCCAACGGGCTGACACATGTGCCTGTCGATCCGGTTGTGCCTGCGCCGCGCTACAGCCCCGCACCGGCCATGCCGGCCTATTGGGAAGGCGCCTATGCGGGCTTCACGATGGGTTACAACTTTCGTGGCCGCGACCGGGTGGAGCTTGCCCCCGCGCCGCCGGGCGTGATCGGCACGATGCGCGTGCACGGCGCGCTTCTGGGCGCACAGTTTGGTTACAATTGGCAATCAGGCGCAATGGTCTATGGTGTGGAGGGCGCGCTGAACCTGACGCGGACCCGCGATTCCATCGCCCTTGGCACCGCCAGCGCTAGCATGCGCATCAATTCCTTCGCCGATCTGCGCGGGCGCGTGGGCTATGCCGTGAATGACGGGCTGGTTTATGCCGTCGGCGGCCTCAGCGCCGGGCGCATCCGCTATGCGGCCTCGGATGGCGTGACCTCGGATATCAACGATACCTATAACCGGATCGGCTATTCGGTGGGTCTGGGTTACGAGCAGCAGATCGGCAACAACTGGTCGATGCGCGGCGAATACAGCTATACCCAATATCGCGGGCGTGATCTGACGGATGGCGTGCATACCACACGCGCAACGCCTGATTTTCACAGCCTGCGCTTTGGCCTGAACCGCCGCTTCTGAACCCCATGCAGGCCCCCGGATCCTGTCGGGGGTCTGCCCATGACGGCTTCAACCGGCGCAAAGATCGTCGATGAGGCGATCGACAAAGGCCTCGCCCGCCGCGAACTGCTCAAGCGTGATGTATTCATCGTTCTGATGCGCCTGCGCGATATCGCCTGGCCCGCAGACCACCGCCGAATAACCGCGGACCTGAAACTGTCCGCCCTCGGTGCCATAACTCACCACATTAAGCGCATTGTCGCCCGTCAACCGCCGGGCCAGCGCCTCGGCGGGGCCATCGGTTTCGGGTCTTAGCGCGGGCACATCGAACACCCTGTTGAGCGTGATGCCGGCTTCGGGGCGGATTGCCTTCATTCCGGCCTCGACCTCGGCCACCCTGGCCAGAAAGCGCGTATCCCAGCCGCTGTCACCCGGAACCTGCCGGAACGAGAGAACGAAGTTGCATTTGCGCGCGGTGATATTATGCGCCGTCCCGCCAGTGATCATGCCCACATGCACGGTGGTGAACGGCGGATCAAAAGGCGCGGCCAGTTCCGAGGGCGTAGCGGCGGCATTTTCGGCGTTGCATTCATTGGCCCACTGGATCAGACGCGCGCCTTCCATGATCGCGCTGACGCCATAAGGCTGAAGCGAGGAATGAACCTCGTAGCCGTTCACATCAACGGCAAAGCCCAGCCCCCCCTTGTGACCGGTCACCACCTTCATCATTGACGGCTCGCCCACGATCACCGTCTCGGCGCGCGGCAGCCCTTCGACCATCGCCTCGACCAACGAGGCGACGGCCATGCAACCAACCTCCTCGTCATAGGACAGCGCCAGTTGCAGCGGGCGCTTCAGGTCGCGCGCCTTGGCCTTGACCAGGCCGGCAATCGCCAGCGCAACAAACCCCTTCATGTCACAGGTCCCGCGCCCGTAAAGCCTGCCATCGCGTTCCGTTACGATCCAGGGGTCGGTCGTCCAGTCCTGCCCGTCGACCGGCACCACATCGCTATGCCCGGAAAGCGCCACACCGCCCGCCACTTCAGGTCCGACATGGGCGTAGAGATGCGCCTTGGTCCCGCAATCCGAAGGCACGCGCGTGCTGGCAATGCCATGACCGGCCAGATAGGCTTCGACCCACTCGATCAGCGGCAGATTGGTGTCGCGGCTGACAGAAGGAAAGGCGACCAGCTTTTCCAGAATGGCGCGGGGTGAAAGAATATCGGGGCTTGGCATGCGAAACCTGTCCGGCGTTTATTGAAAGGCTCTTCATCCAGATCAGCGTGCAGCGACCTCGTCAAGGCGCAACAGCCGTCCGAGAGGGGCGAAAAGTAACCGTGGGCGCGAGCGGTAACATTTCCTGCCGGACGCGGGAAGATTAAGGCTTGCCGGAGCGGACGTTTGTTGCAATGGTCAGCGAACAACGTCCAGTCGGCGTCAGATCGAACTGGTAACAATAAACATTTCCCTGGGGAGGGATGCATGCCCGATGGGGCCTTGCCCGTTCTTGATGTCAAGAACCTGAAGACCGTATTCCGCACCCGTGCGGGCGATATCCACGCGGTGAATTCCGTCAGCTTTCATCTCAAGCCCGGCGAATTGCTGGGCGTGGTCGGCGAAAGCGGATCGGGAAAATCAGTGACGATGATGTCGCTTCTGGGTCTGCTGCCCATGCCTCCTGCTGAAATCCGCGACGGGCAGGTACTGCTGGAGGGGCGCGATCTGCTGAAAAGCGGCCCGGACGCGCTGCGCGCAGTGCGCGGGCAAGAGATCGGCTTCATCTTTCAAGACCCGATGACCAGCCTCAATCCGGTGTTCACCGTGGGTTTCCAGATCATGGAACCCCTGCGCAAGCATATGGGCATGAACCGCAAGGCCGCCCGCGCGCGCGCCGTGGAACTGCTGGAGCTTGTCGGCATTCCCGATGCCCAACGGCGGCTGAAGGATTATCCGCACCAGTTTTCCGGCGGCATGCGTCAGCGCGTGATGATCGCCATCGCGCTGGCCTGCGACCCCAAGGTGCTGATTGCGGATGAGCCCACGACGGCGCTGGATGTGACCATTCAGGCGCAGATTCTGGAGCTGGTGAAAGAGCTTCGCCAGAAACTGGGCATGGCGATCATCTGGATCACGCACGATCTGGGCGTGATCGCCGGCATCGCGGACCGGGTGATGGTCATGTATGCAGGTCAGGTTGCCGAGCAGGGGCCGGTGAAGGAGATTTTCCGTAACCCGGCGCATCCCTATACCCGCGCCCTGTTGCAGACCGTACCCAAGCTGCACGGCGAGCGAGATGAGAAATTGCGCGTGATCGAAGGGCAGCCGCCATTGCTGGCCGCCCATCCCACTGCCTGCCCGTTCCGCGACCGCTGCGCACATGCCTTTGCGCGCTGCGGACAGGAAAACCCGTCCCGTCGACCGATCGGCAACAATCATGATGTGGCCTGCCACTGGGATCACCGCGAGGCCGCGCCATGAACGCACCTGACACACCGACCGACACCGCGCCCGGCATCGGCCAGAACGCCACCGATCGCAGCCGCAAGCTGGTCGAGGTGAAGAACCTGAAACTCTATTTCCCCGTCTACGGTGGCCTGCTGCGCCGGCATGTGGGCGATGTGAAGGCTGTCGATGATGTCTCGTTCGATATCTACGAGGGCGAGACACTGGGCATCGTCGGTGAATCCGGCTGCGGCAAGTCCACCTGCGGGCGTGCCGTGCTCAGGCTTTACGAGCTGACGGAAGGTTCGGTGCGCATCGCGGGCGAGGATATCGCCACCCTCTCACCCGAGAAGCTGCGCCGCAAGCGGCCAAGCATGCAGATGGTCTTTCAGGATCCACAGGCAAGCCTAAATCCGCGCATGACCGTGGCCTCTATCATCGGCGAACCGCTGGACGAACACACCGACTGGTCGCGCGCCAGAAAGCTCGAACGCATCTATGAATTGATGGATGCGGTGGGCCTCAACCGTGACTATGCCAACCGCTACCCGCATGCCTTCTCCGGCGGGCAGCGCCAGCGGATCGGCATTGCCCGTGCGCTGGCGCTGAACCCCAGGTTCATCGTCTGCGACGAGCCGATCGCGGCGCTGGATGTGTCGATCCAGGCGCAGGTGGTCAACCTGCTGGAAGAATTGCAAGAGCAGTTCGGGCTGACCTACATGTTCATCAGCCATGATCTGTCGATGGTGCGCCATATCGCCGATCGTGTGGCCGTGATGTATCTTGGCAAGATCGTCGAGCTGGCGCCGGTGTCGATGCTTTATGAAAGCCCGTTGCACCCCTATACCGAAGCGTTGCTGTCGGCCGTTCCCGAAGCTGACCCTTTCACCGAGACGCATAAGGAAAGGGTGGTATTGAAGGGCGATGTCCCCTCGCCCTCGAACCCGCCAAAGGGCTGCAATTTCTGCACCCGTTGCCCGAAAGTGATGGAAATCTGCCGCCAGTTTGAGCCGCCCGTGCGCGAACATCGCCCGGGGCAGTTCGCTGCCTGCCATCTTTACGAAGAAACGAGAACCGCCGGAACGAGCGGCGTCACGAGGTCTGAGCACAATGAAACCAGTGTCCAGCAAGGAGAGGATGCATGAAACTTAAACTCGCCCTCATGGGGGCAGCCGCTGCGGTGGCGCTTATCCCGTTTTCGGCCATGGCCGAGCGCGGATCAAGTGGTCATCTGAACATCATCTACTGGCAGGCGCCCTCGATCCTGAACCCCTATCTTTCTGGCGGGACCAAGGACGTGGACAGCTCCAACCTGGTCCTCGAACCGCTGGCGCGCTACAACCAGGTCGGGGAACTGGTGCCCTGGCTGGCCGAAAGCATCCCCACGGTTGAAAACGGTGGCGTGGCCGAAGACCTGATGAGCATCACCTGGGTGTTGCGCGAGGGTCTTCTGTGGTCCGACGGCACGGCGCTGACGGCCGCTGACGCCGTGTTCAGCGCCGAGTACTGCATGCATCCGGAAGGCGGCTGCGCCCAGCGTCGCTTCTTCAACGACGTCGCCTCGGTCGAGGCGCTCGATGATCGCACCATCCGGGTGAATTTCGAAGTGCCGATGCCGGTACCCTACGGGCCTTTCGTGACCGGCTATTCGCCGATCATTCAGGCCGCACAATTCGCCGAATGCCTCGGCGCACGTGCACCCGAATGCACGCAGGCAAACTTCTATCCGATCGGCTCCGGCCCCTTCGTGGTGGATGATTTCCGCCCGAATGACGTGATTTCGCTCTCAGCCAACCCCAACTACCGTGAACCTGATCGCCCGTTCTTTGCCACCGTCACGTTCAAGGGCGGCGGCGACGCGGCATCGGCCGGGCGCGCGGTGATGGAAACCGGCGAGATGGATTATGCCTGGAACCTGCAGCTTGCGCCCGACGTGATCGCCACCATGGCGCGCGGTGGCCGTGGTGAGCCGGTTGCGGCCTTCGGCACGCTGGTCGAGCGGATCGAGATCAACATGACCGACCCATCGCCCGATCTGCCGGCCGATATCCGCTCCACCCGCGCCGCGCCACATCCGATCCTGTCGGATATTCGCGTGCGCGAGGCGCTCAGCCGCGCCATCGACCGCGATCTGCTGGTGGAAATCGGTTTTGGTCAGATGGGATTGCCCACCTGCAACCTGGTCCCCGCCCCGCCCGCCTTCGCATCAGACGCCAACGACAACTGCCTCGTGCAGGATCAGGACCGCGCGCGCGAACTGCTCGATGAAGCCGGCTGGGTGCCCGGAGCGGATGGCATCCGCGTGAAGGATGGCCGGCGCCTTGTGCTGGACTACCAGACCTCCACCAATGCGGTGCGTCAGGATTTCCAGGCACTGATCCAGCAGTGGTGGCGCGAGATCGGTGTCGAAGCCAATCTGCGCAACATCAACGCCTCGGTCTTCTTTGGCGGTGACCCGGCCTCGCCCGACACCTTCCAGCGCTTTTATGCCGATGTCGAGATGTATGCCAACAACTTCCCGGGCACCGACCCCGAGCAGTATCTGGGCGCCTATCTTTGCGGACGCGAGCCGCGGCCGGAAACCCAGTGGCAGGGCGAAAACATCAACCGATTCTGCGACCCGGCCTATGATGCCCTGCATCAGCAGCTGTCGCAGACCGCCAGCATCGAAGAGCGCGCGCGCATTGGCCGCGAGCTCAACGATATCCTGATGCAGAACTACATCATCATTCCGCTGGTCCACCGTGGCCGCGTTTCGGCCATTTCCAGCACACTGGGCGGCACGGACCTGAACACCTGGGATGTCGAGCTGTGGAACATCGCCGACTGGCACCGGACCGAATGATCTGACACGCGACTGGGCTGCCCCGGCACGTCCGGGGCAGCCCGCCCTCCTCACGCTCCCATCGAGAACGCTGACCCAAGGCGCGCCGCTCCATGTTCAACTACACCCTGCGACGGTTGCTTCTGGCGATCCCGACGCTTCTGTTCATCTCTCTGGTGATTTTCCTGCTGCTGGAACTGTCACCGGGCGACCCGCTGGCCGACATGCCACTGTCGATCCCCCCCGAGGTGCGCCAGGAGATGCGTATCGCGCTCGGCATGGGCGAGGTGTGGTATATCCGGTTTTACAAATGGCTCTATCTCTTCACGGTGGTCGAACCCAGCCACGTGATCGCCGGTTTCACCGGGCTCGATATCGCTATCGAGGGACAGCGCATCCTGTCGTGGCAGACCCGCTCGCCGGTTTCCGACATCATCATCCAGCGCATGCCGCAGACATTGTGGGTTGTGGGGCTGGCATATCTCTTCGGCGTGCTGGTTGCGGTGCCGATCGGGGTCTATTCGGCCTATCGCCAGTATAGCTGGTTCGACCAGACCGGCAGCTTCATCTCGATGGTCGGCTTCTCGCTGCCTACCTTCTTTACCGGACCGCTCCTGATCCTGATCTTCGCGGTCTGGCTCGGCTGGTTCCCGATCATCTATGACACAACGCTGAACGTGAACAACTGGGAGACATTCCTGAAACAGGTGCGGCAGATGGCGATGCCGGTCTTCGTGCTGACGCTCTACAACGCCGCCCAGATCAGCCGCTTCATGCGCGCCTCGATGCTTGACAACATGACCCAGGATTACGTGCGCACCGCCCGCGCCAAGGGCATGACCGAACGCATCGTGGTGCTGGTGCATGTGCTGCGAAACTCGCTCATTCCGGTGGTGACGGTGATCGCGCTGGGTATCCCCACGGTATTCACCGGCGCCATCATCACCGAGCAGATCTTCCGGGTGAACGGGCTGGGGCAGCTTCTGATCACCGCGATCTATGCCTCCGACATTCCGATGGTGCTGACACTTTCGGTCGTGTTCGCCATCCTGATCGTGCTGTTCAACCTGATCGCCGATCTGCTTTACGCCATCCTCGACCCGAGAATCCGTTATGACTGACGCGCCCGCCCCCACCCCCGAAACGGCCGCCGCCGCCTTCCGCCCCCCGCGCAACCAGTGGTGGGACGTCTGGGATCAGTTCAAGACCCACAAGGGCGCGCTCAGCGGTATGATCGTCTTTGTCGCGATCGTGCTGTTCTGCTTCATCGGCCCCTGGCTGTGGATCCATGACGCCACCTATATCAACATCCGCGCGCGCAATCAGGGTTTCAGTTGGACACATCCGCTGGGCACCGACCAGCTGGGTCGCGACATGCTCGCGCGCATGATGAAGGGCGGGCAGGTTTCGCTGGCGGTCGGCATGGCGGCAATGGTGCTGTCAGTGCTGCTGGGCACGCTGATCGGGGTGGTCGCCGGCTATTTCCGCCGCATCGACGGGCTGCTGATGCGGATGACCGACCTTTTTCTGGCCCTGCCACTCTTGCCGCTGCTGCTGGTGATGTCGATGCTGTTCCGCCAGCGGCTGTCATCGCTGTTCGGGGTTGAAACGGGCATGTTCATCCTGATCGTCACCGCCATCGGCGTAACCAGCTGGATGCAGACCGCCCGGATCGTGCGCGGCGATGTGCTGGCGCTGAAGGAACGCGAATACGTGCTGGCAGCGCGCTCGATCGGCACGCCGCCGCGCCGTGTCATCGGGCGTCATGTTCTGCCCAATGTACTGTCGCCGGTGATGGTCTCGGCCACGCTGATGATCGCCACGGCCATCATTACAGAAAGTGCGCTCAGCTTCCTGGGTCTGGGATTCCCGCCCGATTTCCCCACCTGGGGACGGCTGGTCAGCGACGGGATCGACTATCTGCAACAATACCCATCGCGCGCAATCTTGCCGGGGCTGTTCATCTCGCTGACCGTGCTGTCGGTGAACTATATCGGCGACGGTCTGCGCGATGCCCTCGACCCCCGCATCCGGGGGCGCTGACATAAGCGTGCACTCTCCCGTGACAGGAAAGGCAAGGGGGCTTTGCCCCCTCTGGGCCTGCGGCCCATTCACCCCCAGCGTATTTCCGGCAAGATGAAGGGGGCCTGGCACCCCTGCTTCACCTGTTCAATAAATATCCCGGGGGAGTCCGTTCTGCGCAGCAGAGCGGGCGGGGGCAGCGCCCCCTAACGCCGCGCAGCGGAAAACAAACAGGTATCTGCGCAAGCAGGCAATCAGGTCACGGGCCGGCCTTGTGGCCTTTGCGAAAGGGCGGCCCAGAGGAGCCGCCCCTTCGTTTCTTCAGCACGCGCGCGGGTTCACTCGGCGGCAAGTCGTTCGATCAGGTCGCGGAACTGAGCGGTCTGGTAGCCATATTGCGCGCCAGCCCCGATCAGCGCCTCGGTGGGTTGACGCCCGGCATTGGCCAGTGCCCAGACAATCGAGGAACGGTTCCCCGAGGCACAGAAGGCAAACACCCGTTCACCCGTCTGTTCTGCGGCATCGATCGCGGCGCGCTGCAGCGCGATGTTTTCCCTTGTCAGCCCGCCCGGCACCACCGGATTGTTGACAAAGCGCATGCCTGCCGCCTCGGTAGCGTTTTTCAGGACTTCGGCGCGTTGCGCATCGCCCACCTCGCCATCGGGCCGGTTACAGATCACCACCGAGAAGCCCGCTTCGGCAATCGCCGGGATATCCTCGGCGGTAATTTGCGGGCTCACGGCATAGTTGTCGCTTAGGGGACGGATTTCCATGATTGATCTGCCTTATGCTCCAAATTCCGATTTCGCGCCCAGAGATGTTGCCGCGCTATCGAGCCGCCGGCGCAGCGCAGGTGCGATGACCATACCGCCAATCATTGCCAGCAGGAAGACCACGCCGCCGAGTCCGCCCCAGGTGATCGAGGCAACCGCAGGCCCCGGGCAAAGCCCTGCCATGCCCCAGCCCGCGCCAAACAACAGCGAGCCGATCACCAGGTTCCGGTCGATCTGGGCGCCGGGCTTGCCCGGCATATCGCCGCCCAGCACCGGTCGTGCACGCCGGGTCGCGAAATTCCAGGCCACCGTCATCGGAAGGATCGCGCCGCCCAGCACGAAGGCCAAGGTAGGATCCCAGTCACCGAAGATATCCAGCCAGCCCTGAACCTTTTCAGTATTGGTCATACCGGAAACCAGCAGCCCCACACCAAAGAGTCCGCCGGCGATGAATGCAAAAAGGTTGCGCAACATCAGATCACTCCCAGCAGATGCTTGAACAGAACTACCGCGAGGCCACCGGCCAGCAGATAAAATATTGTTGCGCCCATACCGCGCAGCGAGAAGCGCGAGATGCCGCAGACCCCGTGCCCCGAGGTGCAACCATTGGCCAGCCGCGTACCGACACCCACCAGAATCCCCGCTGCGATCACCATCCAGAGATTCGAGGTAATGTTCGTACTGACCTCAACCGTATAGAGCGGAAGCACCAGCACCGGTACCAGCGCCAGCCCGGCCACGAACGCAAGCCGCTCGGCCCAGGTCGACCAGCCCGAGCGGTCTACCAGACCGCCGATGATCCCCGAGGCACCCATGACTCGGCCGTTGATCAGCAGAAATACCGCCGCGGCAGAACCAATCATCAGGCCCCCTACGAGGCCCCAGATCCAATCCGTTTCCATTTTCATCTTCCCGTTTTATCGCCCCGTCAACACGGGGCTTATCGCATCATCTCAGCCCGAAGTTGCCGCGCCCCCTTCCCGAGGCGCGGCAACTGGCACTCAGAGCCCGTTAACCGGCACCTTAAGGTAACTTGTGCCGTTGTCTTCAGCGGGTGGCATCTGGCCTGCGCGCATGTTCACCTGCAACGAGGGGATGATCAGCCGCGGCATGGCCAGTTGCGCGTCGCGTTCGGTGCGGGCGCGGACGAACTCATCCTTCGACTTGCCCTCGCCGACATGCTTGTTCACCGCCTTCTGCGCGCCGACCGTGGTCTCCCAGGCATACTCATCGCGCCCCTCGGCCTTGTAGTCATGGCCGACAAAGATGCGCGTGGCATCGGGCAGGCTGAGGATCTTCTGGATCGAATCCCACATCGTATCCGCCGATCCGCCAGGGAAATCGCAACGCGCCGTGCCGAAATCGGGCATGAACAGCGTATCGCCGACAAAGGCCGCGTCGCCAATAACATAGGTCAGGCAGGCGGGCGTGTGGCCCGGCGTGTGCATCACGTCGCCGCGCAGCTGGCCGATGTGGAAGCTGTCGCCGTCCTGGAACAACGCGTCGAACTGGCTGCCGTCACGCTGGAACTCGGTACCTTCGTTGAAGACCTTGCCGAAGGTATCCTGCACGACAGTGATATTGCGGCCAATGGCGATCTTGCCGCCAACCTTCTCCTGGATATAGGGGGCAGCGGACAGGTGGTCGGCATGGACATGGGTTTCCAAAAGCCACTCCACCTCGAAATTCTTCTCCTTGACGAAGGCGATCACGGCATCCGCAGAGCGCGTGTCGGTGCGCCCCGAGGCATAGTCGAAATCAAGCACCGAATCGACCACCGCAACCTTGCGGGAGGACGGATCGCGCACAACATAGGTAACAGTGAAGGTGGCTTCGTCAAAGAAGGCAAAGACTTCAGGTTTCATCGGGTGATCTCCAATTCTTTCAGCTGGGGGCAATATAACCCATCGCACTCATATTGCAAGTTGTGAATGTGTGTTTTTGACCTGTATCATCTCGCAAAGCCATTGAGCCTCGCTATTCTTGAGAATCAACCAACAGGAGAAGATGCATGACCACCCTGCCCAAAGCCGAACTTGACCGCCGCAAGGCCCAGCTTCTTGGCCGTCTGTCTGAGCTCGACAACCGCCTGCACGGAATCGAGGCGGAACTCCTGACGCATGACAGCAAGGACTGGGAAGACATGGCCACCGAGCGCGAGCAAGATGAGGCGCTTTCGGCGCTGGGCGAGGAAGGCGTGGCCGAGATCCGCATGATCCAGGCCGCCTTGACCCGCATCGATTCCGGCGAATACGGTTTTTGCACCCAATGCGGCAGCGCCATCGCCGCCGAGCGGCTGGATCTGCTTCCAGCAACACCCTTTTGCGCAAAATGCGCGCGATAGGCAGGCTTTCAGCGGAAAAGACCTGTCAACGGCTTCACAACCTGCTTTAATATCCGTGGCAAACAGGGGAGGAGGCAGTGCGCGAGGAACATGGCACAGACGCAAGTCAACCCGCCGCCGCGCCCGGCATGTCCCGATCGCTTCGCGGAGCGGGGGCAAGCGCGGATTACGTGCAGCGGCGCACACAGGACGGCATCGCCATACTGACCCTCGCCGGGCCGGGCGGCAACCGCTTCGCCCCGGCGCTGGTTCAGGCACTGGAACGGGCCGTGACGACGGCGCTGCATGATCCGGGGGTGCGCGCGCTGGTGATCACGGCGCGCGGCCCGGATTTCTGCGCCGGACCGCACGCCGATCTGCCGCCCCCCGGGCCCGAACCCGCAGAACCGCCCGCGCTGATGGATATGTTCGATCATCTGTGCCAGCATATCGCCGACAGCCCGCGCCCTGTCATCTGCGCATTGCACGGGCGTGTGGCTTCGGCGGGATTGGCGCTTGCGCTGGCGGCGCAGGAACGGATAGCCGACCCGCGCGCGGGGTTGCATTTCCCGGAAACCCGGATGGGGCGGTTGCCCCCCGGCAACGGCGCGGTGCGCCTGGCCTGGCAGATCGGCGCCGGTCCGGCGCTGGCTCTGATGGCGCGCGAGGCGCCGATGCCCGCCGACGCAGCGCACACGCTTGGCCTGGTCGACGCGCTTGAACCCGAAGGGCTGCTGCCCGCTGCCATCGCCCGTGCCACTGCGCTGGCAATGGCACGCCCGCCTGCCGGGGCGATGCCCCCCGGGCTGCACGATGCCACTGCCTTTCGGGCCGCCGTCACCACGGCACGGGCGGCGCTGCCCAACCCTCTGCCGCCGCATCGCCAGCACGAAGCACTGCTGATCGACGCGGTTGAGGCCGCACAGCTTCTGCCCGCCGAGCAGGCACTTGAGCTGGACTCGGTTCTCGCCCGCGATGCCGCCACCGCCCCGGCGGCGCGCGCGCTGGCGCATCTTTCGCGCGCCGCGCGACGCGTCCTCGACACGCCCGAAACCCGCGCGAGTTCCAGCGCGCGCCCCATCAAAAGCCCGCTTGTCGCCGCCCTTGCCCCCGCCGAAGCCGCGCTTCTGGTGCCGCCCCTGCTGCGCGCGGGCGAGACCATCACGCTGATCGCGCCCGATACCGACAGCCTGAGCGCCGCTCTCGAAGCCGTGGCCGAGGTACAGCTTGCCGCCGTTTCTGCCGGAACGCTGACGCGAATCGACGCAGATGCCGACTGGGCACGCCTGGAAGGCGCCCTGGCGCCGGACACCGACACCCCGCCTACGCTTGCGCTGGCCGGGCCCGGGCAACTTGAAGCGCTTGCGGCCTGCCTGCCCGCCGAATGCCGGCTACTGGCCTGGAACACGCCGATAACGGCGCTGCCTCACCCCGAATGTGCAATCGCGCTGATGCCTGCCCCCGTGCGCAGCCGCAGCGGGCTGCCGCAGTTGATCGAACTGGTCGTGCGCAACGGCATGGCGCCCGAGACTGCCGCAAGCGCAACCGAACTGGTGCTGGCACTGCATCTGACACCCCTGCGCGCTGGCGGCGCACCGCTTCTGCCGCCGTTGCTGCACGCCGCGCGCGACGCGGCGCATCGGCTGGTCTCGCTGGGTGTGGCTCCGAACGAATTGCGTGACTGCGGCCTCTTGCCGCCCGCAGCCCTGCTACCGGGGCCGATGCCGTCGGTTGCAGCTTCGCCCGCAGCTTCGCCGCCCGCGACCCTGCCGCTTTCCGCTGAACGGCTCCTGTTGCTGGCGCTGATCAACGCCGGCGCAAGACTGCTGGAAACGGCGCAGGCCCTGCGCCCCTCGGATATCGATATCGCGATGGTTTTGGGCGCAGGCTATCCCAACTGGCGCGGCGGCCCGATGGCCGAGGCCGATACCTTGGGCCCGCTGGTGCTGCGCCATGAGCTGCAACAGGCCGCCGTGCTCGATCCTGCCCTTTGGTCACCTGCCCCGCTGATCGGTGAACTGATCCGCCAGGGTTGGCGCTTCGAAGACCTCAACACCGACTGAGCCGAGGCATCACGCGTCCCTTCATCTTGCCGAAAATACGCGCGGGGGTGAATGGCCGCAGGCCAGAGGGGGCGGCAGCCCCCTGCCCCCTGCCCGCGCCAAACCGCTCAACGCCGATTGTGTCGGCTTCCTATTTCAGCGAAACCCCCACGACCACCAGCATCAACCCGATGACCGAGACGAACAGCGCCGCCATGTTCCAGACCACGCCGCGCTGAAGGCGCGCGCGCAAGGCGTCCTCGTCCAGCCCGCCACGCCGCAGCCGCACCACATAGACAATGCAGGCTCCCAGCCCGGCAACGCCCGCCAACGTCACCAAGGCCCCGGCCCAGATGATGATATCGAAAAGACCCATGCGCCCGTCCCCCTTACCTGTTCCGCCGCACCTGCCTGTCCCCGCGCCGCTGGTGCCGGGCGCCGCCGCCCGTTGCGGCTGGGCGCGCCGATATAGCCGAAGCTGCCCGGCCGCCGCAACCCCGCGCTACGCGCTCTTGCCTGCGCAGGGACGAGCCGCTAGGACAGGCGCCTGGAATAGCCCACCACAGGCGACGAGAGAGGCAATCATGAGCAGCCCCGACACCACCTATTCGGTCACCGCCGAAGAACTGCGACAGTTCATCGAACGCTACGAGCACCTTGAGGCCGAGAAGAAGGACATCGCCGACCAGCAGAAAGAGGTGATGGCCGAGGCCAAGGGGCGCGGCTACGACACCCGTGCGCTGCGCAAGATCGTTGCCATCCGCAAGCGAAAACCTGACGACATCGCCGAAGAGGAAGCCGTGCTAGAGGTCTACAAGGCCGCGCTGGGCATGGAATAAGCGCCGGCCCCGCCCGGTGCCGCGTGTTGTCCCCCCCCCTCAGGGTTCAAGGAAATCAACGCCCGGCATCTGGGCGATCAGATCGACATCCTGGGCATATAGCTCGCTCAGGATATCGGCATGGTCTTCCTGCCAGTCAGGCAGCGCGGCCTCGACTTCCAGCTTTTCGGGCAGCGCGAACTTGTCCAGAAATGCGCTGAGAACCCTCCGCCGTTGCAGGTCTGTCATCGGCGGGCGCTCCCGCAGCCAGCCCTCCATCAACCGCAGCCCCTCTTCAGAGACGAAGCCGCGAAACCAGTCGAATACCCCTTCCAGCACCATCTCGTCAGGATGGCCCGACACTTCGCGCAGAATCTCGGGCCACAAGAGCGGCGTATCCTCATCGCACCAGACCGTCAGGCGGCAATCCGGCACGGCCTCGTGAATGCGCGCCAGCGTGTCGGACCAGCGCAGCGACAGCGGGCTCTCGCCCCCCATCACCTGTTCAAACCCGCCCGGACCGGCATGCTCGACCAGCCCGGGCAGAAAGGTCGCTGGGTTACGGATCGCCATGTAGAACTCGACCCTGGCGTCGGGGAACAACCGGCGCAGCCCGGCCACCTTGGCCCCCGCATCGGGATAGATCCGCCCCTTGCCGATCGCCCAGCGATGGTTGCTCAGAAAGCAATCATGCGAGAACACCACCCGCTCAACAATGTCTTCGGTGATCAGACTGTCCAGCAGCGCTTCCTGCGTCTCGGCATCGGTGGCAATGTTGCGCATCTCATGGGCAGTGCGGCGCAACACGGTACGGTAGCGGCTGGTGCCGGGAATACTGATTCCCTTCGCTGCAAGGGCCGCGCGGTTGCGCATCAGGCAGCGAATGAGGCGGTCTTCATCAGTCAGATGCGCCCCGAGATGTATGGCAATTTCCATGGGGTCGGGAACGTCCTTCCATCTCCTGACAGCGCGTTGATTCTGGACGATTTCGTGCAATGGCGCAACCCCGCCGGACCAGTCGCCGCCTTGACGCCGTGCCTGGGTCGAAAACCATGCATCAAGGCGCGTCTAGCCGCTTGAGCGTCCGCCCCAAACCCGCTATCAGGGGCCTGCGGCCGGTTTAGCTCAGTTGGTAGAGCAGTGGTTTTGTAAACCGAAGGTCGGGGGTTCGAGTCCCTCAACCGGCACCATTCTCCCGCCTGTCACCGGCACGCAACCGTGTGCCGCTCAGCGGCAGCCAATCGCGCGCGATGGCCACATGGACCTGCGCGCCGTGCATCAGGGAGTCATCGTTGAAATCATACCCCGGTGCATGCAGTGGCGCCGATCGCGTGCCATTGCCGATGAAGGCAAAACAGCCCGGCACTTGAGCCAGAAACCGCGCGAAATCTTCCGAGCCGGTCATTGGCGCCTCTGCCTGCGCCACCGACGCCGAAACCGGCCCCGCCGCGCGCAGAACCGTGCGGGCAAGCGCCGGGTCATTCACAAGCGGCACGAAGGGGCGCGCATAGTCCAGCGTGCATTTCAACCCGTGCCCCGCCGCTACCCCTGCCGCAATCCGGCGCATCTCGGTCTCGATGCGGAGCGATACCTCGGGGAAAAAACTGCGGGCATCACCCAGAATGCGGGCCTGACCGGGCAGCACATTTTTGGTGCCGTCGGTCAGCAGCTCGGTCACCGAAACCACGGCGATATCCGCCGGGTCGAGGCGGCGGGCGACGATGCCTTGCAACTCAAGAACCAGCGCGCAGGCGGGCACCATCACCTCGCGCCCCCAATGCGGGCTGGAGGCATGACCGCCCTGCCCCTCAAGCCTGATCTCGAAGCTGTCCTCGGCGGCCATGAAGGGCCCCGGACGGGTTTCCAGATGGCCAGTCCGAAGGCCCGGCATGTTGTGCAGCCCGAAAATGGCATCGAAGGGAAAACGCCGGATCAGCCCGTCATCGAGCATCGCCTGCGCCCCCTTGCCCCATTCCTCGGCGGGTTGGAACACGAAGCGGATGGTGCCGTCAAAACCACCCTCGCGCACCAGAATGCGCGCCGCCCCCAGCAGCATCGCGGTATGGCCGTCATGGCCACAGGCATGCATCAGCCCCGGCCGGAGCGAAGCATGGGCCGCACCCGTGGCCTCGGTGATGCGCAGTGCGTCCATATCGGCGCGCAAGGCGATGGCACGGCCTGACGTTCCGCGCCGCAGCGTGCCGACAACCCCGGTGCCGCCGACACCTTCAGCCACGTCCAGCCCGAAACCACGCAATGTCCTTGCGACAAAGGCAGCGGTGCGTTTTTCGTCAAAGCCGAACTCGGGATGGCGGTGCAGGTCATGGCGCCAGGCGATCATGTCCTGACGCAGCGCGGCCAGGTCTTCCGGTTCGGGAGGCTTGTCTGGCGTGCCTGGTCTGGGGCCGGGGATTGGCATGGCGTCTTTCCGGTGGATGCGCGGTGCTATCGCGTCACTATTGCAACGGACGTGCCGAAAGGCGAGGATTATCGATGCTGCCAGGCGACCGAAACCGACACCTTGCGCCTCTGGCTGAACGAACACCCTGCCGCTGTGGACTTTCCGCACCCGGCGCGGCAGTGATTGCGATTTTTTCGGAACCAGCTTAAACCGGGCGAAGTTACCGCTATCATAGCCTCGGGCACGAAAGGATACACATGGTCGCTCGCGTCATTCCCGTCGATCCTTTCGATCTGGTCGTCCTGGGCGCAACCGGTGATCTGGCCCAGCGCAAGATCCTTCCCGCCCTGTGCCGCCGTCTGGCCGATGGTCAGATGCCGCCCGATGCACGGGTGATCGGTGCCGCCCGCACAGCAATGACGCTGGCGCAGTTCAAGACCATGACCGAGGATGCATTGAAGGCCGAACATGGCGCGCCGCAGATCTCGGATGCCGATCGTGCGGCCTTTCTGGCGCGTCTGGATTATGTCGCCGTCGATGCACGCACCGAAGAAGGCTGGGCCGAACTGGCAGCGCTGTTGCGCCCGGACGTAACCCGCGCCTTTTATTTCTCGGTCGCGCCGTCGCTCTTCGGTGATCTGGCGCAGCGCGTCACCGACCATGGACTTGCGACGCCGCAAACGCGGATCGTGGTGGAAAAACCCTTCGGCCACGACCAGGAAACCGCGCGTGCCCTCAATGCCATGCTCTCGCTTCATTTCACCGAGGCGCAGATCTACCGGATCGACCATTACCTGGGCAAGGAGACGGTGCAGAACCTTATGGCGGTGCGCTTTGCCAATATCCTGTTCGAGCCCTTGTGGAATGCGCGTTTCGTCGATCACGTCCAGATCACGGTGGCGGAAACCGTGGGTGTGGGTGGTCGGGCAGAGTATTACGATCACGCAGGCGCAATGCGCGACATGGTGCAGAACCATCTGATGCAACTGTTGTGCCTGATCGCGATGGAGCCGCCTTTCAACTTCGAGCCAGACGCGGTGCGTGACGAGAAGCTGAAGGTGATCCGCGCGCTTGATCCTGTTTCCCCTGACGATATCGTGCGCGGGCAGTATGGCGCGGGGACGGGCAGCGCCGCCTTCACCGAGGAAGTGGAGAACCCGCACTCCTCCACCGAAAGCTATGTGGCGCTCAAGGTCGGCATTTCGAACTGGCGCTGGAAGGGCACGCCCTTTTATCTGCGCACCGGCAAGCGGCTGGCGGCCCGGGCCTCGGAGATCGCGGTGATCTTTCGCGATCCGCCGCATTCGATCTTTGGCGAGGATGCCGAATGGCGCGAGAATGTGCTGGTGATCCGGCTGCAACCTGACGAGGGGATGACGCTTCGGGTAATGATCAAGGAGCCGGGGCCGGGGGGCATGCGCCTGAAGGATGTCGCGCTGGATATGTCCTTTGCCGAGGCGCTGGGCGATGATATGCACATCCCCGATGCCTATGAGCGGTTGATCATGGATGTCATCCGCGGCAACCAGACGCTGTTCATGCGCGGCGACGAGGTCGAGGCTGCCTGGGCCTGGACCGACCCGCTGATCGCGGGCTGGCAGGCGGGCGGCACCCGGCCCCTGCCCTATGCGGCCGGGTCGGACGGGCCAGAAGCGGCCGCAAGGCTGTTGCAGCGCGACGGACGGGCCTGGCGGGAGATCCGGTGATGGAACTGAACGAATACATTGATTCCGACATGATGATGATAACGCTGGCCGGCGCACTGTCGCGCGATCTGCGCGCGGCGCTGGGGCGGCGTGAGCGGGTGTTGTTCTGCGTGCCCGGCGGCAGCACGCCCGGCCCGGTGTTCGACCTGCTGGCGGCGGTCGAACTGGATTGGGGGCGTATCGATATCGTACTCAGCGACGAGCGCTGGGTGCCCGAAGATCACCCGCGATCGAATGCCGCTCTGGTGCGGCGGCACCTGCTGCAAGGCCCCGCCAGTGCCGCACGGCTCCTGCCGATGTGGCGGGCCGGGTTGGAACCTGCCGAAGCCGCCAGGGCGCTGAGCGCCGAGTTGGTGCCGCAACTGCCCCTCGATGTGGTGCTTCTGGGAATGGGAGCGGACATGCACACCGCCTCACTTTTTCCGGGCGCGCCAGAGCTTGACCTGGCGCTGGCCGATGATGCGCCACCGGTCATGGCCATGGAGGTGCCGGGCCAACCCGAAACCCGCATCACACTGACCGCCCCGGTCCTGCGCGAGGCTTTCGCACTGCATCTGCTGCTTACCGGGGCCGAAAAACGCGCAGCCCTTGAGCGCGCGGAAAAGGCAGACCCACTGGATGCACCCGTTGCAGCGCTCCTCGATCAGGCAATTGTGCACTGGGCCGAATAAGCGCGCCGGGCGCAATCGCTTGAGCATAGCGCCCCGTTGCCCTATCTGGACACATAGCAACAGCATCAGGTCCATGCCTCGCCTCAGCCATCTGGCCCCATTACTGGCCCTCGTCGCCCTGGCCGCCGCCCCTGCGCGGGCGCATCCGCACGAGTTCATTGACGTCGCGCTTGAGCTGCGCTTCGATACCGTCGGGACGCTGACCGAGATTGGGGTCGAATGGCGCTATGATGCCTTCACCTCCATGCTGATCCTGGCCGATCTGGGCCTCAACCCCGCAGCCGAGGCTCTTTCCCCCGAGGATGAGGCCGTTCTGGCGGGGTTCGATCTGAATTGGGATGAAGGTTATAATGGCGATCTGTGGCCCATGCAGGCCGACACGCCGCTGTCACTTGGCCCGCCGGTGCCGGAGACAACCACGCTGGACGCAGGCCAGATCGTTTCGCGCCATGTCCGACCTGTGCTGGAGCCGGTCGATCCGGCACTGGGCCCGCTGGTCATTCAGGTTTATGACCCCGAATACTACATCGCCTATACGATTGCCGGACAGACCATCATCGACGGAAGCGAGGATTGCCGCGCGCGCGTTTTTGTTCCTGATCTGAGCGCCGCGAATGCCCAGCTGGAGGCCGCGCTGGATGAACTTTACGCCGGGGGGACATTCGATCTGGAAGCCGACTTTCCCGCTGTGGGACGCAACTTTGCCGAGGAAGTTCGAATCGACTGCGCCCCCCGGACAGAGTGAGCGGCAAAGCCGACCGCAGATCAAAGACTGATCTTGCCGGTTACCGCATCGGCCAATGTGTGCTCGTCAAACACCTGAACAAAGGCCGCCAGCGCGCGCTTCATCAACGGTGGAAGGCGGCAGTGACGCACCAGCCGACAGGCGTTGTCAGGGCCCAAGCATTCAACCAGCCTGAAATCGGGCTCCGTTTGCCTGATAAGCGCGCCCAGGTTGATCTCCTCGGGCGTCTTGCCCAGCGTAAAGCCGCCGCTGCGCCCGCGCTGACCGCGCAGATAGCCCAGCTGTGTCAGCTTCAGAACCACCTTCTTGACATGCGCGCGTGAAATCTCGTTGAACTCGGCGGTTTCGTCGATGGTTACCAGCCGCTCGTCATTCAGCGCTGCGAAGATCAGCACGCGTACGGAATAATCAGTGAACTTGGTCAGGCGCAATCTTTGCCCTCAAAAGCGGTGAAACCGAATGAAACGTGACGGCGAGAGGCTGGAGGTAGCGCGCATGCGCCTTCCGGTAAAGGGCAAAGCCGCGCCTGCGATCGAAAAGCTGTGTCACAGGGTTGTTTACCGGGCCTGCGCGTTTCCGTAAGGTCAAAGGGAGATTCTATTTGACCCAAATCAAGGATTTGGAAAGGTTGCCCTGATTAAGTGCCCCCATGAATAACCCTTTTAGATCTCTCCTTGTCACCTTTGTACTGGCCCTGTCGATGGCGGCAGGTGCGGTGGTGCATGGCATGACACTGGCCACACTGCCGCGTGGTCAGGCCGATCTGCAAGAGATCGTGATCTGCGTCAGTGATTCCGGCGAAGCCATCATCAGCATCGACAGCAATGGCAACCGGGTTGACCCGGCGCAGGACGATTGCGCGCCCCTCCCCTGCGCTGACTGCCTCGGTGCCACTGCTTATGCATTGCCCCCAGTCCTGTCTGAACAGGTGCGGGTTGTGACGGGACGCAGCGCGAACTGGCCTGCGCCCGGACAGATTCACCAAGAACGCCCCTATACCCTGCCCGCGGCCCGCGGCCCCCCGCAAAAGGTCTGACTTATGTGCAATACCCGCCTTGCCACCAGCAGCTCGCGCGCTGTCCCTGCCCGCCCCTTCCTGTTCGGCCTTCTGTTCCTGCTGGCGCTGCTTCTGCCCTTCGCCGCCAGCGCCCAAAACCTCCATCTTCCCCGTTTCCTCGCCGAAACCGACCCCGCGATGATCGTCGCCGATGCCGATGGCTATGGCCCGATTCGCGAAGATGCCCCCGTCGCGCCACTGTTGCGCGGGAATGAGCGCATCGGCTGGGTCTTCATCACATCAGATTTCGTGGGCACCACCGGCTATTCGGGCAAGCCCATCCACATCATGGTCGCGCTGGACGATGAGGCGCGCATCCTGGGGATCAATCTGGTCCACCATTCAGAGCCGATCGTGCTGATCGGCATTCCCGAATCGCGCATTCGCAACCTGATGGCCGAACATGTCGGGCTCGATCTGGCAGCGATAGCGGCAGCGGGTGGCACGGTTTCCGATTTGAATATCATCTCGGGCGTGACGGTCACCATCATGGTGATCGACGACTCGATCATCCGCTCGGGCATCCGCGTGGCACGCCTTCTGGGGCTGGGCGGACTGGAAGCGCGCACCGCCCCCACCGGCCCGCGTTTCGAGGTCAATGCCGAAGCCGAACCGGCGGGCGGCTGGTCGGTCATGGTCGGCGATGGCACGGTGCGGCGCATGACGCTGGAGGTGGCCGAGGTCAACGCTGCGTTCGAGGCGCTCGACGATGCCCGCGCCGCCCGCCGCCCGATCAACGAGCCTGACGACGCCCTCTATATTGACCTCTTCGCCGCGCCCGTCAGTGTGCCGGGAATCGGGCGCGAACTGATGGGCGCGGCGGAATATGCCAATCTGGAAGGCTGGCTGAAAGAGGGCGAGCATGCTATCCTGCTGGCCGGGCGCGGACCCTATTCCTTCAAGGGATCAGGCTATGTGCGCGGCGGTATCTTTGACCGGATCGTGCTGATCCAGGGCGATACCTCGGTGCGTTTCCGCGACCGCGATCACCGCAGGCTGGGCGAATTCGCCACCCCCGGCGCACCCCGGTTCAACGAACTGGACATCTTCCGCATCCCCGCCGATGCCGGTTTCGACCCCACGCAGCCCTGGCGCATCCAGCTTCTGGCGCAGCGCGATGTGGCGGCGCTGGAGCGGGTCTTTACCACCTTCGATCTGGGCTATCAGTTGCCGCGCGCCTTCATGACAGAGTTGGCGCAGCCCACGCCTGTATCGATGGACGATGTCCATGACGCACAAGCCGAACGTGCGGCGCAAATGGCCCTGATCGAGCGTATCTGGCATGACCGCAGGTTCGAGATCGCGGGGCTCGTGATCATGCTGACAGTGCTGACGGCGGCCTTCTTCTTCCAGATGTTCCTGACCCGCTCGGCACGCGCAACCTATTGGTTCCGCATGGGGTTTCTGACCTTCACGCTGGTTTTTCTGGGCTGGTATGCGGCGGCGCAACTCTCGGTGGTCAACCTTTTGGCGCTGGTGGACAGCATGCGCGACGGCTTCAGCTGGCAAGCCTTCATGCTGGACCCGCTGACCTTCATCCTGTGGTGGGCGGTGGCAGCGGCGCTGATCTTCTGGGGCCGTGGCGCCTATTGCGGCTGGCTGTGCCCCTTTGGCGCGCTTCAGGAACTGACGAACCAGATTGCACGCTTTTTCCGGGTGCCGCAGCTCACCCTGCCCTGGGGGCTGCATGAACGGCTCTGGCCGGTGAAATACATCCTCTTCCTGGTGCTTTTCGCTGCCGCATTGGCCGGTGTGCCCTGGTCAAGCCAGCTTAATGAGGTCGAACCCTTCAAGACGGCGATCGTGCTGAAATTCGACCGCGCCTGGCCCTTCGTGACCTTCGCGCTGGTGGTGCTCGGTATCGGGCTTTTCATCGAGCGCTTCTACTGCCGCTACCTGTGCCCGCTGGGGGCGGCGCTGGCGATCCCGGCGCGGATACGTATGTTCGACTGGCTCAAGCGTTACAAGGAATGCGGCAACCCGTGTCAGACCTGCGCCAACGAATGTTTCGTGCAGGCCATTCACCCGACCGGCGAGATCAACCCCAATGAATGCCTCAACTGCATGAATTGCCAGGTGCTCTACCAGTCGAAAACCAAATGTCCGGTGGTCATCCGCCAGTTCAAACGGCGCGAGGCCGTAGGCGGCACGCCGCGTGCACTGAACATGCCGAACCGGGCGGCAAAGACTAAACCATCAACCAAGGAGACTGATAATGTCTGACAAAACGCAAATACCAGGCATCAGCCGGCGCGGCCTTCTGGGCGCCACGGCGGGAACCGCGGTGCTGGGCGGCATGGGCCTGCCCCGTGCGGCCATGCTGGCCGGGACCGCCGCCACGTTGGGCGCGGCAACCGCAGGCCGGGCCGCGGCTTCTGTGGCCGATGCCCATGTCGAGCCTGGTCAGCTTGATGAGTATTATGGTTTCTGGTCATCAGGCCAGACCGGCGAGCTGCGTATTCTGGGCGTGCCGTCGATGCGTGAACTGATGCGCATCCCGGTGTTCAACCGCTGCTCGGCCACCGGCTGGGGCCAGACCAACGAATCGATCCGCATCCATCAGCGGACGATGTCGGAACAGACCCGCAAGTTCCTCGAAGCCAACGGCAAGAAGATCCACGACAACGGCGATCTTCACCACGTCCACATGTCCTTCACCGAAGGGCGTTACGATGGCCGCTTCCTGTTCATGAACGACAAGGCCAACACCCGCGTGGCACGGGTGCGCTGCGACATCATGAAATGCGACTCGATCCTCGAGATCCCCAACGCCAAGGCGATCCACGGTCTGCGCCCGCAGAAATGGCCACGCACCAACTACGTCTTCGCCAATGGCGAGGATGAAGGCCCGATGGTCAATGACGGCACCATTCTGGATGAGCCCGAAAAGTATGTGAACTTCTTCACCGCCGTCGATGCGGATGAGATGGAAGTGGCATGGCAGGTGATGGTTTCGGGTAACCTCGACAACACCGATGCCGACTACGAGGGCAAATGGGCGTTCTCGACCAGCTACAACTCGGAAATGGGCATGAACCTGCCCGAGATGACCGCCGCCGACATGGACCACGTCGTGGTGTTCAACATCGCCGAAATCGAGAAGGGCATCGAAGAGGGCGACTATATCGAGCTCAACGGCGTCAAGGTGATCGACGGGCGCAAGGGGGTGAACAAGAAATACACCCGCTACATCCCGATCCCCAACAACCCGCACGGCTGCAACATGGCGCCCGACAAGATCCACCTGTGCATCGGCGGCAAGCTTTCGCCCACGGTGTCGGTGATCGATGTGCGCAAGCTCGATGAATATTTCGAGAACGATGACCTGGACCCGCGCTTCCCCGTGGTGGCCGAACCCGAACTGGGGCTCGGGCCCCTTCACACCGCCTTCGACGGCAAGGGCAACGCCTATACCACGCTCTTCCTCGACAGCCAGATCGTGTTCTGGAACATCGAGAAGGCCGTGCAACTCTACAACGGCGCCGATGTCGATCCGATCATCTCGAAGACGGATGTGCATTACCAGCCCGGCCACAACTCCACCTCGATGGGCGAAACGCTGGACGCCGACGGCAAATGGTTCGTGTCGATGAACAAGTTCTCGAAGGACAGGTTCCTCAACGTCGGGCCGCTGAAGCCTGAAAACGAACAGCTTTTTGCCATCGACGGTGACAATCTCAGGCTGGTGCATGACGGCCCCACTTTCGCCGAACCGCATGACTCGATCATCGTGCACCGCTCGGTGGTCAACCCGGTCCATGTCTATGACCGCAACGACCCCACCTGGGCCGAGACGCGGGCGCAGGCCGAGGCCGACGGCGTCGATATCGACGACTGGATGGAAACCGTGGTGCGCGACGGCAACAAGGTGCGCGTCTACATGTCCTCGATGGCGCCGAACTTCAGCCTTGAAAGCTTCACGGTGAAGGAAGGCGACGAGGTGACGGTGATCCTCACCAACCTTGATGACATCGAAGACCTCGCGCATGGCTTCTGCATGGGGGATCATGGTGTCGCCATTGAAATCAGCCCGTTGCAGACTGCCTCGGTCACCTTCGTCGCTGCCAAGCCGGGCGTTTACTGGTATTATTGCCAGTGGTTCTGTCACGCTCTCCACATGGAGATGCGTGGCCGGATGTTCGTCGAACCGAAGGACGCCTGATCATGCTGCGCTTGCGTTTTCTGGTCCTGGCCCTGGCGCTGGTCGCCGTCTCGTTTGCGGGTCCCTCCCGCGCCGAGGAACGGCTGGTGCCGGCCGAACCGGGGGCGCTGGCGCAGGCCATCGCCGGGGCCAGCCCCGGCGATGTGCTGATCCTTGCCCCGGGCCGTCATGACGGCCCGGTGGTGCTGGGTACGGCCCTGACCCTTGACGGGCAGGGCACAGCGCAGCTTGTGGGTAACGGGCGCGGCTCGGTCGTCACCGTGACCGGCCCCGATGTGACGCTGCGCGGGCTGGAAATCAGCGGTTCGGGGTCCGAGCATCCGGTGGTGGATTCGGGCATCAAGCTCGACCGCAGCGCCGAACGCGCGGTGATCGAACACAACACCCTGATCGGAAATCTGGTGGGCGTGCATGTCTTTGGCGCCCGCGACAGCCTGGTCCGCGACAATACCGTGATCGGCCGCCAGGACCATCGCATGAATGACCGCGGCAACGGCATCTATGTCTGGAATGCCCCCGGCACCGTGGTTGAACGCAATGACGTACGCTATGGCCGCGACGGCATCTTCGCCAATGCGTCACGCGACAACATCTTCCGCGACAACCTGTTTCGTGATCTGCGCTTTGCCGTGCATTTCATGTACACCAACATGAGCGAGGTCTCCGGCAATACCTCGATCGGAAACCGGCTGGGCTTTGCGATCATGTTCTCCAACCGCGTGGTTGTCACCGACAACCTGTCGCTGAGCGACATGAGCCACGGAGTGATGCTGAACTACGCCAACAACGCCGATGTCAGCGGCAATCTGGTGCGCGGCGGCACGCATGAGAAATGCACTTTCATCTACAACGCGCATCGCAACCTGATCCATGGCAACCGGTTCGAGGGCTGCGAAATCGGCATCCATTTCACCGCCGGATCGGAACGCAACGCCATCACCGGCAACGCCTTCATTGGCAACCAGACGCAGGTGAAATACGTCGGCACCCGTGATGTGGAATGGAGCCATGACGGGCGCGGCAATTTCTGGTCCGATCATCCCGCCTTTGACCTGGACGGCGACGGCATTGCCGACAGCCGCTTTCGCCCGAATGACATGATGGATCATATCCTCTGGTCCCAGCCCGCCGCTGCGTTGCTGCTTGGCTCGCCCGCCGTGCAGCTGATCCGCTGGAGCCAGGCGCATTTCCCCGCCACCCTGCCCGGCGGTGTACTCGACAGTTTCCCCCTTACCCGACCCGTGGAAATCGCGGTTCCCGAACACATCGCCCGGATGGAGGCCGAAGCCCGGCCCGCCTGGCGCTATGGAAGACAGATCGATGACGACACTGACCCTCTCACGAGTCACTAAGACCTTCGGCGCGAACCGCGCGCTCGACGGCGTGGGCTTCACGGTGTCGCCCGGCGAACGGGTGGCACTACTGGGTCACAACGGCGCCGGCAAATCCACGCTGATGAAGATCATCCTCGGGCTGATCACATTCGACAGTGGCACCGTCTCGGTGCTGGGCGCCGCGCCCGGAAGCCATGCGGCACGCCGTCAGGTGGCCTATCTCCCCGAAAACGTGGCCTTTCACCCAGCGCTGACCGGGCTGGAACAACTGCGCTACTATCTGCGCCTGCGCGGCGAGAAGCCCGGTGCGGCGATGGACCTGCTCAGGAAAGTGGGCCTTGGCGATGCCGCGAAACGGCGCATCGGCACCTATTCCAAGGGCATGCGCCAGCGCGTCGGCCTGGCGCAGGCGCTGATCGGCAGCCCCCGGCTTCTGGTGCTGGATGAACCGACCTCGGGGCTGGACCCCGTTTCGCGCCGTGAATTCTACGCCATGCTCGATGATCTGGCCGCCGAGGGCGCGGCGATCCTCCTGTCCAGCCATGCGCTGACCGAGGTTGAAGCGCGCACCGACCGGATCGTGATCCTGTCCAGAGGCGTGATGGCCGCCAATGACACGCTCGCTGCGCTGCGTCGTCAGGCCGCGCTGCCGATTCACCTGCAAGTCACCGCCCGCCCCGGTCAGGCCGATGCCGTGGCGCGCAGCCTCGATGGCGCACGGATGAATGGCATCATGGTTGATCTGACCTGCGGCCATGACCAGAAGCTTGCCCGCCTGGGCCAGATAGCCACCCTTGGCGCCATGATCGAGGATGTCGAGGTGATCCCCCCCTCACTGGAAGATCTCTACAGCCATTTCAGCCGCCAGACCGATGGGAGCGCACGCCAATGACCCGCATCTTCGCCGCAGCCGGAGCAGAATTCCGCATCGCGCTCCGCAACCGCTGGGTAACCATCGCCGTAGCGATGATGGCGCTCTTCTCCATGGTGCTGTCGGCCGCCGGCAGCGCCCCTACGGGCGCGCTCGGGGTGGACAAGCTGTCAGTCACCGTGGCCAGCCTGACCAGCCTTGCGGTCTATCTGGTGCCGCTGGTCGCACTTCTGATGTCATTCGATGCCGTGGCCGGCGAGATCGAGCGCGGCACCCTTCCGCTGGTGCTGACCTATCCGGTCAGCCGGGCCGAACTTTTACTGGGCAAGTTCACCGCCCATCTGGCAATCCTCGCGCTGGCCGTGGCGGTTGGCTATGGCATTGCCGCCGGCGCTGCCCTTTATCTTGACCCGCGCGCCGGGGCCGGGATGCCCGCGCTGTTCCGGCTATTCTGGACATCGCTTTTACTGGGCGCGGCATTCCTTGCCATCGGCTATGCGCTTTCAGCCGTCGCCCGGCGCCCGGGCGCGGCGGCGGGGCTGGCGATCGGCCTCTGGCTGGTGATGATCGTACTTTATGACCTTGGGCTTCTGGCCGGTGTGGTTGCTGATGGCGGCGGGTATTTCACCACGCATGTCTTTCCCTGGCTTCTGATCTGTAACCCGGCCGATGCGTTCCGCCTCTACAACCTCGCCGCCTCCGAAGCCACGGCCGCCGCCGCCGGTATTGGCGGGGCCGCCAATTCCATCCCCCCCGGCCACGCGCTGACCTCCATCCTCCTGTGGCCGCTGGCCGGGCTGGTGCTTGCCACCCTGGCCTTGCGAAAGGTGACGCCATGATCCGCTCCGCTTTCCTCATGCTTGTGCTTCTGGCGCTTGCCGCCTGCCGCGAAGACAGCGCCAGCGCGCCGCCTACCCCCGTTACCATGACGGCCGAGGCCGTGGGCCATTACTGCCAGATGAACCTGCTGGAACATCCCGGCCCCAAGGCGCAGGTGCATCTTGACGGCCTGCCCTGGCCGCTTTTCTTCAGCCAGGTGCGCGATGCGGTGGCCTATCAGCGCATGCCGGAACAAAGCCACATGATTTCAATGATCTACGTCTCCGATATGGGGGCCGAAGGCGCGGATTGGGATGACCCCGGCGCGGATAACTGGATCGCCGCCGAAAACGCGCTCTATGTCGTCGGTGCCGCCGTCGAAGGGGGGATGGGTGCGCCCGAACTCGTACCGTTTTCAACGCGCGATAGCGCCGAAGCGTTTGCCCACCGCCATGGTGGAACGGTGCTGGCGCTGAGCGAAATCCCCGATACCGATGTCCTCGCCCCTGTCACCTTCGACGATGACATCGGCGCCGAAGATGACGCCGATTTCAACGAACGCCTGCGGGCATTGTCCCGCGAACTGGAGGGTTAACATGACCGGCTTCACCCGCCGCCGCTTCCTGGCCATTGCCGCCGCCGCCAGCGCCGCCGCCCCCGCCCGCGCCGCGCCGCTCTACCAGTGGCGCGGCACCGCGCTGGGCGCCGATGCCTCGATCACGCTGGCGCATGATCAAGCCGAAAGCATCGTGCAAGGCGCGCTGTCCGAAATCACCCGGCTGGAGCGCATCTTCTCACTGCATGATCATCAGTCGGCGCTGATGCAACTCAACAGCGCGGGATACCTCGACAATCCGCCCTTTGAACTTCTTGAATGCCTGACGTTGTGCCGCAGCGTCCATGCCGCAACCGGGGGGCTGTTCGACCCGACGATCCAACCGCTCTGGGTCACCTATGCCGAACACCATGCACAAGGCCAGCATCCAGACGCCGCGTCACTGGCCGAGGCCCGCACCCGCACCGGATGGGACGGGCTGACCTTCGACAATACCGGTGCAACCCTGCGCCCGGGCATGGCACTCAGCCTGAACGGCGTGGCGCAGGGATATATCGCTGATCGTGTGGCGGACCTGTTGCGCGGCCAGGGGCTGGAGAACGTGCTGGTCAACACCGGGGAATTTCAGGCAATCGGTGGCCAACCACAGGGCGGTGCCTGGCCAGTCACACTCGATGACGGGCAAGCGCTGCACCGCAACGCCGTGATGCTGGAAAACACCGCGTTGGCCAGTTCCGCCCCGCATGGCATCACCTTTGACCAGTCCGGCCGGGTCAGCCATATCCTGAACCCGCTGACCGGCCTTCCCGCCCCAGCGCACTGGCGTCTGATCAGCGTCACCGCCCCGCGCGCGGCACTGGCCGATGCTCTGTCCACGGCATTCTGCCTGATGGAGCGCGACACGATCGAGGCCTCGTTGCGCCATTTCCCCCGCGCCCGGCTGGCCCATGCAGGCTGAACCCCTTCATCTTGCCTAAAATACGCTGGGGGGTGAGCGGCGATAGCCGCGAGGGGGGCAACGCCCCCCTTGCCTCTTCAGAACACCGCTCGTGGTAGCCAGGTGGCGATCGTCGGCATCAGCCAGATGATCAGGATCGCCGCCAGTTGCAGCACGATATACGGCACCACGCCCTGATAGATCATGCCGGTCGTCACCTCAGGCGGAGCCGCACCGCGCAGGTAGAACAGGGAAAAGCCGAAAGGCGGGGTCAGGAAGCTGGTTTGCAGATTGACCGCAATCAGCACTGCCAGCCAGATCGGGTCATGCCCCATCAGGATCAGCGGTGGAATCAGCAAGGGCAGCAGGATCACCGAGATCTCCACGAAATCGAGGAAGAAACCCAGCACGAAAACAAACAGCATCGCAAAGATCAGCGCGCCCGTCGCCCCACCCGGCAGCGCTTGAAGGATCGCCGCCACACGATGTTCCCCCCCCAGCCCCACGAAGACCAGGCTGAAGAACGAGGCCATCAGAATGGTGGCAAAGATCATCGCCGTAACGATCATCGTCTGCGCCAGCGCCGGTTTTATCAGTCGCTCCCGCGTCAGCGCCCAAAGCGCCGAGGCGATTGCCACGATCCCGACCAGTCCCAGCAAAGCGTAGCCGCCGGCCATCAGGTACTGCACCAGCCCGGTATCCGAGCGTTGCAGCCGCACCGGCGCCAGCCCTGCGGCCACCGCCAGCGCCAGAAGCGCCGCCGCACCCGCCAGAATCAGCCCGCGCGGTGCGCCCCGGCGGTAGCCTGCCAGCAGGATCGCGCCGATCGCACCCACGCTGGCGGCTTCGTTGGGCGAGGCCACGCCGCCCAGTATCGCCCCCAGGACCGCCACGATCAGCAGCACCGGCGGCACCACCGCGCCGAAAATCTCCCCGCGCGACACCGGCTCCGTTCGCTCGCGCATCGCCGGCGCATCATTCGGGATCAGCCAGGCCCGGCCCAGGATGTAAAGAATGTAGATCCCAACCAGCAGGAACCCCGGCATCAGCGCTGCGGCGAAGGTCTGCCCCACCGAGATCGTCTCGATCGAGAACCGTCCCTGTTGATACTGTGCCTGCTGGAACGACGTCGACATCACCTCGGCCAGGATGATCAGAAGTGTCGAGGGCGGGATGATCTGGCCCAGCGTACCGGCTGTGCAGACCGTGCCCGCCGCAAGCCTTGGGTTGTAGCCGTTGCGCAGCATTGCCGGCAACGCGATCATGCCCATCGCCACCACGGTCGCGCCGACAATCCCGGTCGAGGCCGCCAGCAGCGCGCCCACCAGCACCACCGACACCCCCAACCCCCCGCGCATCGCACCGAACAGGCGCCCCATGGTTTCCAGCAGTTCCTCGGCGATGCGCGACTTTTCCAGCACCACGCCCATCAGCACGAACAGCGGAATCGCGGTCAGCACCGGGTTGGTCATCACCGCGAAGAAGCGTTGCCCCAGCGCGCCCATCAGATTGATGGAAAACACATCCAGCCACCAGCCCAGCAGCGCAAAAGCCGTCGCCACCCCGGCGATGGTAAAGGCAACCGGATAGCCCATCAGGATAAAGACGATGAGGGCTGCGAACATCCACAGGTCAAGCGCCATCAGTCGTCTCCCGCAGGCGGATAACATCGCGGATCAGGGCGGAAACCCCCTGAACCAGCAAGAGCACGCAGAACGCGGGCACCAGCGATTTCAACAGATACGAGGCCGGGATACCGCCCACCGATATCGGCCCCTCAAGGATCGACCATGAGCGGCGTACCATCGGCCAGGACCAGTAGAGAAGCATCAGAAGTGACGGGCCAAGCAGTGCCAGATGGCCGAAGATATCGACGATCGCCTGTCCGCGCTGCGAGAACCTCGCATAGAAGATATCCACCCGCACATGGCCCTGCGCCCAAAGCGTGTAGCCTGCACCCAGCATGAAGATCGAGGCATGCAGGTAAAGCACACTCTCGTTAATGAAGATCGAGGAAAAGCCGAAGACATAGCGCAACAGAACAACGCCGAATTGCACCAGCACCATCGTCAGTGCCAGCCACATCACCACCGCGCCCACGCCACGGTTGATCCAGTCCAGAGCATCGGCCAGTCGCGCCATCCGCCACCCCCTAGCAAACAAGAAATGGCCGGGCGGAGTCCGCCCGGCCAGTCGCGGCTGATCAGCGCGCGTAGGTAAAGTCAAGGCTGCGCGACGCAAGCTGCGCGGCCTCGGCATGCGGCTGGTAATCGGCCATCAGGCTACGGTAAGCGATGAAGCTTTCGGTGATGCGCCCCACCAACTCGTCGCTGTCGTTGCGCATCTCTTCCAGAACCTCACCCATGGCATTGCCCATGGCGATGATGATCTCTTCAGGCCACTGGCGCACCTGGGTACCCGATGCGATCAACTCACGCAGGGCCATCGCGTGCTTGGTGTTATATTCGGTGTGCACCACGTTATAGAGGCTTTCGGCCGCCATCTGCACCGCGCCCTTGAGGTCATCTTCCAGCGCGTTCCAGGTATCGAGGTTAATCGCGCATTCTTCGGCTGAAGAAGGCTCACCCACGCCGTTATCGTAGTAGTAAGGCGCAACCTGTTGCAGGCCCAGCGCTGAATCCGACCACGGGCCGATGAACTCGCCCGCATCCAGCGCGCCCGACTGAAGCGCCTGGAACATCGCCGGGCCCGACATCGCCTCGACCGCGACGCCGAGTTTCGACATCACTTCGGAGTTGAGACCAGTGGTGCGGTATTTCAGGCCGCGGATATCATCGAGCGAGTTGATCTCGTTGCGGAACCAGCCCGCCCATTGCGGCCCCGAGTTGCCGCACAGGAAGGGCTTGAGGTTGAAGCGGGCATACATCTCGTCATAAAGCGCCTGTCCGCCGCCGTGCAGCATCCAGCCGTGCTGCTCATTGGCCGTCAGGCCCAGAGGCTGCGAACCAAAGAGCAGGATACCCTTGGATTTGGAACCCCAATAAGCAGGAACGGCGTGGTAGATGTCGGCCGTGCCCTCGCCCACGGCGTCAAACACGCCCGCTCCCGGGACAATCTCACCGGCTGCGAACAGTTCCACCTCAATGCGCCCGCCCGACAGCGTGGTGATCCGGTCGGCCAGCATCTGCGCAGCCACACCCGGCCCCGGCAGGTTGCGCGGCCAGGCCGAGACCAGACGCCACTGACGGATGTTTTGCGACAAGGCCGGCGTGGCCAGCGAGGCCGCTGCGGCACCCACCGTCGCGGTGGTCAGAAATGCACGTCTTTTCATGGGAAACTCCCCTTGGTTGGTGGTTGGTCGTTGCCCTGCCGGCGGTGTATCTTTTGAGCTCGGAAGCCTCCGGCGGGGATATTTATGAACAGATGAAGCCTCTCAGTCTTTCAGGATACCAGGCAGATTGAGCCCGTGTTCGCGCGCGCAATCAATGGCAATATCGTAGCCTGCGTCGGCATGGCGCATCACGCCGGTTGCCGGGTCATTCCAGAGCACATTGGCAAGGCGCCGGTCGGCATCTTCGCTGCCATCGCAGCAGATGACCATGCCCGAATGCTGTGAAAAGCCCATTCCGACCCCACCGCCATGATGCAGACTGACCCAGGTGGCACCCGATGCACAATTCAGAAGCGCATTGAGAAGCGGCCAGTCGCTGACAGCGTCGGAGCCGTCTTTCATCGCCTCGGTTTCGCGGTTGGGCGAGGCAACCGAGCCCGAATCAAGATGATCGCGGCCGATTACCACCGGGGCTTTCAATTCGCCGTTGCGCACCATCTCGTTGATCGCCAGCCCCGCTTTGTGCCGGTCGCCCAGCCCGATCCACATGATCCGCGCGGGCAGGCCCTGAAAGGCGATCCGTTCGCGCGCCATGTCGAGCCAGTTGTGCAGATGGGTGTTGTCGGGGAACAGTTCCTTCATCTTGGCGTCGGTCTTGTAGATGTCTTCCGGATCACCCGAAAGCGCGGCCCAGCGGAACGGCCCCACACCCCGGCAGAAGAGCGGGCGGATATAGGCGGGCACGAAACCGGGGAAAGCGAAAGCGTTTTCGAGCCCTTCCTCCAGCGCGACCTGGCGGATGTTGTTGCCGTAATCCAGTGTCGGCACGCCCGCGTTCCAGAAATCGACCATCGCCGCGACATGGGTTTTCATGCTGGCGCGCGCGGCCTTTTCCACCGCTTTCGGGTCGGTTTCCTGTTTCGCGCGCCACTGTGCGACCGACCAGCCTATGGGCAGATAACCATGGATTGGATCATGCGCCGAAGTCTGATCGGTAACCATGTCGGGGCGCGGCCCGCCGTCTTTCATGCGTCGGGCCAATTCGGGGAACACTTCGGCGGCGTTGCCGATCAGCGCGACCGACTTTGCCTCGCCCGCATTGGTCCAGCGCTCGACCATCGCCAGCGCCTCATCGAGCGAATGGGTCTTTTCATCGCAATAGCGGGTGCGGATGCGGAAATCGGCGCGGGTCTCATCGCATTCCACAGCCAGGCAGCAGGCCCCGGCCATCACGGCGGCAAGCGGCTGCGCGCCACCCATACCGCCAAGGCCCGCGGTGAGGATCCACTTGCCCTTCAGATTGCCGCTGTAATGCTGGCGTCCGGCCTCGGCGAAGGTCTCGTAGGTTCCCTGCACAATGCCTTGGGTTCCAATATAAATCCACGATCCGGCGGTCATCTGGCCATACATCGCCAGACCCTTTTTATCCAGTTCGTTGAAATGGTCCCAGTTGGCCCAGTGCGGCACCAGATTGGAGTTGGCGATCAGGACGCGCGGCGCGTCCTTATGGGTGCGGAACACGCCCACCGGCTTGCCGGACTGCACCAGAAGTGTCTGATCTTCCTCAAGATCTTTCAGCGAGGCGACAATCTGGTCAAAGTCCTCCCATGTACGGGCGGCGCGGCCGATGCCACCATAAACCACCAACTCATGCGGGTTTTCGGCGACATCGGGGTGCAGGTTATTCATAAGCATGCGCATCGGCGCTTCGGTCAGCCAGCTTTTCGCGGTGATCTCGGTGCCGGTGGCGGGGTAGATATCGCGGGTATTGTGGCGCGGATTTGTCATGAGTGCCTCCTCAGGCGGCCAGCAGATGGCCGGCAATGATGTTGCGTTGAATCTCGGATGAGCCCTCATAGATGCGCATGATCCGCACATCGCGGGCGTAGCGTTCGAGCGGGAAATCACGGGTGAAACCGTAGCCGCCGTGGATCTGGATCGCCTTGTCGGTGACGCGGTGTGCCATTTCGCTGGCGTGCAGCTTGGCCATGCTGGCCTGTTCAGAGAACCGCACGCCGTCTTGCCGTAACCGTGCGGCTTCGAGCGCCAGCAGCTCCGAGGCGCGCAGGTCCAGCGCCATATCGGCGAGCATCCAGCGGATGCCCTGTTTCTCGGACAGCGGCTCGCCGGAGATGATGCGGGTTTTCGCCCAGTCGGTGGCGGCATTCAGCGCGGCGCGGGCGATGCCGATGCACATGGCGGCCACTTCCAGCCGCCCGTTATCGAGCACCTTCATGGCGGTGCGAAAGCCCGTCCCCTCGGCCCCCAGCCGCTGGGTTTCCGGCACCCAGAGGTCCAGATCCAGCTCCCAGACATGGCCGCCGCGCAGACCCATCGTGTTCTCGGCGCGGCCCGGCGTGAAACCCGCGGTGCCCTTCTCGACCACGAAGGCCGATATGCCCCGGTGGCGCGCGGCGGGGTCGGTCACGGCGTAGACCACCACGAAATCGGCCACGCCACCGTTGGAAATGAAGCACTTGCGCCCCTTGATGCGGTAGCCATCCCCCTCCCGCGTGGCGCGGGTTTTCATATCGGCGGGGTCAGAACCTGCCGTGGGCTCGGTCAGACCAAAAGCGCCCAGTTTCGCACCCGTCGCGGCGTCCGGCAGATAGCGCGCGCGCAGGGCGTCATCGCCGCCGATCAGAATGGAATCGGTCGCCAGATAATGCGCCGTCAGCGCCGACACGGTGGAGCCGCAGCCGCCCGCGATGACCGATACCGCCCTGAGCAGGGCCTGCGCAGAAATGTCGGCACCACCCCAGGCTTCCGGCAGGTTGGCGCCCATCATGCCGGTCTCGGCCAATGCGGCGAGCTGGTCATGGACAAAGGCGCCGCTCTCGTCCGTCGCTGCGGCTTTCGGGGCCAGTTTTTCGGTGGCGAAGCGCTCCAGCATGGTGATGAAGCTTGCCTCGGTATCGTCCAGCATGTGGAAAAGCTCAGCCATCTACGGCCTCCATGATGATCCCTGCATCGCGCAATCCGGCGATTTGCACTTCGGTCAGACCAAGGCGTATGAGGGTCGCCCGGGTGCCTGACCCCAGCGCGGGCGCGCCGGATTCCGACATTGGTTTCGCGCCGTCAAAGCGCACCGGCTGGCCCACCACAGGCGCGCTGCCAAGCCGGTGATGCGGCAGTTCGGACACCAGATCGCGGGCGCGGGCATGGTCGCTTTGCGCGGCCTCGGCCAGCGACAGGATCGGAGCTGCCGGGATATGCGCGGCGCGCAGCGCGTCAATCAGCTGTGAGGCGGGGCGGGTCGCGGTATAGGCTTCGATCAGGGCGCGGACCTGCGGCTCGTGGCGGGTGCGTTCCTCATCCGTCGCAAAGCGCGGGTCTTGCGCGGCATCGGGCTGGCCGACCAGCGCGCAAAGGGCAGCAAACTGGCGTGCACCAAGGGCTGCAATGATCACATGGCCATCCTGCGCGCGATAGGCACCGAACGGGGTAGACAGCGGGTGGCGGTTGCCGGTGCGGGTGATGGGCTGCTGCGCATAAAGGTGCAGCGCGTGGCTGGTGGGCAAAAGCGCAAACAGCGCGTCGAACATCGCCACATCAAGCGTGGCGCCGGTGCCGTGGCGCGCGCGCCCGACAAGGGCCGCGCAGATCGCCCAGGCCGCATAGAGGCCCGCCATCAGATCGCCCACCGCCTCGCCCACCTTCAACGGCGCGCCGCCTTCCTCGCCCGTCGCGTCCATCAGGCCGGACATGGCCTGCACGACGATGTCATAGGCCGGAAGCTGGGTGAACGGGCCGGACTGGCCGAAACCCGAAATCGAGCAATAGACGAGATTGGGGTTCTCCGCGCGCAGCCGCTCGGCGCCCAACCCCAGCTTGTCGGCGACGCCGGGGCGGAAGTTTTCCACCACGACATCGCAACTGGCTGCAAGACGCCGCGCAAGGTCTTGGCCTTCAATATTTTTCAGGTCCAGAACCAGCGATTGCTTGCCTCGGTTGGTTAGCGCGAAAAGCGCGCTTTCACCCTCAACGAACGGCCCGATGTGGCGATAATCATCACCCTGCGGCGGTTCGAGCTTGATGACCTCTGCCCCCAGATCGGCCATGAGCGCGGTGCAGAACGGACCGGCCAAAACCCTCGTCAGATCCAGAATTCTGATACCTTGCAAGGGCTTCATGGCACAAGCTCCAGGACTTTTTCGTTCAGGGTTTGCAGAATTTCGGCCAGAACCGGGCGCAAACGCGCAGCTTTCTGTTCGCTATAATCAAAAGGCGGCGCTTCGGTTTCCAGATGGGTCGATTGCGCCAGTTCCATCTGTATCGCGTGGAAACCTTCGGCCGGGCGGCCGTAGTGCCGGGTGGTCCATCCACCCTTGAAACGACCATTCAAGACATGCGTGTAAGCTTTTGCTTTCGCGCATATTTCAAGCGTAGAGTCCTGAAGCGACGCGGCACAACTTGTGCCGCTGGCAGTGCCGATGTTGAAATCGGGAAGGATGCCGTCGAACAGGTAAGGAATGTGCGAACGGATCGAATGGCAATCATACAGCAACACCACGCCATGCAGCGCATGGACGCGCGCCAGTTCGGCCTCAAGCGCGGCGTGATAGGGCGCGTGATATGCCGCGCTGCGGGCCTCGATCTCGGCGCTGTCGGGCGGGTCGATCCAGATGTCGTGCCCGTCAAAATCGGTCAGCGGGACAAGCCCGGTCGTGTTCTGGCCCGGATACAGGCTTTCACCATCGGGCGGGCGGTTGGCGTCAATCACATAGCGGTGGAACGTGGCGCGAACCGTCGTAGCATTGTCAAGCAAGCCATTGTAAAGTTTATGAATATGCCAATCCGTATCAGCAAGAATCTGACCCCGCGCATTCAACCGCGCCATGATATCGGGCGGAACATGTGTGCCGGTATGCGGAAGGCCCAGCACGATGGGGCTGTCGCCGCGGAAAACCTCGACCGGCATCATGGCTGCAGCTCAAGTGCAGCCGCGCTCAGCATGCTGCCATCCCGGATCAGGGTGCTGGCGGCCTCGATCTCGGGTGCAAGATAGCGATCGGCACCCAGTTCCGGAGCCTTTTCACGCATCACCGCCATGCAGGCCTGCAACTTCGGCGAGGTGACAAGCGGCGCGCGGAAATCGATGCCCTGCGCAGCGCACAGCGCCTCGACACCCAGGATCACCGAAAGATTGGCGTTCATCCTTCCCAAGCGCCGGGCACCATGGGCGGCCATGCTGACATGGTCTTCCTGATTCGCCGAGGTTGGGGTGGAATCCGTCGAGCAAGGATTGGCGAGGTGCTTGTTCTCGCTCATCAGGGCCGCCGTCGTCACCTCGGCGATCATGTAGCCCGAGTTCAGGCCGGGATCAGGCGTCAGGAAGGGTGGCAGGTCATGGCTGAGTGTAGGGTCAACCATAAGCGCCACCCGCCGCTGGGCGATCGCGCCGATTTCGGCCAGAGCAAGAGCGATAATATCCGCTGCAAAAGCAACAGGTTCTGCATGGAAGTTACCACCGGACAGGATACCGGCACCGACCACCAACGGGTTGTCGGTAACCGCATTTGCCTCCATCTCAAGCGTGGTGGCGGCAAAGCGCAACAGGTCCATCGCCGCGCCCGCCACCTGTGGCTGGCAGCGGATACAGTAGGGATCCTGCACACGGGCATCATCGGTACGGTGGCTTTCACGGATCACCGATCCCGCCATCAGATCGCGCATCGCCTGGGCAACCTCGATCTGGCCACGATGGCCGCGCAGGGTGTGGATTTCAGCCTCCAAAGGCGCGGTTGACCCCATGATAGCATCCGTCGAAAGGCAGGATGTTATCATAGAATTCAACAGGTTACGCCATCCCTCAAACAAACCGACCAGCGCCAGTGCAGTAGAAAACTGGGTGCCGTTGATCAGCCCCAGCCCCTCCTTTGGACCCAGCACCAGCGGCTCCAGTCCGGCCGAGGCCAGCGCCTCCGCGCCTGACATCCGCCGGCCCTGATAGACCGCCTCACCCGCGCCGATCATCGCCGCCGTCATATGCGCCAGCGGTGCCAGATCGCCCGAAGCCCCGACCGAGCCCTGCGACGGCACCACAGGCGTGACCCCGCGTTCCAGCATCGCCTCGATCTGGGTGATAACCTCCCAGCGCACGCCGGACGCTCCGCGCCCAAGGCTGAGAAGCTTGAGCGCCATCATCAGCCGCGTCGTCGCCTCGTCCAGGGCATCGCCCACGCCGCAACAATGGCTGAGGATCAGGTTGCGTTGCAGCGCCGCCGTGTCACCGGGCGCAATTTTCACCGAAGCGAGTTTTCCGAAGCCCGTGTTCACGCCATAAACCGCCTCATTACCCATCGCCGCGCGTTTCACGGCAGCGGCGGCCGCAACAACACCAGCACGCGCCGATGGGTCCAGCCGGGCCGGAAGCCCCGCGCGCCAAAGCTGTTCGAGTTGCGCCAGCGTGGTGGCGCCTGGGATCATGGTCAGCATGCGCGGCCTCCGAAATAGCGTTGGTGCAACGGGTTGAAGCCGATGCGATAGGCCAGCTCGGCCGGGGTTTCGACATTCCAGACCGCCAGGTCGGCGCGCTTGCCCGGCGCGATCACGCCGCAATCCTCCAGCCCAAGCGCGCGGGCGGCGTTTACCGTCACGCCGCGCAGCGCCTCGTCCGGGGTCAGCCGAAAGAAGGTGCAGGCCATGTTCATGGTCAACAAAAGCGAGGTCAGCGGCGAGGAGCCGGGGTTGCAATCCGTCGCCAGCGCCATCGGCACGCCATGGGCACGAAAAGCGGCAACCGGCGGCGCCTTGGTTTCGCGGATGAAGTAATAGGCGCCGGGCAGCAGCACCGCGACGGTGCCTGACGCAGCCATCAGGCGCGCGTCCTCGCCGGTGGCGTATTCCACGTGGTCGGCCGACAGCGCCCCGTACTTCGCGGCCAGCGCCGTGCCGCCCAGATGCGATAACTGCTCGGCATGCAGCTTGACCGGCAGGCCCAGTTCGCGGGCCAGGTCAAACACGCGGGCGATCTGGGCGGGTGAAAAGGCGATCCCCTCGCAAAACCCGTCCACCGCATCGACCAGCCCCTGCCCATGGGCGGCGCGCAGGGCGGGAAGGCAGACCTGTTCAAGATAGCTGTCAGCCTCCTGCCCTTTCGGCACGGCATGCGCGCCCAGAAAGGTGGTGCGCACCCGCACCGGGCGCTCAACCGCAAGCTGCCGCGCCACGCGAAGCATGGCCAGTTCGGTGTCGGTATCCAGCCCGTAGCCGGATTTCACCTCAAGCGTGGTCACCCCCTCGGCAAGCAGCGCATCCAGCCGGGGCAGCGCCTGCGCCAGCAGTTCGTCCTCTGTAGCACCCCGGGTCGCTTCGACGGTGGAAACGATACCGCCCCCTGCCCGTGCGATCTCCTCGTATGACGCGCCCTCAAGCCGCATCTCGAACTCGCGTGCGCGGTGGCCGCCGTGGACGATATGGGTATGGCAGTCAATCAGCGCCGGGGTGATGAGGCGGCCTTGCATATCCTGTTGTTCGACACGGGAATACCCGGTGGGCAGGTCATCCTGTGGCCCGGCCCAGAGCACCGTATCACCCGCAAGAACAACCGCCCCGCGCGCCACAAGAGGCGCCGCCATCGTGGCCAGCCGGGCGTTTGTCAGAACCTTTGAGGCAGGTGTTTCCATCTTGATTCCCTCTCGATCTTGCGACATTATGTATATACTTATTTTTCAAGTCAACGGGGAATGCCATGGACAGGATCTGGGCGGAAACGGCGCTGCTGGATGGCGGATGGGCCAAAGACGTGAGCCTTGCCATCGACGACGGAAAGATCGCGGAGGTCCGCACCGGCACCTTGCCCGAACCCGGCGCAACCCGCGTCGGCGTGCTGCTGCCCGCGCCCGCCAACCTGCATTCCCATGCCTTTCAACGCGCCATGGCCGGGCTGACCGAGCGGCGCGGGCCAGACCCGCGCGACAGTTTCTGGACATGGCGGCAACTGATGTTCCGATTCCTTGACCAGCTGACACCTGATGACGTGCAGGCCATAGCCGCTTTCGTGCAGATGCAGATGCTGGAGGCCGGTTATGCGGCGGTGGCCGAGTTCCATTATCTGCACCATGCGCCGGGCGGTGTGCCTTACGCGCGGCTGTCGGAAATGGCCGGGCGGATCGTGGCGGCGGCGGATCAGAGTGGAATTGGCCTGACCCTGCTGCCGGTGCTTTATCAATACGGCGGGTGCGACCGGCGGGCGCTGGGGCCGGGGCAGATCAGGTTTGGCAATGACCCTGAGCGGTTCGCGCTTCTGGTGGACGAGGCCGAAAAGGTGCTGGCCACCCTGCCCCGTGACGCCCGCCTTGGCGTGGCCCCCCACAGCCTGCGTGCGGTGTCGCCCGAGGGAATGACCGCCGCCATTGCCCTGCGCCCCGATGCGCCGCTGCATATGCATCTGGCCGAACAGATCGCCGAGGTGGACGAGGTGCAAGCGGCCTGGGGCGCGCGGCCGGTGGAATGGCTGCTGGCGAATGCGCAAGTCAACGAGCGCTGGTGCCTGATCCATTGCACACAGATGCAACGCCACGAGACGCTGGCGCTGGCGGCCACCGGCGCGGTGGCGGGGCTGTGCCCGATCACCGAATCCAGCCTTGGCGACGGGATCTTTGATGGCGTGGCATGGTCAGGCGCGGGCGGGAACTGGGGGATTGGTTCGGACAGCAACATCCGTATCAGCCTGTCCGAAGAGCTGCGTACGCTCGATTATTCGCAACGCTTGCGCGATCATTCCCGCGCGGCACTGGCAACGGCTGAAAAATCCACCGGACGGATCTTGTTTGAGGCTGCCACACAGGGCGGCGCGCAGGCCACCGCGCGCGATGCGGGCGCAATTGCGCCGGGGAGGCTGGCCGATCTGATGGCGCTGGACACCACGCATATCGACCTTGAGGGGCGCGACGGAGACACCTTGCTTGACGCCTTCGTCTTTGCCGCCGATGATCGCGCAATCAGCGATGTCTGGGCTGCCGGGCGGCATCTGGTCAGCGGGGGGAAACATGTGCAGCATCAAGCCATCACCGAGGCGTATCGCCGCGTCCTCAGACGGTTGACCGCGCTGTGATGGAAGGCCCTGTCACCTGGCAATCGGTCCGCGCCGAGGCGCTGCGCCGGATCAGCGCGCGCGAATGGCCGCCGGGCAGCCAGATCCCGCATGAAGCGGATCTGGCGGCGGAATTCGGCTGCGCGCGGGCAACGGTGAACCGGGCTTTGCGCGATCTGGCGGAATCAGGTTATCTGGACCGGCGGCGCAAGGGCGGCACCCGCGTGCCGCTGACGCCGGTGCGCAAGGCCACCTTCGCGATTTCGATCATCCGGCAGGATGTTGAAGGGCGTGGACAGGCCTATGGTTACCGGCTTCTGTCGGATGAACTGACACTCTCGCCAGAGCCGGTCTGCACCGCCCTGAAACTGGACGCGCCCATGCCCCTGCGTGCGCTGAAAGCGCTGCATCTGGCCGATGATCGGCCGTTTTGCCTGGAGTGTCGCTGGATAAACCCGGCCTTCGCTGGGCCTGAGGTGCGGTTCGACAGCATCAGCGCCAATGAATGGCTGGTGCGCAATCTGGCGTTTTCAGGCGGGGGTTTTTGCTTTTATGCAACGCTTGCGGATGCGGAACTTGCCGGGCTGCTGGATTGCGCGCCGGGTGCCGCGCTGTTCGCCATCGACCGCACCACCTTCTCGGACGCCCAGCCCATCACTGCCGTGACCCTGACCTATGCACCGGGCTACCGGATGGTCACCGAGATCTGACGCCCGCCTGCGCCGTGACGAAGAAAGCGCCTTGAAAGGCGCTTGCAACGCGCTTGAAACAAGCGCGTTGAGAAAGGCCTTTGCAAAGGCCTTGGCCGCGCGCCTCTGGTCGCCATGGCGCGAAGGATTGGCTGTGTCGGTGGCGGGTGGCATACGGCTACGGTACCGTGGTCAGCCCATCGCATAGCCCGCGCCGCGCACCGTTCGGATCGGATCATCGCCGCCGCGCGCGCAGAGAGCCTTGCGCAGCCGGCCGATATGCACGTCCACCGTGCGCGAGTCGACATAGATGTCTCGGCCCCAGACCCGGTCAAGCAGCGCCTCGCGCGACCATACGCGGCCGGCTTTTTCCATCAGAGCGGCCAGAAGCCGGAACTCGGTCGGGCCAAGATGCAGCTCCTGTCCGTGGCGGTAGACGCGGTGCGCCTCGGGGTCCAGGCGCAGGTCGTCCACCTCCAGCACCTGCCCGCTTTGCGCCGGACGCACACGGCGAAGGTTGGCGCGCACCCGAGCAAGCAACTCGTTGATCGAATAGGGCTTGGTGATGTAGTCATCGGCCCCGGTTTCCAGCCCGCGAATGCGATCACCCTCCTCGCTGCGCGCCGAAACCATGATCACGGCCGAATCGCGTGCCTCTGGCCGGGCCTTTATTTGTCGGCAAACCTCGATGCCGGAAAGGCGTGGCAGCATCCAGTCCAGCAAGATGACATCGGGCGCCTCTTCGGCGATGACCAGCATCGCCTCCTCGCCGTCACCTGCTGTTGCAACCCGATACCCCGAGGCCTCAAGGTTATAGCTGAGCAGCGCGCGTTGTGCCGGTTCGTCGTCTACAACCAGCACCAGTGGCATATCGGATTTTCGCATGATTCAGCCCTCGTCCCCCGGCACCACATCAAGCGTGGCCGTCGACGCCCCCTTGACGCGCTCGCCGGGTTTCTGGCCGGTGGCCAGATAGACCACCTGCTCGGCCGCGCCGGTGACCAGATCGCCCATCCGCTCGGTGTTCTTGGCGATGAAAGTATAATGCAGGCAAGCGCTGATGATGCGCGGATCTTCCATCATATGGGTGATGAACTCGCGAAACAGCGCGTTGGTCATGTGGTCGATCTCGGCATCGCGGGCGATCACATCCTCGGCCAGAGCCACATCCTGCCGGGCGAAGGCATCCAGCATGTCCTTGAGCATCTGCCCGACCTGCCGCGCCTGTCGCCGGATCGCCGCACCAGCGCCTTCGATCTGGGGGCCGTTGGCCAGCACCGGAACACGCTTGGCCATGTTCTTGGCGTAATCGCCCAGCCGCTCAAGATCGGCGGCCATCTTCATCACGGCAATAACGCTGCGCAGATCCTGCGCCTGCGGCTGGCGCAGGGCAAGCAGGCGCACAACTTGCTGATTGATCTCATCTTCCAGCGCGTCGATCGCCTTGTCGCCCTGCACGACGTCGCCAGCCAGTTCCTCATCGCGGCTTTCGAGTGCGCGCGAGGCCAGGGTTATCGCCTCTTCGACACGCCCGCCCATACCGAGGATCAGCTCGCGGATACGATTCAGATCTTCGTCAAAGGCGGAAAGGGTATGCGGTTTGCTCATGGATCAGTCTTTCGCTTTTCTGATTTCACCCTATGCGGGAGGTGTGACAGTGGCGTGACAGACGGACGCGCAGGGCAGGAAAACGGTGAAGGTGCTGCCCTCGCCGCGCGCTGAACGGATCGACAGTTTACCACGGTGACGGCTGATGATGTGTTTGACAATGGCCAGTCCCAGCCCGGTGCCCCCCATCGCACGCGAGCGGTGGCCATCGACACGATAAAAACGTTCGGTCAGACGCGGCAGGTGGATCGGGTCGATGCCGTCACCGAAATCGCGCACGCTGACGCGGAGCGCCGGGCTGCTCATGCCGGGCACCTGATCGGCGCGGGACATCACGATCTCGATCCGTCCGCCAGAGCCGCCGTACTTCACCGCGTTCTCGACAAGGTTATGGAAAACCTGCACCAGTTGGTCACGATCGCCAGTAATAGGCGCGGCATCAGCCAGATCGGTGAAATCCACCTTGATTCCGGCATCCTCGAACACCGGGCGCAATGCGGCCAGCGTTGCATGCAGCACTTCCGACAGGGAAACCTCGCCGCGCGGGCGCACCTTCTCGGCGCTTTCCACCTTGGACAGCGACAGCAGGTCGCTGACCAGCCGGGTCATCCGCTGCGCCTCGCGCTCCATGATCGACAGAAAACTGTCGCGCGCGACGGGGTCATCCCTGGCCGGGCCACGCAGGGTTTCGATGAAGCCTGCCAGCACCGTCAGCGGCGAGCGCATCTCATGGCTGACATTGGCGACAAAATCGCGGCGCTGCTGCTCGGCTTCCTCGATATGGCTGATGTCATGGAAGTAAACCATCAGCCCGGAAAAACCGATCTCGGGCGCAAGGGGGGCAGTGGTCAGGCGATAAACGGTTTCCGAACTGGCGGTCGATACGATCTTGCGAGCCTCGAACGGGCCTGCAGGCGCTTCGGGATTGGCAAGCCGCGCAAAACCTGCCTCCAGCATGGCAACGGTTTCGGGCTGGCGCAGATGGGCCATCGCCTGCGCGCCTTCAAGGCCCGGCCCCAGCAGTTCCACAGCCGCGGGATTGGCCAGTTCGATCCGCCGCTCCGCCCCGATCAGCAAAACCGGCTCTGGCAGCGCATCAAGAACGGCGCGCAGCTTTGCCCGGTCTTCGGCTGCCGGTGCCCCCGGCAAGCCCCCGTTCCCGACTTTTCCGCTGCCCATCTCGTCCATGTTGCCCTCGATCAGCGCATCTGAGCCGAAACCCCGCCCGTTCATGCTTTATGACGGGCATGCCAAGTCAATGTGACGTTGCCATGACAAAACTGCCGACGCTCCCCGCATGGCGCCTCATAAACCGGCAAAAGTGATCATGAGCAAGGCGTGATCGCTGGCATGTGGGCGGTGCGCGCCGACATCGACCAATCGCGGCCCCCTGTGGCGCACAGCCTCGCGCCCAAGTCCTTCGCGCAGGGCGATTGGGTGCGCCGCCGGAAAACGGGTGGCCAGCGCGGGCGAGGCGAGCATCGCATCAGGTCGTGCATAAAGCCCTTCGGGGCCTGCCCATGTCCAGCGTTCACCCTCGGGCATCCGAGCCACCAGATCGACCGAGAAGTCACCGATCAACGGCGCAATCGCCCGCAGCTTGCCCCCAGAATCCAACGGCTCGTTCAGATCGCCAAGCACCAGCCACAGATCCTGCGGGCCGGGACAGTAGCGTGCGATCAACGCGCGCAGGGCCAGCGCCTCCAGCCGACGCTGTTCAAAGGCGGGGTCCGGCCAGGGGGCCTTGAAATGAACCAGAAACAAAGTCAGCGCACCAATCCGCACCATCAGACAATCACGGCAGAAAACCGGCCGCGCGGGGGGGGCACCGGGTAAATCCTCCAGCCCCAGATCCGCCGCGCTGAGCGATGCATGACTGCGCACATCGTCCAGCGGCAGCCGGCTCATCACCGCCAGATCGCGCCCGGCCCCGTCATTGCCCGGCAGGCAGACCCGGTGCGGCCATGGTCCGGAACCCTCGCGCTGCCCGGCATGCATCAGGAGATGATCGTGAAAATGATCCAGCGTGGCGCGGTCGAATACCTCTTGCAGACAAAACACATCCGCGCCCGAGCGCGCCATGACCGCGGCGGTCAGCCGACGGTCGGCCAGATCGAGCGCGGCACCCTCGGGCGTGGCGTCTTCGGGCATGTCCTGATCGCGCGCACCATCATAACGCACGCCAGAGGGGCGCTGGCGCAGCCGCAGGTTCTGCACATTGAACGTGGCGATCTTCATATGCCCATCCGCGCCCGGCGACAGCCCCGGATACTGCGCGCATTCACAGCGCTGCCCTCAAGAGCCCATCGGCGTCCAGGGCCAGGGTTTTTCATCGCTGGCTGCCGACTGGAAGCGCGCGGCCTTGGCCACCCAGGCCCCCACCATGCAACCGAAATCGGCAAGTTCCTCGTTGGGCTTGCCCTTGCTGGTCAGCATGATGATTACCTGCAACACCGCGACCACCAGGAGCACGGTCTGCGCAACGCTGATCATGAAGACGATCACGATGATCCACAGAATTCTCGGCCAGACCTCGCGCGGGATGGGTTCATCCTTGCGCGGGCGGGCGGTTTCGTCCGTGTCAGGCTCCATTCGCGGGCTCCTATCCGTTCATGACTGAGGGTCACGCTAACAAGGTGCGCCAGAGCGCGCGATAGGGCAAGTCTGAAGCGGTGTATACCTCAGCCGCCCAGCCGATAATTGGGGCTTTCGCGGGTGATCTGCACATCATGGACGTGGCTTTCCTTCAGTCCGGCCCCGGTAATGCGCACGAACTGGCAGTTCGTGCGCATCTCGGCCACGGTGGCACAGCCGGTATAGCCCATCGCCGCGCGCAGGCCGCCCACCATCTGATGGATCACCCCGCCGACCGGCCCCTTGTAGGGCACCTGCCCCTCGATCCCTTCGGGCACCAGCTTGTCCGAGGCCGCGTCTTTCTGGAAATACCGGTCCGCCGAGCCACGCGCCATCGCGCCCAGGCTGCCCATGCCGCGATAGGTCTTGTAGCTGCGACCCTGATACAACACCACCTCGCCGGGGCTTTCATCAGTGCCGGCAATGGCCGAGCCGACCATGGCGCAGCTTGCGCCCGCCGCGATCGCCTTGGCGAAATCGCCGGAGAACTTGATGCCGCCGTCAGCGATGATCGGCACATCACCCGCCGCCGCCGCCGCATCGATGATCGCGGTCAACTGCGGCACGCCAACGCCCGCCACGATCCGCGTGGTGCAGATCGATCCCGGGCCGATCCCCACTTTCACCGCATCCGCGCCAGCGCCGATCAGCGCGCGCGTTGCCTCGGCAGTCGCGACATTCCCGGCCACAACCTGCACCGAATTCGACAGCGCCTTGACCCGCTCCACCGCCTCGGCGACCGAGGCTGAATGGCCATGCGCCGTGTCGATGACCAGCAGGTCCACCCCGGCCTCGATCAGCGCCGCCGATCGCTCGAAACCGGCATCGCCCACCGTGGTTGCCGCTGCCACCCGCAACCGGCCCAGATCATCCTTGCAGGCCATCGGATGCAGCACGGCCTTTTCGCTGTCCTTCAGCGTCAGAAGCCCGGTCAGCTTGCCGGCCTTGTCCACCACCAGCAGCTTTTCGATCCGCCGCGCCTGCATCAGACTGCGCGCCTCCTCTCGGTCGGCAGGCTCGCGCAGCACAGCCAGATTTTCCGAGGTCATCATCGCATGCACGGGCGTCCGGTCATCGGAGGCGAAGCGCATGTCGCGGTTGGTGACGATGCCAACCACCCGGCCCGCCTTGTCCACCACCGGGAAGCCCGTGACATTGTAACGATCAGCCAGTTCGCGGGCGTCGGCCAGCGTCTGATCGGGGGTCAGGGTGATGGGGCTGTAGACGATGCCGGATTCAAAGCGTTTGACCCGGCGCACCTCGCGTGCCTGACCTTCCAGATCCAGATTGCGGTGGATGACCCCCATGCCACCCGCCTGCGCCATGGCGATCGCCATGCGCCCCTCGGTCACCGTATCCATGGCAGAGGACATCAGTGGGATGTTCAGCCGGATCGCGCGGGTTACAAATGTCGATGTGTCGGCCTGCGATGGCAACACGCTGGATGCGGCTGGCACCAGAAGGACATCATCAAAGGTGAGGGCCTCACGAATCTGCATGGTCGCGCTCCTGTGCAGGGAATATCGTTTGGCACGTCCCTATTTCACGATGCGCAGGGAATGAAAAGGGGTGGCTTGTCGCAAGGGCCTGGTCCGCCACCCGCAAAACGATGAACTGCCGACAGAACAGGCAAATGTGACTGGCACAACCAGAGCGACAGGTTAAACTGGAACGTACGCAACGCACTTCCGGAGGTCAGGATGAAAGCCGCGATCCGACGCATGGCAACACCGGCGCTTTTCATACTGGCAATAAGCATGGGAATGGCGTTGGCGGCCAGCCCCGCTTCGGCCAATCGTGCCTGGGTACTGACCGAGACCATTTTCCTGGATCGACCGGGGCATGACGGGCGGATGCTTGGCCAGTTTCTGACCTGCGACGAGGTGCGTATCCTTGACACCTGGCGCGGCTGGGTGCTGGTGAGCGGACAGCGCGGCGTTGGCTGGGTGCAAAGTGGCATGCTGTCGCGCTTTCAGCCTGGTGCCTGCCGCTACCAGTTCCACCCGCATCCCATCTACCCGCCGCATCCCGTTCTTCCGCCCCACCCCGGCCGACCGCCTCACCCGATCCGCCCGCCACGTCCCGAACAACCGATCTGGCCACGCGAGCCCGAGATCCGCCCCCCTTACTGGGGCCCGTGACCAGACACGGACATGGCACAGCCTGCCCCACGGGCGGTTTGCAACGAATTGCGGTATGCCATTGCATACGACGCTTCCCCTGCGCGAGGATATGGGCTAAGACGCGGCCAACGACTCACACCAGACCGGAGGCCCCATGACCAAGATCAAGGTTGAGAACCCAGTCGTCGAACTCGACGGCGACGAGATGACCCGCATTATCTGGGATTTCATCAAGCAAAAGCTGATCCTGCCCTATCTCGACATCGACCTGAAATACTACGATCTCGGCATCGAGGAGCGTGACCGCACCGATGACCAGATCACCATCGACGCGGCGCATGCGATCCAGAAATACGGCGTCGGCGTGAAATGCGCCACCATCACCCCCGACGAGCAGCGGGTTGAGGAATTCGGCCTCAAGAAGATGTGGCGCTCGCCCAACGGCACGATCCGCAACATCCTTGGTGGCGTTATCTTCCGCGAGCCGATCATCTGCTCGAACGTGCCGCGCCTTGTGCCGGGCTGGACCCAGCCCATCGTCGTGGGCCGTCACGCCTTTGGCGACCAGTACCGTGCGACCGACTTCCTGTTCCCCGGCAAGGGCAAGCTGACCATCAAGTTCGTCGGCGACGACGGCACGGTGATCGAGAAGGAAGTGTTCGACGCGCCGGGCGCCGGCGTCACCATGGCGATGTATAACCTCGACCAGTCGATCATCGACTTTGCCCGCGCCAGCATGAACTATGGCCTCGTCAAGGGCTGGCCGGTTTACCTGTCGACCAAGAACACCATCCTCAAAGCCTATGACGGCCGCTTCAAGGACCTGTTCCAGAAGGTCTATGAAGAGGAATTCGAAGAGAAATTCAAAGCTGCGGGCATCACCTATGAGCACCGCCTGATTGACGATATGGTGGCCTGCGCGATGAAATGGTCGGGCGGCTATGTCTGGGCCTGCAAGAACTATGACGGCGACGTGCAGTCGGATACCGTGGCGCAGGGCTTCGGCTCGCTGGGGCTGATGACCTCGGTGCTGATGACCCCCGATGGCCAGACCGTCGAGGCCGAGGCCGCCCATGGCACCGTCACGCGCCACTACCGCCAACATCAGGCAGGCAAGGAAACCTCGACCAACTCGATCGCCTCGATCTACGCCTGGACGGGCGGCCTGAAGCATCGCGCGAAGCTGGACGGTAATGCCGAGCTGCAGCGCTTCGCCGAAACGCTGGAGCGGGTAACCGTGCAAACGGTCGAAGACGGGTTCATGACCAAGGATCTGGCGTTGCTGGTCGGACCCGAGCAGAAATGGCTCACCACCATGGGCTATCTGGAGAAGGTTGACGAGTATCTGAACAAGGCGCTCAAAGGCTGAATGCGGCTTCCTTGACCAGGCAAGAGGCGGCGAGGGAATTCCCTCGCCGCTTTTCTTTGCGCGCGCCAGACCGACGCGCCACGCCGCTTGCCCCCCGTGCCAAAACCTGCCAATCCGGAACCAACCGATCCGAAGGGGTTTTCCATGCACTGGCTCTATCTGGGCGCCGCAATCCTGTTTGAGACCATCGGAACCACGGCCTTGCACGCCAGCCAGCAGTTCAGCCGGTTCTGGCCATCGGTGCTGGTGGTTGTCGCATACGGGATCTCTTTCTATCTGCTCGCCATCGTATTGCGCTATATCCCGGTGGGCGTGGCCTATGCGATCTGGTCGGGGCTGGGGATCTGCTTCATTGCGATGATCGGCTTTGTGGTCTTTGGCCAGCGGCTGGACCTGCCCGCGGTCATCGGGCTGGTCCTGATCATCGCAGGTATCGTGGTGATCCAGGTCTTTTCGAACAACGCCACCCATTGAAGCGCCGGACACGACCATGCAGCACACGGCTTTCGAAGATGCGCAGGCACTGATTTTCGGCACACTGATGTGCGCCTTCGGGCTGGTTATCCTGACCTCGGCAGGGCTGGTAACCGGACAGACGGCGGGGCTGGCGGTGCTGATCTCTTACGCCACAGGCTGGGGCTTTGCCCCGGTATTCTTTGTTATCAATATTCCGTTCTACGCGCTGGCATTCGCGCGGATGGGCGCGCGATTCACGCTGAAAACCTTTGCTGCGGTTGCGCTGCTGTCAGCATTTGCCGCACTGTTGCCGCGCTTCGTGTCCTTCGATCTGTTGCACCCGGCGCTGGCGTCGCTGCTGTTTGGCGCAGTAACCGGTGCCGGGCTGCTGGCGATTTTCCGACACGGAGCGAGCCTGGGCGGGGTGGGAATCGTGGCGCTTTATGCGCAGGAAAAGCTGGGGATGCAGGCGGGCTGGGTTCAGTTGGGATTCGATGCCGTGCTGTTCGCGGTGGCGCTTCTTTTGCTCGATCCGGTACTTGTAGGCTGGTCGCTGCTCGGGGCGGTGGTTGTCAACACGATCCTGGGCGTAAATCACCGCCGCGACCGCTACATCGGCACCTGACCTGATTGACTGCTTCGCAGAAGCCGGTTCATTCAGTATGGGGGCGCTGCCCCCGTCCCTTCTGCTGCGCAGAAGGGACTCCCCCGGGATATTTGTCGAACAGATGAAGGGGGCCACGACCGGGCAAGGGCGCGTACAGGAGGGGGCTGCCCGCAATGGCTGGTAATCGGTCGCGCTTTCTTGTATCGCGGCGGCGCAGCATCAAAGGCAGAATTCATGGACCTTCGCAATATCGCGATCATCGCACACGTCGACCACGGCAAGACCACGCTGGTGGACGAGCTTCTGAAACAATCGGGGGCCTTTCGTGCCGGGCAGGCGGTCGCCGAACGCGCGATGGATTCCAATGACATCGAGCGCGAGCGCGGGATCACCATTCTGGCCAAGGCGACCTCGGTCGAATGGAAAGGGACGCGCATCAACATCGTCGACACCCCCGGCCACGCCGATTTCGGCGGCGAGGTGGAGCGCATCCTGAGCATGGTAGACGGCGTCTGCCTGCTGGTCGATGCCGCAGAAGGGCCGATGCCTCAGACCAAGTTTGTCACCTCGAAGGCATTGGCACTTGGATTGCGCCCGATTGTTGTGCTCAACAAGGTTGACAAGCCCGCGGCCGAACCCGACCGCGCGCTGAACGAAGTTTTCGACCTGTTCGCCAATCTCGGCGCCGATGACGATCAGCTTGATTTTCCGGTGCTTTATGCCTCGGGAATCAATGGCTGGGCCGATGCCGAACTGGATGGTCCGCGCAAGGATATGGCCGATTTGTTCGACCTGATCCTCAGCCATGTCCCCGCCCCAAGCCAGGTCGCCCAGAAGGACGAGCCCTTCCGCATGTTGGCCACCACCCTGTCGGCGGACCCGTTCATCGGCCGCATCCTGACCGGGCGCGTGGAATCGGGCACACTGAAAGCGGGAGAAACGATCAAGGCGCTGTCACGCACCGGCGACAAGATTGAACAGTTCCGCGTTTCGAAGATTCTGGCATTCCGTGGCCTGGGACAGCAACCCATCGACATTGCCGAGGCCGGAGACATCGTCACCATCGCGGGCATGTCGAAGGCTACGGTCGCCGACACGCTTTGCGCGCTTGAGGTCGACACTGCCTTGCCCGCCCAGCCGATTGACCCGCCCACCATCTCGGTCACCTTCGGGATCAACGACAGCCCGCTGGCCGGGCGCGATGGCTCCAAGGTGCAGTCGCGGGTGATTCGCGAACGGCTGATGAAGGAGGCCGAGATCAACGTGGCGATCAAGATCGCCGATACGCCCGGCGGCGAGGCCTTTGATGTGGCGGGGCGGGGCGAGTTGCAAATGGGCGTTCTGATCGAGAACATGCGCCGCGAAGGGTTCGAACTGAGCATCAGCCGTCCCCGCGTCATCCTGCGTGAAGAAAACGGGCAGAAGCTGGAACCCGTCGAAGAAGTCACCATTGATGTGGACGACGAGTATACCGGTGCCGTGATCGAGAAGCTGACCGGCCCGCGCAAGGGCGATCTGGTGGAGATGAAACCGGCCGGCACCGGTAAGACGCGGATCATCGCGCATGTCCCCTCTCGAGGGCTGATCGGCTATCATGGCGAGTTCATGACCGATACGCGGGGCTCGGGCGTGCTGAACCGGGTGTTCCACGAATGGCAACCGCACAAAGGGCCGATCCAGGGCCGCCGCCAGGGCGTGTTGATCTCGATGGAGAACGGCACCTCGGTTGCCTATGCGCTGTGGAACCTCGAAGATCGCGGCAAGATGTTCATCGGCGCGCAGGAACCGGTCTATGAGGGCATGATCATTGGCGAGCATTCGCGCGACAATGACCTGGAAGTGAACCCCCTCAAGGGCAAGAAGCTGACCAACGTGCGCGCCTCGGGCACCGATGAGGCCGTGCGCCTGACACCTCCGGTGATCATGTCGCTCGAACAGGCTATCGCCTATATCGACGATGACGAACTGGTCGAAGTCACCCCAAAGGCGATCCGACTGCGCAAACGCTACCTCGATCCGCATGAACGCAAGCGAAACGCAAAATCGAAAAACTGAGAAAGGGGGCCGCCCCCCCTTATTGATGGCCCGCCCCGCCCGCCGACGTCCGTGTAGGATGTCGGTGCGCAAAGGAGGAAGGAGCGAACCATGAGCATTGTGATACCGGGGATCGATCTCGGCAAGAACAGCTGCAGCGTCGTTGGATTGGACGACGACGGCACGGTTATTTTACGGCGGCGGATCTGCGCCGTGATGGGGTGGTCGCTCTCGCGGCAAAGCTGACACCATGCGTCAGGGCAATGGAAGCGTGCTGTGGCGCCCATCGCATGGGTCGTGCCCTGGCAGCGCGGGGCACGAGATCCGATTGATATCGCCGGAATATGTGCGCCCCTACGTCAAGGCACAGAAGAATGACGACCGCGATGGTGAAGCGATAGCCGAGGCGGCGACCCGGCCCACCATGCGCTTTGTCGAACTCAAGAGCGAGGAGCAGCTCGACGTCCAGACGCTGCATCGGGTGCGCGACCGTCTCGTCGGCGAACGCACCTCGCTGACCAACCAGATCCGCAGCCTTCTGCTGGAGCGCGGGCATATCGTGGTGCAAGGGCACGCGCAGCTGTGCTTCCTGCTCCAGGAGCTTCTGGATACCGGCATGAACACACTGAGCCGCCGCATGGCGTTCCTGCTCGGCGACATGCACGCGCGATGGGAAGACCTGGACCGTCGCATTGCCACCTTTGACACCGAGTTCGCAACCATGGCCCGGAGCGACGACAGAGCCAGGCGGCTGACAAGCATTCCCGGCATCGGGGCGCTGAACGCCACCGCTCTCGTGGCCGCGGTCGTCGCCCTTGCTGCAAGGATGGCCCGCACCGTCTGGGCGGTTCTGCGCCATGGACGGGCCTGCAACCCTGTCACGCCGACGGCGGGGTGACGAATACATGCGCGCGTCCCGAGCAGGGCCGGGCGCGGCAAGCGGCGAGTGGTGAAAGGAAGATGGCCTGACAATCGAACGGTGTCCCGAAAACCTCCGGCGAAAAAACGTCCCTCGAGGCCGGCCCCTTTATGAGGATCGGGACGCGCCGGTCTCCATCTTGGCAGCGGCCACCGAGCCGACATGCCGGATACGTTTGTACAGACTGCTTACGTCGTCACCCAATCGACACTTGCAACCGGAGCGGGGGCCAAACGTTTGACCTGCGACCGGGTCAATCCGATTCCTGCCAGGATGGCGGGGTTTCGATCAGCGGCAATCCGCTGGCAGTTTTGCAAGCCCCGCTTCGCCCCCCTAAGTTGCTGGTGCAGGCGGGCATGATCATTTGGCCCGATGCAAGAAACCGAAAGGAACCGACCATGCGATTTGCCAAACCCCTCGCCCTTCCTGCCGCGGCCATCACTCTGGCTCTTGCCGCACCGCTGGCTGCGCCAGTCCCGGCATTGCTCGGCAGCCCGGCGATGGCACAGGAAGCCGCGGCCCCCACCCTGGACGACGCACAGCTCCAGGCCTTTGTTGCCGCACTGCGTGAAGTCGATGCGATCGAACAGCGTTATGGTGCGGAACTGGAAAGCGCGGACAACGACGCGGCAAGACAGAATGTGATTGCCGAAGCCAATGATGCGATGGTCGAAGCCATCGAGAATACGCCGGGCATCACGGTGGAAGAATATATCGGCGTGCTGCAGCAGGCCCAGGCGGATCCCGAACTGAACGCGCGGATCATGGCGATGCTGCAAGGCTGATACGAACACCCGTAGCGCCCGAAGCCGGACCCAGCCCAAGGGGTCCGGCAACATTCGTTACCGTCCGAACCTGTCAGGTACCGGCCAAGGGCTTTTCATCTTGCCCCAAATACGCAGAAATCCCGGACCTGCACCCCGGACCACATGCGACAGCAGTATTCGCGTACCAAGCGGGTCCGCGTTGCGGGTGCAGGGGGCGCTGCCCCCTGCCGGGGGTGCGGGGGCAGCGCCCCCGCTACCCTGCCCCCGCAGGGCCCGGCATCTCTGATGCCGGTTACTCGGAGATCTCGACAATTATCAGATCACGATCCGACGCTCCTCGCGCATGCGACAACGCTGCCTGATATTCTGGCGAGCGGTAGCAGGCCTCGGCCGCCTCCACCGAGGGAAACCGCGCGACCACATGGCGCGTACGCTCCTTGCCCTCCAGCGTAACATAGCGCGCCGCACGGGCAATGAATGCCCCGCCATGCTGCGCAATCGCTGGCCCCGCCAGGGCGGCGTATCGGCCATAGGCCTCCGGGTCGGTCACCTCGACATGGGCGATCCACAAAGCGCTGGTCATTGCATTCCTCCGATCACGGCCTCGGCCGCCTTGATGGCAGCCTCTGCGCCGCCGATATCCGCGCCGCCGCCCTGGGCCAGATCAGCCCGGCCGCCGCCGCCCTTGCCCCCCAGCGCCGCGACCGCCGGGCGCAGCACATCCACCGCCGACAGTCGCGCTGTCAGATCCGCTGTGACCCCCGCCGCCACTGCCGGTTTGCCGCCGGTATCGGCGATCAGCAGCACCACACCCGAGCCGATACGCCCCTTAATTTCGTCGATCATGGCCGGCAGATCCTTACCCGAGACGCCTGACAGAACCTGTGCCACCAGTGCCACGCCACCAATCTCGCGCGTCTCGAACCCGCCCGCGCCGCCACCGCCCATCGCCAGTTCGCGCTTGAGCTGCGCCACCTCATTGGCCAGCGCCCGGCGCTCGTCTGCCAGCGCCTTCACACGTTCCACGACATCGGCCATAGGCGCCTTCAGAACCGCCGCCACCTCAGCCAGCCGCGCTTCCTGCGCCCGCAGATGCGCCAGCGCAGCCTCGCCGGTCAGTGCCTCGATCCGGCGCACGCCGGCCGAAGAGGCGGAATCGCCCAGGATCACACAAGCGCCGATTGCCCCGGTCCGCGCAACATGGGTTCCGCCGCACAGTTCCAGCGAATAGGTTGCCCCGCACGCGCCCTTGCCCGAGCCGGCCAGACGCCCCATTGAAACCACCCGCACCTCATCGCCATATTTCTCGCCGAACAGCGCCTGCGCGCCGATGGCGCGCGCGTCATCGGGCGTCATGATCCGCGTCTCGACAGGGCTGTTCTGGCGGATAAAGGCGTTCACCTCGGCCTCGACAGCGGCCAGTTCAGCCGCCTCCAGCGCCTTGGAATGGCTGAAATCAAAGCGCAGCCTGTCGGGCGCATTCAGCGAGCCCTTCTGCGCCACATGATCGCCAAGCGCGCGCCGCAGAGCCTCGTGCAGCAGATGCGTGGCCGAATGGTTGGCCCGAATCGCGCTGCGCCGCGCATGCGCCACCTCCAGTTTCACCGGCTGGCCCTTGCGCAGCGAACCCTCGCTCACCTCTGTAACATGCACGAAAACCCCGGCCATCTTGCGCGTGTCGCGCACCTCTGCTTCGCCGCCATCCCAGCGGATGAACCCCGCATCACCCACCTGGCCACCGGATTCGGCATAGAACGGGGTCTGGTTCACCACAACCTGCACCGTGCCGGTGGCCGTGTCCGCCGCCTTGCCATCAACCACCAGCGCCAGCACCTGACCTTCGGCGGTTTCCGTGTCATAGCCCAGAAACTCGGTGCCGCCATGGGTATCGGCCAGTTCATACCAGATCGCCTGATCCGCCGCCTCGCCCGACCCGGCCCAGGAGGCACGCGCCTTGGCCTTCTGCTCGGCCATCGCGGCATCGAATCCTTCGGTATCCACGGCCCGGCCCTTTTCGCGCAGGGCATCCTGCGTCAGATCAAGCGGGAAGCCATAAGTGTCATACAGCCTGAACGCAGCCACGCCGGGCAGATCAGCACCCTCAGGCAGCTTCTCCAACTCGGCATCCAGAAGCTTCAGGCCGCGGTCCAGCGTGGTGCGGAAGCGCGTCTCCTCCAACTTCAGCGTTTCAGCGATCAGCGCCTCGGCCCGCTTCAACTCGGTGTAATGCCCGCCCATTGCCCGCACCAGCGCGGGCACCAGTGAGAACATCACCGGATCCTGTGCGCCAAGCATATGCGCGTGGCGCATGGCGCGGCGCATGATCCGGCGCAGGACATAGCCGCGGCCCTCGTTCGAGGGCATCACGCCATCGGCAATCAGAAACGCGCTGGAACGCAGATGGTCGGCAATCACCCGATGATGGATCTTGCCCTTGCCGTCAGGGTCGGTCGAGGTGGCATGCGCCGATGCCTCGATCAGGCTGCGCATCAGGTCGGTGTCGTAATTGTCATGCTTGCCTTGCAACAGCGCGCCGATCCGCTCCAGCCCCATGCCGGTATCGATCGACTGGCGCGGCAGATCGGTCAGGCGACCGTCCTCATGCTGCTCGTTTTGCATGAACACGAGGTTCCATATCTCGATGAACCGGTCCCCATCTTCCTCGGGCGAGCCCGGCGGGCCGCCCCAGATGTGATCGCCATGGTCAAAGAAGATCTCGGTACAGGGGCCGCAGGGGCCGGTCGGGCCCATGCGCCAGAAATTGTCATCCGTCGGAATGCGGATGATCCGGCTGTCGGGCAGGCCCGCCACCTTCTTCCAGATTTCCGCAGCCTCGTCATCGGTATGATAGACCGTCACCAGCAGGCGATCCTTGGGAATGTCGAAATCCCGGGTCAGCAGTTCCCAAGCAAAGGGAATGGCCTCGGACTTGAAATAATCGCCGAAGCTGAAATTCCCCAGCATTTCGAAGAAGGTATGATGACGGGCGGTGTAGCCCACATTGTCCAGGTCATTGTGCTTGCCCCCGGCACGCACGCATTTCTGCGCGGAGGTGGCGCGGTTATAGTCGCGATGCTCCAAACCGGTGAAGACATTCTTGAACTGAACCATCCCGGAATTGGTGAACATCAACGTCGGATCGTTGCGCGGCACCAGAGGTGAACTGTCCACGACCGCATGGCCCTGACGGCGGAAATAATCGAGGAAGGTCGAGCGGATATCGTTGAGGCTTGCCATCGGCGGAGGGGCCCTTGCTTGATGAAGTGGCAGAGTCCGG
>ERZ869909.342-NODE-342-length-62211-cov-239.381836_pt1 | contig 62211 bp, 61 predicted proteins | sample MGYA00520892_ERZ869909 | MGnify/ENA primary metagenome ERZ869909 (study PRJEB32215, sample SAMEA104723947) | bioreactor metagenome | biome: bioreactor; feature: anaerobic bioreactor; material: water | place: China | collected 2015-03-12 ...
GCCGCTGGCCAGTGCGGATGGTTGATACCTTCCCTTCGTGATCTTTCCCGTCATGCATGCCCCGGCTCCGGCCGGGGCACCGCGCGCTGTCACTAACCCGATAGACCCTTCCCTCAAGGCCTGACAAGGCTCCTTGTTCGCAGTAATGCCGCCGATCAGAGCAGTATGAAGTCGTCATGCCGCTCAGGTGATAACTGCTCACGGCTCGCAGAGTTTGAATGCTGCAATAAGCATTCTCTGGAATTCCAAGACTTCCTAGAAGATCCTTTTCTTCTCTAAAGCCAACTTTATTTTCCGTAAAACTGCATGCGACCGGCACGACACCTCTTGTCGCTCCATGCACTTTTTGCATGAGAAATAAAAATAAAGCGTTGGCCGCTCGTTGAGGAGCTGTATGACCATGACGGCGCGTCCCGGCCTTTCCAAGAGCAGGGTCCTATAACGATAAGCAGGAATTTCACCATGGCGGACACACAAATCCTACCAAGTCGAGGTTTTCTCTCTTTCTGGACACGGATTCCACTCTGGAAGCAGATCTTCATCGCCCTAGTGCTCGGTCTGGGACTGGGGGTCGTTCTGAATCAGACAGGGCGAGCTGATCTTGCCGCCGATATCAAACCGCTGGGCGATTTGTTCATTCGCAGCATCCGGATGCTGATCGTGCCATTGGTGTTCGTCTCCCTGGTCACAGGAGTCGCGTCGCTAGACAATCTGTCCAAGATGGGCCGCCTCAGCTTCAAGACACTGCTGCTGTATCTTGGTATGACGGCCGTGGCTATCGCCATCGGGTTGGCGTTGGCAAGCGTGTTTCAGCCTGGTGTCGGGATTGATCTGGGCGCAGTAGTGGCAGTGGAGGCACCTGTAGCGCCTTCAGCGGTGGAGACCTTGTTGAGGCTGGTTCCGACCAATGCCGTCGAAGCCTTCGCCGAAGGCAATGTACTGCAGATCATCGTGTTCGCTATCCTGTTTGGTCTCTGCATCACACTGGTTGGCGAGAAGGCCCGGCCTGTGCGGGAATTCTTCGAGTCTGCTGCTGAAGTCATCTATCGCATGACCAGCATCATCATCGCGTTCACCCCCTACGGTGTCTTTGCTCTGATGACCTGGGTGGCCGGTACCTATGGTTTGGAAATGCTCTTGCCGTTGGCCAAGGTGATCGGGATTGTCTATCTGGGCTGTATCGTCCATGCAGTGGTGGTTTATGGTGGCATGCTTCGCTTCTTGGCGCGGCTGAATCCGTTGCGCTACTTCCAGGGCAGCATCGAGCCGATCATGCTGGCTTTCACCAGTACCTCCAGCTCCGGCACGCTTCCGGTCACCATGATGGCCGCTGAGCAGAATCTAGGCGTCAAGCGAGGGGTTTCCAGCTTCGTGCTGCCGTTGGGAGCCACTATCAACATGGATGGTACTGCGCTTTATCAGGGAGTGTGTGCGTTATTCATCGCTCAGGCCTATGGGGTCGATCTGAGTGCCGGTGCTTACGCGACCATTATTATGACAGCCACCCTGGGCTCCATCGGTACGGCTGGGGTACCGGGAGCAGGGTTGATCATGCTGTCTCTGGTACTTACCTCGGTGGGCTTGCCGTTGGAGGGTGTCGCCATTATTGCTGGTATCGATCGCGTGCTGGACATGGCGCGTACCGGCCTTAACGTGGCTGGTGATTGTGCGGTGAGCTGTCTGGTTGCCAAGAGTGAAGGCGAGCTGGACGAAGCTGTCTACAACACTCCTCACGTAATGCGCTCCTCAATTGCCTGAGTTCCGAAGCTCCGTACCGGCAACGTTGTGTTTCCGGTGCCGGTACGGATGGATCTAGGTACCAACTGGCATCGATTTGTCTTTCTTACCCTTGGGTTGTCAATTCATCTCCAGGCAAGAAAAGGAGACGGCCGCCATGACGCGGGAAACATTCGGTTGTAACTCTTCAGTCAGCCCGGCAGTGCGCTATGGAGTCGTGGGTGGACTAGGGGCACTTGGCAGTGCCGATGTGCTGATCAAGACCGTGCGGGCCGCACAGAACGGTAAGCCGGCCGGTGGTGTCGATATTTCCTTCGAGCAGCGTCACTTCGACGATGGCCCCGGTATTGCGGACGAAGACTATAATCCCACCCGCCGAAAATTTTATGTGTACGATGCTCTAAAAAGCATGCAGGGAAAGGTTGAGAATGCCTTGGTTCCTTGCTTCCTTTCCCATACTTTTCTTTCTGAAATCACGCCAGAAATCAGCTATAACGTCGTCGATATATTCGATGCCTTGCTAGAACACATTCGTGGGAAATACCCGAAGGTGCGCAAGATTGGAGTATTGACCTCCAGCTATGTGAGGGCTACGAATCTCTTCGATCAGCGCTTCGAGGGCTGTGCTGAGATCGTGTATCCGGATCAGACCGTGCAGCGCGATGCCCTGATGCAGGCGATCTATGGACCTTCCGGCATCAAGAGCGGTCACCATGGGAGCGCCTGTCTTCATCTGTTGCTGGAGGCTTGCGATAACCTCGTCGCACAGGGTGCCGAAATCGTCGTGCCGGGGCTGAGCGAGATACCGGTGCTGATGGCGTCGTTGCAACCCTTGACGCCGGTGCCATTGTTGGACTCGAATCTGATTTATGCCGAGTATGCGCTAGGCAATGACCGCGAGCGTGTACGCCAATGCTTCAAGTTGGGCGTGCTGGGTGGCGTTGGGCCCGCAGCGACAGTCGATTTCATGCGTAAAGTGGTCAGCCTGACCCGTGCCGAACGTGATCAGGACCACCTCAAGATAGTCGTCGAGCAGAACCCTCAGATCCCTGATCGTACTGCCAATCTAATCGGCAATGGCCAGGATCCGACTATTCCGATGCTGGCTACCTGCCAGCGTCTTGAAGCAGAGGGGGCCAACGCGATAGCCATCCCCTGCAATACGGCACATGCTTTCGTGGCACGGATTCAACCCTATATCGGCATACCGATAATCAACATGCTGACCGCTGTGGTCGACCACCTCGGTGCCAGTAACGAAGCTCCGGCCCGGGTGGGGCTGCTGGCGACCAGTGGTACCGTGGAAAGTCGCGTCTACCATGACATCATATCGTCCTCAGGCCGAGAGCTACTGGTTCCGACACCGGAGTTTCAGGCGCGTGTCATGGAGGCCATCTACGGTAGCCGAGGGGTAAAAGCCGGGTATGTCTCGGGTGAGTGCAGCGAGCATCTGCGCGCCGCCATTGACCATCTGCTGGAAAACGGTGCCGAGGCCATCATTCTCGGCTGTACCGAGCTGCCGCTGATCGAGCTCGACCCGGCGCTGCGCCAGTGCGTGACGCTGCTGGATCCCACTGAAATACTGGCCCACAGCTGTGTAGCACTGGCGCAGTAACCGGTTGCTTCCCCAGAGCGACGTGAGGCTGGCGGTGAGGAGAGTATCGACGTTATGCTGGGTCTCATGTCTCCCTGCGTGCTGGGCCCTGCCGTGGAAATGAATTGGCTGGAAGACTTTCTCACCTTGGCTGCTACACGCAACTTCTCGCGCGCCGCAACACTGCGTAATGTGACTCAGCCAGCTTTCAGTCGACGTATTCGCAATCTCGAATACTGGGTCGGCGCCCCTTTGATCGATCGCAGTGTCTTCCCGGTTGCCCTTACCCCAGTCGGGGAGTCCTTTCAGCGCACCGCTCAGGATGCCCTCTCGTTACTACGCGTCGGGCGCGAGGAGGCACTGGGGTTTGTGCCTCAGATCGAGGAAGTCGTCTCCATCTCCGCCTCGCATACCCTGGCGGTCAGCTTCTTCGTGGGCTGGCATGAGCGGCTCAAAAGTCGATTGGGCGGTATCAGAGCGAGGATCGTGGCCGATCATGTGGCAGGATGTGTCGAGGCCCTGATCAGCGGCAACTGCGACCTGATGCTGGCTTACAATAGCCCCTTGTTACCGACACTGACCGATATCGGGCGTTATCCCTCGATAGTGCTGGGCTCCGAGCGGCTGGTGCCGGTCAGCGCTGTGGATAGCGCAGGGCAGGCGATATACCCTCTCGATGCCGATACACCTCAGCCTTATCTCTGCTATTCCACGGACAGCTATCTCGGCCGCATGACGGCGCTGATCTTGGCGCGTGAAAGTCTCTCGTCACGACTGCAGTTTTGTTATGAATGCTCCATGTCCGACGTGCTGAAGCAAGGCGCGATTGCCGGTAGCGGGATCGCCTGGGTACCGGAGCGCGCCGTGCGCGATGAGTTATTGGCAGGGCGATTGGTTGTTGTCGGCGATGCCGCTCATACCGCACCGCTGGATATTTGTCTCTTCCGACACGCCGGACTCGATCAGCCAATTGCGGAGCGAATCTGGCAGGCGTGCTTGGAGCTACGAGACGAACAGTAGCGGTAACTCGCTATACGTGTCTGAGGTACCAGGCATACTCCAACTGACTCACCGCCTGCATGGCCTGTTCGCGCTCGGCCCGGCGATTGGCCAGGAAGACGTGGACGAAGTCGGCGCCCAGGGCGGCCTTGAGCGGTTCGCTCGCCTCGAGCAGATCGAGGGCCTGCTGCCAGCTGTTGGTCAGCGTGGGCTCGAACTGTTCGTAGGCGTTGCCTTCGACCGGGGCGGGCGGCGTCAGCTGACGGTCGATGCCGTAGTCGATGCCGGCCAGCAGTACCGCCAGCAGCAGGTAGGGGTTGACGTCGGCGCCAGCGACGCGATGTTCGATGCGCCTGGCGTCGTTGCAGCCAGAGGGAATGCGCAGGGCCACCGAGCGGTTGTCGAAGCCCCAGGTAGGGGTCATGGGCACGTAGAGCCCCGGCTGGAAACGGCGGAATGAGTTGAGGTTGGGTGCGCAGATCGCCATGCAGGCCGGCATCAGTTCGAGCAGCCCCGCGACGGCCCGGTGCAGCGTTTCGCTGCCCAGCGGGTCGCCGTTTTCGGCGGCGAAGACGTTGCGCCCGGTGTCATCCAGCAGGCTGAGATGCACATGGGTGCCGTTGCCGGCCTCGAGGCCGTAGGGCTTGGCCATGAAGGTGGCTTCGAAGCCGTGATTGAGCGCCACGCCCTTGATCAATCGCTTGAGCAGCACGGCGCTGTCGCAGGCCTTGAGTGCATCGTCGCAGTGGCCGAGGGTGATCTCGAACTGACCCGGTGCACACTCCTTGAGCGTGGTGTCCAGCGGCAGGCCCTGGCATTCGGCGGCCCGGCGCACGTCGTCGAGAAAGTCGGCGTACTCGTCGAGTTCCCCGATGGAGTAGAGCTGGCTCTGGGTGGCGCGTTCGCCGCTGCGGGGCGAGCGTGGCGGCTGGATCCGGCCCTCGGCGGTGCGCTCCCTGTCCAGTAGGTAGAACTCCATCTCGACCGCTGCCACCGGTACCAGACCGCGCTCGCTCAGCCGCTCCAGCTGGCGTGACAGCACCTGGCGCGGGTCGGCGAAAAAGGGGCTCTCGTCGCGCTCGACCATGGTCATCAGCAGCTGCGCCTGGCGCCCGCCGCGCAGCCACGGGGTCGGCATCAGCGTGCCTGTCACCGGTCGACAGACCCGATCGCTGTCGCCGATGGCGAGACCCAGGCCGGTGGCCTCGATGGTATGGCCGTTGATGTCCAGGGCGAACACCGAGGCCGGCAGGTTGATGCCCTGATGGTACACCTTGTCCAGGTTCTCACGGGGAATGCGCTTGCCGCGCATCACGCCGTTGAGGTCACTGATCAGCAGATCGATGCTGTCGATGTCGGGATGACGGTCAAGGAACTCGCGGGCCTGATCTGCACTTGGCGACGGCATGGCAGCACCTGTTGTGTGTTGAGATGTCCGGTTTCGCTCTATCTTTCGATGCCGTGTCGTTGTTGTCAAATCCTTTACGCTAGCGTTCGGGCCAGGATAGCGGTCGTTGGCTTGCTGGCTAGGTTTTCCTTGGGTTTCTTCCGAGGATTTTGCCGTTGGGGTGGATTTTTTCTCTGGCTTGGTGGAAAGTTTAATCAACACTCGTCGCTTTTTCATCGTCTGATTCGAGGAGGCTGTCATGCCGAGCCGTCCCTTGGTGGGGGTCATCGCCTGTCGTCGCGAAGTCGAAGGGCATCCCGCTCATGTGGTGACCGACAAGTATCTGAGCGCTCTGCGCGCCTACGGCATGGCGCCGGTGGTGCTGCCGGTGTGGCAGGACGCCGCCGATGGCGATCTGCTCGGCCACCTGGATGGCCTGCTGCTCACCGGCAGCTACTCCAACGTCGAGCCCGCGCGTTATGGCGCCGAGCGGGCCCCGGAAAACACGCATGACGACCCGCATCGCGACGCCGCTGCACTGGCCTGGATACCCGCTGCCGTGACGCGGGGCCTGCCTCTGCTGGGTATCTGTCGCGGCTTCCAGGAGCTCAACGTGGCCTATGGCGGCACGCTGCATCAGGCGGTGCAGAACGTGCCCGGCCTTGCCGATCACCGCGAGCCGGAAGCCGACTACGCCACTCGCTACGCGCCGGCCCACGACATCGAGATCGTGCCCGGCGGCCGCCTGGCAGCACTGCATCCCGAGCCCAACGCGCGGGTCAATTCGCTGCATCAGCAGGGCATCGACCGGCTGGGCGGCGGGCTTGCCGTGGAGGCCCGTGCGCCGGACGGCCTGATCGAAGCGGTGTCGGTAGCCGCGGCGCCGGGGTTTGCCCTGGCCGTGCAGTGGCACCCCGAATGGCAGCCGCGGGAACACCCGCTCTACGACGCCCTGTTCAAGGGTTTCGCCGCCGCCTGCCGCGAGCACTGCGGCGAGCGCTCACTGGCCTTGACGAGCTGATCGGGGGGAGCCATGCATACCGAGACCTACCGCCAGTTGGATCGGGACCACCACCTGCACCCCTTCACCGACTTCAAGGCGCTGGGCGAGGAGGGCAGCCGTATCGTCACCCACGCCGAGGGCGTCTACATCCATGACAGCGAGGGCAACCGCATCCTCGACGCCATGGCCGGGCTGTGGTGCGTCAATCTGGGCTACGGCCGCGAGGAGCTGGTCGCGGCGGCCACCGCGCAGCTGCGAGAACTGCCTTACTACAACAACTTCTTCAAGAGTACCCATCCGCCGGCGGTGAAGCTGGCCGAGATGCTGTGCCGGCTGGCGCCGGCGCACATGAACCGGGTGTTCTTCACCGGCTCGGGCTCCGAGGCCAACGACACGGTATTGCGCATGGTGCGCCGCTACTGGGCCCTGGAAGGCAAGCCCGACAAGCAATGGATCATCGCCCGCGAGAATGCCTACCACGGTTCCACCGTGGCCGGCCTGAGCCTTGGCGGCATGGCGCCGATGCATGCCCAGGGCGGTCCTCTGGTACCCAAGATCGCCCATGTGCGGCAGCCCTATTGGTTTGGTGAGGGAAAGGTTGCACAAGGGCGGGTTGGAGAAGGGCGCGATACCAGCCCGGACGCGTTCGGCCGCGAGTGCGCTGCAGCCCTTGAGGCGAAGATTCTGGAGCTCGGCGAGGAGAACGTCGCCGCCTTCATCGCCGAGCCGGTGCAGGGCGCGGGTGGTGCCATCATCCCGCCGCAAAGCTACTGGCCGGCCGTCAAGGAGGTGCTGGCCAGGTACGACATCCTGCTGGTAGTGGACGAGGTGATCTGCGGCTTCGGCCGGCTGGGGGAGTGGTTCGGCAGCATCCACTACGATTTGAAACCCGATCTGATGCCCATCGCCAAGGGGCTCTCGTCCGGCTACCTGCCGATCGGCGGCGTGCTGGTGGGCGACCGCGTCGCCGAGACCCTGATCGAGCGCGGCGGCGAGTTCTTCCACGGTTTCACCTATTCGGGGCATCCGGTGTGCGCTGCCGTGGCGCTGAAGAATCTCGAGCTGATGCAGGCCGAGGGCATCGTCGAGCGGGTGCGTGACGACGTGGGACCCTATCTCGCCGAGCGCTGGGCCACTCTGGCCGATCACCCCCTGGTGGGCGAGGTGCGCTCGCTGGGGTTGATCGGGGCGCTGGAGCTGATCGACCCCGACACCGGCGAGCGCTTCGACAAAGCGCGGTTCCCCAAGGGCTTTGGCGTCGGCACCCTGTGTCGCGACATCTGCTTCGATCATGGCCTGGTGATGCGCTCGGTGGGTGATACGATGATCATTTCGCCGCCGCTGGTCATTACCCGCGCCGAGATCGATGAGCTGGTCCGCCTGGCCTGGGAGGCGCTGGACGAGACCGCGAGGCGACTGGCCGCACGCGAACAGGCGGATGGTCCAGCCATCATGATCCAGCCATCAATAGAGGAGTCCCGATCGTGAGCCGTACGCCAACCCCTCGCACCCTGGCCGACTGGCAGGCCCGAGCCGAGACGCTGATCCCGCGCCTGGAGAGCCGCGCCTTTATCGACGACAGCTTTGTCGCTGCCGAAAGCGGCGACACCTTCGAATCGCGCAATCCGGCCACCGGCGAGATCCTGGCCCAGGTGGCCAGCTGCGACGAGCCCGATGCCGCGCGTGCCGTGGCGGTGGCACGCCGGGCCTTCGCCGACGGCGCCTGGTCGCGCCTGGCGCCGGGCAAGCGCAAGAAGACCCTGCTGCGCCTGGCCGATCTGATGGAGGCCAACAAGCACGAGCTGGCGCTGATCGACACCCTCGACATGGGCAAGCCCATCTCGAGTTCGCTAGGCGACATGGCGGGCGCCATCGCCTGCATTCGCTACCAGGCCGAGTGCATCGACAAGCTCTACGGCGAGGTGGCGCCCACCGGCGAGGAGACCCTGGCGCTGGTGCTGCGTGAGCCCATCGGCGTGGTGGCGGCCATCGTACCCTGGAACTTCCCGCTCATGATGACCGCCTGGAAGATCGCCCCGGCGCTGGCCGCCGGCAACAGCGTGATCCTCAAGCCCTCGGAGAAGTCGCCGCTCTCCGCGCTGCGCCTGGCCCAGCTGGCCCAGGAGGCAGGCATCCCGCGCGGGGTGTTCCAGGTGCTGCCGGGCTTCGGCCACACCGTGGGCAAGGCACTCGCGCTCTCCATGGAGGTCGACTGCCTGGCGTTCACCGGCTCCACCGCGGTGGGCAAGCAGCTGATGCAGTACGCCGGGCAGTCCAACCTCAAGCGGGTCTACCTGGAGTGCGGCGGCAAGTCGCCCAATCTAGTCTTCGCCGACTGCAAGGACCTCGACACGGTGGCCAGCCACGCCGCCGCGGCGATCTTCCACAATCAGGGCGAAGTGTGCATCGCCGGCTCCCGACTGCTGGTGGAGAACACGATTCGCGACGACTTCGTCGAGCGGGTACTCAAGGCCGCCGAGAACATGCAGCCGGGCGATCCGCTGGACCCGGACAGCTTCATGGGCGCCATCGTCGACGAGGCCCAGCATCGTCGCATCCTCGACTACATCCGCCAGGGCGTGGAAGAGGGCGCGCGGCTGCGCACTGGCGGTAAGGCCATCGACGGCCCGGGGCTGTTCATCCCGCCCACGGTGTTCGACGGCGTCACGCCGCAGATGGCCATCGGCCGCGAGGAGATCTTCGGTCCGGTGCTGGCGGTGTTCGGCTTCGACACGGAAGAGGAGGCGGTGGCCATGGCCAACGACACCCCCTACGGCCTGGCGGCGGGACTGTGGAGCCAGGACATCGACCGCATCATGCGCGTGACGCGGCGGCTGCAGTCGGGGCAGGTATTCGTCAACAACTGGGCGGGTGGCGACCAGACCATGCCCTTTGGCGGGGTCAAGCAGTCGGGCAACGGGCGCGACAAGTCGCATCACAGCTTGGAGGAGTACTCCGAGCTCAAGAGCGTATGGATGTCACTGCAACCAAGTTGATCCTGTCAGAAATCGGCAGGGGATGAGCCGGCGGCCGTGGCAGGTATACTGGCGCCACGACCGCCTGCTGGAGACTCCCCTTGATCGATCTTGCCACGCTGCTGGCCACGCTTCCCCTAGGCTACGCCATGGCGCTCACGGCGCTGCTGGCGTTCCTGCTCGCCTTCGGCCTGGCCGGCTGGCTCGCCGCGCGACGGCAGCGTGCCGAGGCGGCGCGGCACGAAGCCGCCTTGGTTGACTTGCGTGTGCGGCTGGCCGAGCGTGAGAAGCAGCTCGATGACGCAAAGCAAAGGCTAGGCGAGGCGCAGGTAAGCGAGGCCCGACTGGCCACCACGCTGGAGCAGAAGCAGCAGCACTTCGAGGCCCAGTTGGCGCTGTTGCGCGACAGCCGCGAGCAACTGCGCCAGGAGTTCGAGAACCTGGCCAATGAGATCCTCGAGCGCAAGGGGCGCGCCTTCTCCGAGCTTTCCCAGCAGCGCATCAGCGGCCTGCTGCAACCAATCCAGGCCGAGATGAAGGGCTTTCGCGAGAAGGTCGAGACAATTCATCGCCACGATACCGAGCAGCGCGCCGGGCTGCGCGCGGAACTGCGCCACCTGCAGGCGCTCAATCGCGAGATCACCGATCAGGCCGAGCGCCTGACCCAGGCGCTGCAGGGGCAGAAGAAGGTGCAGGGCAACTGGGGCGAGCTGATGCTGGAGAACGTGCTGGAGGGTTCCGGCCTGCGCCCCGGCAAGGATTACCAGCGCGAGGTGAGCTTCGCCACGGCGGAGGGTCGCCGTCGCCCCGATGCGGTGGTCTACCTGCCTCAGGGGCGCCACCTGGTGATCGACGCCAAGACCTCGCTTGCCGCCTATGTGCGCTACGTCAACGCCGAGGACGAGGGGGAGAGAGGGCAGGCCCTGGCCGCCCATGCCTCGGCGGTGGGCGAGCGTATCGCCGAGCTGGCCGACAAGCACTATTACGACCTGCCGGGCCTCAATTCGCCGGATGTGGTGATCATGTTCATCCCGGTGGAGTCGGCCTACGTCGAGGCGCTCAAGCACGACGAGACCCTCTACCAGCGCGCCATCGAGCACAACGTGCTGGTGGCCACGCCCACCACGCTGCTCACCAGCCTCAACGTGGTGCGTCAGCTGTGGCGCTTCGAGGACCAGAGCCGCCACAGCGCCGAGCTGGCCAATCGTGCCGAGCGGTTCTACAACAAGCTGCGGCTGTTCCTCGAGAGCATGCAGGAGGTGCAGGCGAAGCTCGACGGCGCGCGCGACAGCTACGACCGCGCTATGGGACAACTGGTCAACGGGCGCGGCAACCTGATCAAGCAGGCCGCCGAGTTCCAGGAGCTGGGAGTGGCGGTGAAGAAGGAGCTGCCCGCCGAGCTGGTCGAGCGGGCCGGCCTCGAGCTCGAGACTGCGCGCCCCCGCCAGGCGCTGCCGGACGGGGGCGGACGAGGCTAGGGGTTCCCAGCCGAGTGGGGGCCTAGAAGTTGGCCCACTCCGGCTGGCGCTCCGCGGTGGCAAGCTGCAGCTGACGCATGATGGGCCGGGGCGCCGTAAGCATCTCGCCGTACGGCACGCTTTGGCCATCGGCGCGAGCAGTGCTCGGCAGTTGGAAGGCGGCCATGGCGTTCATCAGCTGACGGGCATGCTGGCGCAGATTGTCGGCTGCCGTGGCGCTTTCTCCCACCAGGGTGGCGTTCTGCTGGGTGACCCTGTCCATCTCGGCCACCGCCGTACCGGCTTCCTGCACGCCGGCGCTCTGTTCGACGCTGGCCTGACTGATCTCGCGCATCAACTGGCTGACCCGCGCGATGGCCTCGACGATCTCCTCGGTGGCCTGACGTGCCTCGGCAGCCCGGGCGTTACCGCTCTTCACCCGCTCCACGTTGCTGGTGATGAGCTCGTTGATGTCGCTGGCGGCCTCGGCGCTCTTCTGGGCCAGCTTGCGCACTTCGGCGGCAACCACGGCGAAGCCGCGGCCGTGCTCGCCGGCGCGTGCCGCTTCCACCGAGGCGTTGAGCGCCAGGATATTGGTTTGAAAAGCGATGTCGTCGATGGTCGAGATGATGCTGGCGATCTCGCTTGCACTGCTATCGAGTTCGTTCATGGTGGCCGCCATCTGCTCCACCGCCATGCCCCCCTGACGTGCCTTGTGCGAGGCACTCTCCGCTTCGTGACTGGCCTGTGCGGCGTTGGCGGTGTTCTGCACCACGGTGCCGTTGAGCTCTTCCATGGCCGAGGCGGTCTGGGTCAGAGCGCTGGCCTGCTGCTGGGTGCGTGAGGCGAGGTCGGTGTTGCCCTCGGCAATCTGTTCGCTGTTGCTGGCCACGGCTTCGGCAGCGCCGCGAACCTGGATCACGATGGCCTGCAGCTGGCGCGCCATTTCCACCTGTGACGCCATGATGCTGTGGCGGTCGCCAACGCGCAGGCGTCCGGCAGTGGCCAGTTCGCCACGACCGATCGCCTCGGCGAAGGCCTTCACCTCATGGGGCTCGGCGCCGAGCTCGCGCAGTAGCTGGCGCGCCAGCAGGTAGGCGATGGTGCCGCCCGTTGCCAGAGCCGCCAGACACAAGGCCAGCATCAGCATCTGGAAGCCGGCGGCGGTGTCGCGGGCCAGCAAGGTATTGGCTGCGCTCTCGGCTTCCTGGTGATCGATGAAGTCATTGATGCGGTCGAGCCAGGCGAAAAAGGCCGGACCGGCCTCGCTCAGCAAGGCTTCCCGTGCACCGCCGACGTCGCCCTGTGCACGGCGCTCCATCACCTGGGCGGCCAGCCGCTGAGTGGTGTCGGCTTGCCGCTCGATGGCCGCCAGCAGCTCACGTTCGCGGGAAGAGGCGCTGACCTGTATGGCGGCCGTCATGTCGTTGGCGGCACGCTGGTAGTCGTCGGCCAGCGCCCGGTAGTCGCGTTCGATTTCCCCCAGGGCAGTGGCCGATTCGACCAGGGTCATGTCGCGCAGCAGAATCGCGCGGTCATGCACGCTGCCGCGCCAGTCGATGGCGTGGCGCTGCTTGGCACCATTGACGTCGTTGATGGTAGTGAGGCTGCGATCGATACGGTTCACTTGCACGATACCGATGGCGGTGAGCAGGACGATCAAGGCGAGCACGGCGGAGAAACCGGCGAGCAGGCGAGTGCGAATGCCCAGGCGGGCAAGGCGGGCCGAGGATGCCTTCATGTTCTTGGTTCCCTTGTACGTGTAGTGGTAGGCCTCACAGGGGAGGTCCATTGTTGTACAAGAGGCACTCTAATTATTGTACATAACTTATGCAAAATATTTTTATCCTATACAGCCAATAGCCAGCCCCACATGCGGGGATGGCGTGTATCTGACTGACATAAAAAAACCTGCCGCTCGGGCAGGCTTGGATAAAGGTTGTACAAAAGGTTGGTTAGAAGGCGCGGGCCGGCGTGCAGCAGCTCACCAGACGGCACGGCTCGCTGCCGGGATTGCGGAAGCGGTGGGGCACGTTGGTGTCGAAGTAGTAGGCTTCACCCGGGCCGAGCAGACGGGTTTCGGGGCCAATGGTGATCTCGATCGTGCCCTCCAGCACCACGCCGGCTTCCTCGCCCTGGTGGGCGATCATCTCGCGCCCGGTGTCGGCGCCGGGCGGATAGGTCTCGACCATGAAGGCCAGCGCGCGGCTGGCACGATTGGCGCCGACCAGCTTGTAGACGACCTCGCCGCTGCCCACGTCGGCCAGCTCGTCGGCGGTGTAGAAGACCTGGTCGCGGCTCTCCATGTCCATGGTGAAGAAGTCGCCGACGCTGATGGGGATGGCGTCGAGGATCTTCTTCAGCGAGCTGACCGAAGGGCTCACCTTGCCCTGTTCGATCAGCGACAGGCTGGAATGGGTGACTCCGCAACGCTTGGCCAGCTCGCGCTGGGAAATGCCGCGCAGGGTGCGCAGGGCGCGCAGGCGTGCGCCGACGTCGTCCGACATGCCGATCTCCTAATCCCGCGGGCGGCGCCCAGGCGCCGCCCGCCATGCCTCAGCAGAGGGCATCGAGCTTCTGCTTGAGCAGCTCGTTGACCTGTTGCGGATTGGCGGTGCCGCGCGAGGCCTTCATCACCTGGCCGACGAAGTAGCCGATCATCTTGCCGCGCTTGTCCGGCTCGGCGTCGCGATACTGGGCCACCTGGGCCGGGCTGTCGGCGATCACCTGATCGATCATCGCCTCGATGGCGCCGGTATCGGTGACCTGCTTGAGCCCTTGGGCCTCGATGATGTCGTCGGCGCTGGCGCCCTGGCCGTTCCACAGCGCCTGGAACACCTGCTTGGCGGCCTTGCCGTTGATGGTGTCGTCGAGCACGCGAGCGACCAGCTCACCCAGCTGACGGGCCGAGACGGGGCTGTCCTTGATTGCCAGGTTCTCGCGGTTGAGCGCGCCCGCCAGTTCACCCTGCACCCAGTTGGCGGCCTGCTTGGCGTCGCCGCAGACCTCCCTCACCTCGTCGAAATAATCCGCCATCTCGCGGGTGGCGGAGAGCACGCTGGCATCGTAGGCCGAGAGGCCCAGCTCGTTCTCGAAGCGGGCGCGCTTCTCGGCCGGCAGCTCCGGCAGGTTGTCGCGCAGATGATCGATGTAGGCCTTGTCGAGCACTACCGGCAGCAGGTCGGGGCAGGGGAAGTAGCGATAGTCGTTGGCCTCCTCCTTGGTCCGCATACTGCGGGTCTCGTCGCGCTCGGGGTCGAACAGGCGTGTCTCCTGCACTACCTTGCCGCCATCCTCTAGCAGCTCGATCTGCCGCTCCACCTCGAAGGCGATGGCGCGCTCGACGAAGCGGAACGAGTTGACGTTCTTGATCTCGGCGCGGGTGCCGAAGGCTTCCTGGCCCTTGGGCCGAACCGAGACGTTGACGTCGCAGCGCATCGAGCCCTCGGCCATGTTGCCGTCGGAGATGCCGAGGTAGGTGACGATGGAGTGGATCGCCTTGAGATAGGCGGCGGCCTCCTTCGCCGAACGCATGTCGGGCTCGGAGACGATCTCCAGCAGCGGCGTGCCGGCGCGGTTGAGGTCCACGCCAGTCATGCCGTGAAAGTCCTCGTGCAGCGACTTGCCGGCGTCTTCCTCAAGGTGTGCGTGGTGCACGCGGATCGATTTGGTGGTGCCGTCCTCCAGCGTGATCTCGACCACCCCGGCGCCGACGATGGGCTGGTACATCTGGCTGGTCTGGTAGCCCTTGGGCAGGTCGGGGTAGAAGTAATTCTTGCGGTCGAACACCGAGACTTCGGGAATCTCGGCGTGGATCGCCAGGCCGAACTTGACCGCCATGGCCACGGCTGCCTCGTTGAGCACCGGCAGCACGCCGGGCAGCCCCAGGTCGACGGCGCAGGCCTGGGTGTTGGGCTCGGCGCCGAAGGCAGTGGAGGCGCCGGAAAAGATCTTCGAGCGAGTGGCGAGCTGGACGTGAACCTCCAGCCCGATCACGGTTTCCCATTGCATCAGGCGTTCTCCTCGGCGAGCGCGGGGCGTTGACGGTGCCAGTCGGTGGCCAACTGGAACTGATGGGCGACGTTGAGCAGCCGCGACTCGGTGAAGTGGCTGCCCAGGATCTGTAGCCCCACCGGGCGCTTGCCGACGAAGCCGGCCGGCACGCTCATGCCGGGGATGCCGGCGAGATTGATGGCGATGGTGTAGATGTCCTGCAGGTACATCTGCACCGGATCCTTGTTGGCGCCGAGGTCGAAGGCCGGGGTGGGCGAGGCGGGGCCCATCAGGACGTCGACCTCCTCGAAGGCGTCGAGGAAGTCCTGACGGATCAGCCGGCGCACCTGCTGGGCCTTCTTGTAGTAGGCGTCGAAGAAACCCTCGGAGAGGGTGTGAGTGCCGATCAGGATGCGGCGCTTGACCTCGTCGCCGAAGCCCTCGGCGCGGCTGCGCTTGTACAGGTCGATCAGGTCCACGGGGTTGGCGCAGCGGTGGCCGAAGCGCACGCCGTCGTAGCGCGACAGGTTCGACGAGGCTTCCGCCGGGGCGATGACGTAGTAGGCCGGAATCGCGTAGTGGGTGTGCGGCAGGCTCACCTCGCGCACGCTGGCGCCGAGCGATTCGAAGACCTTGATCGCCTCGCGCACGGCGGCTTCCACCTGCGGGTCGAGGCCGTCGCCGAAGTACTCGCTGGGCAGGCCGATCTTGAGCCCGGAAAGCGCGGTGCCGAGCTCTTCGGTGTAGTCGGGCACGCCGCGCTGCACGCAGGTGGAGTCGCGCAGGTCGTGGCCGGCCATGGCGTTGAGCAGCAGGGCGCAGTCCTCGGCGCTGCGGGCCATGGGGCCGGCCTGGTCGAGGCTCGAGGCGTAGGCGATCATGCCGTAGCGCGACACCCGGCCGTAGGTGGGCTTGAGCCCGGTGATGCCGCAGAAGGCCGCGGGCTGACGAATCGAGCCGCCGGTATCGGTGCCGATCGCGGCCGGCACCAAGCCCGCCGCCACAGCAGCGGCGCTGCCGCCGGACGAGCCGCCCGGCACGGCGGTGAAGTCCCAGGGGTTCTTCACCGGGCCGTAGTGGCTGTTCTCGTTGGAGGAGCCCATGGCGAACTCATCCATGTTGGTCTTGCCCAGGCTGACGGTGCCGGCGGCTTTGAGCTTCTCGACCACGGTGGCGTCGTAGGGGGCGATGAAGCTGTCGAGCATCCGCGAGCCGGCGGTGGTCTTCACGTCCTGGGTGCAGAAGATGTCCTTCAGCGCCAGCGGCAGGCCGGTGAGCGTACCGGCCTTGCCCGCGGCACGGGCGGCGTCGGCGGCATCGGCGGCGGCCAGGGCCTGCTCGTGGGTCACGCTGATGAAGCTGTTCAGCTCGCCGTCGAGACGGTCGATGCGGCCGAGCAGGTGCTGAGTCAGTTCGCGGCTGGAAAAGTCGCCGGCGTCGAGCGAACGGGTCAGTTCGGCAAGGGTCTTGTCATGCATGCGGCATGGCTCCATGAAAGCGTGCCGTTGAAAGAGAGGCGAATGCGGCGCCGATGGGCGCTGCCTGAATGGCGACCGGGATCACTCGACGACGCGAGGAACCAGGTAGAGCCCGTTTTCCACGGCCGGAGCGCACTGCTGGAAGCGGCTGCGCTGGTCGCGCTCGGTGACTTCGTCGGCGCGCAGGCGCTGGGTGACGTCGAGCGGATGGGCCAGCGGGGCGACCCCTTCGGTGTCGAGTGCCTGGAGCATGTCGACCATCTCGAGAATACGGCCTAGGTCGTCCACGTAGCGGGCGGCCTCGTCGTCGGTCAGGCCGAGCCGGGCCAGATGAGCGGCCCGCTGCACGTCTGCGTGTTCAAGCGCCATGAGCTGAGTGTCCTCGCACGGATGGAGTGTTATGAACAGCGGGAAAAGGTACCATATTCGAGCCATGGCGGGCACTCTTCTCGCATCTGGAGCGGCCTATGTCGCTTGCTGCACTGAGGCGGCGATGATACCGTTTGCATCCGCACTGGTCCCGGTCTGCACTAGGTAACGACGTCCATGTTCAAACGCTTGAGGGGGCTGTTCTCCAGCGATCTTTCCATCGATCTGGGTACGGCCAATACACTGATTTACGTTCGCGGTCGCGGTATCGTGCTCGATGAGCCGTCCGTAGTGGCCATTCGCCAATCCGGCAACATGCGCAGCGTGGCCGCGGTCGGCGCCGATGCCAAGCGCATGCTGGGCCGTACGCCGGGCAACATCACTGCGATTCGTCCGATGAAGGATGGCGTGATTGCCGACTTCACCGTTACCGAGCAGATGCTCCAGCACTTCATTCGCAAGGTGCACCAGAGCACTTTCCTGACGCCGAGCCCGCGGGTGCTGGTCTGCGTACCCTGCATGTCGACCCAGGTCGAGCGTCGGGCGATCAAGGAGTCTGCGGAAGGGGCCGGTGCCCGTGAAGTGTTCCTGATCGAGGAACCCATGGCCGCTGCCATCGGCGCCGGCCTGCCGGTGGACGATGCCCAGGGCTCGATGGTGGTGGACATCGGTGGCGGTACCACCGAGATCGCCATCATTTCGCTGAACGGCGTGGTCTATTCCGAATCGATCCGTGTCGGTGGCGACCGCTTCGACGAGGCGATTTCCGCCTACGTACGCCGCCACTACGGCAGCCTGATCGGCGAGGCCACCGCCGAGCGTATCAAGGAAGAGATCGGCTGTGCCTACCCCGGCGGCGAACTGCGCGAGATCGACGTGCGTGGCCGCAACCTGGCCGAGGGTATCCCGCGCAGCTTCACGCTGAACTCCCATGAGATCCTCGATGCCCTGCAGGAGACGCTCTCCTCGATCGTCGCTGCGGTCAAGAGCGCGCTGGAGCAGTCGCCGCCCGAACTCGCCTCCGACATCGCCGAGCGCGGCCTGGTGTTGACCGGCGGCGGCGCCCTGCTGCGCGACCTGGACAAGCTGATCTCCGAGGAGACCGGGCTGCCGGTCATCGTCGCCGAGGATCCGCTGACCTGCGTGGCGCGCGGGGGCGGCAAGGCGCTCGAGATGATCGACCGGCACACTTTCGAGCTGCTCTCGAGCGATTGACGCCGCAAGGCCGTTTTCCAGTGCGAATCGACGTATGAACAGGTGCGGCCGGGCGTGCCGCGCCCGGTGCGGGGGGAACGTCTATTAAACCGCTGTTCTCGCACGGTCATGTGCCTGGCTACCGCATGCTGCTGTGTGTGGTAGCCGCGTCTGCCTTGATGTTCGTCGATCATCGTTTCACCCGCATGGAAGAAGTGCGGGCTCAGCTCACCACCGTCGTGGCGCCGATTCAGTGGCTCGTGGCGCTGCCCAGCGACGTGCTCACCTGGGGCTCGCTGGCGCTTTCCGAGCAGCGTGCCCTGGTGGAGGAGAACCGCCGCTTGCGCGAGCAGATCCTGCATCTGTCGCACCGGGTCCAGCACATGTCGAGCCTGACGGCCGAGAACGTGCGCCTGCGCGAACTGCTCGGTGCCGCCGCTCGTCTGGAGGCTCCCTATATCACTGCCGAGCTGCTCTCGCTCGACTCCGACCCGTTCACCCATCAGATGGTGATCGACCGCGGGCGTCGCAACGGGGTCTACGTGGGGCAGCCGGTACTGGATGCGTCGGGGCTGGTGGGGCAGGTGACGGCGGTGTCGGCCTATTCCAGCCGGGTGCTGATGGTGGCCGACGCCAGCCATGCACTACCGATTCAGATCAACCGTAACGGCCTGCGCTTCGTGCTGCAGGGCAGCGGCCAGTACGATGCCCTGAGAGTGATACACGTGCCGGATACGGCCGATATTCGCGAGGGCGACCTGCTGGTAACCTCGGGGTTGGCGGGGCGCTTCCCGCCGGGTTATCCCGTGGCCAGGGTCACCGAGGTGGTCCACGACCCGGGGCAGCCCTTTGCCCGAGTGACGGCCGAGCCCGTCGCGCGCCTGCAGCGTTCCCGTCACTTCCTGCTGGTGTTCCCACCCGATCCGGCGCCGGTGCCTGACGATGAAGTGTGGGACCTCGAGTTGCCCGATGAGCTGGTGGACGAAGCCACGCTGGAGGAGTCGAACTGATGCCGAGCGGATCGACCACGGCGCTGCCCTGGATTTGGCTCACCCTGCTGCTGGCGCTGTGCCTGCAGGTGATGCCGCTGGCCGAGGGCTGGCAGATCTGGCGCCCGGACTGGTTGGGGCTGATGCTGATCTATTGGTGCATGGCCGCCCCCGCCCGGGTCGGGGTCTTCCACGGCTTCGTGCTCGGCATCCTGCTCGACCTCATCGAAGGTGCCCCGCTGGGGCAGAACGCCTTGACCCTGTCGCTGCTGGCCTTTCTCTCGGCTTTGATCTATCCGCGCTTTCGCACCTACTCGCTGGTGCAGCAGGCGCTGCTGATTCTGGTGCTGCTGGGGCTCGTGCAACTGGTCGAACAGTGGCTGCGCACCCTGTTCGGTCCGTTCTCGATGCATCTTGCCTTCCTGATCCCTTCGCTTATCGGCGCGGCGCTGTGGCCGTGGCTTGCGACCATGTTCCAGGCCTTCGAGCGCCGCTTGGTCCGGCATGACTGAGGGCCGGCCCGGAAGCCACGAGACGCCGGCAGCGGCCGTGCTGTGCCTGGCATCGGCCTCGCCGCGACGCCGCGAGCTGCTGGCCAGCATCGGCGTCGGCGTCGAGGTGCGGCCGGTGGACATCGATGAGACGCCGCTGCCCGACGAGCTGCCCGAAGCCTATGTGCTTCGCCTGGCCCGGGAGAAGGCGCTGGCGGGCAGCCGTCGATCGACGCTGCCGACGCTGGGGTCGGATACCGCTGTGGTTTGCGATGGGCGGATACTCGGCAAGCCTGCCGACAGGTCCGAGGCGGCGACCATGCTGCGTCTGCTGTCGGGGCGCGTCCACCAGGTGCTCACCGCCGTGGCCGTGACGGGGCCGGCCGGGCTGCTCGAGACCTGCGTGACGACACGGGTCTTCATGCGCGAGATCGACGACAGCGAAATGGCGGCTTACTGGGCGACCGGAGAACCTGCCGACAAGGCTGGCGGCTATGCCATCCAGGGTTTGGCGTCGATCTTCATCGAGCGCATCGAGGGCAGTCACTCCGCGGTCGTCGGGCTGCCGCTTTACGAAACGGCGCAACTGCTGGTACGACAGAACGTGCCGCTTTGGTGTGGTGCTGTCTAGCCGCATCACTATGTCATAATGCGGCTATTGAACTGGACAAGGATTTCCGCATGAGCGGCGAAGTACTGATCAATCTGACGCCGATGGAAACCCGCGTGGCGGTGGTGGAAAACGGCGTGCTGCAGGAGGCGCTGATCGAGCGTACGCGCCGACGCGGCATCGTCGGCAACATCTACAAGGGACGCGTGGTGCGGGTGCTGCCCGGCATGCAGGCGGCCTTCGTCGACATCGGCCTCGACCGTGCGGCTTTCATCCATGCCCATGAAGTGATGCCTCCCGGTACCCCGCCGGAGGAGCAGGCCACCATCGGCCAACTGCTCCACGAGGGGCAGGCGCTGGTCGTCCAGGTCACCAAGGATCCCATCGGTTCCAAGGGCGCACGTCTCACCACCCATCTGTCGGTTCCTTCACGCTACCTGGTCTACATGCCCGACTCCCCGCACCACGGCGTGTCGCAGCGCATCGAGGACGAGCGTGAGCGAGAGCGCCTGCGCGAGCTGCTCGAACTCTGCCAGCAGGAGCAGGAGATCGAGATCACCGGTGGCTTCATCGTGCGTACGGCGGCGGAGAACGTGGGCAAGGAGGAGCTCTTCTCCGACATGCACTTCCTGCTGCGGCTGTGGCGCAAGGTCAGCGAGCGCAAGGTGACCGCGCCGGCACCCAGCGTGATCTACGACGATCTGCCGCTGTTCATCCGTACCCTGCGCGACCTGATGCGCGACGAGATCGAAAAGGTACGCATCGATTCGCGGGAGAATTACGTCAAGCTGCTGGAATTCGCCGAGGAGTTCATGCCCGACTCCTCGGCACGCATCGAGTACTACCCCGGGGAGCGGCCCATCTTCGATCTCTACAGCGTCGAGGACGAGATCCAGAAGGCGCTGGGGCGCAAGGTGCAGCTCAAGTCGGGCGGCTATCTGGTGATCGACCCGACCGAGGCGATGACCACCATCGACGTCAACACCGGCGGCTACGTGGGGCACCGCAACCTCGAAGAGACCATCTTCAAGACCAATCTCGAAGCGGCCAACGCCATCGCCCGACAGCTGCGGCTGCGCAACCTGGGCGGCATCATCATCATCGACTTCATCGACATGGAGGACCCGGAGCATCAGCGCCAGGTGCTGCGGGTGCTCGAGAAGGCGCTGGAGCGCGATCATGCCAAGACCAAGTGTACCGGGGTCACCGAGCTGGGGCTGGTGCAGCTGACCCGCAAGCGCACCCGCGAGAGCCTCGAGCAGACCCTGTGCGAGTCGTGTCCCACCTGCGGTGGGCGGGGCACCCTGAAAACCGCCGAGACGGTGTGCTACGAGATCTTTCGCGAGATCCTGCGCGAGGAGCGTGCCTACAACGCCGAAACCTACATGGTGCTGGCATCCCAGCCGGTGGTGGATCGGCTGCTCGATGAGGAATCGGCTGCGGTCGCCGATCTGGAGGCCTTCATAGGCAAGACGATTCGTTTCCAGGTCGAGGCGCACTATTCCCAGGAGCAGTACGACATCGTGCTGATGTGAGCGGCCGATGCATCCTTTGCGTCAGGTAGGCCGCTGGAGTCTCACCCTGCTGGCCGTGCTGCTGGCCCTGGTCGCGGTGCTGCTGGTGGCGCTGCGGCTGGCGCTCACCCAGGTCGACCAGTTGGCGCCGCGCGTCGAGCGGTTGCTGGAGGCGCGTACGGGGGCAACGGTAGAGCTGCGTGAATTCGACGCCGGACTGGCCCGGCTCGACCCCGTGATGACGGGTGGCGGGCTCACCATGAGCACGCTGCCGGGGGAAGCCGGCCTGCCGCTGCTGGAAGTCGAGCATGCGCAACTGCGGCTGGATACCGCAGCCAGCCTGCGCACCGGTGTGCCCGTGGTCGCGGATGCGCGTCTCAGCGGGCTCACGCTTCACCTCTATCAGGACGAGCAGGGCGGCTGGCACTGGCCGGATCCGGCCAGGATTCCGCCTGAGCTTCTCGAAGGCGATTTCGATCTCGAGCGGCTCGACTTCTGGGTCGGGCTGTTGCTGCGACAGCGCGCCTGGGTGGAGGACGTGAGGCTGGTGCTGCACGGGCGCGAGCGGCGGGTCGACATGCTCGCGCCGCGCCTGCTGCTCACCGGCGACGAGCGGCGAGCCCATCTCGAGGGTGAAGTGCATCTCGAGGGGCAGGAAGAGGCCACGCTGCAGGCCGTGCTGGAAGTGTTCCCCGGACCCACCGGATTCCGCGATTTCAGCGCCGCCCTCCAGGCCGACATGAAGCTCGACACGCTGATCGATCTGGTCGAGGTGTTCACCCTCGACGACCCTCTGCGCCTGGAGGACGCCAGCGGCGACGTCACCCTCTGGGGTCGCTGGCATCGTGGAGCGCTGGCCGATGCGCGGCTGGATATCGACGTGCCGCGGCTGGTGCTGCGGCGTGACGACGAACCCATCGTGCTGGAGCCGCTCAGAGCCCGCGGTCAGTGGCTGCGCAACGACGAAGGCTGGGAGGCGTGGCTGCAGGGTGACGCTGCGGCTGCCGACTGGGCGGAGCCGCATGAGCTCGCAGACGAGCGACAGCCGGCGCTGCCGCACTTCTGGCACATGCGCTACGACGACGACGAGGGCTGGTGGCTGACCACCAGCCAGTTCGAGCTGGCGTCGCTGGCGGCCTGGCGCGAACGCATTCTGCTTCCCGAAGGGTTGGTGCGCACCATCGACGCCCTGGAGCCTCGCGGGCTGATCTCCGGGCTGGGCGTGGGCCGGCGCAACGGTCACTGGCTGGCTCAGGCCGCGCTGCATCGGGTCGAGGTGGAGCCGTGGGACGAAGTGCCGGGCGGTGGACCTCTCGATGCCTGGGTCGAAGCGCGGGATCTCTCGGGGCGAATCGAGTTCGTCGGTGTCGGTGACCCCGCGTTCAAGGTGCCAGAGCTCTATCCGGCGCCGATGGAACTCTCCCATGCCAGCGGCGAGGTGCGCTGGACCTACGAGGGGCCGCGCACCTTCGTCAGTGGACGAAATCTCATGGCCGGCTGGCAGGGGGCTGAAGTGGAGGGCGGTTTCGGCCTGGCGATCGGCGGTGGCGTGCATGGCGGCTTGGGGCTCGACTTGCGCTTCCGCAACGCCGATGCCCTGGAGCGTCCGCTGGTGGACTGGCTACCTGCCGACGTGTTGGGTGAGGAACTCGATGCCTGGCTCGCGGCCGGTGTGGCCGGCCGTGTGCCGTATGGCGAGCTGAAGCTGCATCTGCCGCTCCGACGTGGCGGCAGCGGCATCGAGCCGCGACTGCAACTGGACCTCGAGATCGAGGAGGGCAGGCTTCCCTTCGACCCTCGCTGGCCGGTGATCGAAGGTCTCGAGGGGCGACTCACCGCGGGTATCGGCACTCTCGATGCCGAGGTCTATCACGCCGAGAGCCTGGGAGTCCTGGGGCGCAACGGGCGGGTCACCATCGAGGATGACGTGCTGCACGTGATCGGCGACCTCGCGTCCGATGCCGATGGGATACGCCGCTACCTGCGCGCCATCCCCGTCGACGGCATGGAGCAGGTCGACGATTGGCGCGGGGAGGGGAGCGCCAGCGGCAGGATCGAGCTCAGCACCCTGCTGGGAGAGGACGACGGCTTTCGGCTCGACCTCGAGACCGACGTCGACATGCAGCGGCTCGTCTACCTGCCGCTGGAAGTGCCCCTCAGTGATGTGAAGGGGCCACTCGCCTGGCGTCAGCGCGATGACGACGGCGGGCTCGAGGGGCGCCTGGAAGGGCGCCTGTTCGGCGGGCCGATCAATGCCGACATCGATACCCTGGCCGGGCGTGTCGAACTGGATGGCGCTGCCGAGGTGGCGCGGATACTGCAGCGCTTCGATGCCACCGCCCTGGCCGGTGGGGTGTCGGGGCGTCTGCCCTGGCGGGCGCGCTTCACGCTTGGTGAAACGCGCAATACGTTCCGCTTCGACAGCAACCTGCAGGGTGTCGCCATCGACCTGCCGTCGCCGCTGGGCAAGTCGGCCGGCGAGAGTCGTCCGCTGTGGGTCGAGGCCGATCTCGATCAGCAGCGAGTGGAAGCGGAAATGGGCGGCGATGCCCGCCTGCGCTGGCGCGGCCTGCCGTGGTCGGATATAGGCCAGGGCCAGTTCTGGTTGGGGCGACTGCCGGAAGCACCCAGTTGGCCCGAGCAGGAGGGCTGGTCGGGCACGATATACCAATCCCGCCTCGACCTGGTGGAGTGGGGCGCGGCGCTGGCACCGATGCTCGATGGAGGAGCGCCGGGGGGTGATGGCCCCGGGGCGCTGCGTTACCTGCGGGTGGACACCGCCTGTCTCGTCGGCCCGGAGGATTGCCTGGGCGTGATGTCGGCCGAAGCGCGTCCGCACACGGGCGGCGGCTGGCGCATAGGCCTGCGGGGAGATCTGCTCGAGGGCTATCTCGATTATCGTCCCTTTCTCGCCGAGCCGCTGGACATCGCGCTAGACCGTTTGACGCTGGACGGCCTGCTGCCCGCCGAGACGCAAGACACCGGCAATCTTCTCGCGGAGCTGGATGTGCCGCCGGACCCGACGCCGTTGCCCGGCTGGGTCGGCGAGGTACCCAACGGCCGGCTGCGACTGGCGGAGATCCTGTATCAGGGCCGGGTGATCGGCCCGCTCACGGCCCACTGGGAGGGCTCGCCGCAGCGGCTCAGAGTGGCGCCACTGGGGCTCACCCTGGGGCAGATCTCGGCGCGGGGAGAAGTGATCTGGGAGTCCGCCGGTCCGGGCGACAGCCTGACCCGCTCACGGCTCGACCTCGATGGGCGCGACCTGGGTACGGCGCTGGAGCGGCTCGGTCAGCCGGTCTCGATTCGCAGCAACGAGACACGCGTACGCAGTCAACTGGCCTGGCCGGGGCCGCCCTGGCAGTTCGCCCTGGCCCGCTCGCGTGGCAGCGTCGAGGCGGAGCTGCGCAATGGACGCTTCGTCAACCTGGAGTCTCCCACGGCGCGAGTGGTGGGTCTGCTCAACGTCGACAACCTGGTACGACGGCTGCGCATGGACTTTTCCGACGTGACCGGCCAGGGTACGGCCTTCGATCATGTCATCGGGGCTGCTACCCTGTATGGAGGCGTACTGGAGACGACCGGCCCCATCAGGATCGACGGCCCGGCCACGTCCTTCACGCTGGAGGGCACCGTCGACCTCTCGCGTCGGGAACTGGACCAGCGACTGGGCGTCACAGTACCCGTCAGCAGCAGTTTGCCGCTTGCGGCGGTGATTGCCGGTGCGCCGGTGGTAGGTGGCGCGCTGTTCATCGCCGATCGACTCTTCGGCAGCGCCATCGACCGAGTCACCCGAATTCACTATCGCGTGCGCGGTCCCTGGACCTCGCCCGACATCACCTTGGAAACCGCAGAATGACGACATCCTCATCCGCTCTGCTCGATACCGCCGCGGAGATTCTGTTGCACCCCGGCGGACTGGACGTCGAGGCGCTCGACGCAGGTCTTGGCCATGTGCTGACCCCGGGCGTCGACTATGCCGATCTCTACTTTCAGCGCAGCTGGCACGAAAGCTGGGTACTCGAGGATGGTGAAGTCAAGGAAGCGAGCTACAACATCGACGGCGGTGTGGGCGTGCGTGCCATGGCCGGCGAGAAGACCGGCTTCGCCTATTCCAACCAGATTACCGCCGATGCCCTGGCGGAAACCGGCCGCACGGCGTCCGGCATCGTGCGCAGCGGCGCCAGCCTGTCGGTTGCGCCACGCATCGCGACCGGCGCAGAGCTGCGCTACGCCACGGTCGACCCGCTGTCGGGTCTATCGGCCGAGGAGAAGATCGCGTTGCTCAAACAGGCCGATCGCGTGGCGCGCGCCGCCGATCCCGCCATCACCCAGGTCAGCGCTTCCCTGACCGGCGTTCATGAGGTCGTGCTGGTACGTGCCAGCGACGGCACCCTGGCAGCGGACGTGCGCCCGCTGGTGCGCTTCAACGTCAGCGTCATCGCGGTGAAGAACGGCCGTCGCGAGCGCGGCAGCGCCGGTGGCGGTGGACGCTACGCCATGTCCCGCCTGCGTGACGACAACGCCGCCGAACGCTTTGCCAAGGAAGCGGTACGCCAGGCCCTGGTCAATCTGGAAGCGGTGGACGCCCCCGCCGGACAGATGCCGGTGGTGCTCGCGCCCGGCTGGCCCGGCATCCTGCTGCACGAAGCGGTGGGGCACGGCCTCGAGGGCGACTTCAATCGAAAGGGCAGCTCGGCCTTTGCCGGGCGCCTGGGTCAGCGGGTGGCGGCTCCCGGGGTCACGGTGGTGGACGATGCCACCCTGGCCGATCGGCGCGGCTCCATGAGCGTGGACGACGAAGGCACGCCGGGCCAGTACACCCCGCTGATCGAGGACGGCATTCTCACCGGCTACATGCAGGACAAGCTCAACGCCCGGCTGATGGGCATGCAGCCCACCGGCAACGCCCGTCGCGAGTCGTTCGCCCACATGCCGATGCCGCGCATGACCAACACCTACATGCTGGCCGGTCAGGACGACCCGGCGGAGATCATCTCGAGTGTTCGCCGCGGCATATACGCGGTCAGCTTCGGCGGTGGTCAGGTGGACATCACCTCGGGCAAGTTCGTGTTCTCGGCGAGCGAGGCCTACCTGATCGAGGACGGCAGGATCACCGCGCCGGTCAAGGGGGCGACCCTGATCGGTAACGGGCCGGAGGCGATGGGACGGGTATCGATGATCGGCCACGATCTGGAGCTCGACACCGGCATCGGCGTATGCGGCAAGGAGGGGCAGGGCGTGCCGGTGGGCGTGGGCCAGCCCACCTTGAAGCTTGATGAGCTCACCGTCGGCGGCACCGCTTCATGAACGAACGTGCCTGCCGCCTGACCAGTCCCGAGCGGCGAGTGGTTTAAAGCCCCGCCGTCTCGCGGATGAGTCGGAACAGCTTGCGCGCATTGGCCGGGGGCTTGCCCCGCTCACGCTCGTTCTTGGCGTTGCGGATCAGCTGGCGCAGGGCCTGACGGTCGACGTCGGGATGCTCCTCGATGAAGGCTTCGACGGCATCGTCGCCCTCCTCGATGAGGCGGTCGCGCCACTTCTCGAGGCGATGAAAGGCCAGGTCGCGATGACGTTTCTCCTGCTCGACCTCGTCGAACACCGCCTGGATCGCTTCGAGATCCTCGCGCCGCATCAGCTTACCGACGTACTGCATGTGGCGACGGCGCCCTTCATGAGAGCGGATGCGGGAGGTTTCCTCGACGGCGGCGAGCATGTCCTCGGACAACGGGAAGCGGGCGCGCTCGGTCGGCGTCATGGCGATGATCTGTTCGCCCAAGGCCTGCAGCGCGTGCATTTCGCGCTTGAGCTGGGACTTGCTGGGCCGTTCGTCGGAGCTTTCGTCGGAGAAAGTGGGAATGTCCTGGGTCATGCCGCATCCAAGTGATGAGAGGGCCGGCTTCGGGCTGGCCATCGGGTGATGAATAGGGTCGAATGACCGCAGTATATCAGTCCGTCGCGCCGCGGCGGGAACAGACACGAACGGATACCGGCGCTGCCGGTGGATGAGGGAGATGAACATGAGCAAGGCTTTCGATGCCGCCGCCCAGCAGGCGCTGCTGGAGTCGCGTGCCGAGCAGGCGCTGGCGCTGGCGCGACACCTGGGAGCCGATGCCTGTGAGGTGGGGGCCAGCGTCGACCAGGGTATCGGCATCAGCGTGCGGGAAGGCGAGGTGGAATCCGTCGAGCTTTCCCGCGATCAGGGTATTGCCGTGACCGTCTACCTGCGTGGCCACAAGGGCAGCGCCTCCTCCACCGATGCCGGTGAGGCGTCGATCCGCGAGGTCGTGGAGAAGGCCATGGCCATTGCGCTCTACACCGGTGAAGATCCCGCCGCGGGCCTGGCCGACGCCGAGCTGATGGCCACCGAGCTGCCCGACCTCGACGTGCACCACCCTTGGCCGCTCAGCACCGAGCAGGCCATCGAGCTGGCGCTGGCCTGTGAAGCGGCAGGCCGCGCCGAGGCGGGCATACGTCAGTCGGAGGGCGCCTCGCTCTCCAGCGGCGAAGGGGTGAGGGTCTACGCCAACAGCCATGGCTTTCTCGGCAGCCAGCGCGGCAGCCGCCACTCGCTCTCCTGCATGCTGATCGCCGAGGATGCGAGCGGCATGCAGCGCGACTACGACTACACCAGTGCACGTAACCCGCGTGAACTGCGCGACGCCGAGTCGGTCGGCCGCAAGGCGGCCGAGCGCACCCTGCAGCGGCTGGGGGCGCGCCGGCCCGCCACCGGGCGCCTGCCGGTGATGTTCGATGCCACCGTCGCCAGCGGTCTCGTCGGTCACCTGATGAGTGCCATCGCCGGCGGTTCGCTCTATCGTCAGGCCTCGTTCCTGTGCGATCGGCTGGGTGAGAGGCTGTTTCCCGACTGGTTCACGCTCGGCGAGCGGCCCATGGAGCGCGGTGCCATGGCCAGCTCCCCGTTCGACAACGACGGCGTGCAGACCCGCGACAACGTTTTCATCGAAGAGGGGCGTCTGGCCAGCTACATGCTGTCGGCCTACAGCGCGCGGCGCCTGGGCCTGCAGACCACGGGCAACGCCGGCGGCGCCCGCAACCTGCGGATCGCGGCACCGCTGGCGGCGCGCGAAGAGCTGTTGGCCCGCATGGGGCGTGGGGTGCTGGTGACCGAGCTGATGGGCCAGGGGGTGAACGGCGTGACCGGCGACTACTCCCGCGGAGCGGCTGGCTTCTGGGTCGAGAACGGCGAGATCCAGTATCCGGTCGAGGAGTTCACCATCGCCGGCAATCTCGAGACGATGTTCAAGGGCTTGCAGGCCGTGGGCAGCGACATCGACACCCGCGGCAGCATTCACACCGGCAGCTGGCTGATCGACGAGATGACCGTGGCAGGCAGCTGAATCGTATATTGGGCCTTACCGCAAAAGCTCGCGGATGAGCGAGCGATGGTCAGACCAGGCGAAGCCCGATGAGCACTGCGAAGAGGGCTTCGACGCCACATGGCCGAGCGCAGCCATTCCTAAAGATCCTCATCGAAGCGGGCCTCGAAGAGAGCCTCGATGGCCTCGAGAACCGCTTCCGCATCCGCACCCTCGGCGTTGATGTCGAGTTCGGTGCCGCACGGGGCGCCGAGCATCAGCAGGGCCATGATGTTGGTGGCCTCGGCCTGCTGGGCGCCTCGGCAGACGAACACGCGTGCATCGAAAGGCTGGCAGCACTGAACCAGCTTGGTGGCAGCGCGTGCATGGAGGCCGCGTTTGTTGGTCAGAGTCAGCTTGCGGCTGGGCACGCTCAGGTTTCCTTGCGTTCGGATGGCGCTGCGGTCATCTCCTGCGTGGTAGAGACCGGTATATGGATGCCGAGCTCGCGGTGGCGCAGACGCACATCGGGCTGCTGCTGGGCGAGGTGGCGGGCGAGGCGCTCGGCCAGGTACACCGAGCGATGCTGGCCGCCGGTGCAGCCGATGGCGACCGTGAGATAGCTGCGATGGCTGTCGCGATAGGCCGGCAGCCAGCGCTCGACCCAGGTGACGATGTCCTCGTGCATCTGGTGGACCAGAGGGTACTGTTCGAGAAACTCCACGATGCTCGCTTCGCGGCCGGTCGCCGCGCGCAGGCGCGGGTCCCAGTAGGGATTGGGCAGGCAGCGCGCGTCGAACACGATATCGGCGTCCAGCGGTACGCCGCCCTTGAAACCGAACGACTCCACCGTGAGGGTCAGTTGGTCGGCGCGATGGCTGGCCACCTGTTCGGTGATGCGCCCGCGCAGGTCGTGGACCGAAAGCCGCGAGGTATCGATGATCAGGTCGGCCAGGTTGCGAATCTCGCTCAGCGTCGTGTCTTCGGTCTCGATCGCCTCGCTCAGGGTCATGTCCCGGTCGCGGGTCAGCGGGTGCCGGCGCCGGGTGGCGGAGTAGCGCTCGATCAGGATTCGCGCATCGGTGGTGAGATAGACGATCTGACAGTCGACCTGCTTGGCACGCAGCTCCTCCAGCAGCCTGGGGAACCGTTCCAACGCATGAGGAAGGTTGCGCGCATCGATGCTTACGGCGATGCACTGCTGTACCGTGGGTGAGCCGCGCAGTTCATCGACCAGGGAGCCGAGCAGCATCGCCGGCAGGTTGTCGATGGCGTAGTAGCCGATGTCTTCGAGCGCCTGCAGTGCGATCGACTTGCCGGAGCCTGAGCGGCCGCTGATGATCACAAGCTGCATTACGTTTCTCCTGATCAGGGGCTGGCCGAGCGGCTAGGGATGGCGGTCAGGCCGAGGACTGTCGTCGGATGGCGCCGATGAGACGCTCGTGAAGTTCGCGCTGGCTTTCGCACTTGCGCAGTTGCGAACGGGTCTCGGCATCGTTCATCACGCCGGCGACCTGGCTCAGCAGCGACAGATGCGTGTCGTCGGCCTCCTCGGGTACCAGCAGCACGAAGACCAGGTCGACCGGCTCGCCGTCGATGGCGTCGAAATCGATGGGCTCGGCCAGCTTGAGGAAGGCGGCGACCGGGCTGTGGCAGTGCGGGCTTCGCGCGTGCGGGATGGCGACGCCGTTGCCGATGCCGGTACTGCCCAGCCGCTCACGGCCGATCAATCGGCCGAAGACCTCCTGGCTGTCGAGGCTCGGGGTGTTCTGCGCAATGAAGGTGCTGAAGAACTCCAGCACCCTCTTCTTGCTGCCCCCGGGAACGTCGAACAGCGCGCGCTCAGGGGGCAGTATGTTTTCCAGTGTCATGGCAACTCAGCGAATGCCGGCGCCCTGGGCGCGGGCCTGGGCCTTTTCCTTGTGCTTGACCAATTGACGATCGAGCTTGTCGGTCAGCGCATCGATGGCGGCGTACATGTCCGGGTCGGAGGCTTCGGCATGCAGATCGGCACCGGCGGCATGCAGCGTGCAAGCGGCCTGCTGGCGCTCCTTCTCGATCGAGAGGGTGACCTGCACGTTGGTGATGTTGTCGTAGTGCCGTTGGACGCGGTTGAGCTTTTCGCTCACGTAGTCACGCAGGGAATCGGTCAGTTCAACATGATGGCCGGTAATGTTGACTTGCATGACGAGCTCCTTCGTCCTTCGAGTGGTGGTTTGATTGTAACCCTTTTTGCCTCCTTGCAAACCCCTCCGAACGACGCTCTTGTCCGGCGTCAACGCTGCGCGCCGAGTTCAACGAAAGCGCTTGCGTTCGCTCGAGGAAGGTATTCCCAGCGCTTCACGATACTTGGCCACGGTGCGGCGCGCCACCTGAATGCCGTCGTCGGCCAGCAGCTCCACCAGACGACTGTCGGAGAGCGGTTTGCGCGGTGGCTCGTCGGCGATCAGCTTGCGAATGCGGGCGCGAATCGCGGTGCTGGAGTGAGCATCCCCCTCGCCGTTGCCGCCAACGTGGCTGGAGAAGAAATACTTCAGCTCGAACACGCCGCGCGGCGTGTGGATGAACTTCTGCGTCGTGACCCGCGAGATGGTCGATTCGTGCATCTCCACGGCCTGGGCGATGTCGGCCAGTACCAGCGGCTTCATCGCCTCCTCGCCCTGCTCCAGGAAGTCGATCTGGCGGGCCATGATCTCGCGCCCCACTCGCAGCAGGGTGTCGTTACGGCTGGCCAGGCTCTTCATCAACCAGCGGGCTTCCTGCAGGTGATCCTTGAGGAACTGGTTGTCCTGACTCTTGTCGGCGCGGCGCACCAGGGCGACGTAGTCGGGCTGGATGCGCAGGCGTGGCAGCGCTTCGGCATTGAGCTCCACGCGCCAGCCGGACTCGTCGTGATAGGCGACCAGGTCGGGGGTGATGTAGTTGCTGCCGACCTCGGCATAGGCGCTGCCAGGGCGCGGGTTCAGCGAGCGCACCAGGGCAATGGCGTCGTCGAGGGCCTCGTCGTCCAGGCTCAGGCGCCGCTTGAGCAGGCGACGGTCGTCGGCGGCGAGGGCTTCGAGGAACTGGCGCACCAGACGGCGTGCCTGGGGCAGCAGGGGCGTATCGTCGGGCAGGGTGGCGAGCTGCAGCATCAGGCATTCGCGCAGATCCCTGGCGAACACGCCGGTGGGTTCGAACTGCTGCAGGCGCAGCAGCACCTGCTCGACCTCACGGGTAGGCAGCCCCTCGAGGCCCTGGCGACGCAGGCCGTCGCGGATCTCTTCCAGCGGCTGGGTCAGGTAGCCGGTGCCGTCGACGGCATCGATCAGGCTTTCGGCGATCTGCCGCTGACGCTCGTTCACGTCGATCATCGCCAGTTGCCACATCAGGTGGCCGGCCAGCGTCTGTCCCGCGGCCTGGCGTTCGAAATCGGGGCCTTCGCCGGTGGCGCCGCCGGCGCTGCTGCCATGATCCGGATAGGTATCCGTCCAGTCGCTGTCGGTGGAGAGCTCGCCGGGAATTTCGCTGGCCCAGTCGTCGCTCTGGGGCTCGCTGACGGCTTGTTCGCCGAAGCCGTCGTCGAGCTCGAGCATGGGATTGGACTCGAGGGCCTGCTGGATCTCCTGGCGCAGGTCCAGGGTGGAGAGCTGCAGCAGCGCGATGGCCTGCTGCAGCTGTGGGGTCATGGTCAGCTGAGTGCCGACTCGCAGTTGCAAGGATGCTTTCATGGCCATGAGAATAATGGGCTCATCTGCCGGAAAGACTCTACCCTAGACTGGCCGACGATCACTTGCAAGAGCGCAGAGCTGCAATAAGCATGCCATCGGCAATATTCATGCCCGTTAGGGAATTTTAATGTAAGATCATGCTCTTGCTTGTTGGGTCGGAATGCGCTATGGGCAGGGTCGCTGCTATAGACGGAAGTCTTCGCCGAGATAGACTTCCCTTACCCGACGGTTGGCCAGAATGGCCTCGGCATCGCCTTCCGCGATGATCTGACCGTCGCCGACGATATAGGCCGAATCGCAGATATCCAGCGTCTCGCGGACGTTGTGATCGGTGATCAGCACGCCGATGTCGCGGGCCTTGAGTTGGCGGATGATGCCTTTGATCTCGCCCACCGAGATCGGATCGACGCCGGCAAAGGGCTCGTCCAGCAGAATGAAGGCCGGCTCGGTGGCCAGCGCGCGGGCGATCTCCACGCGCCGCCGCTCACCGCCCGACAGGCTCATGCCGAGGTTGTCGCGGATGTGCGTGACGTGAAAGTCCTGCAGCAGCTGCTCCAGGCGCTGATGACGCCCTTGGCGATCCAGGTCCTTGCGGGTCTCCAGGATGGCCATGATGTTGTCGGCTACCGAGAGCTTGCGGAAGATCGAAGCCTCCTGCGGCAGGTAGCCGATGCCCGCCTTGGCCCGCTCGTGCATGGCGCTCTTCGAGAGGTCGAGGTCGTCGATGCAGACGTTGCCGGCATCGGCCTTGACCAGGCCCACGATCATGTAGAACGAGGTGGTCTTGCCGGCTCCGTTGGGGCCGAGCAGCCCCACCACGCAGCCCTGCTCGATGGAGAGGCTGATGTCGTGCACCACGCGCCGGCGTTTGTAGCTCTTCGCCAGGTGGCGGGCGTGCAAGGTCTTCATCGCCATCTCAGCGCTCCGGTTGCAGGGTCATGCGGATACGCTGGCGTCCTTCGACGCCTTCGCTCTCGGCGCGGGCCTGGACCACGCGACGGTCGAGGAAGTACTCGAGATAGCCGCCATCGAAGGTATCTCCGCCCTGGTGCAGCTCGGCACGGTCGATCAGCTCGACGCGGCGTTCAGCGGCGTGATAGATGACGGTGCGTCCCCAGCCGCGTACCACGGGTTGGTCGGGATCGGGCTGCTGCTCGAGGTAGGCGCGCTCGCCGCGGGCCGTGGCGCGGGAAAGCTCACCGGCCGCATTGCGCCGGAGTTCGACGCGGTCGCCGGTGATGCGCATGGTGCCCTGGCGAATGTCCACGTCGCCGGTGTAGACCGCCGTGCCGGCAACGTCGTCGAGATCGAGCCGGTCGGCTTCGATATGAATGGGCTGATCGGCGTCGCGCTGCTGGGCCATGCTCGCGGCAGGGCTCCATGCCAGGCCGATCAATGCCAGGGTGAGCAGCGTGCGAGGCGTCGACGGCTTGCATCGCTTCATGGCGTGAGTTCCTCCAGGGTGACGGGGTCGGCCTGTCCCGGCTGAGCGCCTTCCGGGGGGTGATAGCCGCGCACATTGTCGGTCAATCGTGCCCGGTTGTCATGGATCCAGGCGTCGAAACGTTCGCCGCGCATGTGCTGCGGCGGCTGCTGCAGCAGCGCCGGCGTATCGCTCCAGGCGTGTCCGACGTTGGCGTCGTAGTGCAGCACCTCGGTGTCGAGCTGCCAGCGCTCCTCGGGGGCGAAGAGGCGGGCGTCGCCGGTAAGCGTCAGCGGGTTGCCACCCGGGCCGAGCCGCCCCTCCTGGCCGCTGGCCACCCACAGCCGGCCCTCGCGGTCGATCAGGTGCGCCAGCGGCGTGACGGCGCGTGTCACGTCGTCGTGGGGAGTGTGTACCAGGCGCGGGCTCTCCAGCCGCTGGTGGGCGCGGCCTTCGATATCGAAGCGCGTCAGGCGGGCCTGCTCCAGGAAGTAGTCGGGCTCGCCGGCTTCGTCGGTGGGTACCGGGCCGGGGGGTGGGGGCTGCCATGGGTCCAGCCAGGTGATCAGGCCGCCCAGCGCCAGCAGCAGCAGAAACAGCCAGAGACGGAACGAGGGGCGCGGCAGACGACGCAGCATCGGCGGGGCGACCTCAGCGCTTGCCGTGCAGGTAGGTGTCGATCAGGGCGTCGCGATGCCCCTGCGCCTCGAGCAGCAGGTCGCAGATCTCGCGCACTGCGCCATGGCCGCCGCTGCGCTCGGTCACGTGGTCGGCCAGGGCGCGGATGTAGGGCGGGGCGCCGGGCACGGTGATGCCGACACCGGCGCGTTGAATGGGCGCCAGATCGGGCAGGTCGTCACCGCAGAAGGCGACCTGCTCGAGTTCGAAGCCTTTGCGATTGCACAGCTCGCGCAGCGTGGCGAGCTTGTCCTCGCAGCCCTGAAAGACGTGGTCGACGCCCAGGGCGGCAGCGCGATGGCTGACCATGGGCGACTCCCTGCCGGTGATGAAGGCAACCTGCAGTCCGGCGCGGCGCAACAGCTTGATGCCCAGGCCGTCCTGGGTATGGAACGCCTTGATCTCGACGCCGTCGGCCTGGAAGTAAAGCCGCCCGTCGGTGAGCACGCCATCCACGTCCAGGGCGAGCAGGCGAATCTTGCGCAAGCGGTCGAGCAGACGCGGGTCGAGGGTCGAGGTGGCGAGCGCCATGGGCTCTCCTTGTCAGAGTGAAGTCAGATCACGCCGCTTCGCAGCAGGTCGTGCATGTGCAGGGCACCGATCGGGTGGCCTTCGTCATCGACCACGGCCAGCGCCGTGATCAGGTTGTCTTCCATCACGCGCACCGCTTCGGCGGCCAGCACGTCGGCGCTGATGCGCTTGCCGGGACGGGTCATGACGTCGTCTACCGTCAGCCGGCTGAGATCCTGGTGCTGATCGAGCGTGCGACGCAGATCGCCGTCGGTATAGACACCGATCAATTGATTCTGCTCATCGACGACGCAGGTGAAGCCGAGGCCCTGGCGGGTAATCTCGAGCAGGGCGTCGCGCAGGGGGCTGCCCAGCGGTACGCGGGGCAGCCGGTCGCCCTGGTGCATCAGGTCGCCGACCCGCAGCAGCAGGCGCTTGCCCAGGCTGCCGCCCGGGTGCGACATGGCGAAGTCCTCGGCGGTGAAGCCGCGTGCCTCGAGCAGTGCCACCGCCAGCGCATCGCCCAGCGCCAGGGCAGCGGTGGTGGAGGCCGTCGGCGCCAGATCGAGCGGGCAGGCCTCGCGTTCGACGCCGGCATCGAGATGGGCATCGGCGTGACGAGCCAGGGTCGAGTCGGGGCGTCCCGTCATGCTCACCAGTGGCGTGCCGATGCGCTTGAGCAGTGGCAGCAGGGCGGTGACTTCTGCTGTCTCGCCGGAGTTCGACAGGGCCAGTACCACGTCGCCGGGGGTGATCATGCCCAGGTCGCCGTGGCTGGCCTCGCCTGGATGCACGAAGAAGGCAGGGGTGCCGGTGCTGGCCAGGGTAGCGGCGATCTTGCCGGCGACATGGCCCGACTTGCCCATGCCGGTCACCACCACCCGCCCCTGGCAGGCGAGTATCAGCTCGCAGGCACGGTCGAAGTGGCTGTCGAGGCGTTCGGCCAGCGCGGCGACGGCCTGCTCCTCGATGTGCAGGGTGCGGCGGGCGCTGGCCCGCATGGGCGAGTCCTCTGCCGCTGGGGCGTTCTGATCTGTCGGCGTTGCGGTGTCGTTGGTCATGCGCTGATTGTTGTCCTTTGCGGGGAATCGCTCAAGTGGCACCGCCGGCGGCCGCGGCCAGCCAGGTCAGGTAGACCAGGTAGATGCCCAGGAAGAGCGCGCCGGGCAGGCGCCCGAGCCGGCCGTGGCGGAACCACAGCAGGAGCATGCCCATGCCGAGAGTCAGCAGCAGCATGATCGGAAAGTCGCGGCTGGCGGCGGCGGGGTCGATCGGGCCGGGCGCCAGCAGGCCGGGAATCGGCAGCACGGCCAGCAGATTGAACAGGTTGGAGCCGATCACGTTGCCGATGGCCAGATCGTGGTGGCGCTTGATGGCGCTGGCAATGCAGGCGGCGAGCTCGGGCAGGCTGGTGCCCACTGCCACGACGGTGAGGCCGATGATCAGTTCGCTGACCCCCAGGCCGCGGGCCAGCTCGCTGGCGCCCCATACCAGCGTGCGCGAGCTGAGCGCCAGCAGGACGAGCGTGAAGGCCAGCCAGGCGAGAGCCTTCTTGAGCGTCATCGCGGGTATGGCGTCGTCCGCCGGAGCGTCGGGAGTGTCGGCACGCAGCAGCCACCACAGGCTGAAGATCAGTAGCAGGCCCAGGAACAGTGCGTCGAAGCGCCCCAGGATGCCGTTGGCCAGGGCATAGCCGGCCAGGCCGGTGGCGCCCAGCAGCAGGGGCAATTCACGCCGGACCATCGAGAAGCGTATCGGGATCGGGCGAATCAGGGCGGTCATGCCCAGTACCAGGCCGATGTTGGCGATGTTGGAGCCCAGGGCGTTGCCCGTGGCCAGGTCGGGCAGGCCATCGAGAGCGGCAAATACCGCTACCACCATCTCGGGGGCCGAGGTACCCAGCGCCACCACGGTCATGCCGACCAGCATGGCGCTAAGCCCGGTGCGACTCGCCGTGGCGGCAGCGGCATTGACGAAGCGGTCGGCGCTCCACACGAGTACGGCAAGGCCCAGGGCGATCGCGATGGCAGGCAGCAGCATGATGAAGGGTCGCAGCTAGGATACGAGGTGGCACATTAGACGTCTTCGGTGGCTCCGGTGCAAGCGACAGGGCGTGCAGGCTGGCGCCGGGCGGCATGATTAGGATACGATGTTCGATAATTCTTTCTTGGACCTTGCAGCATGATCGAATCCCCCCTCGTGGAGGTGAAGGGCCTGCACTTCTCACGCGGTGAAAAGACCATTTTCAGCGGCGTAGAACTGCAGATCCCTCGTGGCAGGATTACCGCCATCATGGGGCCCAGCGGCACCGGCAAGACGACGCTGCTCAAGCTGATCGGCGGCCAGCTCACTCCCGATGTCGGTCGCGTCCTGATCGACGGCCATGACGTGCATGAGCTGTCGCGCAAGGCGCTGTTCACCCTGCGCCGCCGCATGGGCATGCTGTTCCAGAGCGGGGCGCTGTTCTCCGACCTCAGCGTGTTCGAGAACGTGGCGTTTCCGCTGCGCGTGCACACCGAGCTGCCGGAAGCGATGATCCGCGACCTGGTGCTGATGAAGCTGCAGGCCGTCGGGCTGCGCGGGGCGCGCGAACTGATGCCCGCCGAACTGTCGGGGGGCATGGCGCGTCGTGTCGCCCTGGCCCGCGCCATTGCGCTGGACCCCGACCTGGTACTTTACGACGAACCCTTCGTCGGGCAGGACCCGATCTCCAAAGGCGTGCTGGTACAGTTGATCAAGACCCTCAACGACGCTCTGGGACTGACCTCGGTGGTGGTGTCCCACGACATCCCCGAGGCACTTTCCATCGCCGACTATGTCTATGTCATCGCCGACGGCCAGGTGATGGCGCAGGGTACTCCCGCCAGCCTGGACGTGGACGAGGACCGGCGGGTCAGCCAGTTCGTACACGGCGAGCCGGACGGCCCCGTGCCCTTCCACTACCCGGCACCCGAGTTCTTCCGCGACATCCTCGACCTGGAGGGGCGGCCGTGATCGCACACATCCTGAATCTGGGGCGCCGCGGCTGCGACGTGCTCGAGGCGCTGGGTCGCTCGGGCCTGTTCCTGGCCCAGTCGGCGGTCGGCGTGCCGTCGCGGGAAGGGTGGTACCTGTGGCTGCGCCAGATGCACTTCGTCGGCGTCCTGTCGATCGCCATCGTGCTGGTTTCCGGCCTGTTCATCGGCATGGTGCTGGCGCTGCAGGGCTACACCATCCTGGTCGACTTCGGTGCCGAGCAGGCGCTGGGCCAGATGGTGGCGCTATCGCTGCTGCGCGAGCTGTCGCCGGTGGTGGCGGCACTGCTGTTCGCCGGGCGCGCCGGCTCGGCGCTGACCGCCGAGATCGGCCTGATGAAAGCCACCGAGCAGCTCACCAGCATGGAGATGATCGGCGTCGACCCGCTGCGCCGGGTGGTGGCGCCCCGGCTGTGGGCCGGCTTCGTGGCCCTGCCGCTGCTAACCATCGGCTTCAGTGTGGTCGGCATCTACGGCGGCTATCTGGTCGGTGTCGAGTGGCTGGGCGTGTTCGAGGGCTCCTACTGGGGCGGTATGCAGTCCAGCGTCGCCTTCATCGGCGATGTCGGCAACGGCATGATCAAGAGCATGGTGTTCGCCCTGGTGGTGACCTGGATTGCGGTGTTCCAGGGCTACGACCTGGTGCCGACCGCAGAGGGCATCTCCCGCGCCACCACGCGCACGGTGGTCTACTCGTCCCTGGCCGTACTGGGCCTCGATTTCGTTCTAACGGCGGTGATGTTCGGAGGGTTTTCCTGATGGTTGAGCGGCGTCTATCGCGCGATGGAGAGGCAGGATGAAGCGCAGCAAGACAATGGAGCTGGGGGTCGGCCTGTTCATGCTGGCCGGTATCCTGGGGCTGCTGTTCCTGGGGCTGAGGGTCAGCGGGCTGACCTTCAACATGCCGGGCGACACCTTCCGGCTGGAGGCCAACTTCGCCAACATCGGCAGCCTCAAGCCGCGGGCACGGGTCACCATGTCGGGGGTGACGGTAGGGCGGGTCACCGCCATCGAGCTCGATCGCGACTGGTACGATGCCCGCGTCATTCTCGAGCTCGATGCCGAGCTTGAAGGGAAACTGGCGCGGGATACCACGGCAGCCATCCTGACGGCGGGCCTGCTCGGTGAGCAGTACATCGGTCTCACCGTCGGCGGCGATCCCGAGATGCTCGTCAATGGCGACACCATCCGCGATACGCAATCGGCTCTGGTGCTGGAGGAACTGATTCAGCAGTTTGTGTCCAATATGGTCAGCGATTGAGGAATCACTTCTCAAATGCCTGTGCGAGCGAATCGCTGCGTTGCGCGGTGCTCGGAATCCTCACATATACCCCATATGCTCCGGTTCCTGTGCTCCGTGCGCCTTGCGCTTCATCTCGCTCGGCGATTTGAGCAGCGCTTCCTTGAGTTACCTTTTATTTGATGAGGTCCAGCCATGACTCAGATGACATCCCCCATCACTCTGCTTAACCGCGTATTGCTGGGCCTGTGCCTGATGCTCACCAGCCTGGCCGCAGCGGCAGCGCCTGAGCGCAGTCCCGAGCAGGTCATCCGCTACAGCGTCGACGAGCTGATGGGCCAGATCGAAGGGCGCAGGGATTACTACGCCAACAACATGGACGAGCTGAAGGCGCTGGTGAACGAGAATCTCGACGACATCGCCGATTTCCGTTACATCGGCGCCAGCGTGATGGGGCGTTACTTCCAGAATGCCACCCCACAGCAGCGCTCGCGCTTCGCCCAGGTCTTTCGTCAGACCCTGATCGATACCTATACCAAGGGCCTGGTGACCTTCGACTATCGTGAGCTGCGCGTGCTCGACAGCCAGCGTCCGCCGCGCCACGAGGACCAGGCGTCGGTGGCCATGGAGGTGGTGGCGATGGATGGCAGCGTCTATCCGGTCAGCTACACGCTGCGCCTGACCGACGGCCAGTGGAAAGTGGTCAATGTCATCGTCAACGGCATCAATCTGGGCCTGACCTTCCGCAATCAGTTCGACCAGGCCATGCGCGACCACGGTCGCGATTACGATGCGGTGATCGCCACCTGGTCCCCGGAAATCGCCACCGAGGAGCTGGAGCAGGGTGGTGATGCATGAGTCGCCTGCTCGAGCGCGACGGCATTGAGCTCGAGGCCGGCCCGGAAGGGCTGGCCGTCAGCGGTGACGTCGATTTCGATATCGCTGCACCGCTGGCAGAAGCCGGTACCGCCTGGATTGCCGGGCAGCCCGCCGGAACCCGCATCGTGCTCGACCTGAGCGGCGTCGAGCGGGTGAGCAGCGCGGCCGTGAGCGTGTTGCTCGAGTGGACGCGGCAGTCTCGCCGGGCCGGCGTCAAGATTCGCGAGGTTCGACTTTCCGCTCCGCTGGCCCGGCTCACCCGGGTGGCGGGGCTCGACGAACTCCTGCCGTTGCCCGCCGGAGGTTGAACCCGGCCTGCTGAGCCAGTACCGGCATCGCCAAGCGCGATGCTTTTCTTTACCATATAGGAATTCTTGTTCCTGGCCGTGGCCCCGCGAGGGGGCGCGTGCCGCTCCATTCGTCCCACAGGAGTTCCGTTTTTCATGCAACCCAGTGACATCAAGGCGCTGCTCGAGGCGCGCCTCGAGGATTGCGACTTTTACATCCAGGGCGAAGGCTGCAATTTCCAGGTCATCGCCGTGGGCGAAGTCTTCGGTGGTCTATCCCCGGTCAAGCGCCAGCAACTGATCTATGGAGCGCTCTCCGAGGAGATCGCCTCCGGTGCCGTACATGCCGTGAGCATCAAGACCTATACGCCGGCGCAGTGGGCTAGCGCGCCTGAGAACGTGGCTTCACCCAGCCAGGGTGCCTGACGGTCGAGATACATGGACAAGCTGATCATTACCGGCAACGGGCCCGTCGACGGCGAGGTCTGGGCCAGCGGTGCCAAGAACGCGGCGCTGCCAATCCTTTGCGCTACCCTGCTGGCCGACGAGCCGGTGACCATCGGCAACCTGCCGCATCTTCAGGACATCACCACCACCCTCGAGCTGCTCGGTCGCATGGGCGTCGAACCGGTGATGGGCGAGAAGATGACCATTCAGCTCGACGGCTCACAGGTGCGCGATTGCCATGCTCCCTATGAGCTGGTCAAGAAGATGCGCGCTTCAATCCTGGTGCTCGGGCCCCTGCTGGCTCACTTCGGTCACGCCGATGTCTCGCTGCCGGGCGGCTGTGCCATCGGCTCGCGCCCGGTGGACCTGCACATCCGCGGTCTCGAGGCGATGGGCGCGGAGATTCGCGTCGAGGGCGGCTACGTGCGCGCCCGCGTCGATGGCCGGCTCAAGGGTGCCACCATCTTCTTCGATACCGTGACCGTTACCGGTACCGAGAACCTGCTGATGGCCGCAACGCTGGCCGAGGGCACCACGGTACTGGAGAACGCGGCACGCGAGCCCGAGGTGGTCGATCTGGCCGAGTGCCTGATCAAGATGGGTGCCAAGATCAGCGGCCACGGCAGCAACAACATCATCATCGAAGGCGTGGAGCGGCTGCATGGCGCCTACCATGACGTCATGCCCGACCGCATCGAGACCGGCACCTTCCTGGTCGCCGCCGCCCTGTCGCGGGGGCGGGTGCGGGTGCGCAACACCCGCGCCGACATACTCGAATCGGTGCTGGCCAAACTGGAAGAGGCCGGGGCGAAGATCGCCCACGGCGACGGCTGGGTCGAACTCGACATGGAGGGGCGTCGCCCGCGGCCGGTCAATATCCGCACCGCGCCCTATCCGGGCTTCCCGACCGACATGCAGGCTCAGTTCGTGGCACTCAATGCCGTGGCGGACGGCACCTCGCGAGTGGTCGAAACCATCTTCGAGAACCGCTTCATGCACGTTCAGGAGCTGAACCGCATGGGGGCGAAGATCGCGCTCGAGGGCAATACGGCGATGATCACCGGGGTCGAGCATCTCTCCGGCGCGCCGGTGATGGCGACCGACCTGCGGGCGTCGGCCTCGCTGGTGATTGCGGCGATGATGGCCGAGGGCGAGACCCTGGTCGACCGCATCTACCACATCGATCGCGGCTACGAGTGCATCGAAGAGAAGCTGCAACTGCTGGGCGCCCGGATTCGCCGTATCCCCGGCTGAACGGGGCGGCGATTCGACCAGCGTTGACCATAGGCGAGAGCATGAGCAAGCAACTGATCCTGGCCCTGTCGAAGGGCCGTATTCTCGACGAGACCCTGCCGCTGCTGGCGGATGCCGGCATCGTGCCGGCCGAGGACCTGAGCAAGAGCCGCAAGCTGCTGTTCGACACCAACCTCGACGACGTCAAGCTGGTGATCATCCGCGCCACCGACGTGCCGACCTACGTGCAGATGGGGGCCGCCGACCTCGGCGTGGCGGGCAAGGACGTGCTGCTCGAGCACGGCGCCGAAGGGTTGTACGAACCGCTCGATCTGGAAATCGCCAAGTGCAAGCTGATGACCGCCGGCATCGACGGTGCCAAGCCGGCCCGGGCGCGGCGGCGGGTGGCGACCAAGTTCGTCAACGTGGCGCGTCGCTACTACGCCGAGCAGGGCATTCAGGCGGAAGTCATCAAGCTCTACGGGGCGATGGAGCTGGCGCCGTTGATGAATCTGGCCGACGAGATCGTCGACATCGTCGACACCGGCAATACCCTGCGCGCCAACGGCATGTCGCCACGCGAGCTGATCGCGCCGATCAGCACGCGACTGGTGGTCAACAAGGCCGCCATGACCATGAAGCACGAACGCCTCAAGCCGTTGCTTGCACGCCTCTCCCAAGCGGTGGAGCGGCGCCGTCCGGCGGCAGAGCTTCCCGCTGGCTGAGCCGCGCACAAGACCACATCTCTTCTAGGAGGCGAATGCGAACATGAGCGAAACCCTGGCAGAATCCGTCGACCTGGCCCGCCTTTCCACCGGCGACGGCGATTTCGATGCCCGTCTCGACGCGCTGCTGGCCTGGGAGGGCGTGTCCGATGCCGAGGTTCAGGAGCGGGTGGCAGAGATCATCGCTGCGGTGAAGGCGCGCGGCGATGCGGCGCTGGTGGAGTACACCCAGCGCTTCGACCGCCTGGCGGTGGGCAGCATGGCTGAGCTTACCTTGGGCGCCGACAGGCTGGAGCAGGCCTATCGCGGTCTGCCCGAGCAGCAGCGTGACGCCCTGGCCCAGGCTGCCGAACGCATTCGCCTCTATCACGAGCGTCAGAAGCCTGAATCATGGTCATATACCGAGGCCGACGGCAGCGTGCTGGGTCAGCAGGTGACGCCCCTCGACCGGGCCGGCATCTATGTGCCCGGCGGCAAGGCGGCCTATCCCTCTTCGGTATTGATGAACGCCATCCCGGCCCATGTGGCGGGTGTGCGCGAGATCGTCATGGTGGTGCCGACCCCCGATGGCGTGCTCAACGAGCTGGTGCTGGCGGCGGCCCACCTGGCCGGCGTCGATCATGTCTTCACCATCGGCGGCGCCCAGGCGGTGGCGGCGCTGGCCTACGGCACCGAGAGCGTACCGCGGGTCGACAAGATCGTGGGGCCGGGCAACATCTACGTGGCCACCGCCAAGCGGGCGGTGTTCGGCCAGGTAGGCATCGACATGATTGCCGGGCCCTCGGAGATCCTGGTGGTCTCCGACGGCGGCACCGATCCCGACTGGCTGGCCATGGACCTGTTTTCCCAGGCCGAGCACGACGAGGACGCCCAGGCGCTGCTGGTGAGCTGGGACGAATCCCATCTGGATCGGGTCGAGGCGTCCATTGCACGCCTGCTGCCTACCCTGGAGCGCGAGGCGATCGTGCGCGAGTCGCTGGCCCGCCGCGGGGCCTTGATTCACTGCCGCGACCGCGACGAGGCGGTGCAGCTGATCAATCGCATCGCCCCGGAGCACCTGGAGCTCTCCCTGGCCGAGCCCGAGGCAATGCTGCCACAGGTGCGCCACGCCGGTGCCATCTTCATGGGGCGCTACACGGCCGAGGCGCTGGGCGACTACTGCGCCGGCCCCAATCACGTGCTGCCGACCTCCGGTACGGCACGTTTCTCCTCGCCGCTGGGGGTCTACGATTTCCAGAAGCGCTCTTCGATCATCCACTGCTCGGAGGCGGGGGCGTCGACGCTGGGCCGCGTGGCGTCGGTGCTGGCGCGGGGCGAGTCGCTGACGGCCCACGCCCGCTCCGCCGAGTACCGCATCAAGGGCGACTAGGCTTCGCTTGCCGCCGACTTTTCGGATACAGCCTGACGCGTCTCGGTCCGAGGGCTGTCCCAAGGGCGTCTCAAGAGCGCGGGGGCATCAGGAGCGGCCCCCTCAGCGCTCGGGGCGCCGGCTCGGCGGCAGCGGGCGCTCGCCCACCTCCAGGTCGATGGTGAAGGTCTCGCCGCTGCGCACCAGCGTCAGCGGCAGGGTGGCGCCTGGCTGTATGGCGGCGATGTCGCTCATGGCGGCGCGCGCATCGAGGATGGGGCGCCCATCGACCTCGAGCAGGACGTCGCCCGGCCGCAGGCCGGCCACCGCCGCTGGACCCTCGGGAACGACGCCGGAGATGACCACGCCGCGCGGTGCCTGTAAGCCGAAGGAGGCGGCCAGGTCCTGAGTCATCTCCTGGGCTTCGACGCCGAGCCAGCCACGAATGACCCGCCCTTGCGTCACCAGATCGTCCAGGATGGTGCTCGCCAGCCGCATGGGAATGGCGAAGCCGACCCCTTGGGAGCCACCCGTGCGCGAGAAGATGGCGGTGTTGATACCGACCAGCGCGCCTTCGGCATTGACCAGCGCACCGCCCGAGTTGCCCGGGTTGATGGCGGCATCGGTCTGGATGAAGTCCTCGTAGGCGCTCAGGCCGAGGTGGCTGCGCCCCGTGGCGCTGATGATGCCCATGGTCACCGTCTGGCCCACCCCGAAGGGGTTGCCGATGGCCATCGCGATATCGCCCACCGCCACGTCGTTGGTATCCGAGATCTCGATCACCGGCAGGTTGTCCAGCTCGATACGCAGCACGGCCAGGTCGCTCTCGGGGTCGGTGCCGATCACCTCCGCCAGGATTTCCCTGCCGTCGCGCAGGGCCACCTGAATCTCGTCGGCGCCGTCGATGACATGATGGTTGGTCAGCACGTAGCCGTCCTCGCTGACGATGACGCCCGAACCGAGGCTCGACAGCAGGCGCTGTTGGGTGGGCAGGTCGTCGCCGAAGAACTGACGGAAGAACGGGTCCGACATCAGCGGATGCTCCTCGCGCGCCACCACCCGCGTAGAGTAGATGTTGACCACCGCCGGGGCCGCCTTCTCCACGGCCTCCGAATAGCTCACCGGGCCCTGCTGGCGCGAGAGTGGGGCGGCCTGCTGCAGTTCGGGGGCAGGGCGTGTCTGGGGTTGCACTACCGCGGGCTGGCTCTGCTGGGCAGGCGTTTGCGGTGCCGAGGGGCCTTGGAGCAGCTGGGGAAAGGTATTCAGCAGCACGATGGCCAGCAGCACACCGATGAGAACGGGTAGGGCGTAGGCAATGAGAGAACGTCGCATGCGGCGTTTCCTGGTCGGCGGCGGTCGATGGTACCCCGCTCAGTCGTTACAATGACGCAATTGTAACATCGACTTCGAAGCGCTGTCCGGGAGGCACGATGATTTTGCGTAATGACCTGGTGCGGGCCTGCGATACCGTGCTCGCTGCGTCCGCCTTCAAGGATTACACCGTCAACGGGCTCCAGGTGGCGGGGCGTGACGAGGTGCGGCGTGTGATGAGTGGCGTCACGGCCTGTCAGGCGCTGCTCGACGAGGCGGTGGCGTGGGGTGCCGATCTGCTGCTCGTGCATCATGGCTATTTCTGGAAAAACGAGCCGGTGCCGATCACCGGTATCAAGCAGCAGCGCATCCGCACGTTGCTGCTCAACGACATCAATCTGCTGGCTTACCACCTGCCGCTCGATGCCCATGCCGAACTGGGTAACAACGCCGAGCTGGGCCGACTGCTCGACTTTCAGGTGGACGGCTGCGCCGACGGTGAGCTGGGGCAGGGACTGGTGTGGCTTGGCGGTTTGCCGCAAGCCGCGACGCCGGCTGCGCTGGCGCGCCAGGTCGGCGAGCGGTTGGGGCGCGAGCCGCTGCTCATCGAGGCGCCCGGGGGGCATGCGATTCGGCGTGTGGCCTGGTGCACCGGCGGAGCGCAGGACATGATCACCCTGGCCTGGGAAGCCGGGGCCGACGCCTTCATCTCCGGCGAGATCTCCGAGCGCACCACGCATCTCGCGCGCGAGCTCGGGATTCACTATCTGGCGGCCGGCCATCACGCCACCGAGCGCTATGGCGTCCAGGCGCTGGGTGCCTGGATCGCACGGGAGTTCGGGGTCGAGCATCGCTTCGTCGACATCGACAACCCCGCCTGACGGGATCTCGACAACCCCGCCAGCGGCAGTCAGTAGCGGGGTGGCTGAGGCAGCTCGTTCTTGTCCTGGTTGGATTTCAGGCCGAAATCTTCCGACAGGGTGCCACCGGAGCCGTCGGCGTAATCGCGGGGTGCCGGTATCTCGTCGCTCTCGGCACCGGTCAGGGCCGGCTGGTCGGCAGCCTTGAGCTGACGGTTCTTTACCGGCTCGCAGTTCAGCGTGCTGGCATCTTCGGTCAGGCGGTGTTCGAGGGTGCGCATCTCGCGCTGGATGTTGCTCACCATCATGCTGACCTGGCTGAAGTGCTCGTCCAGGCCTTCACGCACCACGCCAAGCTCGCGCTCCCGCTCGGCCAGTTGGCGGCGCAGCTCCTGCAGCTGGGTCGATGACGTGCCGAGCATGCGATAGCCAATGGCGCCGATGCCGAGGCCGGCCAGCAGGCTGACGATAGCCACGATCCAGTTCACATTGCCGTAATCCACGAAATTCTCCTGATGGTGATACACGCCGGAGCCAGAGGCCTGACCGGTTCGGCGTACGAGACTTGTCTGGCTGGCCCATTATAGAAGCGTTGCCAGTTGGCGGGTCAACGATCATCGGTCCGCTGTGGGTGGGCGTTTTTGCTTCGCAGGCTGGCGGCGATGCGTATAATGCGTTCCCTGAAACGCCATGAGCAGAGATCACAAGGAAACTTCCATGTGCGCGACCGTGCCCCAAACGGAGACCCGCTCGGCTGCTGCCGGCACGCCGCTGACGCGTTACCGGGCCGATCTCGAGCGCGATGACTTTCACTACGACCCGGCTCAGGAGCAGGCGGTCGAGCACCTGCAGCGTCTCTACGACCAACTGGTGGCATCGCCCAGAACCGAGCCGCTCTCGGTGACCACCGGCCGCGGGTTGAAGTCCAGGATGGCCGGGCTGTTCGGCAAGCGCGACAAGGCGTCTGCCCAGCCGGCGCTGCCGGCCATCCAGGGGCTCTACTTCTGGGGCGGGGTGGGGCGCGGCAAGACCTATCTGGTCGATACGTTTCATGCCTCCCTGCCGTTTCCCGACAAGATGCGCACGCACTTCCACCGCTTCATGCAGCGGGTGCACAACGAACTCGAGCACTACAAGGGAGAGAAGAACCCGCTGACCCTGATCGCCGCCAAGTTCGCTGCGGAAGCCAGGGTGATCTGCTTCGACGAATTCTTCGTCAAGGACATCACCGATGCCATGATCCTGGCCAATCTGCTCGAGGCGCTGTTCGAGCGCGGCGTGGTGCTGGTGGCAACTTCCAACATCGTGCCCGACGAGCTGTACAAGGATGGACTGCAGCGCGCGCGCTTCCTGCCGGCCATCGACCTGATCAAGCGCCATTGTCAGGTGGTCAACGTCGATTCGGGGATCGATTATCGTCTGCGCGCGCTGAAGCGCGCCGAGATTTTCCATGCGCCCCTGGACGAGGCGGCAGAGCGAGAGCTCGCGCGCAGCTTTCGCGAGATCGCGGGGCAGGCCGGCGAGGCCGACGTGCCGATCGAGGTCAACCATCGCATCCTGCGCGCGCGACAGCTGCATGACGATGTGGTCTGGTTCGAGTTCCGCGAGCTGTGCGACGGGCCGCGTAGCCAGAACGACTACATCGAGCTGGCTCGCGAGTTCCATACCGTGCTGGTTTCCAACGTGACGCGCATGGGGGCGGCCACCGACGATCAGGCGCGTCGCTTCATCAACATGGTGGATGAGTTCTACGACCGTGGGGTCAAGCTGCTGATGTCGGCCGAGGTGCCCGCCGAGGCGCTGTACGCCGACGGGCGCCTGGAATTCGAGTTCCAGCGTACCCTGTCGCGGCTGCAGGAGATGCAGTCCCACGAGTACCTGGCCCAGGCGCACAAGCCGTGAGGCTGTCCCGTGAGGCTGTCGAGTCGTAGCCGCCAGGCTGCGAGCTCATGGTGGCGATAGTGCTTTAAACCGGGGGTGCAGTTCATGTAGAATACGCGCTCCTCGACCGTTGTCGCTTCCTGGCGAGGCGACAACCAAGAAAAATAGGGATGATCCTGCCCGCACATCGTTGCGCTGGGTCCAATACACTTGTTTGATTTTGTGGTGATTTCTCCATGAAAACGTTCACTGCTAAGCCGCAGTCCGTGCAGCGCGACTGGTACGTCGTCGACGCGGCGGACAAGACGCTCGGCCGTCTGGCTACCGAAATCGCTCGTCGCCTGCGCGGCAAGCACAAGCCCGAGTTCACCCCTCATGTGGATACCGGCGACTACATCGTCGTCATCAATGCCGAGAAGGTGAAGGTCACCGGCAACAAGGCCAAGGCCAAGACTTACTACCGTCACACCGGTTATCCGGGTGGCCTGCGCTCCATGAACTTCGAGAAGATGATTGCGCACGCTCCCGAGCGCGTGATCGAGTCTGCTGTCAAGGGCATGCTGCCGAAGGGCCCGCTGGGGCGCGCCATGTACACCAAGCTCAAGGTCTACGCCGGCGCCGAGCACCCGCACGCCGCCCAGCAGCCGCAAGAACTGAACATCTGAGGGGATCATCACCATGGCACAGCAGTATTACGGTACCGGGCGCCGCAAGACTTCCACAGCCCGTGTTTTCCTCAAGCCGGGCACCGGCAAGATCACCGTCAACAACCGTGAGCTGGATCAGTACTTCGGCCGCGTTACCGGCCGTATGGTGGTGCGCCAGCCGCTCGAGCTGACCGAGACCACCGGCCAGTTCGACGTCTTCGTCACCGTCAAGGGTGGCGGCGGTTCCGCTCAGGCGGGCGCCATTCGTCACGGCATCACCCGTGCTCTGATGGAGTACAACGAGGACTTCCGTCCGGCTCTGCGTGCCGCCGGCTACGTCACTCGTGACGCTCGTCAGGTGGAGCGTAAGAAGGTCGGTCTGCGCAAGGCGCGCCGTCGTCCGCAGTTCTCCAAGCGCTGATTTTCACTCAGTCGCTGGCGAAAAAGCCCGGGCCAATGCCCGGGTTTTTTTATTTTTTAATTCAAGAGATTGCAAAAAGAATTCCACCTTGGTCAGGGCCGCTTCGTCTTGTGCGAAGCGGCCCGATTCCTTAATATGTATCGGATTTTTAGTATCCGTGGTAGCGGAATTCCATCCGTGCGGTATCAACGGGTAAGCTGATGGGAGAAACCAGAAGATGGCAGACAACGGCGTGAACAAAGGGCGGCGCCGACTGCTCCTGGGGGCCACCACCGTCGTAGGGGCGGTGGGTGCCGTGGGAGTGGCGGTTCCCTTTGTGGCATCCTGGCAGCCGAGTGCCAGGGCAAGGGCGGCCGGTGCGCCGGTTCAAGCGGACATTTCCAAGCTCGAGCCTGGGCAGCGCATGACCGTGGAGTGGCGTGGACGTCCGGTGTGGATCGTCATGCGCACCCCCGACATGATCGAGCGCACCGAGAACTTCGATCCTGCACGCCTGGCCGACCCCGATTCTCAAGTGCAGCAGCAGCCTGCCTACGTCACGGGTCCGCTGCGCTCCATCAGGCCCGAGATTTCCGTGCTGATCGGCATCTGTACCCATCTGGGTTGCTCGCCGCTGTTCCGCCCCAGTCCGGACGATGTCGACATGACGGCTTGGCCGGGCGGTTACTTCTGCCCCTGCCACGGCTCCTACTTCGACCTCGCGGGCCGGGTATTCCGCAACGTGCCGGCGCCGGCCAATCTCGAGGTGCCGCCATACCGCTTTGAATCCGACGATATCATTATCATCGGCGAAGATCAGGAGACTGCGTGATGGGTAATCCGAATCGGGTCAAGGCGGAAAGCGGCTTCATGCGCTGGGTGGACGATCGCTTTCCCGCCACGCAAATGTGGCAGGACCACCTGAGCCAATATTACGCGCCCAGGAATTTCAACTTCTGGTACTTCTTCGGTTCACTGGCCCTGCTGGTGCTGGTCAACCAGATCCTCACCGGCGTGTGGCTCACCATGAGCTACAACCCCTCCGGTGAAGGGGCCTTCGCTTCCGTCGAGTACATCATGCGCGATGTGGAGTACGGCTGGCTGATCCGCTACATGCACTCCACCGGGGCTTCGGCCTTCTTCGTGGTGATCTACCTGCACATGTTCCGCGCCTTGCTGTACGGGTCCTACAAGGCGCCACGTGAGCTGGTGTGGATCTTCGGCATGGCCATCTACCTGCTGCTGATGGCAGAAGCCTTCATGGGCTATCTGCTGCCCTGGGGGCAGATGTCCTACTGGGGCGCTCAGGTCATCATCTCGCTGTTTGCCACCATCCCCTTCGTCGGCCCCGACCTGGCCCAGTGGATCCGTGGCGACTACCTGATCTCCGGCATCACGCTCAACCGCTTCTTCGCCCTGCACGTGGTGGCGCTGCCCATCGTGATTCTTGCGCTGGTGGTGCTGCACCTGATCGCGCTGCACGAAGTGGGTTCCAACAACCCCGACGGCATCGACATCAAGGCCAAGAAGGACGAGAGCGGCAAGCCGCTGGACGGCATTCCGTTCCACCCGTACTACACCGTCAAGGACGTGTTCGGCGTGGCCGTGTTCCTGTTCGTCTTCGCCGCGGTGATCTTCTACTTCCCCGAGGGTGGCGGTTACTTCCTCGAGCGGCCGAACTTCGAGCCGGCCAACCCGATGGTGACGCCAGACCATATCGCGCCGGTGTGGTACTTCACGCCGTTCTACGCGATCCTGCGCGCCATCACCTTCGACATTGGTCCCCTGCAGGCCGAGTTCCTCGGCGTGGTCTTCATGGGTGGCGCCATCGCCGTGCTGTTCGTGCTGCCCTGGCTCGACCGGAGCCCGGTCAACTCCATGCGCTACAAGGGGTGGCTGTCACGCATCGCGCTGGCCCTGTTTGCCATCAGCTTCGTGGTACTGGGCGTCCTCGGCGCGCTGCCGGCCACTCCGCTGCGCACCGTGGTGGCGCAGCTGTGCACGGTGATCTACTTCGCCTTCTTCCTGCTGATGCCGTTCTACACCAGGATGGAGAAGACCAAACCCGTTCCGGAGAGGGTGACTGGCTAATGAAAAAGCAACTGTTCGCACTGCTCTTCGCGCTGGTGCCCTTCGCCGCGATTGCGGCACCGATGCCCGATGTGCCGTACTCGATGACGCCGGATCTGCGCAACGAGGCGTCGCTGCAGCGGGGCATGCAGCTCTACGTCAACTACTGCATGGGCTGTCACTCGCTGGAGCATCAGCGCTTCGCGCGTGCCGCCGAGGACTTCGGCATGCCGCAGGACCTGGTCGAGGAGAATCTGATCTTCTCCTCCGATCTGGCCTACAACGACCAGATGCTCACGGCCATGACCCGCGGCGACGGCGACAGCTGGTTCGGCGCGGCAGCGCCGGACCTGACGCTGCACGGTCGTCTGCGCGGCGTCGACTGGATCTACTCCTACCTGCTGACCTTCTATCGTGACCCCAGTCGTCCCAACGGGGTCAACAACGAGGTCTTCGACATGGTGGCCATGCCCAACGTGCTCGAGCCGCTGCAGGGCGTTCAGGAGAAGGTCTGCGCTCAGACCGATCGTCCCATCGAGGGCGCCGAGCTCGATCCGCTGACCGGCAAGTACCAGTCCTGCGACGTGCTCCAGGTGACACGTCCTGGCAGCATGGAGCCGGACGAGTTCAGAGAGGCGGTCTACGACCTGACCAACTTCCTGGCTTATGTGGGCGAGCCCTCCAAGCTGCAGGCACAGGTGCTGGGTCCGAAGGTGTTGATCTTCATCTTCATCTTCGGTGTGCTGGCGTACCTGCTCAAGCGTGAGTACTGGCGCGACATTCACTGATTCGATTGAATCGGCAGGTTGTGCCGCAGGGGGCGTATGGCAATCGGGTCATGCGCCCCCTGTGTGTTCTTCTGGGTCCGGAGCGCATGGCACACCCCCGAGCTTGGGGTGTCGTGCTATCATGCGGGTTCGAATTGATGCGAGGATTGTTACATGGGTGTAGTGGCCAAGCGGTCATCGATGATCTTCTATTCCGGAAGCGATGATCACTTCAGTCATCGCGTGCGCATCGTACTCGCTGAGAAGGGTGTGGCGGTGGATATTGTCGAAGTCAGTGGCGAGCGTCGCCCTGAAGAACTCGCCGATCTCAACCCCTACAACAGTGTGCCGACACTTCTCGATCGCGACCTGGTGCTGTACGAGTCCAAGGTGATGATGGAATACCTGGATGAGCGTTTTCCGCATCCTCCCTTGCTTCCGGTCTACCCGGTTGCGCGGGCGCAGAGCCGGCTCTGGATGCATCGTATCGAGCGTGAGTGGTGCCCGCTGGTCGAGCAGATCGAGCAGGGGCCGAAGAAGGAGGTCGATAAGGCCCGTAAGGAGCTGCGCGAAAGCCTGGTGGGCATCTCGCCAATCTTCGAGGATGTCCCGTTCTTCATGAGCGAGGAGTTCTCGCTGGTCGACTGCTGCATCGCTCCGATCCTGTGGCGGTTGCCGGTGCTTGGCATCGAGCTGCCTGAGAAACAGGTCCAGCCGCTGGTTACCTATATGGAGCGGTTGTTCGAGCGTGATGCTTTCGTCGCTTCGCTGAGTGAGACCGAGCGCGAAATGCGCAATTGATTATCGCGCCGGGCCCAGTCCGGCGTCTTCAAACGGAGGAGGGCAGCAGAGATGCTATCGAGCCGTCCCTATCTTGCCAGAGGCCTCTACGAGTGGCTTCTGGACAACGAGCACACCCCCTACGTGGTCGTGGATGCCGAGCAGGCTGGTGTTGTGGTGCCGCGCCAGTTCGTGCAGAACGGTCAGATCGTTCTCAATGTGGGGCCAACTGCGGTACGCGATCTGCACATCGAGAATGATGCCATTACCTTTGGCGCGCGCTTCGGTGGTCAGCCCATGCAGGTCGTCGTGCCAATGCCGGCGCTGATCGCCATCTATGCTCGTGAGAACGGCGTAGGTATGGTCTTCGGTCATGAGCCGGTGATGCCGCTGGCAGAAGGGGGCGCTGGCAAAGAGGAAGCCGTTGAACGCCCTGAGTTGACTGCCGTGGAAAATGACGGACAGGAGGCGGGTGAGACGCGGGAAGAATCCGATAGTAAAGCCAAAACGAAAACCAAGCCCAAGCCCGGGGGGCGGCCATCGCTCAGGGTCATCAAGTAGGCGAGCTCATCGGCGAAGGATATCAACAGAAACGGCAGGCCCATGGGCCTGCCGTTTCTGCGTCCGCTTCTGCTATCAATCGATATAGTCGAAGACCTTGACGATGCGCTGCACGCCGCCGATGCGCGAGACGGCATTGACGATGCGATCTGCCTCGGAGCGAGTGACGATGCCCATGACATAGACGCTGGCATTCTCGGTGACAAAACGCAGTCGGCTGGTGTCGATGGTTTCGTCGGTGGCCAGGCTGGTGCGGATGCGGGTATTGATCCAGGTATCCGACATGCGCTGGCTGGCAGGGAGATTGGCGGCAACGGAGAGCTCGTTGTGGACGTCACGTACGTTGCGTACCTCACGGGCGATCTCGGTGGCCTTCTGCTTGAGCTCCTCACTGGGCACCTGGCCGGTGAGCAGCACGATGGCATTGTAGCTGTCGACATTGATGCGGGCGTCACCCAGTCGGGCATCGGTCCGGCGCAAGTTATGGCCGATCTTGGTCTCGATGCTCTCGTCCTCGACCTGTGCGCCAAGGGTGCGCTTGCCATAGTTCTCGTCGATGGTGCCGGGGTTGGCGACACCGGTAACCGTGGTACAACCGGCCAGTATCAGTACGACGGCGGTCAGGAGGAGGGGGATCAGTCTCGTAAGGGCCATGTTGTTTACTCGCTGCTGCCGAAGAGTTGTTCGTCAATGAGATCGCAAAGGCAGTGGATCACCAACAGGTGAACCTCCTGAATGCGCGCTGTCGAGGTGGCCGGGACGCGAATCTCGCAATCGTCCTGGCCGAGCAGGGATGCCATATCGCCGCCGTCGCGACCGGTCAGGGCGACGACCGTCATGTCTCGGTCATGGGCCGCTTGGATCGCCTGAATGACATTGCCCGAGTTGCCGCTGGTGGAAATGGCAAGCAGGATGTCGCCGGGCTGACCCAGGGCGCGAATCTGCTTGGAGAATACCTCGTTGTAGCTGTAGTCGTTGGCGATTGAGGTCAGCGTCGAGGTGTCGGTGGTCAGGGCCAGGGCCGGCAAGCTGGGGCGTTCTCGTTCGAAGCGGTTGAGCAGCTCGGAGGAGAAGTGCTGGCTGTCGCCGGCACTTCCGCCATTGCCACAGGCCAGGATCTTGCCTTCGTTAACCAGGCACTGGACCATCATCTGACTGGCCACCTCGATGAACGGCGGCAATACCTCGCTGGCATAGGTCTTGGTGTCGATGCTGGCGTTGAAGTGGCCGAGTATGCGTTGCTGAAAATCCATTCTATGAGGTCCTGGTCCTGTGGGCTGTAGCAAGCCGGTCAGAACGCTTCGAAGGCGCTTTGCACCCATTCGAAGTCGAGAGCGGGTGGAGTGCCGGTCACGGCCAGCGCGTCAAAGCGGCACGGACATGATAGCCGGTTGCGTGCAAGATAAAAACGCGCCGCGCGAATCAGGCGACGCTGCTTGGTAGCGGTGATGGTTTCCAGTGGGTGACCGTGCCGGGTATCGGCACGGTGGCGAACCTCGATGAAGACGAGCGTCTCGCCATCGCGCATGATGAGGTCGAGTTCACCGCCTTTCACCTGGTGATTGCTGGCGATCAGCGCCAGGCCGTGTGCAGTGAGCCAGTCGGCAGCGAGACGCTCGATATGAGCGCCTCTTGCCCGCGCATCAGTTCCGCTGGCCATTGGCGGATGGCTCGCGGTCAGGAGTCCCGTTTTCCATTACATCGGTGCCGAGCAGCTCGATGGCCAGGATCGGTTGTGGTATGCCGCGCTGGAAACGTGCCCAGGGGAGGTGCCGTTGGATACGGCCGTCGGCGGCTGGGGTCAGTCGTCCTGTGGCGCCATTTAGTTCACTTTCCGGCATCAGCTGCAATTGAGGTAGGCGGCGTGCGAGCTCGTAGGCATCCACGCCCATGGCCATCAGGCGAAAGACTGAGGGGTCTGCGTCTGCATGCAACTGCTGATAGCTGCTGAGGTAAGGAAGAGCTTCCACCCCGCCGACGGCGGCATCGGGGATCTGCCAGGGGATATCGATGAAGTTTACATCATCCAGATCATGATCGAGCAGCGGCTGCGGGCGCCCCTCGAAGAGGTGCGAGGTGGCATAGATCGGCAGTGTGGAGGCGTTATAGTAGTCCAGGGTGGGGGGGACCTGGCGGGCGTAGCTGGGCAGAGCGAGCAGGAACAGCATGTCCGGCCGGCCGCCGGAAAGAACGCGGCGCGTGCTCTCGGTGGCGGAGCCACGGGGGTCGTAGGCCACTGCATTGGTGATGGTGCCGTCCAGCCGACGCCACTCCTCCTCGAAGGCGCGGCCGACCCGCCGCCCCCATTCGTTATCCGGTACCAGCATGGCGCTGCGGCGATGGCCATCGTCACGGCCACGCCTTGCCACCTGGCGGGCTTCATCCTCGGCCGACAGGCCATATTGGAAGAACCCTTCGGCGCGATTGGACTCGCCATGGCCGTAATTGAGCCCCAGGGTCGGCAGTGGCAGGCGGTCGCGATTTTCGAGCTCCGTCACCAGGTCCTTGTCCAGTGGGCCAATGACGACCTGGGCGCCGCGGTTGCGTGCCTCCTCGTAGAGCGCGTCGATGCTACTCTGGCTGGTATCAAGGAATGACAGCCGAACGCCGCCGTTGCGTTCGGCGTCACTTTGGTGATGGGAGCGGATGCCTTGCCGAATCGCTTCGGCCACGCCGGCCAGCGGGCCCGATTCCGGAAGGAAAACGGCAATATGTCGTACTTCCTGTCCGCGAAGCTCGCGGAGGGCTACCAGGTCGGCAGGAACGCTTCGCGCGGCGGGGTGTTGAGCATTGCGCTCGCGCCACTCGTCGAGACGCATGAAGAGCTGTTCGATGTCGCCGCCACTCTCACGCACCAGATTGGCGAGCACCAGCCAGCCACGGCCCAGGTCGCCGGTCTCGTCGCGCATGGTTGCCAGCTCGGGTCCTTCGAGGCGAGAGAGCGAGGCCCAGATGGGGTCGTTAAGCGATTCGCTGTCCGTTTCGGCCTGTACGCCGATCAGGATCAGTGCGGCCGCTCGATGCTCGTCGACCTGGGTCAGGGCCCGACCATGCCGCTCACGCAGTATCAGGGCGGCGTCACGGGGCACCTCGATCTCGTCGAGCAGTTGTGCGGCCTGGATGACTGCCCAGGGTTCCCCCTCGGACTCGCCGAGTTCGGACAGTAGCATGGCCCACTGCAGGCGATACTCGGTGGATAGCCGCTGATCGTCGATATCGGTGGCCACTTCGAGCGCCTGGGTGCGCTGTCCCTGGCGTGCTAGGATGTCGGCCGCTTCGAGGCGGCTGATGGCCGCCTGTTCGGGCTCCTGTTGGCGGGCCTGCTCGAGTAGATAGCCGGGGTCGTCGTCGGGAACGCGATCAACGATGCCGGGAGGCGCACAGCCGACCAGCAGTATGGCCAGAAGCGCAGTGGCCAGCAGGCCGCGGGGCATTTTCAGCATGATTCTTCCTTGTCCGGGGAGCTTGCCAGGAGCCGACATGACTGATGTGAATCAGGGAACATTGTACGTGGTAGCTACGCCAATTGGGAATCTGGAAGACCTTTCAGTACGTGCAGCCAGGGTTTTGAGCGAGGTGGCGGTGGTTGCCGCCGAGGATACGCGCCACACAGCACGCCTGCTGCGCCACCTGGGAATCACGGTGCCGATGCTCTCGCTCCATGAGCATAACGAGGCGGCGCGCGTTGCTCAACTCGACGAGCGGCTGGTCGGCGGTGAAGATATTGCCCTGGTTTCTGATGCCGGTACGCCCTTGATCAGCGACCCCGGCTTCGTACTGGTGCGGGAGTTGCGTGCCCGTGGGCGCCGCATCGTGCCGGTGCCGGGCGCCTGTGCACTGGTGGCTGCCCTCTCGGCCGCCGGGCTGCCCACGGACCGTTTCCTCTTCCAGGGTTTCCTGCCAGCGAAGAGCACTGCCCGCAGGGGGCGTCTCGAAGGGCTTGCAGCCCGCGAGGAGACGTTGGTCTTCTACGAGTCGCCGCACCGTATCCGCGATACCCTGGCGGATATCGCGGAGTCCCTGGGTGGGCGCCGACTGGTGTTGGCACGCGAGTTGACCAAGGCCTTCGAGACCTTCCTGGATGGCAGTGCAGCGGCGCTCCTGGCGCGCATGGAGGGGGACCCGGACCAGGCACGTGGGGAGTTCGTGATCATGATAGCCGGTGCCGAGCCGTGCGAGATACCTGAAGCCGGCGATGTGGAGGCCGACGCCTTGCTTGGCGCGCTGCTGGCCGAAGATATCGGTGTCAAGCAGGCGGCAGCCGTGGCGGCCCGGCTGCTGGGTGGCCCGAAGAAGGTCTGGTATGGTCGGGCTCAGGCGCTCAAGGATGCGCGCTGACTCACAGGGCTGTGGACCAGATGACGAGGAAAGACATTGAGAGGGTCCCTGCGCGCTGTTATTCTTGCGCTCGGAGTCGGCCAGACAGTCGCCGCCGTGCCGGCCCTCGGGTCGGCCGGGGGAGGAAAGTCCGGGCTCCATAGGGCAGGGTGCCAGGTAATGCCTGGGCGGCGTGAGCCGACGGAAAGTGCAGCAGAGAGTAGACCGCCTACGTCTCCTTCGGGAGGCCGGTAAGGGTGAAAGGGTGCGGTAAGAGCGCACCGCGCGCCTGGTAACAGTGCGTGGCATGGTAAACCCCACCCGGAGCAAGACCAAATAGGAACCCCATGACGTGGCCCGCGTCGGGTTCGGGTAGGTTGCTCGAGGGCCGTGGTGACGCGGCCCCTAGATGAATGGCTGTCCTCGACAGAACCCGGCTTATCGGCCGACTCCCCCTGATTTGAACCTCCTGTTACCGGTCCGAGGCCGGTAGGCACACTCAGCTACCGTCAATCCAGAGAAGCGCATGTCGTCAACCGCACATGAATCGGCCCACCGCGGCTTTCGTCATGCCAGCGTACTGCTGGACGGTGCCGTGGCGGCTCTCGTTCACGATCCTCGTGGCGCCTATCTGGACGGCACCTTTGGCCGGGGCGGTCACTCGCGCGCCATACTTTCCGGGTTGGCCCCCGACGGGCGTCTACTGGCGATTGACCGAGACCCCCATGCCATTGCTGAAGCGAAGAATATCGACGATGCCCGCTTTACCATCGAGCAGGGAGAGTTTGCACACCTGGGGGAACTGGCTGAACGCCATGGTCTGCATGGCAAATTGTCCGGTGTGTTGCTCGACGTCGGCGTCTCTTCGCCACAGCTGGATGACCCCGAACGTGGCTTCAGTTTCCTGCGCGACGGCCCTCTGGACATGCGCATGGATCCGACCCGGGGCGAGAGCGTGGCTGCCTGGCTGGCGCGTGCCGGCGAGGCCGATATTGCCCATGTATTCAAGGCCTACGGTGAAGAGCGCTTTGCCAAGCGCCTGGCCAGGGCTGTCGTGATGCGCCGAGCAGAGCGGCCCTTCATCCGTACAGCGGATCTGGCCGAGGTGCTGAAGGTCGCGCATCCGGCCTGGGAAAAGGGCAAGCATCCCGCGACCCGGGCCTTTCAGGCGCTGCGCATCCATATCAACGGCGAACTGGAGCAGCTCGATGCAGCTCTAGAGGCCGCACTGGAAGCCTTGGCCCCCGGTGGCCACCTGGTGGTGATCAGCTTTCACTCGCTGGAGGATCGTCGGGTCAAGCGATTCATTCGCGAGCACGTGCGAGGGGACACAGACATGCCTCGTGGGGTTCCGATTCGTGACGATCAACTCGCCAGGCGACTGGCTCCGCTGGGCAAGGCCCAGCGGCCGACACGAGAAGAAGTCGACGCTAACCCCCGTGCCCGCAGTGCGGTCATGCGTGCAGCGCGCAAGCTGGTCTGAGGTACGGCATGAAGCAAGGACTGCAATCCTCACGCTCCACCCTGTCCCGCTGGGCGCCTGCCAGCATGCCGAGCGCTGGCTTGCTGGTGGTGGTGGGCTTGGTGGTGGCCTGCCTGATCACGGCCACTGTTGTGATCAATATCAGCCACCTTACCCGCGAGCAATATGCCCGCCTGCAGGAGCTCGAGCGTGAACGCGATCAGCTGCAGACCGAGTGGGGGCAGCTGCTATTGGAAGAGAGTGCCTGGTCGTCGCCGGCGCGAATCGAGCGCCTGGCCATCGAACGGCTGGAGATGCGGCTGCCCCATGTCAACGAAGTCGAGGTCATCCGGCCATGAGCGCGGAAGCCCCTAGCGGCGTGTCGCCGCGTCGCCGCGCGCCTTCGGCTCCCATGGGCGGTGCGCGCTATTACCTGATTCTTTTCCTGGTCCTGGTTGGCATGCTGCTGTTGGCGGGGCGCATCGTGACGCTGCATGTGATAGATCGCTCCTTCCTGCAGGGGCAGGGAGATGCCAGGACGCTGCGCACCGAATCCCTCACCGCCCACCGGGGCATGATCAGCGACCGTAACGGTGAGCCGCTGGCCATTTCCACGCCGGTGGTGACGCTGTGGGCCAATCCCCAGGAAGTGCCCGAGGATCGTATCCAGCGGCTGATGTTGGCCCAGGCCCTGAACATGTCCCCGGACGATCTCGATGCGCGTCTGGAGCGCTTCAGCGAGCGTGAATTCATGTACCTGCGGCGCCAGCTGACGCCGGAGGCGGCCCAGCGCGTTCTCGGCCTGCGCATGGCCGGGGTCTATGCCCAGCATGAGTACAAGCGCTACTATCCCGCTGGCGAGGTAACCGCGCAGCTGCTGGGCGTGACCAATGTCGACGACCTGGGCCAGGAGGGCGTGGAACTCGCCTTTCAGCCCTATCTGGCCGGTACGCCGGGGCAGCGGCGGGTGATCAAGGATCGCCGCGGCCGCCTGGTACGTGATCTGGCCATACTGCGAGAAGCGCAGCCCGGTGGTGAGCTGGTGCTTTCCATCGATCAGCGGCTGCAGTACATGGCTTATCGAGAGCTCAAGGCAGCGGTGGCTGAGCACGAGGCCGATGGCGGCGTCGTGGTGATGATGGACGCCCGCACCGGAGAGGTGCTGGCCATGGCCAATCAGCCCTCCTATAACCCCAACAATCGAGCCGGTCTCGACCCTCGAGGACTGCGCAACCAGGCCATGGTCGATGTCTTCGAGCCTGGCTCGGTAGTCAAACCGCTGGCCATGGCGGCGATCATGGAGAGCGGCCAGTTCGACCTGGATGTCGTGGTTGATACCTCACCCGGCTGGATGATGCTGGACCGCTTCACCATTCGCGATATTCGCAACTATGGGCGGCTGGATCTCGCCGGTATCCTCGAAAAATCCTCCAACATCGGCATGTCGAGGCTGGTGCTCGAGCTCGATGAGCCTCTGGTGCCTGAGGTTTATCGTCGTCTGGGCTTTGGCCAGAGCACCGATACGGGCTTTCCCGGCGAAGCCGTTGGCCACTTGCCGGCACCGGTACGCTGGTCGCGCAGCCAGTGGGCCGCACTCTCCTATGGCTATGGCCTGTCGGTTTCCGCGCTACAGTTGGCCAGCGCCTATACCGCACTGGCCAACGATGGGGTGCGCATGCCTCCTTCTCTGCTCCGGTTACCGGAAGCTCCTGCCGGCACGCCGACCATCGACCCAGTCATAGCTCATAACCTGTTACGCATCATGGAGGAGTCTGTCCAGCCGGGAACGGGGGGGCGCCGGGCGGCGGTGCCGGGCTATCGAGTGGCCGGAAAGACGGGAACGGTGCGCAAGACCTCGGCCAGCGGTTACGAGGAGAATGCTTACCGCAGCCTGTTCGCCGGCGTTGCGCCGGTTTCCGATCCACGCATCGTCACCATCGTGATGATCGATCACCCTCGTGCCGGTGACTACTTTGGCGGTGCCGTCGCGGCTCCGGTATTCTCTCGTGTCACCGGCGGCGCGCTGCGGCTGCTCGATGTGCCGCCCGACCAGCACATACGATGAGTCTTTCATGCTTCCCGTCAGAGGTGTTCCCATGGAGGTGAGTGGTTCCCGTTTTCAGGCTGCGCTGAAGCGATGCTGGCCCGGCCTGCCCATCCCTTCTATCACCACGGATGGTCCGGTACGGTTGGTGCTCGACAGCCGTCTCCTGGCCCCGGGGGACATTTTCCTGGCCGTACCTGGCGTCAGCGCCGATGGCCGAAGCTTCCTGCCCGATGCGCTGGCCGCCGGGGCCGGATGGGTGCTCTACCATACTGAGCCTGAAGAGGAACTGCCGGCCTCTGCTCAGGAGCAGCGAGTGCTGGCCTTGCCCTTTCTGCGCCAACGCCTTGGCGAACTGGGCCACGAGATCTTTGCAGTCCCCGAGGGGCTCGAGCTGATCGGGGTCACTGGCACCAACGGCAAGAGCTCGGTGACGCACTATCTGGCTGAACTGAGTGTCGCTCTGGGACGGGATGCGGGGGTCGTGGGGACCCTGGGGCACGGTCGA